>Ga0102589_1000495_pt1 | contig 79672 bp, 90 predicted proteins | sample AraplaMF_Col_mLB_FD_76858 | JGI IMG/M metagenome (GOLD analysis project Ga0102589, IMG submission 76858) | Arabidopsis root microbial communities from the University of North Carolina, USA - plate scrape MF_Col_mLB | ecosystem: Host-associated > Plants > Roots > Endosphere | place: USA...
TAAGAGAGAAACAAATACAGGTTGGTGTTAACATGGCAGAGGAGACAAAACAAATATACGGTGGGCAAGCGGTCATAGAAGGAGTTATGTTTGGTGGTAGAGAATATACTGTTACAGCGGTTCGTCGCAAAGATAAATCAATCGAATTTTATCGATTACCACGCGTGCGGAATAAAGTATTATCTATGCTAAAGAAAGTTCCATTTCTACGTGGTATCGCCGCTATCGTTGACGCAAGTGCCAATGGAGCAAAACATTTAAACTTTGCTTCGGAACGATTTGACGTTCATCCTGAAGACGATGAACAACTTACACACAAGAAAGAAGAGCAGTCAAAATTAACGATGGTATTAGGAGTAGCCGCAGTCGGAGTCTTATCGTTCATATTCGGCAAAGTCATTTTCACAGCAGTCCCCGCACTTTTAGCGGAATTGACACGACCGATTTTCCCATCTCACACTGGGCAAATTATTGTCGAAAGCATCATTAAGCTCATCCTTTTACTGAGCTATATATATATTGTGTCACTAACTCCGCTCATTAAGCGTGTGTTTCAATATCACGGTGCGGAACATAAGGTCATTAATGCTTACGAAAACAATCTTTCGCTGACAGTAGCAAATGTACAAAAACAAACTCGTCTCCATTATCGTTGCGGTAGTAGTTTTATTATATTTACAGTCATTATCGGAATGTTTGTCTACTTTCTTGTTCCAACTGATCCCCTTTGGGTCAGAGTGGTAAATCGAATTTTATTAATTCCAGTTGTTCTAGGGATTTCTTTTGAAGTCTTGCAATTTACGAATCGATTACGAGATATTCCGGTCTTGCGCGCATTAGGATACCCAGGGTTATGGCTTCAACTATTAACAACAAAAGAACCAGAAGATGATCAAGTTGAAGTTGCAATTGCATCCTTTGAAGAATTATTACGTTTAGAAGAAAAACACTAATAATTTTTTAAAAATGGTACTCAACTCCTTTCCTTGTCGCTAATATACTAATTTTAATATATGTTATTTAGGAGGTGTTCCCTATGAACGGTCGTTCGTTTACGTTCGCTTTATTCGTGCTTATTATTGGGTTAGCAATATTCGGTCTCGTATCATCTGCAATTACAGATCCATACGGAATGGTTAAAAACATTGTCATCATGTTACTTGTTGTTGGTGTCTTTTATTTATTATATAAAATGTTTACAAGTTCCAGCGGTTCCGCCAATTCGCAAAACTCTTATAAGCGTGCTGCGAAACAATCGAACCGAAAATACGGAAAACAAAACGTAGCACCCCTAAGCAATTCTTTATTAAAACGAAATGCTTCTGATGACAAAGTTAAGAAAGGCAATTCATCATTGTTAAAAAGGAAACGAAAACAATCTCATTTAACCGTGATTGAAGGTAAAAAAAATAAAAAGAAAGACCGCGCTTCCTTTTAGGAAATGCGGTCTTTCTTTTATTTATGCTCCCTCACATATTGAAGTACTTCTGTTAAGCTTTTTTCTTTCATACTTCCTAAGCGAAGATGGTGATTTTCAAACTGCAAAGCCTTTGTAACTTCATTTGGAACAACGACACATTTTAATCCTGCCGCAATCGCTGCTTTCAATCCATTTACTGAATCCTCAAACACAACAGCTTCTGAAGAATCAATTTTCAGTTCTTCAATAGCCGCTTTATACAGTGCTGGATCTGGTTTTACTTTCTCCACATCTTCTTTCGTTTTAATTACTTCAAAATACTCCCGAATCCCTAAATCTTCTAAAAACCCAATAACCCATTCTCTTGAAGAACTAGAAGCTAAACCAATTTTTACTCCAAGACCTTTTGCTTCTTCTAAGTATTCTTTCACACCATCACGAGCTACTGGTATTTTCATTTTCTCTTGATGTAAAGCCGAAACTTTTTCTTTTAGCAAGTTCTTATTAAATTGCTCTTTCAATTGTTGTTCAATATATGTATAAAGCACTTCATCTGTTGTTCCAATACATTTTGCAAACTCTTCTAGAGGTAAATCTCCACCATATTCGCGAATTACTTCCTGAAAAGCTTGGAACCAAATTGTTTCTGTATCTACAATTAATCCATCAAAGTCAAAAATAATTGCTTTCATTCCGATCCCGCCTTTTACAAAACAATTTTTCACATCTCTATACATTCAACTTAAATAAAGTAAATTCCTCTTCTAAACAAAAAAGGAAACGCCTCTCGTTCCCTTTACTTCCCCTGCTCTTCATTTGCTTTTTGAACACCGCGAAGTGTTTCAATTCGAAGTTCATCTTGCTCAAAATATTGTACTAAATCACCAATGCGGTCAATAGCTTCCCAACTTAAATGATGCTCAATTCCTTCTACATCATTATAAATCTTACTTTCATCCACACCGATGATACGCATAAATTGTTCTAGTAACTCATGACGATATACAAGACGCTCCCCGATTTTTTTCCCTTTTGATGTTAATACAAGCCCTCTATATTTTTCATAAATTAGATACTCATCTTTATCTAACTTTTGTACCATTTTCGTTACAGAGGATGGATGTACACTAAGCGCTTCAGCAATATCAGATACGCGGGCATATCCCTTTTCATCAATTAACAAATAAATTTGTTCAATATAATCTTCCATACTAGGGGTAGGCATCGGCTTCCTCCATCCAATTTTATTTTGTGTTTTCCGCACTAAGCAATCAATAAAATGATACACCAGAAAGGGTATCATGACAAGGGTGGAAACAGACCAAAAGCTATGAAACATAAAAGAATCTGCATGTATATACAGATTCTTTTATGTGAAATATTGAATTTCAGCATTCGGAAAATATTCGTAAATATATCTTCTTATCGTTTCCTCTAACCTCACTGCATCATCTTTCTGATATACATATTTTCCGATGCCATATCGTCCTCATTTATATTTTCGTTTCTCCTCATCCATTTCGAGTTTCATATTGGGATAACGTTGTTGTATTACCTTTTTCGCTGGCTTAGTAAAGCGATGTTGAATCAATTCGAATGATAAATTTAGTAGGGTTAAGTCTTTTAACGCATCAAAAAGTCGTTCAAATAATTCACGATACCCGTCTTCCCAACCTTCATGCATATAAATTGGAGCAACAATAAAACCAAGTGGAAAATTTGCTCCCGCTACTTTACGGGCTGCTTCAATTCGATCCTCAAATGTTGTGGTACCCGGTTCAAAATAAACAAGCTTTGGTATAAATGGCTTCATATGATTCCCTCCCTCATTTTAGTATGAGCAAACGCATGCTGACAGCGCTGTTTAAAATTTTCCACTTTAGTAACTTGCGTTGCAAGTTACCGAATGTTATAATTCAGATAACAACTACCTTGCACAACAAGTTACTTGAAGGCGGTGACGTAATTGCATAGTCAAATGTTAAAAGGTGTGCTCGAAGGATGTATTTTATATATCATTTCGCAAGAAGAAGTGTATGGATATGAACTGAGTACGAAATTAAACCAACATGGCTTTACATTCGTAAGTGAAGGTAGTATCTATCCTCTTTTGCTACGAATGCAAAAAGAAAAACTCATTGCTGGTACATTAAAAGCTTCTAGCCTTGGGCCAAAGCGAAAATATTATCATGTAACCGATAAAGGGTTCGAACAGCTAGAAGAGTTTAAGAAGAGCTGGGGGATGGTTTCGACAACGGTAAATAATTTATTGCAGGGAGAGTGAGATTGATGAAAGCGAAAGATTTAATTGAGCTGAATAATAAAAAACGCAAATTATTGGCGGAGGAAAATGAAGCGGCTTACGGGGATATGCTCGTTTACATTCGATTAGCTAATATCCCAGAACAGCAAGTAGAAGAACTGCTATTAGAGATTTTAGATCACTTGCTTGATGCACAAGAAGAAAAGAAAAATGCTTATGATATTTTCGGAACTGACTTACAAGCTTACTGTGATGAAATAATCACTGCACTTCCAAAACAAAATATATGGCAGAAAATAGCCACACCAGCCTTTATGAGTAGTTATTTACTCGCTATATTTTTCGCTATTAATTCTCTTGTCGCTTTTATTTTACCCTTTTTCTCTGATAACAAACGCTTTCAATTTGTACAGATAAATTTTATATATGTATTTGTAATCATTATCGCTATACACCTTGCTATCCGTTTTGTATTTGACTTTATCAAAGGGGATTTATTCAATAACCATATGGGTAATTGGAAGCGCATAACGAGATTCATTTACCAACAAAGTCCATGGTTTATACTCATTGTCATTTCTTTATTTTTTATAGACCGTCCATTTATAAAGTATCAACTTTCTCCTTGGATTGGATCATTACTTGCCATCACTTTTTATTTTTTTTATAAAATTTTTTATAGACGCGTAAACTTTTAATTATACAGGGAGTGAGAGGATTGAAGGCAAAAGACATGGTGGAACTTAACAATAAAAAACGCAAACTTCTAACCCCCGAAAATGAAGCTATCTATGGAGATATGCTCATATATTTGCGGTTTACTAGTATTCCACAGGAGCAAATGGAGGAGCTATTATTAGAAATACTAGATCACCTTTTAGAAGCTCAAAAAAATAGTAAAAATGCCTATGATATTTTTGGAGAGGATTTAAAAGCATATTGCGATGAATTAATTAATTCCTCTGAGCACCAAACTACTTTCGAAAAAGGTGCAGTTATTGGCTTTGCAGTTAGTTTATTGTTAGCTATCCAATTTGGATATGATACATTTACGCATGTATTTTTTAATCATGCAAATAAACCAGGGATTCCATTTAGTATCCTAGGAACAATATTGTCAGCTATTATTTTAACCACTGGTACTTTTTTAACTTTTTCCGTATTAAGACGATATTCTTTCACAATGCTAGCGTCTTGGAAGCAAAAAATTATGCTCATATTATCAGCTTGTATACCATTTGGATTATCAGTGTTTTCAGATATTTATTTTAAAACAAAACCTTATTTATCCTATAACTTAACAGTTTGGCAAGGTGCTCTTATTACAATTTCCTTTTACATTTTATACAAAATTTTATATAAAACCTCTAGATTTTAACAGCCTTCAAAAAGGCTGTTTTTCTTCTGTCTAATTTTACAAATTGAAAAATTTCATAAAGAAAAAAAGAAAAATGCAAAATAATTAAAGTTAATTGTTGACGTGATGCTTTTATTATCGGTATCATATTTCTTCGTGAGCAATTATTTTTCGTTATACGATTTTTTTATTATTAATGAATTTTTGAGAGGGGAAATTTGATGTCACTTAAGAAAAAAACGCAAGTACGCACCGGCAAAATGGTACGTGAACTAATGTTAGCAGACGAAGATGTAAATGCTTCGCTAATTATGGTATATAGTGAAAACGGTGTAAATGCAGAAATTAAAATCGAGGGCTTAACGCCAAAATGTAACGAAGAATTATTTTTGAGCGGGAACGTAGATTGGAACAAAAGTGTGATTTATAAAATTGTCGATTTCACTGGAAACGCTGAAGTTGGTAAAGTTACATTAACCGCAATGAACAAAAACAATGTTTCCCTAGAAATCGAACGCGTTATGTGGAGCAAAGAGAATAAAGAAGCAGCTGAACAGGAAGTGGCACCTGTAGAAACTGCTCCCAAAGAAGAAGTAGTGGTAGAAAAAGTACCTAAAGTAGTCACAGCTGCTCCAAAGCCTGTTACACGTGCTGAAGAACCCGTTGTAATCCCTAAACCTACTCCAGCACCAGCGCCAAAGCCAGTACGTTCAGAGACAGTTGTAGCGGCACCTACTTCAGCACCTGTAAAGAAAGAAGTACCCACTCCGGTTGCAAAGCAAGAAACGGTTTCGGCTATGCCTACAAAACCAAAACAAGCGGCTCCAGCCGAAGCGAATTCAAAACTACAAGAAAATTATGTGAAGCTTGTGAAGAAAACAATTGAAGTATGTCAAGATTATGAGCTTGGCATCGATATAGATGATTCCATTGAAAACTTAAAAGAAGAATTACAAAGCCAAGGAATTAGCGTTACTTTTGATAAAGAGATTATGGATGTTGTAAATCGTCTTCGTTCTTTACAAGACAAAGGAATCAAAGTAGAAAAAGTACTGAATTTACTATAAAAATAAGGAGAGGGCAAATGCCCTCTCCTTATTTTTTATAATTCCACTCATCACTTTCGTACTTTTCTTTTGCCAATGTTTGCACTTCCTTAAGCTGTTCTTCCGTTAGTTCATACGGAACTAGCTCCACATCTAAGCCTTTTTCAAATCCAACTTGGAAGGCTTCAATCAACTGTTCGATTGTAAACGTTCGATCTGTTAATTCATTGATTGCAACGGCCTTAGAAGAAAACATGCTCTTCATACGCTCTTTCACTCGCTCATTTGGGAATAAGAATAAATCATACAGCTCATCTAAATCGATTTCTAGCGGAATAGATCCATGCTGCAGGATAACACCTTTTTGTCGTGTCTGTGCACTTCCAGCAATTTTTCGGCCTTCTACAACAATTTCATACCAAGATGGAGCATCGAAACATACGCCTGAGCGTGGATTTTTTAAATTCTCACGGTCTGCTTCCGTTTTTGGAACAGCATAGTAAGCTTCTAATCCTAACGCCTTAAACCCGTCTAATAACCCTTGCGAAATTACTCGGTATGCTTCCGTAACTGTTTTCGGCATATTCGGATGATCCTCAGAAACGATAACACTGTACGTTAATTCCTTATCATGCAATACACCCCTACCACCTGTTTGACGGCGAACAAAACCATATTTCTTTTCATTTACTACATCCATATTGATATCTTTTTCTACACGTTGAAAATACCCTACTGTTAATGTTGGCACTTCCCATTCATAAAAACGAATCGTCGGCGGCATTTTCTTTTCACTTTGCCAATTTAATAAACATTCATCTAACGCCATATTAAATGCTGGTGAACATTGACCAGAGTTAATATAACACCATTTTTCTTTTCCCATCCTGCACCTCATATAACCAATTATTTTTCACAATCTCTAGTCTAACAAATTCGACAAAATTTGTGAAAGAATACGAAATTTCTCCTCCTCACCGAACGAACCTGTTGCATAAATACATATGGGCATTATAATATTGAAAGTAGGATAAGAAAAAAGGGAGCGATAGAATCGTGTCAACAAACTTGATTATTATACTAGCCGTAATCGTAGGAATCATCGGCTACTCTGTATGGATGTTTTTCTATCAGAAAAAATTAATTAAAACACTTTCAGAAGAAGAATTTCGCGCTGGCTACCGTAAGGCACAGCTTATCGATATTCGTGAAGCAGATGAATTTAACGCGGGGCATATTTTAGGTGCTCGTAACATTCCATTATCACAAATCCGTATGCGTTACAAAGAGCTACGTAAAGACCAACCTGTCTATTTATACTGCCAAAGCGGATTCCGTACAGGACGTGCAGCTCAATATCTAAAAAAACAAGGTTACAAAGATTTCTACCAACTACAAGGTGGATTTAAATCTTGGACAGGCAAAATTAAAAAGAAATAATATTTTAAAGAACTAGCATGATTCATCCGCTAGTTCTTTTCTTCCATGTTGTTCGCAATATATAGTAAGTTCTTTTTTACTACTTCTCCATCTTGTACTTCTGTATTTCGATACAACAACTGATATTCCAGCCCTTTCTCTTTCCATATAAGCGTTGCAAATTCTTCCCCCTGTTCAAATTCATCCCTATTTTTAAAATAAGCAGTTGCCCCATTATTCAACTTCACTTGTTCCTGAAATCGATTTTGTTCCACAATATACGGAAAACTATAAGAAAAGTTAGCAACTGTTAATTCTACATAATCTTTTTTTTCTTTTTCCTTTTGCTTATATTTAATCGTTAAGACAGCGTTCTTCTTCCCAATTGCTCTTACTTCCCCTTTTATATCATTCGTAATGTCATACGGTAAAAACGTTGGAACTTTAACTGATTTTGGAAAATAATTAGAAACATCTTTTAATAAGATAGGACCAGATACGCGATCTGTAGCCCCTCCTGTGCTTTCCACAAAATTTTTCTCTTCATTTATCGTTTGTTGAAACGAACATGAGCTAAGTAACACACTAGAAAACACGAAACAAATGAGCCCTTTTTTCAATTTGTTTCCGCCCTTTCATACCGCTCCCTTTACGAACAAAGCGTTAGTATGTTGTTCATATTCGCTTCGCTTGTTCATTCTCCCTTTGGAAACTTTCCTCGTTTATCTCACACATTTTGACACAGCATTTCTATTTAGACAAAAAAAGACTTTCTGCTACTCTTACGCCCAAAATAAAAAGGTTACGCGAATAACAGAAGGTCCTTTTATAACATAGATTGTGAAAAGCTTTTCAGGTCAAGCATTTTTCAGTATTTTTTCCATTCTTATCTATTTGCCTATATAATGAACGAAGAGGTGATACATATGGCGAATATAAAACAAATTGCGAAAACCGCTGGGGTATCTATAACGACGGTTTCACGCGTGCTAAATGACCATCCCTACGTCAGCGATGAAAAACGAAAACGCGTTTTAGATGCGGTTGAAGAACTAAATTATGCAAAAAATATAAATGCAATTCATTTAATAACAGGAAAAACATTGACGGTCGGTGTTATGCTTCCTTTTATTAATTTACCCTACTTTAGTACAATTATTGAAGGGATTGGAAATGAAGCATTAGCTGCTGGCTATCAGATTAACCTATGCCAAACGAACTATGATAGTAAAGAAGAAATTCGTGTTCTAGAGATGATGAAAATGAAACAATTTGATGGCATGATTATTTGCTCACGTGCAAGCTCGTGGGAACAAATTGAACCATTTGCAAAATTCGCTCCTATCATCTCATGTGAAAAGATGGAGCATCCCCTCGTTTCATCTGTTTATGTTAATCATTATGAAGGGTTTCGCATTGGTACAGAATATTTATTGCGTAAAGGTCATGAGAAGATTGGTTTTTGTTTAGCAAGGCAAAATAGCATAAATACAAAGCAGCGTGAAAAAGCCTTTTCCGATGCTCTTCATACTGCCCAAAAAAGAGTACAACCAGATTGGATGTTTTACCAATGTTACAATATGCAAGATGGTGCAAAAGTTCTGCACAGTATTTTAAACATGAAAGAGCGCCCAACTGCTATTTTTGCTGCTAATGATCAAGTGGCCGCTGGTTTAACAACTGAAGCAAGAAAACACGGCCTACGTGTACCAGAAGATCTCGCCATTCTTGGCTTTGATAACCATGAAATTTCAAAAGCATTAGAGATTACAACAATTGAACATCCTGGTTTAACAATGGGTGCTCGAGCCTTTTCTTTATTTCATAAGCAAATACAGGCCGAACAAATTATAGGTAGCTCAGAGGAACTCTCTTTCCATTTAATTGAACGAAAAACTGTGTAAAGAGTGCCAATTCAGGTACTCTTTTTAAATCATTTGACTCATTGACTTTATGTTTATTCTCTTTTATAATGAACCTAACGAACGGTAGGTAGGGGATGAAAATGACAGCAAACCGCATTAAAGCTGTAGCACTTTCTCATTTCGCACGCTATGGCTACGAAGGGACTTCGTTAGCAAATATTGCACAGGAAGTCGGGATTAAAAAACCATCGATTTACGCACACTTTAAGGGAAAAGAAGAATTATACTTCATCTGCTTAGAAGCTGCACTTCAAAAAGATTTACAATGCTTTACAGACGATATAAAAAAATTTTCAAAGTCATCTACTGAAGCATTACTTGTAAACTTGTTAAAAGGTTACGCAAAGCGATTTGGTGAAAGTGAAGAATCGATGTTTTGGTTACGCACTTCCTATTTTCCGCCTGATGCATTTCGCGAACAAATTATTGAAAAATCAAATGCTCACATTGAAAACATCAGAGAACTTTTATTTCCTGTATTCAAACGAGCAAATGAACAAGGTGAACTGCATAACCTTGAAATACAAGACGCTTTAGAGGCTTATTTATGCTTACTTGACGGTCTGATGGTTGAACTATTGTACGCAGGCTTAAATCGCTTTGAGACCCGTTTAAGTGCTTCTTGGAAAGTGTTTTGGCGAGGGCTTTCACAATGACGGATTGCAAATAGCAATGCGTCGTTTTTCAGCCCTTCACCTAACGACTGGTAGGAAGGAGAAATAATATATGGCATGGATTTATGTAATTTTAGCTGGCATCATTGAAATTTTTTGGGTGATTGGACTAAAGCACGCAACTACTCCACTTGAATGGGTTGGTGTTGCTCTTATAATCGCAATTAGTTTCGTCCTATTATTTAAAGCTTATAAGGATCTACCTGTTGGAACTGTATATGCAGTCTTTACAGGAATCGGAGCCGGTGGAATCGTTCTTACAGAAATCTTTATTTTCGGAGAACCATTTTCAATTGTAAAAATCTTATTTATTGGTTTAATCTTCTTTGGCGTTATTGGATTAAAACGAGTAACGGGTAAACAAGAAGAGAAGGAGGCTGCATAAAATGGCATGGGTATTTTTAATTATTGCTGGTATTTGTGAAATTGTTGGTGTACTGTTTATGAAAGTAGCCACTGAAAAGAAAGGCTGGGCACCTAAGCTTATTTTAATCGCTAACTTTGCCGTAAGCTTCTTCTTCTTATCACTTGCAATGAACTCATTACCAATGGGAACAGCTTATGCAATTTGGACTGGAATTGGAACTGCTGGAAGTGCGCTTCTAGGTATTCTTATCTTCCGTGAATCAGCTGATTGGCGTCGCCTTTCCTTTTTAAGCTGCATTTTATGCGGTGCAGTTGGCTTAAAATTAATGAGTTAACATGAGGTGAATGTCATGTGGAAAGAAAAAGGGAAACAAATTGTAATTGGAATTGTGCTCCTACTACAAATGAGCTTTCATTTTATCGAATGGTTATTCCATAAAGGAATTTCTATTCTTACATTCCTTCCCAACATGGCACTTGAAGTTGTATCCATTGTTTGGTCAATTATCGCTTCCATCATGATTATTATCATTTGGAGTATCGCTAAACTTTGGAATAAAATAACCAAAAAAGACAGTTCTTCTGAAAAGAAGTAACTGTCTTTTTTATACTTAATGATTCGCGTTGCTTGGCAACCTAAAGAAATTGGATGCAATAAGACATAGTATTCCAAGAATAAAAACGCCAGTCCCAATACCCTTATTCGAGTTTTTAAATAAGTTAATATCCGAGTAAAAATTAAGCATCATAAGACCTAAAGAGAACAAAATCAATCCAATTCCAATTAATATTCTTCCTATTGGCGTCCGTTTTCTCATCATTACATCTCCCCCTAATTTCTTTAAAATCTAATAATATTTCCAATCCAACCGGACATAATATCAACAAGGAGCTGATTATATGCAAAATTCCATACATAAACATATCCTATTGTTATTTTTCTTATTTCTTTTCTTTGTTATATGTTTCAGCCTTATATTACATGCACCAAAAGAGATGCCGAGCACCGTTTCTGTTTATAAGTTACTCCTGTGTTATTTTCCCTATTGAAAAAGGTGTCTTGTGATGAGGCACCTTTTTCCCTGCTATATGTCCATTCGCTCATATAATTTCACACAAGCCAACATTGAGAAAACCAACATGCAAGTTGCCCCCATGCATAAGAACCCACTATGTAAATTCAATTGCTCTATATTTACTTTAAAGAAAACTTCTAAAATAAATATAGGTGCGATTAATAGAAAACAAGCTATCATAAACGTTTTCTGATAACCTAGCAGAAAGTAAATTGGTAAAATTAAACTAAAAACAATAAAACCGAGGCTCATACTAGTTACAACCGTTGTTTCTACAAAATCCACTGTCTCATTTCTTAACTGAATACCTACTGTAAAGTAAGAAATGATAACACTGGTCATTAAAATAATCAGCGCAAACATATACTTTGCCAATATCATTTATTTTCTAGATATCGGTAAACTATTAAACATCTTTTCGCTTTGATTTTTTTCATCACTATAAAAAGTTCTCATCATCAATATAACAGGAATAATAACTGTCGTAAGTGTGAATGTACTATGGTTATCTCGCGTCGCCATATAGAATAAAAAAGGATAGATTATATACCAAATAAGCATTTTCCTTTGCACAATAAAATCTTTCATAATGAGTTGCTTCATATGTATCCCTCTTCCTGTTTTTTTATAAGTCACGCTCTTTGTATAAGCCAATAGCTAAAAACATAGAGGCAGCCTAAATAAGAAGCATTCCAATTAAAAAGGATACATTTACGAATAAACTAGAAGCCCATTGATTATCTACATTTCCCCATACATTCTTCACTATCATGCTACTTAAAAAGGCAAATATCGTCCCTACAAAAGGAGCGATATACCTTGCACCCATATCCCCCACCCCAAACCTCATAATAGCCTATACATATTTTATAAAAAAAGAGCAAATCCTTATATACGAGCTGACGCATAGGCACCTCTCCCCTTCGCTGTATACACAACAATATCATCTAAAGTTGGTTTTTCTAGTACAACTTCGTTCTCAAACCAATCTTCAATTGCTTGCTTATCTTTCGCTAGCCCTTCAAAACCAAATTTATTTTTACGTAATCCGATAAAGAGTTCTTTTCCTTCAAGATCTAATAAGTCATTACTTCCTTTTACAATCACATGATTTTCTAATATTTCGTCTTTTTCTCCCGTAAAGACAATTTCGCCTTCGTGAATAAATGTAATATAATCAGCAATGCGCTCTAAGTCTGTTGTAATATGTGTCGAGAATAATACCGATACTTCTTCTTCCATCACAATTTCTTGCAATATATCAAGTAGTTCACTACGGACAACCGGATCTAAACCTGATGTTGGTTCATCCATAATGATGCGTTCTGCATGATGCGATAACGCCATCGCAATCGCAAATTTCATTTTCATCCCTTTTGATAACTGCTTAATCTTTTTGTTTTTCGGAACTTGTAATCTCTCCATATACGATTGATATTGCGCTTCATCCCAGTTTTTATATAAAGGTGCAATAATCTTCTTCATTTGTTCACATGTTAACTCTTCGTAGTAATGATTTTCATCATACACAAATCCAATATATTGCTTAATGTCTTTTTCTGCTTTTGCATTATCCTTACCGAAGATCGTAATATCCCCACTATTTTTCTTTACTAAATTCATAATCATTTTAATGGTCGTACTTTTTCCTGCACCATTTGGCCCAACAAATCCCATAATATATCCACGCGGCAATGTAAAACTTATATTTTTCACTGAAAAATCTTTATAATTTTACAAACGTTTTTTAACTCTAACATGTCACTTATTCCCCCTTATATAGAAACGTAATCATCTGTTGCAACTCTTCCAGTGAAAGTTGCAAAAATTTACTTTCCTGGACAATCTCTTCTGCTTTACTTTCTAGTAAACGCAATCGTTGTTCCTTTATAAGCTCATTATTTTGTACCGATACATATGTTCCTTTCCCTGCAACCGTTTCAATGTACCCTTCCTTTTCAAGCTCCTCGTACGCACGTTTCGTCGTAATCACACTAATCTGCAGTTTTTTCGCTAAACTACGGATAGACGGCAATTGATCTCCCCCCTTAAGATCTCCATTTAAAATAAGCTGCCTCAATTGCTTACTAATTTGTTCATAAATAGGGTCTGGGGAAGAATTTGAAATAATAATATTCATGTTTCCCTCCACTGTGTATATACACAGCGCCCTATTTTTGGCAAGAAAAAAAGACCAACATTTTCCTGTTGGTCTCCCATATATGTATCACTTCTCAAAGCGATCTAACATTTCATCTCTCATCCCAAAACTAACAACCGCAATTCCTACATACATAAAAATAAGAAATGCTGGATGCACTGCGTTGTACCAGCTGCTATCAACAATTAAATATACCGTTAATGCTACAACAAGTACAAATGCCAAAATAAACATATAAAAGTGTCTTGTACTACCCATGATAAACTCCTCTCTTCTCACTTCACCATTCAACAGTATATTTTATCGAATAATTCGATATGACTCAAGGCTAACTTTCTTTTATGTAATCAAGTTCTACCTTTACAATGTCATCACAAGCTATTGAAATAATTGTTCCTTGTTTATCAATCGCTGTCACTTCTGCGTTATCCATTACACGATGTGCTACACGCTCTAACATTTTTCCATAATCTCGATAACAAAATTCCTTTATATCTTTAATTTTTTTACCGTTTTCTAAATGATACACCATCCTATAACACTTATAGCCCATTCCTTCACCCCAAATTGTTCGTTTTTTCACATATACGTAAAAATGAGTTATTCTCCTCATTACACCTTCTTAATTTCAATAAAATTCTAACAAAAATACACAATTTTATCAAACCGACTTTTTCAACAAAAAAGCTTAAAAAACAACTTTCTTCCACACTGTTACATAAAATACAAAAATTCTTTACATTATTTTCATAATTTCTGCACAATTTCTCCACAAAAAAAGAACCCGCATATAGCGAGTTCTTTTCATTTTACATTTACTCAAACTTGTACAGGAGCTGGCTTTTGATAACGTAAAATCGGTTTACGTGCAGCCATTGTTTCGTCTAGACGTTTAATTACCGTCGTATGTGGTGCTTCTTGTACAACTTCTGGATTTTCTTCTGCTTCTTTTGCGATTTGAATCATCTTATCGATGAAACCGTCTAATGTTTCTTTTGACTCTGTTTCTGTTGGTTCAATCATAATACATTCTTCCACATTTAATGGGAAGTAAATTGTTGGTGGATGGTAACCAAAATCAAGCAGACGTTTTGCGATGTCTAGTGTACGTACACCAAGTTTCTTTTGACGGCGACCTGATAATACAAATTCATGCTTACAATGTCTATCAAATGGAAGATCATAGAACGGCGCTAATCTTCTCATCATATAGTTTGCATTTAATACAGCATATTCTGTTACTGCACGTAGTCCATCTGGCCCCATAGAACGAATATACGTATAAGCACGAACGTTGATACCAAAGTTTCCATAGAATGGTTTCACGCGTCCAATTGCTTGTGGACGATCGTAGTTAAAGTGATAACCATTTTCTGTTTTCTCTAAAATTGGTTTTGGTAAAAATGGAATTAAATCAGCTTTTACACCTACTGGACCAGAACCTGGGCCACCGCCGCCATGCGGACCTGTAAATGTTTTATGAAGATTTAAATGCACAACGTCAAATCCCATATCTCCAGGACGTGCTTGACTTAATACCGCATTTAAGTTTGCACCATCATAATACAATTTACCGCCTGCATTATGAACGATTTCTGCCATCTCTAAAATATTCTCTTCAAATAAACCAAGTGTATTTGGATTTGTTAACATAAGTGCTGCTGTTTCTTCGTTCACAACACGTTTTAAATCTTCTAAGTCAACAAGACCGTGTTCATTTGATTTTACTGTAATTGTTTCAAAACCTGCTACTGTTGCAGATGCTGGGTTTGTTCCGTGCGCAGAGTCAGGAACGATAACTTTTGTACGGTTATAATCACCGTTTGCTTCATGATATGCACGGATTAACATTAATCCTGTCCATTCCCCATGTGCACCAGCTGCTGGTTGAAGTGTTACAGTATCCATACCTGTAATTTCGATTAAATGTTCTTGTAAGTCGTACATTAATTCCATTGCACCTTGCACTGTTTTTTCATCTTGAAGCGGATGAATGTGTGCAAAGCCTGGGAAACGAGCCACGTTTTCGTTGATTTTTGGATTGTACTTCATCGTACAAGATCCTAATGGATAAAATCCAGAATCAACGCCGTGGTTACGGTTTGAAAGTGCTGTGTAATGGCGCATAATATCAAGTTCAGATACTTCTGGAAGCTCTGCATCTTCAGTACGGATATAATCGCTCTCAAACACATCTTCTAATTTCACTTCTTCTACATCTAATTGGGGTAAGCTATATCCTACGCGTCCTTCTCTACTCATTTCAAAAATAAGTGCTTGATCTTGGTTCTTCATTGGATAGCCCCCATTTCGTTTACAAGTGTGTCAATTTCTTCTTTTGTACGAAGTTCTGTTACCGCTAGAAGCATATGATTTGTTAATTCTTTATAATCACGGCCTAAGTCGTAACCACCGATAATATTCTTTTGTACTAATGCATCATTTACTTCTTGTACTGGACGTTTGCAATCTACAACAAATTCATTGAAGAATGGTCCAGCAAATGTTACTGTAAATCCTTTTTCCTCAAATTGGCGTTTTGCATATTGCGCTTTAGAAATGTTTTGACGTGCCATTTCTTTCACACCTTGTCTTCCAAGTGCTGTCATTGCAACAGACGCTGCTAATGCATTTAACGCTTGGTTTGAACAAATGTTAGATGTCGCTTTGTCACGACGAATATGTTGTTCACGAGCTTGCAATGTTAATACGAAGCCACGTTTGCCGTCTGAATCCACAGTTTGTCCGACAAGACGTCCTGGGATTTTACGCATAAATGCTTTCGTTGTTGCAAAATAACCGCAGTGTGGTCCACCAAACTGTGTTGGGATACCAAATGGTTGTGCATCACCAATTACAATATCAGCACCAAATTTACCTGGTGGTGTTAAAGCGCCTAATGATAATGGGTTTGAAGAAACGATAAATAATGACTTTTGCTGATGAACAATTTTCTCAATATCAGCTAATCTTTCCACCTGTCCAAAGAAGTTTGGATATTGAACGATTACGCAAGCGACTGTATCATCTACTTCACTTTGTAATACATCTAAATCTGTTACACCATCTTTATGATCAATTTCAACAACTTCAAGATGTTGACCTTTTGCATATGTTTCAAGTACTGCTCTTGATTCTGGATGAACTGCTTTAGAAACAAGAATTTTCTTTTTGCGCGTATGACCAGCTGCTAACATTGCCGCTTCTGCTAACGCTGTACCTCCGTCATACATAGAGGAGTTTGCTACATCCATTCCAGTTAATTCACAAATCATTGTTTGGAATTCAAAAATCGCTTGTAATTCCCCTTGTGAAATTTCTGGTTGGTATGGCGTATAAGCTGTATAAAATTCTGAACGAGAAATAACATGATCAACAATTACTGGAGCGTGATGATCGTATACACCTGCTCCTAAGAAAGAAGCGTATTCTTTTAAGTTAGCATTTTTACGAGCCATATCAGACAGTTCTTTTAAAAGCTCTGGTTCTGACTTTGCTTGTTTAATCTTTAAATCCCCTTTGAAACGAACACTTTCTGGAATATCAGAAAATAATTCATCGATCGTTTGAACGCCGATCGTTTGTAACATTTCTTTTTTGTCTTCTTCTGTCATTGGAAGATAACGATGCAACATGAAATCTACCCCTCTCCCCGTTACTTTGAACGTTTGTAAAATGGTGTTGGAACGACTACTGCTTTAACGCGTTTATTACGAATCTCAATTTCTACTTCTGTATCAACTGCTGCGTATTTTACATCAACTAATGCTAAACCAATGCTTTTCTTTAACGTTGGAGATTGTGTACCACTTGTAACTTCCCCGATTTTTTCTTCGCCTACATATACAGGATAATGCGTACGAGGAATACCGCGTTCAATTACTTCGATGCCGACTAATTTACGAGGTGCACCGTTTTCTTTGTATTCTTTTAATGTTTCTTTTCCAAAGAAATCTGCCTCTTTATTTGTTTTTACTGCAAAACCAATTCCAGCTTCAATTGGTGTAATATCTTTTGATAGTTCTTGACCATAAAGTGGAAGTGTCGCTTCAAAACGAAGTGTGTCACGTGCTCCCAAACCACATGGTTTTAAGCCGTCTTCTGCTCCAACTTCAAGAAGTTTCTCCCAAAGTTTTGGAGCATCTTCACTCTTGCAGTAAATTTCAAATCCGTCTTCACCTGTGTAACCTGTACGAGATACAAGTGCAGGAGTTCCATCTACAAGAACATCATTTTTAAATTTAAAGAACTTAATTTCTTTTAAATCTTCTGACACAACTTTTTGTAAAATGCCTTCTGCTTTTGGACCTTGAATTGCAAGTTGTGCAATTTCACTAGAAACATTGACTACTTTCGTATTGCCAATGACATGACTTGCTAACCACTCGTAATCTTTTTCGATATTCGATGCGTTGATTACTAATAAGTAGTCTTCTTCACCACGTTTGTAGATTAATAAATCATCTACTGTACCACCATTTTCGTAACACATTGCTGTATATTGTGCGCCTCCTACCTTTAAGGTAGAAACGTCATTTGTAACAACACGTTGTAAAAATGCCAAACTATCTGTACCTGTTACTTCTACTTCCCCCATGTGAGACACATCAAACAGGCCTGCAGCTGTACGAACAGCTTCATGTTCTTCTTTAATGCTTGAAAATTGAACTGGTAATTCCCAACCACCAAAGTCGATTGTTTTTCCACCATACTTCGCGTATACATCAAATAGCGGTGTACGTTGTAATGTAATCATGTTCTTTCCCCCTTATGCTGTCTATGACAAATCAATAAAAGTTGGCTTCCCGTATCTAAACATTTTTCATTCAGAAAAGATGGGATATACGGAATCTCAATGTATTTTTTTATGAAAGCGTAAATAAAAAAGTACTTTCTTGGATAAAATACGAAAGATTCCACACATTTCACACCATTATCCTAACATTTTTCGATCTATTTCATCAATATTCTAGCATAAAAAATAATTTAGAATTTTTTATTCTTATACTTACAAAAACAACTTCACCTTAAAATGTTAGAAATTAGGATTTTTGGTGAGGGATGTAACAATAAGCGTTTTAGTTTACAGAAGGTGGGAGAGTTTCAATGAATGTCGATATTTCCGTAGATCGGACATGGCAAAATAATTTCTTAAAACGAATTGATGAAGATGGCCCTTGGACAAATTGGGAACTATATGATTTAGCCTATAAAACAGAAGAATCATTGCTTGTCCCTACATTTGATGGTTTGCAAGCCCCTAAACATTTATCCCATTTCACACCGCTTCCTCATCAATTAGAAGTAGCACAAACTGTTATTGAACAAATGAATGGAAAAGCGATACTGGCAGATGAAGTTGGACTTGGAAAAACCATTGAAGCAGGTCTTATTTTAAAAGAGTACATGGTGCGCGGTCTTGTAAAAAAAGTACTTATACTCGTTCCAGCCTCCCTCGTTTCACAGTGGGCATATGAACTGAACACAAAGTTTTTTATTCCTGCTGTTGCCCAGAGAAAAAGCTATTCGTGGGAACAAGCTGACGTTATCGTTTCATCCATTGATACAGCGAAGCGTTCACCGCATCGTGACATCGTTTTAAACTTGGAATACGATCTCATCATTATTGATGAGGCACACAAACTTAAAAATAATAAAACAAAAAACTATGAATTTGCACAACGTCTTAAAAAGAAGTTTTGTTTATTACTAACTGCAACACCTGTCCAAAACAAAATTGATGAAATCTTTAATCTCGTTTCCTTATTAAAACCAGGACATTTAGGCAATCAGTCTAACTTCGAAGAATATTATGCATCGAAAAATCGCTCAGCAGAGTCAGATGAAGATTTAAAAGCACTCATTAATAAAGTAATGGTAAGAAATCGGCGAAATGGTACAGGTATCGAATGGCCGAAAAGGCACGTTCGGACAATATTTGTTGATTTTAATGAGGAAGAGCAGGCTCTATACAATGCGATTGAAAATTGGAAAGGACAAGACGCTTTTACCTCTGCCTTTTCATCATTAACTTTGAAACGAGAAGTATGTAGCAGCCGTGAAGCAGTTTATTATTCACTCAAAAAGCATGTAGAAAAAAGACAAAAAGAAAATGAGAATTATATACCAGACCCATATATCGATGTTTTAATGGATAAAATCAATCATATTCCTTTTAATACAAAAGCAAACCAAGCACTGGAGCTTATAAAAGAAATTGATGATAAAGTCGTCATTTTTACAGAATATAGAGCCACGCAAATGTATTTACAATGGTTTTTAAAACAGCACGGTATTTCATCAGTCCCTTTTCGTGGTGGGTTTAAACGAGGGAAAAAAGATTGGATGAAAGAGCTCTTCCAAAATCATGCGCAAGTGTTAATTGCAACCGAAGCTGGCGGTGAAGGGATTAACTTACAATTTTGTAGCCATATGATTAACTATGATTTACCATGGAATCCAATGCGGCTTGAACAGCGAATTGGACGTATCCATAGGCTTGGCCAAAAAAATGATGTTCATATTTATAACTTAGCAACGAAACATACAGTTGAAGAACATATTTTGAAACTTCTATATGAAAAAATCAATTTATTTGAGCGAGTCATCGGTGAACTTGATGAGATTTTAACAAGAATTAATATGAAAAATATCGATGCACATATTCAAGAGATTTTCGCAGGATCAAAGAGCGAAGGAGAGATTCGAATTAAGATGGAAAATTTAACATCTATCATCGACTTTGCGAAGAGAAACGAAGCTGAGGTGCAAGGCTATGCAGCAACATGAAATTCATAATTACTTATGGAATTTTTTCCAAGCAAATGACTGTGAAATTTTGGGGCGTTCCCCGCATCTACTAGATGTACAATTAACAATTGAAATGGATAAACTATTGATGAATCGCCCTTTTTATTGGCACTACCTTGAGAAAACGGGTGGCATCCCAAATCCGATGCAACTTACTCTCATTACGGATCCAGAGAATGATGAAGAAGAAGGTGAGCTTATTCACTATGGCTCTCCTCGTCTGCATCAAATCTTCCAAACAACAAAAGAACTGGGATCCTACATACGTTTATTCGAAGAAGTAAATTCAAGTGGTACAACTCATATACCACTTCATCCATGGCTTGGCGTCAATGTAAAAGTATGTTATCAATGTGATCGAAAGAAAGATATGCTTCATTCCATCGGGATTCATCTTATTTCTGGAACAATGATTACAAATTTTCATGAAACACTAGCGAAAATTCGGCTCACGCCAAAAATACCAGATTTCAGTTTTACACTTACTCCCATTATTAAGCCGCAAAGTGGATTACAGCGGATAGAAGATGCATTAAAAAATCTCATTGCAGCAGATGATCATACATGGGCTGAAGAAGCACGTGTACGCTGGAATCATGATTTAGCGCTTCTAAATCGATTTTACGAAGAAAGCGAAGAACTTCCCGAAAGCTACGACATAGAAAAACAAGCATTACAAGAGCAATATGAACCGCGTATTACAATGCAAATTATAAATGGTGGGCTCTTTTATGTAACCGCTAACCATTTTTTTTCATAAGAAAAGCCCCTTCATATGAGAAGGAGCTTTTCTTATATTTTTCCATTATACTTTCGACCATCGTTATGTTCTTGTTGTTTCTTTTCTGTCATCCGCTTTTGATATTCTCTATCTTTTGCACTCACATGGTTTGCATCTGTTGGAAGATTTTTCTTCGAACGCCCTACACCATTACTCATCTTTTTCACTCCTTGCTCTTTTAAATTCCTCCTTATTTTCAGCTATAGAAGCATTCCTTATTCATTAAAATAAGAGAAGCTTTTCGCTCCTCTTATTCCTTCACATATTTCTGAAACATATCGTGTAAGCCTTGATTTACGAGATGAGAGATCTGTTCGTCAGATTTATGTGGATAACGATCACGCAACCTGATAGATGCTTTCACCATTAAATTTTCTAATACAGAACGGCCACCTGCTCCATAAATAATTTCAGCATATTCTACAAGCCTTCCGTCCTCTAATGTTGCTGGATTATGATTGAAGAAAAATTTACTCATTGTCTCCACCTCTCTTTTTTGATAACGTTTACATTTATATAGATTATTTATGTTATTTATTTCACAATATTGTATGCATGTATAGATGATTAGTTTCATTATAAAACAACATGACGATAGGAATAATGTATTTTTTCGTCAATTTTGTGAACAAATTTTTAAAAAATGAAAGCGTTTTAATTATTATATAATAAAAAAGATTACCACGCTAGGGGCAATCTTTTTTATTTCTACTAAACTATAACTTACGCTTCGTTTGCTTCGTTTAGTACACGCTCAAGACGTTTGCGAAGCATTGGCATACCGCTGCCGCCTGCTTGGAAATGACGAAGTTTTCCTTCTTTATCAAATACGTAGTAAGCAGGAACATATTTATTTTCAAATGCATCTGTGATCGCATGTTTACTATCAACTAAAATTGGTTGAATGATATCGTGGCTTTCTGCCATTTTTTCAATTACTGCTAAGTCTAAATCTTCTTCTGAGCGAGGCATATGAACTGCTACAACGTTTAAGCGATCATCATACTCATCACGTAATTCATTTACTTCTGGCATTGCTTCTTTACATAAGTAACAGCTTACAGACCAAAAGTGAATTAATGTTGGCTTATCTCCAATTAAATCTTCACGCGTTACTGCGTCGTTTAAAATTTCTGTTGCACCTTCTAATGATGGCATTTGTTCACGTAATTTCATTCTATCTATTCCTCCTACGACTTATAAATTATAGAGTTTCTTGTCCTGGTTTCCAATTTGCTGGGCAAAGGCCGCCTGTTTGCAATGCTTGTAATACACGTAATACTTCGTCTACTTCACGTCCAATATTGTTATGGTGTACAACTTGGTACATTAATTCGCCTTCTGGACTAATGATGAATAATCCACGTAGTGCGATTCCTTCATCTTCTAATAACACGCCGTATTCGCTTGATACAACATGGTTTGTATCAGCTGCTAATGGGTAACGTAAGTCGCCTAAACCATTCTTTGTACGATCTGTGTTAATCCATGCTAAATGTGTGTGTACTGTATCTGTAGAAACACCGATTACTTCCGCATCTAAATCTTCGAACTCATCGTAGCGATCAGATAGTGCAATGATTTCTGTTGGACAAACGAAGGTGAAGTCCATTGGATAGAAATATAATACTGTCCATTTATCATTTTTCATGTTTTCTTCTAAACTAACATTTTTAAATTCTTTATTTGGCATTACTGCACTCATTTCGAAACGTGGTGCTTGTTTCCCTACTAAACGTTTTGTCATATCTATATTCATCCTCCTGAAGCTAATTGAGATTAATTTCTAATTTGTAATGATTACAATTTGTATTATATACAAGTTATCAAATTAAAGTCAACACTAAATTAAAATAATTTTAATTTGATTACAATTATCAATTAATCTTGTACAATATTCAGAAATTGTATTGTAAAATATATCTATAACTAAGGAGGCACAAAATGAATCAAAATAAGAAAGCTATATTCGATATTGTATTTTATCTCGTCTTCCCTTTTCTCATTTGGAAATTTGCAAAAACGCATATTGATCCTTATTATGCAATGCTTATTTCCTCAGTACCGGGAATTCTTTATACACTGTACTGCTTTAAGAAAGAAAAGCAGTTCAACGTTACAGGGTTCTTTATTCTTATTACCCTTATTGCTAACACGACAGTAGACTTACTATCTGGTTCTGCTGAGAGAATGCTATGGAATGACGCATATTATCATATCGTACTCGGATGCATTGTCATCTGTACAATCTTTATTAAAAAACCACTCATGTTATATTTCGCAGCTGATATCGCAGCCTTGCAAGGACATGACCGAGATAAGAGCCGCACTCTTTACCGTGACAAACGCATATATCCAGCCTTGCAATATTTAACACTATTTTTTGGTCTCCAATTCATTTTAAAAAGCTTTTTAAAAATCTATTTCATTTCTGTTTTTGGTGTAGAAGGATATGGTGAAATGAGAGCAATCATGACCGCTGTTGGCTGGGGAATTTCCATATGTATTGGGATAGGATTTGTATGGGTTAATAATAAAATACACTCAGTAACTGAACAGAAAGAATCTACACAATAAGTTAAAAACTATCATAAGAAATAATAAAAATCCCCCTGTACAATATATGTACAGGGGGATTTTTATAGGTTTATCTGTCGAATCGATGACAAGTATACACTCATCGCAAAAATTGTACTATACCGCCCAGCATCATTACTAGCGGTAAATCATTCCAATTTTTATTAACTTGATTTTTTTCGTTTCTTCTTAACGTTTTGATAAAACAAAGCAGCGCTAAGCGGCATCATACCGAACCATCTATTTAAAAACGGCGCTTTTTCAGCACGGCGCTGCTCTTTCTTTTGCTTTCGATCCTCTTTTGGAGCATCCATATACGATACAAATTGTTGCGTCATAAAACGCACATAATCATTAGTAGACATATCATCACCTCTACTTGATTAGTATGTCCACTTTTTTACGCATTAATCTTACGCAGTAGCTCCCCCATAATCTCTTCCACACTTTTATTTGTCGTATCAATATATATATCCGCTTCTTCATAATATGCCCGGCGGTTCTCAAACTTCTCCACAAACGCCTCAATATTTTCTTTTTGAAATAATGGACGTGTCGTATCTTCACGAAGGCGCTCTGCAATAACATATGGATCACAATATAAATACACGACGGTTCCATTCTCTTTCATCCACTGACGATTCTCTGCGCGTTCCACGATGCCACCACCCGTTGTAATAATTACATTACTCGTTAATAACGAACGCAGCATTTCACTTTCATATTGACGAAATGCATTTTCCCCTTCTTCTGCAAAAATATCACGAATTTCCTTCCTTTGCTTCTCTTCAATTTTTTGATCTGTATCTACAACTGGAATATGGAGTTGCTCACTTAGCATCCTCCCAATTGTTGTTTTTCCGGCTCCCATAAAGCCTGTTATGTAAATGGATTTCATTTTGTTACCTCTTTTCTGTCTGTTTAATTATTTGTATTATAACGAAAGATAAGCTAACGTGGTTTATTTTATATACTACTTGCACAAATTAATAAAAAATGTTTTGTCCTTAATTTGTTATCAAGAACAAAACGTAATGGTCATGTAACTTCTTCCTCATCTCTCTTCCACCCAATTCATAACTCTTTTATTTATTTTATCGTACTGAAAGTTCACTTTATAAGAGCGATTTTGTTTCGTCATACACTGCAATGCGACAAATATAATTTCATTTTCAAATACATAATTCCCGCTCGCTTCACCATTTTCGTATCGAAACGAAAATACAGCATTTTGTTCTTTTTCCTGCAAATCATCCTTTATAGAGGAGACTGCTTGATCAGCAATCTCTTCTAACAAAAATTTTTGCTGCGCCTCCTTATAAAATCTTTGATCAGATTTCAACATATTTATTTCATATATAAAGAATGAAAATAGTAAGAAGAGAAGAATTAACGTTCCCGGCATCGCAAAACCATCTTGTTTTCTCATGTCTTCAACTCAATGGGTGTGTAGCGCGTTGCTACACCGTGATACATTTTACCGCTTATATCTTGCACATGTATAATTAACATATAAGGTGTTAAGTCATAAGAAACCGAATTTACCTTTTGTAATAGAATTTCCATTCCTAACGTATTTACTTTTCTCACGATATTATTTCCTAACATTTCATATGTTACATTCGCACCGTTACTCATTTGAAAAAGTATTAGAGCTTCTTTATTCTCTAACTCGACACCTTTCCCGGTTTTACTCTCTCGAAACTCTAATTGTACTTGTTCCAGGAACACATTCCATTCCCAACTGTTTATTTGCTTTGAATATGGTTTCTCGATAAATAAACTATGGAGGCGTGGCACAAGAAGAAAGAAAATAGATAAAAACAATAAACATAACATCATTTCTAATAACGTAAATCCTGCTTCTACCTCTTTACTTTTTGACATGACGACATTGTTCCATCCTTCTTTGTTTGGTATCTTTCCAAATTGTACAAACTTCTTCTTCCCGCCAATGTATCCAGTACACAACGCCATCTATCGCCTCCTCTTTTTGCTGCTTTAGCTGATTTTGATACATATATAGTGCTGCTTCCCTCTTCAACAATGAATGTGCTTTATACCGAAATTGAATATTTTTTCTTTCTTGCATGATGAGGAGTGTTTGCGGAAGTAATAGCGACACAGCCATCATTAATAAACTTAACGATACAAGCATTTCCAGCATAACCGACCCTTTTTGACACTTCACGATACGTAAATCTTCCTCTCCCAAGTTGAAATACAATTTCATAGGTGCGTGAGCGATAAGAAAGTAGAATTGTACCAGCTTTGTTTATATTTCCATTTGCATTATAGGTCATTGGATTTGGAAAAGTATTCAAATCAATTTTTATATCTCGTTCATATTCCCGGATAAAAAGGGAACGCTCATCCCCAGATTCCCAAATACTGTACATATGTTTCTCAGGACTCCATCGCAGCATATGAAGATTCCGGCGGTTTATAGCTAACTGCTGCATATACAAAATATCTTGTGAAAATTGCTTCAAAAGCTGCTCTACCTTTTGCTTTTCATATAACGGAGCAACATTAAAGTAAGTGACGACGCTTAATATAGAAATGATGAATAAGACAAGAAGCATCTCTAAAAATGTAAATCCTTTTTGTTTCACGATTTACCAACAGATACTGTGCCGTCCTCACTTGAAATACTAATCGGTTCCCCTTTTGGACACGTTGTAGAAGTAATATACTTTTCTTTCACTAATTCATCTACTGTTGGTATCTTATTCTTTTCTAATTGATAAGCTTGCACTTGCGCTTCGACAGACTTCACGTATGCATCGCAACCTTTTCCTTGTACGGAAGAGCGCTGTTTAATTACATTTGGAATAATTAATAAAAGTAATACTGAAATAACGACCATCACTAATAACATTTCTAAAAGAGTAAATCCTTTTTCATTTTTCATTTAAACTACCTCCTAAATAGAATTCATCATTTGAAACATCGGCATAATCATCGCTAAATACATAAGAACAACAATTATGCCAATACATGTAAACAAAAGTGGTTGAATAATGACTAAAATACGTTGAATCTTTCCTTCCATTTTTTCAATCGTTAATTCGCTATAGTCTCCTAATTCTGTCGCTAAGTTTCCGTTTGCTTGTCCATGCGCAATCACGTAAGACAGTTCCCTCTCGTAATAACCGCTCTTCATAATAATAGAATCCAACTGTTCTCCTGCGATTAATAATTCTTCAATTCGAGTGGCTTCACATTGAAAAAACGGGTGATGTTTTTGTTCAACCATTAACGTTAAGGCCTCTAGTACCGATAGTCCTCCTTGTAATAAGCCGCTTAATTGAACAGAGAAATAATGAGAATTTGTTAAAATAAGAAATGTTTTTATAAGAGGAATACGAATCATAATATTCATTCTTTGAACTGGGGGAAGTTTTTGTATATAAAATACATATATACATGTTCCTAAAACGAGGCAGAGAAAAAATCCTCCAATCATGTACGGAAGCATTCGAATAAGGAGCATAATATGATCGGTAAATGAAACAGAAGAAGCTCGCAAGGAACTATATAATGTTTCAAATTGTGGAAGCAAAACGAAATTGAATACAGCAAGTATCCCTAATAGAAAAAAAGATAAAAATATCGGGTAACGAAGCACTTTCATCATATCTTTTTGATGTTTATCTTTTCTATGCAGCAGTACACTTCCTTGTTGCAACGCAAAAGAAATATCCCCATGCCGCTGTGCATAGAATAAATAACTTAATATGTCTGGATGAAACATAAGTTGGTGAAAAGCATCATGAATGCTTCGACCATTTTTTAATTCTTCTGCAATATGTTGCAATTGAATTTGTTTTTGAGAAGATAACTGAAATTGCAGAAACTCTAATGCTTGCAAAAGTGAATAGCCCTTTTCTAACAATTCCCCAAGTCTTCTTAATAACAAGACTTGCTCATGTAATCGCCACCCTTTTCGTTCAAACATAAACATCCTCTTCTAAAAAGCCTAAGGCATATCCTTTTCTTATACATGATTGCAACGTTTCATAATGATAGGTTACACGCTCTCCATTCGCTTCACGAATAGCTTTTTTCAATTCATGGCCATATAACAACTCATAAACGCTTGCTTGCCGCACTTGCCTCATTGCTTTACATAACGGCGAACATTTCCCTTTGCAAAATGGACACTTCAATTCAACAAGACGCTGTGCTGCCACAGCAAGCAATGATTGCTCAATTTCTTGCCGCGTAATCCCATAGTCCATCAAACGTAACACAGCTCCTTTTGCATCGTTTGTATGCAGTGTTGTCATTACTAAATGGCCTGTTAAACTCGCACGCACAGCTACTTTTGCTGTTTCTTCATCACGAATTTCACCAACTAAAATAATATCAGGATCATGGCGCAAAATCGCTTTTAAACCAGTTGTGTACGTGATACCTGCTTTTTCATTAATCTGAATTTGTAACAAGCCATCCTTTCTCTTTTCGATCGGATCCTCAAGTGTAACAATACGACGTGTTTGTCCCTTTTTGGCTACCTCTAACAAAGCATACATTGTCGTTGTTTTCCCAGATCCTGTCGGCCCAGTAAACACGAGTAATCCATGAGAATGATGTACAAAAGAGAGAAGTGTTTTTGCCGAGCTTGGAAATAAAGAAAGATGGGAAAGTGGTTGAACCGACGCTTGCAAGTGTAAACGAATGACGAGGCTTTCTAAATACACAGTTGGTAGTGTAGAAAGACGCAAGTGCACTTCTTGCCCCTCAATTTGTAAATACAATGATCCATTTTGTGGCTTACGTCTCTCCCCTATATCCATAGATGCTAAAAATTTAAAATGCGAAACAAGTCTTTCTCCAAATTCCTTTCCAATACAATGCTTCGTTACTAAATCTTTTCCAATGCGCAATTGTATGACTGCATCTGCTTGTCGCGGCACGATATGTAAATCGGATGCCTGTAATGCACATGCTTCCTTCATAATTGTATTGGCAAAATGTTCAACACCATTCATAATGATCTCCTCCTCACTATGTATATATCATGCGGAAATATAAAAGAAAAATAGCGACTTTCGTATTTTCAACAGAGAAAAGAGGGAAAATATGTTTGTGAAATTATGAACAATTTCTGAATTATTGACTAAAATTACCTATAAGCAACTTTATCTGTATTATAATGTTATTATCTTGGATAAAGTGATAAAGGTGGAGATCCTCATGGAACAAGCTTTAAAAATTACAGGTGTACTATCTGATCCAACTCGTTATTATATTTATAAATATATTTCTCAAAAACATAGTTACGTAACTGTACAAGAAATCGCAGATGAATTTAATATCCATCCAAACGTAGCACGTCTACATTTATCAAAATTAGAAGATGTCAATATGTTGCGATCTGAAACAAAGAAAACGGGAAAAGGCGGCAGACCAAGCAGATTATATGTATTGTCTGAAGACTTAATTCAGCTACAATTCCCATTTCGCGATTATCAATTATTAGCAAAAATCGCTTTTAATTCATTGCTTAGCCTCGGTGCAGCCGGTGAAAAAGCACTATATGAAACAGGCAAACAATTTGGTAAAGAATTAATGGAACAACATATGCAGCATTTAAACATTAATGAAGATTCATTAACATTAGAACACAAAGTTCAAATTGCAAAAGAAGCATTATCAACTGCTGGCCTATCCCCTTCATTTGAATTAAGCACAGATGGTACACAAATTTTCTATGACGTGTACAATTGCCCATTCAAAGAAGTTGCTGTCCATCATCCTGAAGAAGTTTGCCATATGCATAGCGATATGATGAAGGGAATTTTTGAAACCCTATTTCCGAGCATGGAATTAACACGACATGATAATTTATTAGACGGATGTAAATCTTGTAACTACAAAGTTCAGCTATAACTTGTTTTTATATGAAATTGTGTCAAAAAGAAGTCAATTTGATTTGGCTTCTTTTCTTTTTTCGCAAATATTTACAATAGTAAGAAAAATAAACTATAATGAAGAGAGGTTTACTTTTTTAGAAAAGGAGGGAGATTGCATGGAGCGCATGTTTCGCGTTCTCGGCTTTTGGACTGGAATTTTCTCGGTTATGTTTTACTTAGGGGATATGCACGCAACTGCACTATTATTTTTAGGACAAACAGGATTCTTCGTACTTTTAAGCTATTTAAAATTAACAGAGCGTATGTATATATACGTATTCGGGGCATATTTAACTGTTTTCTTCATTGGGTTTACATACTATACAACATTTCTACTTGTCCCTGGCGCTGGGCATTAAAAAGATGGCAAATTGCCATCTTTTTTTATTTTCTCTAATTACCTAGTTGACTTATAGGTTTTATTGAAATATATTCTATATAACAGATTGGAATTAGGGGGAATTATCATGAATACACTGCTAGTCGGTATTAACATAGCGGTCATGCTCGTATTAGTTGGCATATTGTATTATATGCAGCGCAAGCATGTATCATTTAATAAACGCGTATTTACTGCTTTAGGGGTCGGAATTGTATTTGGCCTTATCTTACAATTTATCTATGAACCTACTTCTAAAATTATCGTGGATTCGAATAACTGGTTTAGCTTAATTGGTAGTGGGTATGTGAAATTACTACAAATGATCGTTATGCCACTTATTCTAGTTTCTATTATCTCGGCATTTACAAAATTAAAATTAACAAGTAACCTTGGTAAAATTAGCGGACTTATTATTGGAATTTTAATTCTTACAACTGGAATCGCTGCAGCTGTTGGTATCGCAGCAAGCGCAGGGTTTGACGTTCAAGCAACTGGCTTACAACAAGGTGATGCAGAAACGGCTCGCTTAAAATTAGTGGAAGAAAAATTCAGTTCAATTGAACAAACACCAATTCCACAAAAATTATTGGAGTTATTACCTACAAATCCATTTCTTGATTTAACTGGAGCACGTCCAACTTCGACAATTTCTGTTGTAATCTTTGCAGCGTTCATTGGAATCGCCTTTATCGGTGTGAAAAGAAAATATCCAGAACAAGCAGAGTTATTTAAGAAAATGCTTGATGCTGTCTATGCAATTGTAATGCGTATGGTAACATTAATTTTACGCCTTACTCCATATGGCGTATTAGCTCTTATGACAAAAACAGTCGCTGGTAGTGATGTAAGTGCCATTTTAAAACTCGGTAACTTTGTTTTAGCATCTTACGTAGCACTTATCGTTATGTTTGTTATTCACTTATTATTAATTGCTCTTTCTGGTTTAAATCCAATTCAATATTTGAAAAAGGTATTCCCAGTATTAACATTCGCCTTCACTTCTCGTTCTAGTGCAGGTACAATGCCACTAAATATTGAAGCACAAAAAGAAAAACTTGGTGTTTCAGAAGGAATTGCAAACTTTGCTGCTTCCTTCGGGGTATCTATCGGTCAAAATGGTTGCGCAGGTATTTATCCAGCTATGCTGGCGATGATGGTCGCTCCAACTGTAGGAATTGATCCATTACAACCACAATTTATTTTAACTTTAATCGCAGTTGTCGCTATTAGCTCATTCGGTGTTGCTGGTGTAGGCGGCGGAGCAACATTCGCAGCATTAATCGTCCTTTCAACAATGAACTTACCAATCGGGATTGTTGCTCTTCTTATCTCTGTTGAGCCATTAATCGATATGGGTCGTACAGCTCTTAACGTAAGCGGATCAATGACAGCAGGTCTTATTTCTAGCAAATGGCTTGGTGAATTAGATCACGATACGTATAATCAAGATGATGTGAAAAGCGAAGAAGTTGCTTCATAAGAAAGAGAAACTTTCATAAAAAGGAATGCTAATTGATATAGCATTCCTTTTTTTATTCCTTATACCTGTTTTAAAAAATTTAATACTATTTTAGGAACATCCTCATTTATTTGAATTCCTTGAACAGAACCTTTATCTACATCTTTTGCGATTATAATGTTATTTTTATCATCTACCCAGACTAACAAACTTTCCTTAGAATCATCCTTAAAAATAACTTCCATATTAGCATGTACAGCATCCCTTGCTTTTTTATCTAAAGATATTTTTTTAGATGTACCAGCTTTGATTGCTGTAACAATCTGATTTACTAGATCTTCATTATCCGTTCCTGCTTTAGAAATATTATCTTGATCTATCCTCACTAAATTCATTTCTTTTATTTGTTTTTTCTCAAATACTATTGATGTTTCTTTTTCCTCTTTTTGTTCAGTTGATGAAGAAGTTTTTGAAGAACTTGTAATATTGGAACATCCAATTAAACTCAAAAACACTAGAATTATCATAAACAAGCACATATTTTTTCTCATTTCACTCACCCCTTCATACAATACAATTTTTAATACTGAATATCAGTATAAATCGATTCCTCAACTCCCGGAAGAAGTCTGTATACACTCATTCCCATCAAAGATTCTATTTCTTTTTTTATTTCATAAAAACCTTTCCAATGAACAGAAGTGTGAGCATTGGTGCCGTGTCTCAATCCAACTAAAATCAATCTTTTTTCAAGGGTAGTAAATCCCTTTTCATCAGCTAGGGCATCACAAAGAGTAATAACTTTATCGTATAAATCATAGTTACTGTTTGCATTTAATATCACTACAAGCTTCATTTTCATATCTGGAGGAACAAGACTCCAATCAGCCGCGATTTCTATGTCTTTATTCCTACAAGGAAATGAATGTGTTACACATTTAATCGCATTCCCTCTAAATCCTAATTGTTCTAAGTACATGTATCCATCATAAGAATGTATAACAGATTTTGTAAAACCTTTATACCTACCAATGTCATGAAGCAACCCTGCATTATAAGCCAAATTATCATTCACATCATATCCTTGTTTCATAAATTCCAAGATTATGTTTTCAGTAGCTTGGGCAACATTTATCGAATGTTTATACCAAGGTCCAGGATTTTGTTTATATGCACGTTCAAGTAACTCACGTGCATATGCTCTATCCATGATATATTCCATAACACCACCACTCTATCATCATTACTTCACATAACAAATCTGTTTCTTTTGCTCCCAAAGATCCAATTCTGGAATTTGTTTCTCCGCCGAAATCAATACTTCTTCGATTAATAATTCCAAATCCTTCACACTGTTTTCCGGATTTCCCATCAAGATATTCGTCATTCGCTCATAAAGGTTTTCCGGTTTTATTGTCATTCGTTTGATATTAAAAGGCATCCATTTAAATGCAGGGTGATGCACATACATTTTATTAAGGCCGAACAAAACACCAAATACATTCTTCTGTACATCACAAATTACATCGTATAGCATAAGCCAATCTTTTCGTTTTAAAAGTGCTTCACGGTTATGCCAGCGATTACTTAGCAAAAGATTCTCTACAATCATTTGTCTAGAAAGTTCCAATGGATAATCTGCGACTCTATCTTTTAGCCCCCTAATTTTGTCTTCACCATACAAACTCACACCATCATGAATTGAGGCTACAATACATTGTTTCTCATAATCAGTTTCATACTTTTCCACCACATCAGAAATAAAACGTTCAACCGTTACGGATAAAAAGTTACTTATTTCTAATTTAATCCCATCTTTCGTTACATAAGATTCAGACCACTCTTCCTCTTCATACGGATGATACGATAAAACTGTCCCATCAATACGTTTAATAGGCCCTTCACGATCTTCATCTTCTGGCGGTGCTGACCATAAAATGTGTAACTCTATATCTGAATTTTCATCTTGCCAGTTTCTTGATACGGATCCTGCTAAAAGAATCGCTTCTACTTTTTGGTTTTGTTTATATATTTTTGCCATGTCTATTGCTTTTTGCATTAAGTTCATTTGATTTCCCCCACGTTTGATTATCCATTTGAACATTTTATTGCAGCGTTACTACACTGTTTCTATTTATAGCTTAATGGAAATTTATTACTATATCAAATAATTTTCTTTTATTTCTGAATATTACAGATAAAAACTTTCTTCGTTACCAAGTGTATAAACAGAAAAAGGATATATGCTCCTATATTGAGCATAATATCCCCATCATCATTATCTATTGATATAACCTTTTCAAGCACATAATAAAAATAAAAGTTCCTCTTCACAGCCCGTCCCTTTTACAAATAGCCATTGTGTTCGCACCATTCATGAAACTGCCGCACATCTACCCCTACTAAAACGATATCTTTTAGTTCCACATCAACGACTTGATCGTCAATAACAAGGAAAAAACTTGATCCTTCCTGCTTTTCTTTTTGCTTTACAATTCCAATGCGATTCCGATACGGTCCATCTTTTACATACGCTTTTTGTCCTGTAATATCAAAATTCAAAATTCTCACCCCTTTTACTGCGCTCAACTTTGGCATACTACCTTCTCCTCGGAAAGTTTCCTTTCATCACACTATTTCTGTATATATATGATGAAACAGCAAAAGAGTCCTTCCTTTATTACAATTATTTTTTCTTTGTGTCATTTTTATAAATTATACGTGAAAATTAGGAAAAACCGCACTTGGAAACGCTTTCTTAAATTTATTTCATGTTATAATGGAAAAGCAGAACTTCGTAAAGAGGGAGAAAAATGGATATAACAATTATTACAAAAGTAATCGAAGCATTAAAATCATATGGATTTCAAGATGTAACATACTGTGAGGAAACAAAACAATTCTTATTTCATAACCAAACCGATATTATGAGTGGCTATGCAGAAATAACATACAGCAGCCAATTTGAAAAGTTTAACGTGCAAATTCATCCGATTGAAACCCATCATCAGGCAGAGTTACAAGAAGTTGAAAAACACATTCAATCTTGTATACGAAAAGTCGAGTATTTAAATGCACTTCTTACAGGACAAAAAAAATTAACTGACAAAATTATTATTATGTAAAAAAAGAACGTGAGATTATCACGTTCTTTTTCATTTTCACTATTATATACTCATCTTCTCTTTCAATTGTAACCCTGTAACAGACTCTAATACATTCATCGCTTCTCCAATTGTCATATCAAAAATTGTCTTATCTTCTATATACGGAAACTGTCTAAAACGTTTTTCTAACATTTTTACTGCATCCGATGAAAATACTGCACTATCTATACCGAATTCTGTTTCAAGTAGAACAATCCAATCTAAAATATGAAATCCTAACCCATTTACAAATGAAATAAGTTTTTCTTCAGGTTGTGAAGATAGAAATACATAACGTTCCATTTCACTAAAGAGTTCTTCACCTAAAATTTCTGCGAGTTCTTCATCATGTTCACGATTTACAATTTCATCATATCCATAATCGTCTGCAAGTTCTTCTACTTCTTCTCCGTCTGCACAAAGTAGCTGACTACGCAGTGCACCTTTTTTGAATTCACTTTTTTGTATAACTTCTAAAAAGCTTGTTTCCCATCCTTGTTCTAATTTCATATTTATAACTCCTTTATGCTTTCTTTATTTTTAAATATATATTTTGATTGAAGTTCTCTTTCGCATTTTGATTGCATAACCTTACATGTTCAGATAAACGAGACGCTTTATATATTTTACCATTCATATAGACATGTGGATCAATTAAGCGTTCCTTCCCACCCGAGTAACAAATATCATACTCTTGATTATTCTCTTCTACTATTACATTTGGATGTAAAGTAGCCAATACACTCGTTATCTCTTCATCACGACAACATTTCAATTTTTGAAGCACTACCTCATCATCGCACAAGAAATCTTCAGTATGTATCACATGCTTTTCTAACGCTAATTGCAAAACTTTTGTTAATACATGATAACTATATGAGCCTAATGGATGTAGAAAGAAATCAATTGTTTCTTTGTAATAGACTGTTGTAAACCACTCTGCCGCCTCTAGCGTACTAAGACAGATTTGTTTTTCATGGACAATTAATTGATTTAAAAATGTAAGAACTTCTTGTTTTGAAATCATTCCATATGTATATAAATCGCGAAGTGTATAATCTATACGATCTGCGCATAGAGCTGGTAGTGGTTGTTCCAACAGCATCCATTGTTCCCAGTTTTGAAGCATTTTAGAATCATATCCATACTTTTTCAAAATGAGCGGGATATCCGAGTTTTCAATGACTGTATCAAAAATATGTTCATGATAGTCTTCATCTTTTTTATGTAATACACGATCTACAACGTGTGAAAAAGCAGTATGTGATGCATCGTGAAGCAATGCTGCAATTTGTTCCGCTTCACCCCCACCCAGCATTTTCACAAGAAGCATAACTCCAATTGAATGCTCATAACGAGTTATATTCCACTCTGGTTTTACAAGAAAGCTCGCTCCAACTTGATGAATTTTCTTCAGCCTTTGCATAGCTTCTGTTTGTAATAGTTCTTCTAATACACCGTCTATTTCAAAATTACCGTATATCGTATCATAAACCTGCATGATCTATGCGTCTCCTTTATTCATGACGTATGAAACAAACTCCTCCACTTCCCCTTGAAAAATATCCACTTCTGGTAAATGGTAAAACGTTGTTTGAAGCGGATTGTTTTTATGATACATATAGATTTTCTTCTCTAGCGCAATAGCCATACCAAGCTCCGTGTGACTCCCATTTCCGCCATCTAATAAAAGTAGAAAAACATCAGCGTTTTGTATCGCCTGCTTTTCTGCTTGACCAATCTTCTGTAATTGTTCTCTATTTGTCGCTCTTTCATTTTGAGTCCAATTATATGTATGATGCCATCCCGCTTCTTTCAATTGACTCGCTACAAATTGAACAAGATGTTTGTTTTGAAAACTTGATGCAATATAGAAATTCATATGAATTAGCTCCTTATTTATAAAACCAAAGGAAAACTCCTTTTTTAGCGTTAATGATAATAATAGAGAAGGATTTCGCCAAAAGAAATCCCCACCTTCAAAACTTATTTTGCGTTTAAATGGTGGGGTGCCTCATGCTTTTCTCTTATTTTTTGCTTTTTATCACTTTCATCGGCTAACATCTCTAACTCAGCTGTTATTTCCGATTTTTCTAAGTTTCGTTCTTGTGAAAATTTTCTTGAAATGTAAATAATAACACTACCAACGTATAGCACAAAACATATAATCAGAGCAGTATTTTCATAGAGACTCAGCTCCAACACAGTCACTCCTAATCCATTCGTATTTTCACGCTCAAAGAACTGGAATTCCCCTATTAAATCTCTGTTATTGTAACATAAATAAAGTAATTCTTCGAACCTTTCATTCTACTAAAAAAGACATGATTTTTTAGAAATCACGCCTCCGTAATATATTTCATAATGGTCTGTACTGCTTCTTTTCCACTATACTTTTTTAATTCTTTTTTATACTTCTCACAATTATGATTTAACTCTTCTATATGCTTCATAAGGGATGTCACTGTTACAGTTTCTTCATATAAAACCGCTGCATACCCTTGTCTTTCAAACGATTGTGCATTTAAAATTTGATCTCCGCGGCTTGAAGCTTTCGGTAATGGAATTAAAAGCATCGGTTTTTGCAATGTTAAAAATTCAAAAATCGCATTCGATCCAGCTCGTGAGATGACAAAATCAGTTGCCCCTAACACATCTGGCAATTCTCCGTGCACATATTCAAATTGCCTATACCCTTCTATACCTTGTAACGTCTCGTCTAGATTTCCTTTTCCGCATAGGTGAACAACTTGATAATTTTTAAGGAGCTGTGGCAATGCTTCTCGTACTGTTTCATTGATTTTCTTTGCCCCTAGACTTCCTCCCATAACCGTGATAACTGGTTTTCTAGTATGGAACCGAAGAAAGTGTAATCCTTTTTCACGATTTCCACGTAGCACTTCTTCCCTCACAGGCGAACCTGTATAAACCACCTTTTCTGTTGGCAAATGTTGTGCAGCTTCTTCAAACGTAACAAATATTTTTGAAGCAAAACGGAGTGCAATTTTATTCGCTAGTCCTGGTGTCATATCCGATTCATGTAACAAGACTGGAACACGATTTAACCATCCGCCAATTACTACTGGTACAGATACAAAACCACCCTTTGAAAAAATAACATCAGGTTTTAATTTTCTTATTCGTACATAAGCATCCATAACACCCTTCATAACGAGAAAAGGATCTTTTATATTTTTCAAATCACAATAACGGCGTAACTTTCCGCTCGCTATACCATAGTATGGAATTCCTTCGTTCTCTATAATCGTTTTTTCAATCCCTTGATGAGAACCTATATAAGAAATATCCCAGCCCTTTTTTTGCAAATGTGGAATAATTGCTAAATTAGGTGTCACATGTCCAGCCGAACCACCGCCTGTAAAGACTATTCTTTTCATACCTCTCCCCCTTCTACACTATAGTACACTAAAATATCGTGCTTCGGGGTGAGCAAATACCATTGCCGTTACAGATGCTTCCGGCTCCATCATAAATCCTTCTGTTAGTGAGATTCCAATCTCCTCTGGCTGAATTAAGCGAAATAGTTTTTCTTGATCAGCAAGTTCTGGGCAAGCTGGATAACCAAAAGAAACACGAATTCCCTGATATTTTGTACGGAATCGCTCTTCCATCGTCATCTCCGGTGAATCCGGAATTCCAAAACGATCACGAATCAACATATGTGTTTTTTCAGCGAGTCCCTCTGCTAGCTCTAGCGCTAACGATTGAATCGCATGGCTACGTAAATAATCCCCTTTCTCTTTCCATTCTTCCGCAATATCACGCACACCTTGCCCCACTGTAACAGATAAAAAGGCGACATAATCCATTTCATCACCGACAGGACGTAAGTAATCCCCTAATGTACGGTACGGAGCTTTCCCTTGTCTTGGGAATGAAAAACGCTCTAGCACACGTGTACGATCTTCTGGATCATAAATAATAATAGTTTGTCCATCACTTTGGGCAGGGAAAAATTGATAAACAGCTTTTGAACATAGCCAAGATTGTCCTTCTTGTAATAATTCATCAATTAAATTGTTTAACTCATGCGCTCTCTTATCACCTTCTTTTAATAATTTTTTCACATTTCCTTTTAAACCAAGGTGATGACCAATTAGCATTTGCCTGTTTAAAAATGGTGCAAGATGTGAAACTGGAATATCACGAAGTACAACCCGTTTTGTTGAGTCCGGCACCATAACTTTTGCTTTCGGCAACGGTTCAATGACGGCTGGTTTCTCCACTTTTTTCTCCTCTTGTTTCACGACATGAATGTGGCGATTTTTTTTATCCTGCTTCATTTTTTCTCGTTCTTCTTCTTTTTGCAATCGATTGATAAGATCGAGTCCTGTCATCGCATCACTTGCATATAATACGAGTCCATTATAGGAAGGTGAAATACGGTTATCTGTAAACTTTCTTGTCAATGCCGCACCACCTACAACAATGGGAATATCAATATTTGCCGCTTGTAAATCTTCGGCAGTTGCTACCATTTGCTGCGCCGATTTTACTAATAATCCAGAAAGTCCGATAATGTCTGGTTTCTTTTCTTTTACCTCTTGCACAATGCGATCAGAGCGCACATTAATTCCTAAATTAACAATATCATAGCCGTTATTTGATAAAATAATCTCTACAAGGTTTTTGCCAATATCATGTACATCACCTTTTACAGTTGCTAATAATACCTTTCCTTTTTTCGCACTATCGCTAGATTCCATATAAGGCTCCAAATACGCAACAGCAGCTTTCATACTTTCTGCACTTTGCAATACTTCAGCAACGATAAGCTCATTGTTATTAAACAAACGACCTACTTCGTCCATCCCCATCATAAGCGGACCGTTAATAATATCAAGGGGCTTTCTTCCTTCTGTTAGTGCGAAACTTAAATCTTCATGTAAACCCTGCTTCGTTCCTTCTACAATATAATTTGCTAACCTTTCATCAAGTGTTAATGTTTCTTGTATGACCGCTTCTTTTTTCTTAGCAACCCGGTAAAAGTTCGTAAATTCTTCTAGTGTTTCTTTCGTTGTTTCGAATAATAGTGCATCTGCGAGTTCCTTTTCCTCTTCTGGAATGGATGCATAGCGCTCTAGCTTTTCAGTATTCACAATTGCGTAGTCAAGCCCAGCCTTTGTTGCATGATATAAAAAGACCGAGTTTAGCACTTCGCGACCAGCTGGCGGTAAACCAAACGATATATTACTTACTCCTAAAATTGTTAAACATTCTGGCAGTGATTCTTTAATAAGACGAATCCCTTCTATCGTCGCTGCTGCCGAACCAATATATTCTTCATCACCAGTTCCTACCGGGAAAACGAGTGCATCAAAAATAATATCGGATGGACGTATACCATATTTCTTCGTTAATAACTCGTAACTTCTCTTTGCAATTTCTAACTTTCTTTCTGCACTAACTGCCATGCCCTCTTCATCAATCGTTCCTACTACAATTGCCGCACCATATTTATGAAGAAGAGGTGTTACTTTCTCAAAACGCTCTTCTCCATTTTCTAAATTAATAGAGTTAATAACCCCTTTTCCTTGTATATACGTGAGAGCTTTTGCCATAACATTATCATCCGTTGAATCTATCATAATCGGAACTTTTAATACTTTCGTTACTTCTGCCAAAAAGTTCTCCATATCTTCTACTTCATCACGATCTGGATCCGCCATACAAATATCAATAATATGGGCATTTTTCTTCACTTGCGCCCTCGCAATTTCAGCAGCTTCTTCAAAATTCCCTTCAGCTACTAATCGCTTAAATTTTCTTGATCCAATAACATTTGTTCTCTCTCCCACAAATAATGGCCTCATAGAATCATCATATTGCAACGCTTCTAAACCACTAATACCGTGGCCTTCTCGTTCATGATTCTCACGTGGTTCAAGGGACTCAAGCGAAACTTTTATCGCTCGTATATGATCAGGCGTTGTACCGCAACAACCACCGATAATATTGATCCACCCTTCTTTAGCAAATTGTTTCACCTTTTCTGCAAGTGAAGTCGGTGACTCATGATAATGTCCATCCTCGTCTGGAAGACCAGCATTTGGATAACAAGAAATATAACACTCTGATAAGTCAGAAAGAGAACGAATGTGTTCACGCATAAATTCTGGTCCTGTAGCACAGTTTAATCCGACAGATAATGGTTTCATATGCTCAATTGATAAATAAAATGCCTCGATTGTTTGCCCCGCTAACGTTGTTCCCATCGGTTCAATGGTTCCTGAAATCATAAGCGGAACCGTATGATTTGCTTCCGTAAACGCTTCCTGAATCCCTAAATACGCCGCTTTCACGTTACGCATATCTTGGCTTGTCTCTACAAGCAATACGTCAACGCCACCTCGTAATAAGCCCCGAGCTTGTCTCGTATAAGCTTCAATTAGTTCTTCAAACGTTACACCGCCTGTTACACTAATTGCTTTTGTTGTTGGCCCCATCGCACCTGCTACATATACTTCTTTACCACTCTCCTTTACCGCTTGCTTTGCTAAAAACGCCGCTCTTTCATTTAACTCTTCATCTAAATGAGATAGCTCATAATCATGCAATACGATATTCGTAGCACCAAACGTATTTGTTTCGATAATATCCGCACCCGCTTCAATGTAAGCTTTATGGATACCTAAAATAACATCTGGCCTTGTTTTTACTAAGTATTCATTACAACCTTCGTATTCTTCACCTCCAAAATCTTCTGCAGTTAAATCTGCCTGCTGAATCATCGTTCCCATCGCGCCATCTAATATTAAAATATCATGTTGTAATCTCTCTTCTATCGGTCTCATCAGTTGATTCCCTCTTTCACGTCTTGCTTTTCTTTCACATACTTAACGAGATTTTCTGTAATTTCATATTTCAAAAATGGCGTAATGAGATAAATACCGTTAAAGTATTTCATTGCGGCATTAATTAATTCCTGAGAAATACGAATTCCTTCTTCAATTGCAGACTCCTGCGTTTCATGCCCATCCATTCTCTGTCTTACTTCCTCAGGCAATGTAATGCCTGGCACCTCAAAATGAAGAAAATCAGCATTACGTTTACTTACTAAAGGCATAATTCCAATAAAAATTGGTTTTTCTAAATGTTTTGTCGCCTCGTATATTTCTTCAATTAAGGCTACATCGTAAATTGGCTGTGTTAAGAAATACTCTGCACCAGCTGCAATTTTCCTCTCCATTCGCTTCACCGCTGCTTTTAAATGTCTCACGTGCGGATTAAAAGCTCCTCCAACAGAAAACCTTGTCGCTGGACCAATGGATTTTCCTAAAATAGATCGACCATCATTCATTTCTTTAATCATTTTAATTAATTCAATAGAAGACAAATCATATACAGAAGTCGCTCCAGGAAAATCCCCCACTCGCGCTGGATCACCTGTTAAAGCTAACACTTCTTCCATTCCTAAAGCCGATAAACCTAGTAAATGAGATTGCAAACCAATGACATTATGATCACGGCACGTTAAATGCGTCAGTACTGGAATATCATGCTTCGTTAATAATGCCCCCATTGCCATGTTTGAAATGCGCGGGGATGCTAACGAATTATCTGCTAACGTAATGGCATCTGCTCCCGCTCTTTTCAATGCCCTTGCCCCTTCAAAAAAACGCTGCGTATCTAATGTTTTTGGGGGATCTAGTTCAACAACCACCGTTGTTTGCTTCTTCGCTTTTTCTGCAAGGGTAACATGAGTGCTAGCACGTTTTGTTTGGATATGAACTACTTGTTGTCTTTGAACAATTTGTTTTTCTGTAACAGGCGTTACATTCGCAATTACACGCTTCATCCCTTCAATATGTGCTGGCGTTGTACCACAACAGCCCCCTAACAAACGAATACCTTGTTCAATAAATTTCGGTGTCATCTCTTCAAAATAAGCAGGGCTTCCTTCATATACGTAACGTCCTTCTACATAGTTTGGAAGGCCTGCATTTGGATAAGCCGACAAATAACCATTTTTAGGAATCGATATCATTTTAAAAGCTTCCGTCATATGAAGCGGTCCTAACTGACAGTTTAAACCGACTACATTTGCACCGTAATCTAAAAGCTGCGTTAATATTCCATTTACATCATTTCCATTTTGCGTTGCGCCCGCTTCATGAAGCGCTAGCTGTGCAATAATTGGAATATCTGTTTGTTTTCGCAATACTTTCACTGCATGTAACAATTCGAACTCATCATAAAATGTTTCTAATAATAATCCGTCAACCTTTTCTTCTAATAATGCTCCCGCTTGCTCAAGTAGCATAAACTCTCGTTCCATATCAGTCGTTGTAACGGCCCCGATATGCTTCATCCCACCGATGGTCCCTAAAATGGCGTTCTTATCTGTTACGGCTGCTTTTGCAAGTTTAACCGCTGCTTTATTAATTTGGGTGACCTGATTTTCCAAACCATACATGCGTAATTTCGCTTCATTTGCACCATATGTATTTGTTTGAATAATATCTGCCCCAGCAGCTACATATTGTTTATGAATAGATATAATAAGATCTGGATCAGATAAGTTTAATTCTTCAAAACTACTTTGCAAACCATGAGAATGTAATAACGTACCAATTGCGCCATCACCGATAACAATTCCTTTTGATACTAAATCTAGAATTTTCACTTGTCTCCCTCTTTTCTATCAATATAAAAACCCCCTCTTCATCTTGAAGAGGGGGACATCATCAATCCTCCTCTTATCATGCAAAACAAATTGTTTTGCAGGTATTAGCACCGTTTCAAACATTTCGTTTGAAGGTTGCCGGGTTTCACAGGGCCTTTCCCTCCACCGCTCTCAATAAGAGTTTGTCTTTATTATTCATCTATGTTTTAAAAGGAAATACGTGTACCTTTTAACAATCTTTGTTAATTTTCTCATAAATTTAGCATGGGATAGACTAAAAGTCAATTGAATTAGCAGAAAAATGAAAATTGTTTAAAATAAAGTTGCAATTCAATTATCTTTTGTTGTAAAGTTAAAACCATAATAAAATTTCATACAAAATATTCTTATCTAGAGAGGTAGAGGGACTGGCCCTATGACACCTCAGCAACCATTAACACGTTCGTTAATAAGGTGCTAATTCCAGCAAATTGTGAAAAGATTTGACAGATAAGAAGAAGACTATATTCGCATGAAAGCCTTCTTCTTAGAAGGCTTTTTTTATTTTTATAAAGGAGGAATTTCACATGTCAACAATCGAAACAAAACTAGCACAAATCGGAAATCGAAGCGAAACTACAACAGGAACAGTTAATCCCCCTGTTTACTTTTCAACAGCTTATCGTCATGAAGGAATTGGAAAGTCAACAGGCTTTGATTATTCACGAACAGGAAATCCAACACGTGGTCTTTTAGAACGCGCAATTGCTGATTTAGAAGAAGGTGAACAAGGCTATGCCTGTAGTTCTGGAATGGCAGCTGTTCTTCTTATTCTTTCCTTATTCCGTTCTGGAGATGAACTTATCGTATCAGAAGATTTATACGGAGGGACCTACCGCTTATTTTCGGAACATGAGGAAAAGTGGAATATTCGATGTAGATACGTAGATACACAATCTATTAAACAAATAGAACAAGCTGTCACTTCTCAAACAAAGGCTATTTTTATCGAAACACCGACCAATCCATTAATGCAAGTCACTGATATTGCAGCTGTCGCAACTGTCGCAAAACGGCACGACCTACTTCTAATTGTCGATAATACTTTCTACACTCCTTATATACAACAACCATTAACAGAAGGCGCAGATATTGTCCTTCACAGCGCAACAAAGTATTTAGGTGGACATAACGATGTACTAAGCGGCCTTGTCGTTGCAAAAGGTCAGACACTTTGCGAAGCACTTGCCCACTATCATAACGCTTCTGGTGCTGTATTAAGTCCATTTGATTCGTGGTTATTAATTCGTGGTATGAAAACATTGGCTCTTCGTATGAAACAACATGAAGAAAACGCAAAAAAAATCGTTTCTTATTTAAATGGGGAGAATGGTGTAACCGATGTTTTTTATCCAGGAAGGGGCGGTATGATTTCATTTCGTCTTCGCGATGAAAAATGGATAAATCCTTTCTTACAATCTTTATCGTTAATTACATTTGCAGAAAGTCTTGGCGGGGTTGAAAGTTTAATGACATATCCAGCAACACAAACACATGCAGATATCCCAGAAGCAGTGCGTATAGCACGCGGGGTATGTAATCGTCTTCTCCGTTTTTCCGTTGGCATTGAAAACGGGGATGATTTAATTCAAGACTTAAAGCAAGCTATTAAACATGTAAAAGAAGGTGTAAGAATATGAGTTATTCGTTAGATACACTCTTACTTCATAACCAATATAAACATGATTCACAAACAGGAGCTGTTAACGTTCCCATTTATAATACATCGACATTTCATCAATTTGATGTAGATACCTTTGGAAAATACGACTACAGTCGCTCTGGGAATCCAACACGTGAAGCACTTGAAGACATAATCGCTTTATTAGAAGGGGGAACAAAAGGATTTGCCTTCGCATCTGGAATTGCAGCGATTTCTACTGCCTTCCTCCTTCTCTCGCAAGGCGATCATGTTCTCATTTCAGAAGATGTATACGGGGGAACATATCGCATTGTAACAGAGGTTCTGTCTCGTTACGGTGTTTCACATACATTTGTTGATATGACAAATGTAGAGGCAGTAAAACAAAACATTAGACCAAATACAAAAGTCTTTTACATTGAAACACCATCCAATCCATTATTAAAAGTAACCGACATCCGTACTGTTTGCGAATTAGCGAAATCTACCGGAGCTCTTACTTTTGTTGATAACACATTTTTAACACCACTATTCCAAAAACCACTCGAACTTGGAGCAGATGTGGTTCTCCATAGTGCGACAAAGTTTATTGCCGGTCATAGTGATGTTACAGCTGGATTAGCAGTTGTAAAAGATGATGAACTCGCTAAAAAACTCGGCTTCCTGCAAAATGCATTTGGCGCTATATTAGGCCCACAAGATTGCTCTCTCGTTCTTCGCGGTCTGAAAACATTACACGTACGTCTCGAACACTCAGCAACAAACGCGAATAAAATTGCTCTTTATTTACAAAAACACTCGAAAATTCAGAATGTGTATTACCCTGGATTAGAATCACACCTTGGCTATGACATACAGCACTCACAAGCACAATCTGCCGGTGCTGTTTTATCTTTCACGTTACAATCTGAAGATGCTTTGCGAAAATTTTTATCACAAGTCAAGCTTCCTGTATTTGCAGTAAGTTTAGGAGCTGTGGAATCCATCCTCTCCTATCCTGCAAAAATGTCACATGCAGCATTATCACAAAAAGCACGCGATGAAAGAGGTATTTCTAATTCATTGCTCCGTTTATCAGTTGGCCTTGAAAATGTAGATGATTTAATTACCGATTTTGAAAATGCACTTTCTTTTGTAGAGGAACCTGTGAATGCATGAGAAAATTCCCATCTGATATAGAAATAAAATGTTTCACATTATAAAAAAGGATAGACCAAGCAAATTACATTCGCTTGGTCTATCCTTTTTTATTACGGTACTCAGGATTTACCACCATAAACTCATCATATGCACTTAGGTAAAGTCCCTCTATTGAAGATAATAAGCCATTAATGTATCCTCTCCATAAGAACCATCTTCATATTTAATTTGCTTCCGTTGTCTACCTTCTTCTATAAAACCAGTACGTTTGTATACTTTAATAGCCCTATCATTAACAGAAACGATCCCTAAGCAAATTTTTTCTAAACCTTTCTGCTTTTTAGCCCAATTAACAAGAAATTTTATTAATTTGGTACCGATACCTTGATTGCAACATTCCTCTCTGATACCCATTCCCATTGTTCCTACATGTTTTAAGCGTTCTTGTTTGTAACGATTGAAAATCAAAAAGCGGACTACTGCACCTTCCATCTCACTTACTATATAAAGATTTCCATCCTCAACACTTTTCAATATTTTTTCTCTTTCTTTATTCACATTATCAGGTATTTTATTTGGAGAAGATATAAAAAACTTTGTCGTAGCTGCTGATAAAATGATTTCCTTTCTAATAGCAATAAATGATTCAGCATCAGATTCTTTTGCTAATCGTATCACATCATCACCACTTATCTTTTTTCAGTAAACCTTCAGGAAAGTGAAAGTGTTTTAGGAAATGTATGTTATGATATGCCTTCTTTTCATCCAAAATTATATTCTATAGAAACATATAAAATCTCTTTTTCTTATTATTTTAAAAATTTTGTATATTAATTGAAAGAATAACAAAATCGTGATAAAATTGTGTTACAAATGTATCTGTATATTCACGATTTTTAACAAAAAATACTGTGTTACAAAACGTACAAATTTTGCAAAGTTATTTACATCATGTTCTCTTTTCTTACAATTTCTTTACTTTAGAACATTTTTTCTGCAACAACTATTTTCTTTTCTTTAGATTTTTGGTATGTATAGTATGGGTATAACAGCTCGCATGGAGGTGGAAAAAACATGTTAGAAACCTTTCAAAAGGAATTAGAACTATACGAAAATAATGCAGAATTACTGAAAGTTCTTGCTCACCCTGTTCGTTTATGTATTGTAAAAGGATTGATCGAACGCGGTCCAAGCAATGTTTCGACAATGTACACAGGATTAAATATGCCACAATCCACAATTTCACAACATTTAGCGAAATTAAAAAGCGCTAAAATCGTTTCTAGTGAAAGAAAAGGATTGGAAATTTACTACAAAGTAGAAAATGAAACAATTATCCAACTTGTTCGTGTATTACTAGGTTAGGGGTAACCAAACAAAAAGGACGTATTCTATATTTTCTATCTCATATCTTTAATATAAATATATATCATGAGAGAAAATATACAATACTACATATCCTAAAGTCGTATCAAAAAACAAGACGCAGAATCATTCTGTGTCTTGTTTTTTTCTATATATGTAAATAATGCTTTAAATCAAAATGTGGCATTCCTTTTTTTTGCATAACAACATCAAAAGCATCGCTTATTCCCCCATGTAAAATCATAGAACGAACCGCTCGATTTTGTTTCTGTTTCTCAGAAAAAGGATCGGAATCTTGATGACTAACAAGTTGTTCTAATATACCTGCCGCAAGTAAAAACCCCCTTTGTTTTGTATGCCACACTGTATGAAGACTGCTTTCTTCTCCTATTTTCTTCAATTCATCCCAATGAATATGCGCTGTAATATCCATTTCACCTGGATAATTCAGAGGGTTCTGAATGAGCCTATGGTCATAATATCCCCTTAGACTCCCTTCATGATGCGCAGGATGCATCCACTCCGCCTTTGTATATCCATAATCAACCGTGATGAATAAGCCTTCCTTGAGCCATCCTATAATCTCTTGTAAATAGGTTTCCATTGCTATTGGTACTTCAAAGCGCTGTCCTTCATAAAGCTCAATCTTATGTCTTCGTAAATAGCATCGTATTACTTCTTGTTCTAACGGCCGCAATACTTCTGTAAGTTCCCGCTGCTCCGTATACGTAATACGAACTTCATACAAAATACCAGCTCGCTTCTCTATCACTTCAACAGGAAACGCATCAAACAATTCGTTTGAAAAAACGATTCCTGTAAAAGACTCCCCTAATTCCTTATAGGACTTGTACTGCGAAATATTTTGAAATGAACCAAGTTGACGTTTTTGCAACCTTCTATGAAAAGGACTCACTTCAATAATAGAATATCGTAACTCTGTATAGGTTACTGGAGATAACTGTTTCCATTCCTGTAAAACATCATAAGCAAATCTCCCTGTTCCCCCTCCAATTTCACAAACATTCGGGGGGATCTCTCCATTTTGGACAAGTCGAATAAAAAAACGAGCGAACGTCCTTGCAAATACCGAAGAAATATTACTACTCGTAAAAAAGTCACCATTTCTTCCGATTTTCTCACGTTCTTTCATATAATATCCGTACTCCTCATCATACAGTGCAAGGTTCATATATGTACTATATGAAATCGAATAATCCTTTTCTTTTTCCATCCATTTTCTTAAAACGAGCTCCATCCCCATATAGCTCCTTATTGTAAAAACGGATTATTTTCTTTTTCGAAACCAATATTTGTTTCTGGACCATGTCCACATAATACTGCTGTGTCATCTGGCAGTACAAATAATTTTTCTTCAATGCTTCCAATTAATTCTGCAAAACTTCCACCTGGTAAATCTGTTCGACCAATACTCATTTGGAATAATACATCTCCTGAAAATACAGCATTTGCCTCTTTGCAATAATATGAAATACTGCCTGGAGAATGCCCTGGCGTCTCAAACATTTCAAATGTAAAAGATCCAATCGTTAACATTCCTTCGCCTTCAATAATTTGATCAGCTGGTTTCGCTGTAATACTTCGATTCATCATAAAAATTTGCGAACCATTTACAGTCGCATCTCCTAACCAATCCACTTCTTCTTTATGTACATATACTGGGATATGAAAAGCATCTCTCACAGCATCAACTGCACCAATATGATCGAAATGAGCATGTGTTAATAAAACAGCCAGCGGCTTTAATTGTTCTTCTTGTAAATACGTTACAAGCTTCTCTCCTTCACTACCTGGATCAAAAATAATACATTCTTTTTGATCATTACTTAAAATATATGCATTTGTTTGTAATGGCCCTAATGGCATTTGTATCCATTTCATTTTTAAATCTCCTCCAGTTATTGAACTTACTTTTATGATACAACATTTCTTCCCCTTAGGAAAAGAAACGATGCTATCTCGACAATCATTTCTAAAACATGTACAATAAAAAAGAAGAAATATTGCAAAAACTCAAACGAAAGAATGAGAGAGCAGAGGGGGATCATATATGGGTCTTGTTATCATTTTTGCGCTAGTCACTCTGTTAGCTGTATTCGCAACCCTTAGAACGTTACGTGAAAAAAATTTACTAGCAGGCGGTTTTGCTGTTGCAACTGTACTTGTTTTTGGTTGGTTTACAGTCATGACTGTCCTTTATAGCGGGTACCCACCAGCTCATTAATTCACTTACAGTTCTATTTCCCATCAAGATTTTGCATAAAAAAAGAGGAAGGGATCTCCCTTCCTCTTCTCATTATTTTGCAAATACCAGTAGTCTCACCTTAATTCCGATTCGCCCTGACTGATTCTATTCTTTTTACTTCATAACTTCATATTTATGCTTCTTCACAAGCCAAGCTCCACCAATTACACCAGCATCATTCCCAAGCGTTGCAATTGCTAGCTTCGTGCTCTTAACAGCACGAGAAAATGCATATTGTGCAAAATAGCGCTGAATTGGTTGTAACAATGCATCACCAGCTTTAGATACACCACCGCCAATTACAATCTTTTCTGGATTTAACGTACTAGAAAGATTTGCTACAGCTAACCCTAAATAAGAAGCTACTTTTTCTACAACTTGTTCCGCTAAAGCGTCACCTTGTTCAAGCGCTTCAAATACATCTTTAGATGTAATACGTCCCTCTTCTTCTAACATAGAGTGAAGTATGCTTGGTTCATCTGTACCTTGTAATTTTTGCATAGCAACACGTACAATACCTGTTGCTGAAGCTACTGTTTCTAGACAGCCAGATTTCCCGCAGTTACAAGGAAATCCATTTTCTGTTACGACTGTAATATGTCCGATTTCACCAGCAGCACCACTTACACCGTGCACGATCTCACCATTTGCAATTACACCGCCGCCAACACCAGTTCCAAGCGTCATACAAACTAGATCTTTTGCTCCTTCACCAGCACCTTTCCACATTTCACCAAGCGCTGCTAAGTTTGCATCATTATCAACCACAACAGGTAAGCCTGTTTCTACTTCTAATAAATCTTTTAATGGATAGTTTTTCCACCCTAAATTAACAGCTTCATAAATCATACCAGAAGCGACATGCACAGGTCCAGGAGCGCCCATACCAATACCAATTAGCTTGCTCTTTAATTCTCCTAGTTCTTCTAACTTTTTATCAATTGCTTTCGCTACATCTAATGTAATATGTTTGCCTTGCTCACTTGTATTCGTTGGGATTTCCCACTTATGTAAAATTTCACCATACACATTAATAAATGCTAATTTAATCGTTGTCCCGCCAAGGTCAACACCAACTAACCACTTTTCTTCCATTTTTGCTAACCTACCTTTATCTAATTCTTGCTCATCTCTTTTTGAATCTCTTGTTTCAATAAAAATAAAGCTGTTTGATAGTCTTTTGGCTCAATCAACTGTGATTGGTTTAATTCACGTAATTCATCTTGCATTAATTGTAAATCAGCGATTCGATCACCTGTATAAATGATTGTTCCAAATTTTTTTAGCAATTGCTGAATATCATAAATTGATATCATTTCATCACCCTCTATGTCCACTTATTATGGAAATATAATAAGAAAACGTTCACATATTTTATTATAATCAACAAGAAAAAGTCTCGTCAATTTTTATTTGTCTATACAAGTCCATTTTGAAGAATTGTTTCTTTTTCTGTAATAATTTTTTGTACATTTTGATCAAACGACTCTGTTGGAATATAACTTACAATTTGAAAATCAAAAGCTAATGATAACGTTTTCCCTTCATACTGCAGCAGATAACGATCATAATAACCACCGCCGTACCCAATACGTTCCCCTCGTCTTGTATACGCAACTCCGGGTACAAACAGAAGATCAATTTCATTTGCTTCTGTTTCTACTGTTAGCGCAGGAATTGGTTCACGCAAGCTCATATATACTGTTTCTAATTGATCAAAATTTGTAATTTGACGAAAGATCATTGTTCTTGTCTCTCTATTACACTTTGGTACAACAACTTTTTTTCCTTCTCGCCATGCTTGTTCAATAATTACATATGTATTCACTTCATGTTCCATCGAAAGAGTAATTCCGATTGTTTCCGCTTCTCTCCACTCTTTTTGTTCATATAAAGAAAATACAATTTGTTCTGATAAAGTTTTGTGCTGTTCTTTCGATAAAAAATTCATTTGCTCTACTATTTTCTTACGTAAACGTACCTTCTCCTCTTTCACACGCTTTTCCCCCTATAAAGTGATCCTTTACTTACTTTATAATTATTAATCGCAAAAATGAATTATGTTCTTGTAAACAGTCTATCATTTTTTTCATGTATCATCACTTTTCAATAAGGGTTATAACCATAGTAAAAAAAAAGAAACAGTAGGAAATTTCCTACTGCTTACTTTGTTTCACGGTGTAACGTAGACTTCTTGTCACGCTTGCAATACTTTTTAAGCTCAAGGCGCTCCGTGTTGTTACGTTTATTTTTCTTTGAGATATAGTTACGATCTCCGCATTCTGTACATGCTAGAGTAATATTCACACGCATTCTTATTTCCCTCCAGTCACTAATAACTTAAATCAGACTATACTATAATACCACTTTTAAAATAAAAATTCTACACCTTTTGATATTGTCTAATTTTTTCTATAAGAGTTTTCATATTTTCCTTTGCTATTACTGGGTTTCTCGCGTGTGAATATACAAGAAATTTAGGATGTTTTGCATCAGAAACAATATAAGACCACTCTTTTTCTGTATATTTAAATTGGATTCCCTCTAATACTTCGACTTCTCTTTTTTCCATATCTTGCAATAACATTCCCATTACTTTCCCTTTCTCTTTCCACGAGCAAACAACTTCATCACATAATAAGTAAAGGGGTGGTGATTGCTCTAACATCGTCGACAAAGTATTTCCTTGCCGAGCAATTAGTTCGAATAATTTTCCAATCCGATATAAAATATCTTGCTGCCATCTCATCTGAAACTTACTTTGTTCACCATACATATAAAAAAGAAGATAGCACTCTCCTAATTTTAACGATAATGGATAAACACTTTCTGTCGTCTCAAGTAATAAATCAGGCACATCGATTTCTTCACAATTCGCACTTTGGTAAATCCCACCATGATTATCATATAATTCAAATTTATTTCCTTGTTCATAAAACATAAGAGCCATATGAGCTCTACTTGATTTCATTAACAATTTAACATGTTCTTTTTGCTCACTAGCATAAACCCATGTAATTGTGCAACCTAGTTTTCGCAAGAAGGATATGAGTAGGGACTGAAACATTTCATCTCTTTTATTAATAAGAAGGTGAAATGTTTGCTTTTGTATCGTTTCGATATCCAAATACACTAATACAGATTCAACATATTTCTCTAAACAAACATGTACCGTTTCATTTCGTCCTATGTCTTTATCATATACATAATGAAATGCTTCTGACATATACAAGTGTTCCATTTCTTTTTGCTGTTTATACGATAACCTTATGCCTTCCTTACCATACAGTTGAATGACAATTCCTTCTTCTTGTTCAAAGCGAATAAAAATGCCCCCTGCACATTCGAGTTCATTGATCGCATACCGAAAGGCCGAATCGTTCATTTCTTGACATTCCATCGTATACAAGCCAACACTATGAATTGCATGTAGAAATAACTTTTTAAAAATATCAACTTTTACATCATCATATCCCCCTATCAATATACGCTCCCCTTTTGAAAAAAGAGAGCCATATGCCATTGCTATTTTTACAACAACTTGAGGTGTCATTTCTATATTACCTCTACCTACTACCCGGCTTTTTTGCAGCCAACCTGAGTTTTTTTCATTTTCAGTAATTCCTGACGAGGCAATAATAGAATGACTATCAACAACTTTATTAGGCCATATTTTCCCATTGTGTTGTATCACTGTATTTTTTCCAATCTGGCAACGGTCTGCTACCACACTTTTCTCAAATAAAGTTACATCATCTTTAATCATCGCATTTTCTCCAACGGTCGCTTCTAATAGCTCACAGCGTTTTCCTACATACGTATGGGCAAGAACAATACTTTTTTGAACATGCGTATGATCTAATATTGTGCTGCACTTACCGATAATTGAATATGGCTCAATTATTACCCCCGCTCCGATGGACGCTCCTTCTCCGATAAAAGATGGACCGTGAATTTTTGTTCCCTTTTCAATAGTTACCCCTTCTCCCATCCAAACCATCGGTAGTACTTCCGTATAAGAAATGGGTACCTGTACTTTCTTTGTAAGTAAGTCAAAATGAGCCTGCCGATATTGATCTAATGTGCCAATATCTAACCAGTAGCCTTGCGCTACATATCCAAAGAGTGCTTTTTTATTTTCCAGCAAAGGAAAGACATGGTGACTAAAATCAAAAAACTGCGCTGATGAAATATAAGAAAAAATTTCGGGGTCCATAATATAAATGCCTGTATTTACAATATTTGAAATCACTTCGTTCCAACTCGGTTTTTCCATGTAACGTATAATTTCATGCTCTCTATTCATAACGACTGAACCAAATGATAGTGGGTTTTCCACTTCCTTTACAAACATTGTGACCAGTCTATTCCTGCATTGATGGAATTCAATTCCTTTCGATAAATTAAAATCCGTCAATGCATCTCCACTAATTACAACAAATGGCTCATCTAAAAACGCTTCTGCTTGTTTAATGCTTCCTGCCGTACCAAGTGGTGGCGAATCTTCGAAATATTGCAACTTCACCCCCCATTTACTTCCATCACCAAAATACCGCCTAATTGCCGTACTCATATATTGAACTGTAATTGCAATCTCATGAATACCATGCTGCCTTAGTAACTCAATATTGTATTCTATAACTGGTTTTTCAAGTAATGGTAACATTGGCTTTGGAAGATTACATGTTAACGGTCTAAGACGCCTTCCTTTTCCTCCAGCTAAAATAACCCCCTTCATATACATTCATCCTCCACGTTTATAATGTTGAACGACCTTGTATATCATATGTATGTCACTTATGTAGAAATTAACCTTTTCACTTCACTGAACCACATTGGTAAGCGCTTACTTTATAGCTTAATACTGTGAAATTTTAATCAGTGGCGTTTTTCCTTGTCTTTCACTGAGTGTCTACCTTCACCAATCGAGTTTTTTACAGGATAAACAATCGCTTCCTATATTATTCCATATCATATTATGATACATCTTATCATTATAGAGAGGACAAGACAACGAGCTTTTTTTGTCATGTTTTGACTAAAAAAGCAAGTGATATTCCATCACTTGCTAACATTTTTTCCTATTCATTTAATAAATAATGTTTTCCTTTCACCAAGTAAAAAACATTCTCGGCAATATTCGTAATGTGATCTGCTACACGCTCAATGTAACGTGCAATAAAAGATAATTGTGTAATTTGCGTAATCGCTTCAGGATGTTCAGGGATAGAGGAAATAAATTCACGAATCGCTCTCCCGTATATTTCGTCAACAGAATCATCCATTTCCGCAATTTGTTTTGCAGAAGTTAAATTTTCTTCTTGATATGCTTCTAACGATAAATTTAACATATCCATGGCAATCGTAAACATTTGTTCTAGACTATGCAAGCTAACAGATACATCTTTTTCTCCGAGCCGAATTGTTGATTTAGCAATATTTACGGCATGATCTGCAATACGTTCTAAATCTGTTGCTGTCTTAATCGAAACAAAAATTCTTCGCAGATCGCTTGCAACAGGTTGCTGTTTTGTAATTAGCATAAGTGCAAGGTCATTAATTTCTTCTTCTAAATTATCCATACGGTAATCACCATCAATGACTTCTAGCGCTTTTTCTACATCTTTCTTCTGAAGCCCTTCCATAGAACAAGAAAGGGCTTCTCTTGCCAATTCTCCAAGTTCAATTACCTTTTGCTGCAATGTGTGTAAATCATAATGAAATTGCTCCCTTACCATGTTGTTTCCCCCTTTAGCTGTTACATATATGAAAACTCCCGCCACTTAGCTCCTTTGGATCTTGAAGTGGGGGTTTCTCGTGTGTCTCCTCTAACAGATGCGTAACACGAGTGGAGCTGACACAGTTACCTGATAGCACAACCCCTCTATTTCATTGGCAAACGCCTTTGGAACCACTTTTTTAATATATTGTACAAAGCGTACAAGAATGCGGTTACTAGCAATTCAGCTCCCCGCTCAAGGACTGTGCTGAGCATAGTCCTTGAGCGGGGAGTTTTCTTACTTGATTTTTGATAAAATGATAAAAGCCCCTTATAAAGGGGCTTTTACTCCCAAAAACATTAACCAAATCGTCCCGTGATATAATCTTCTGTTCGTTTATCTGTAGGAGTAGTGAATAATTTGTTTGTATCTGTATATTCAACAACTTCACCGCTTAGGAAGAACGCTGTTTTATCAGAGATACGTGCCGCTTGTTGCATATTATGCGTCACAATTACAATACTAAAATCTTTCTTTAGCTCTTGAATCAATTCTTCAACTTTCAATGTAGAAATCGGATCCAATGCTGATGTCGGTTCATCCATTAAGATTACATCCGGTTCAATCGCTAAACAACGCGCGATACATAAACGCTGTTGTTGTCCACCAGATAAACCATATGCATTATCGTGTAATCGATCTTTTAATTCATCCCAAATCGCTGCACCACGTAAACTTTTTTCAACAATTGCATCAAGTGTCTTCTTATCACGAATACCATGAATCTTTGGACCATAGGCAACATTCTCATAGATAGATTTCGGAAATGGATTTGGCTTTTGGAACACCATTCCAACATGCGTACGTAATTCTTCAACAGGATATGACTTATCAAAAATATTTCGATCTCGATATTCAATTACTCCCGTTGTGCGAACGATAGGTACTAGCTCTACCATACGGTTTAACGTTTTTAAATATGTTGATTTTCCGCAACCACTCGGTCCAATAATTGCTGTTACTTCATTCTCATGAATACTTAAATTAACATCTTTTAATGCATGATCTTCTCCATACCATAAATTTAAATTTTTTGTGTCGAATACAACCTTCTTCGTTGCTGACTCAATTTTCTCTTCATTTTTCACCTGTACATTTACTACTGTTGCTACCATTTTGAATTCCCCTTTCATCCACTACTTACGATTTCTCAACCATAAGACAACCACATTTATAATGAGCAACAATCCTAATAAAACGATCATACCGGCTGCTGCTACATGCTGAAACTCCTCTTGCGGTCTACTCATCCAATTAAAAATTTGAATCGGTAAAACTGTAAATCTATCAAACATGTTAAGCGGAATATAATTAGCAAAAGCAAGCGCCCCAATGATTAATAATGGTGCCGCTTCTCCGATTGCCCTCGATAAAGCCAAAACACATCCCGTTAAAATTCCTGGCAAGGCAGTTGGCACTACAATTTGATACATTGTTTGCCATTTTGTAGCACCGACACCATATGAGGCTTCTAACAAAGAGCTTGGCACCATACGAATTGCTTCTTGACTCGACACAACAACAGTTGGTAACACAAGAAGACTCATCGTAAACGCTGCTGTTACTATACTCTCACCTAACTGAAGACCATATACAAAAATTGTTAAACCAAGCAATCCAAACACAACAGATGGCACCCCCGCTAATGTTTGAATATTTAATTCTACGATTCTTGTGAATACAGATTGTCTTGCATAATGCTCTAAATAAAGAGCTGTACCTACTCCAAATATAAAGGAAACTGGTACTACTATACTCATAAATACAATTGTTCCTGACAATGCAGCGGCAATACCAGCTTGCTTTGGATTACGCGAAGCAAAGTTCATAAAAAAATCTATCGAAAGATAACTTATACCTTTTTCAAAGATTTGATAAAGTAATAAAATTAGTATGCAAATAGAAAATAGCATTGTCATATAAGAAATTGACTTATATATTTGATCCTTCCAAAAACGCGTTGCCATATTTTCTTTTATTCTCTTATGATTCAGCATTCGCATCTTATATCGCCTTTCTAAAACGGTGCATAATCTGCTGCGAAATCATATTCATCATGAATGTAAACATAAGTAACGTCGCGCCTACAGCGTACATACTATAGTATGCGATCGTTCCATGGGGGGCATCACCTAAGCTTACTTGCACAATATAAGCCGTTAACGTTTGAATGGAGTGCGTCGGATCTATAGATACATTGGGCGTTGAACCTCCAGCAATGACAACAATCATCGTTTCACCAATCGCACGTGAAGCCGCTAATAGGATTGCAGCCATAATACCGGTAAATGCAGCTGGAAACACAACCTTTCGTACAGTTTCAAAACGCGTTGCACCTAGCCCAAGTGAAGCCTCTTTTATTCCTTTAGATACAGCTCCCATTGCATCTTCAGAAAGAGAAGCGATTGTTGGAACCATCATAATTCCTATAACAATGCCTGGACTAATTGCATTAAAGAACTGTAAATCCGGAATGACACGCTGCAAGGCCGGTGTGACAATCGTTAAAGCAAAAAATCCATATACAATTGTAGGAATACCTGCTAGTAGTTCTAGAAGGGGCTTTAACACTTTTCTAACAAAGTGTGAAGCATATTCATTTAAAAATACGGCACATCCTAGTCCAATTGGAATAGCTACTATCATAGCGATTGTTGTTACAATTAAGGTCCCACATATAAGAGGAAGTATCCCAAACTTAGGCTCTTCAAAAAATGGTAACCATTCTTTCTCAGTAAAAAAAGAATACATTGATATTTCACGAAAAAACATAATTGTTTCATTCGCTAGCGTAATAACAATACCGATTGTTGTTATAATAGATACGCTAGCAATTGCCTTTAATAGTAACGGAACCATTCGATTGATTCGCTGCGTTTTTTTTCTTTTGATTGTATTTCTTTCAATCAAATGTTGCACAGAAAATGCAAATTGACTTTTGTCATTTCGAGCCAAAGATGAAAACCCCTTCCCATCCTGACATTATCTTTTTATTTCTGTTAACATTCGCAGCTGTTCACTATATTTCTTTTGTGGTAATTTAACATATCCGACTTCTTCAGCAAGTCCGCCCGCATGTTGCATCATAAACACCACATACTCTGCCACACTGCTTTTATTTCGAATCGAAGCATGGTTTACATAAGCAAATAGCGGCCTAGACAATGGCTTATAAACACCAGATTGAATGTTTGCTTTCGTTGGTGGTACACCATTTACTTTTACGGATTTTACCTTATCTCGATTCGCCATATAGTACGCATATCCCACAAATGCAATTGCATTTTTATCATTCATTACCCCTTGCATAATGACTTGATCATCTTCAGATAAAGCAACTGTTTTTGCAAGACGATTGTTTCGCAAGACAACACTTTGAAAATAATCATACGTACCGGAATCAACACCCGGCGCATAAAATTGCACCTTTTCGTGCGGCCATTTCGGATGAATATGTGACCATCGTTTCGTTCTCCCATCTTCGCTCCATAATAGACGTAATTCTTCTATTGTCATATTATCAGCCCATGTATTTTGACGATTCACAATGATTGTGAGGCCATCATAAGCAATTTCAAATGGTGTAAACTGGATGGAATTTTCCTTCATAAAATTTTCTTCTACTTGTTTTACCTGGCGCGATGCATTATTTATATCTACTTCGCCTTTGCCAAAACGATGAAACCCTCCTCCTGTCCCAGATATACTAATAGAAATTTTCACACGTGGTTCTTTTTTTGTGTACTCTTCCGCTATAGCTTCCATAATTGGAAAAACGGTTGAGGATCCATCAACTCTCACTTCCCTCACATCATTAGCAGCGGATGGAGTAGACACATATAAAAAAATGAAACATGTCGATATTGCTAAAATCTTGATAGATTTTTTTGTCCATTTCACGTGTAGCTCCTCCTAGAAGTATCCTGGAGTAACAGGATTACAGATATAAGAATAATGCCCAACTATTAATTCGGTTTTAATAATTTGTAAAAGTTTTGTAAAGTTCAACATAATGTGGAGGAATACGATACTTCTTTCTCATTTTCACTTCTTTTCTCAAAAGTAAATATATGACCGGTCATACTATGAGAGAGTTCACTTTTTAACCCCCTATTTCGCGTATAGGATATGCTCGTCCACAATTACTAAAACCTATGCATAAAATACAAAAAAAAGCACACTATCTTTTAAGATAGTGTGCCAAATTCACATATTTTTATTCTTTTTTACCTTTTTCATCTTTTGGTGCTTCACCTGTTACTTCTTGTTTTTTCAAGTCAAAGTAAGCATCCATAATTTCACGACCGATATTTCCGTTAATTCCAGACTTATCATCGTGTACCCATGGAACAACAACGGAGAATGCAACTTCAGGATTATCAAGTGGCGCATAACCTACTAATGTTAGGTTATAAGTTGATACAGGCTCGCCTTTTGCATTTCTTCCGATATCTTTGTTACCACCATAAAACGTTTGTGCTGTTCCTGTTTTTCCAGCAGCTGTATATTTTGCACCTGTAAAGTATTTTGTACCTGTACCACCTGAATCATTAAATACTTGTCTAAATCCTTCTTGCACACGCTGGATTTGATCTTCAGGCATATCAATACGATTTAATACTTTTGGTTCCATTGATTGAATCACTTTTCCGACTTCATCTGGTTTAGATGATGGTTGACGAATTTCTTTTACGACTTGCGGTTGCATACGATAGCCACCATTGGCAATTGTAGAAACATATTGTACAAGTTGAAGCGGTGTATACGTATCATACTGCCCGATTGCTAAGTCTAATAAGAAACCTGGTTGGAATCCAGAACCTCTCTGACCAGCTATTTCATTTGGTAAATCAATTCCTGTTTTCACACCAAGCCCAAATTGTCCAAAATAATAACGCATATCATCGAATGCCTTTTTCTTAATATCTAATGTACCGCCCCTTTGATATTGCACTCCAGCAAGATTCATGGCTGTTTTAAACATGTATACGTTAGAAGACATTTTTAAAGCGGTAAGGTCGTTAATACTGCCCATCGTTTTCCAAGAAGCTTTTTGCGGTGTACCTTTTAATTTAATCGGTTCATCCACTAGAACTGTTCCAGGCGTAATTGCTCCTGTTTGATATCCCGTTAGCACCGTAGCACCTTTCACAGTTGAGCCCATCGGATACGCACTTGTCATTGTTCCTAATGCGTAATCTTTTATCTCTTTCGTTCCATTTTCGTCTACGATTTGTTTCCCAGCCATAGATAAAACTTCACCATTTTTCGGATTCATCATCACAACAAATGCACGGTCTAAAAGTGGTTCTGCACCTGCATATTGCTTTAAATACTTCGTAAGGATTTCTTCTACACGCTTTTGCAATTCCATATCAATTGTTAAATTCAGATCATTGCCTCGTTGACCTTTAGAAACGTTTATTGTTTCTAAAATATTTCCGTCTTTGTCTGTAACATTTCTCACTTCTGCTTTTGTACCATGAAGCGTATCCTCATATTGCTGTTCAATATAACTTTTACCAACGCGGTCGTTACGGTTATAATCTCGAACAAGAAAATAATCTAGTCGTTCTCTTGGCAACCCTTCATCTGAGCTTGTTACACCACCAAGTACACTACGGAACATATCATCATAAGTGTATTTACGATCCCAATCAACTGTCGTATCTACACCTGGCAACAATGCTAAATTTTCACTAATGATTGCATATTCTTCTGTTGTTACATCTTTTTTTATGATTTGCGGTGTCATTGCATATCCGCCATCCATTTTACTCTTAATTGCAAGTATTTCTAAATCTTCGGGTGTTAATTGATTTATTTCTGCCTCTGTCACGCGATTACGCTGACGCTCTGCCATTTCTTTATCATCAATTTTCTTTGCTTTAAATTCAGCTTGGTCTTTCTTTGTAATCTTTTCCTTTGCCTCTTTTTCATGTAAAGAAAGCCAATAATCTTTTTTATCACGTTCTGTTAATTTATCTGGTGATACTTCAATTAGCTTCGCCAGTTTTTTCGCTGTTTCTAAACGTTCTTCCGAAGTTGAACCCTTCAGTCTTGTAAACGTAATGGTACGAACTGGGTTATTATCCACAACCGCACGACCATATCTATCAAAGATCTTTCCGCGTGGAACTGGATTACTTACTGTTGAGTTTTCCTTTTTTTCAACTTCATTTTTATAGTCCTCACCATGTACAATTTGTACCATTCCAAGCTTTACAATGATCGCTGAAAACATTAAAAACACACAAAAAAACAACACGTTAAGCCGAAACGGAACGTGGGTTTTCTTTTTTTTCTTCTTTTTACTCATACGAACCCCCTCTACCAACAGCTATGTAATAGGAAAGGGACACCTTATTATAGGTGTCCTCACTGCTGTTTTACATGTCTTTTTATTCTAGCATAAAATCCAGAAGAAGTTAACCTTCTCGTTCAGTATGATTTTGTGTTGTTTCAGGTGCTGGAATCCTTGGTTTATTTGGATTCCCTTCCCCGTATTTGACATTTCTAACAGCAAAATAAATAAGTAAATGTCCAGCTCCAAGAATACATAATAGAACAGGTAAGCTTTTTTCTGGCTGGAAAAATGATACTGCACATAAAAAACTTAAAATCGAACAAATTCTTCCGCTGTTTAACCATAATTCTCGAACAACAATATACTCGACCCGCCATTCTTTCGCCTGCTTTGCTCTTCCGATTACATCGTATGTCATCGATCCGTACGGAACAAGTAAAATCGGATAAGCTATTGCAATACATGCTGCATAAATGAGTAATTTTACATATGTAACATGAAAAATAACTAAAAATACAACGACATACAAAATAATTCCACCAAGTAAAATCGCCTTTTTTCTCCACTCCTTTTTTAACATACGCGCAACCAAGTAATAGCATACAAATGAAACAGCGGAATTGACTAAACTATACTTTCCTAATGCAAATTCGCTCCCTGATGCCAAATAGACATATACAGAAATAACAAAAATAAACGTCCCTTCCCTTAATCCTTGAAAAAAGTGTGCGCGTGTAATCCTTCCCCAGTTTTTATCAACCTTACGTTCTTTCAAAACTTGAACAATTTCATAGCGCCCCTCACATTCTCTTTTCGATAAAAAGAAGCTTATGACAACAGCAATTGCAAATAAAGTTAATGAAAGAAAAAAGATAACTGTATAACCGCTCCATTTCTCCATACGTGAAATCGTATATCCTGCTGTTATTGGCCCAATCATTCCAGAAAAGGATGTTAAAAGACCAAGAAAACCGTTAAAAAAATCACGTGTTTCCGGTTCCGTAATCTCAAATGTCAACAGATTAAATGCAAGCCAATAAAAACCGTATCCAATTCCAAGAAGACCGCCAAGTAATAAAATGTAATGTGAAGCATGCGTTCCTGCGAGTAAAACAACAATAAAAAAAGCAGCTAATGTTCCCACACCGATTCGCAGTAAAATAGCACGATCTATCCGTTTTGCCAATTTTCCTGCAAAAAGAAATGTTAGTGGCTGCAATACAACGCTTGCTAAATTATACAAACCAAGGTTCACATAGTTTTGTGTTTGTTTCCATAAATAAATGTTAACAAACGTGTTGGATAAAGAAATTGCGAGCGTGTATAATCCCCCCATAACAAGTAACAATATTAAATCACGATTCACCTCGACATCGCCAATTACATGTTTCCACTTCATACATAACTCTCCTTTACTTCATGTTCTAGTCTTCCAAAGACGAGCACAATTATGTAAAAGAAAGCATACAAAAAAGCTAGGAGAATATTCCCCTAGCTTCTTCAATATCGCCTTACCTAAAACGGAACAAGCGATATTATTTAGCTTCTTGGTAACGTTTTTCAGCTGCGTTCCAGTCTACAACGTTCCAGAATGCACCGATGTAGTCAGGACGACGGTTTTGGTAATGTAAGTAGTAAGCATGCTCCCAAACATCTAAACCGATAACTGGAGTTTTACCTTCTGTTAAAGGTGAATCTTGGTTTGGAGTGCTTGTTACTTCTAGCTCACCATTGTTTACTACTAACCAAGCCCAACCAGAACCGAAGCGAGTTGCACCAGCTTTTGCGAATTCTGTTTTGAATGCATCAAAGCTACCGAATTTCGCTTCAATTGCAGCTGCAAGTTCACCTACTGGTTGTCCACCACCATTTGAAGATAGAATTGTCCAGAAGAAAGTATGGTTCGCATGTCCGCCACCGTTATTGCGTACTGCAGTACGAATTGCTTCTGGTACTTCATTTAAGTTTGCAACTAATTCTTCAACACTTTTGTCAGCTAGTTCTGCATGACCTTCTAGCGCAGCGTTTAAATTTGTTACGTAAGTGTTGTGGTGTTTTGTATGATGGATGTTCATTGTTTCTTTATCAAAGTGAGGTTCTAAAGCATCATACGCATAAGGTAAATTTGGTAATTCATGTTTTGCCATTGTTACATTCCTCCCAGTTTATGTATTGCCAAAATGACTTGGCATACAACTTCATTTTACCCTAATTGCCATAGGGTGAAAACAAATTAAATCACATTGTCTTGCTATCATTAACGTAGCAAAATTCCCATTTCTTTTCAAATAAAATGCTCATATATTTCGTAAAAAAAGCTTCCTTCTACAAGGAAGCTTCTCGTCTACATGATGAACATTTGAAATGGATATGGACCCTGTAGGACTCGAACCTACGACCGGACGGTTATGAGCCGTCTGCTCTAACCAGCTGAGCTAAGGGTCCAGAATTATGTATATATCGGTGGCTGAAATTTAAATCACACCACCAAGTCTCCACAGAACTTTCATACAAGATAAAAACTGTATGATTGCATGGTTGAGTCACTGCGAGATATATCGGTTAAGAAATGTAAGATAAATTTACCATATAAAAAAGAAAAGTGTCAATTGTATTTTTACTTTTCTTAAAGTCAAACTTCCATCAGTAAACTTTTCCTCATTTCTCAATGATGGTGAGCTCTCGTCTATTTTACATTTACTGAAGTCTATCTTTTTTATTTTCAAATCTTAAAAAAACACCTTACTGCAAGCGAATAATTATATAAATCCATTTTGTTTTTTCGATATATAATAATCCCCCACTACGCAAAACAAAAAGTGACCTGCACTTGTTTTCTCTCTTTGTTTTACCGTCGGACGGGGCAGGAAAAAGGATCTGACTGCTTCTATGCATAGCCAGTTGCCCTCTCCTACCTAAAAGAAAGGTTTTATGTCAGGGTTTCAATTTATATTGATATAGCAAAAAGTCCTTTATAGCTCTCACTTACTGGGGTATCAATCTTACTTCACACGATATAACTTGTAGTTCTCTAGATTCGTACGTTACAATGATTTTATGCATCAATCTATCATACATATAGCAAAGGAAGTGAATATATGTCCGTATTTACGCAGCTAGTAAAAAGTTTATATTCGCCAAAAGACATGGCACTTTTTCGTTTTCAAAAAATCGGAAAAACGATTCTGTATATCATGTTATTGTGTTTAATTGCAACAATCCCAAAAACCTTTACATTTGGGAATTTCACCCAAGATGTCGTTTCTACTGTACATCAATCAATTGAAAAAGATCTCCCAGATTTTAAAATTGAGAACGGCGAACTTCATGCCGACGTTAAAGAACCCATTATAAAAGAAGATGGGAACTTTGTTTTCGTATTTGACCCTAATGCAACGGATACGACTGCATATGCAAATAAACAAGGTGTATTCGTTTTAAAGGATAAAGTTGTATCTATTAATAACAATCAAACACAAAGTCAGTCTTATAGCGATTTTGGGAATGGTACATTTGAGAAAAAAGATATTAAAGATATCATATCAGCCATTGATAGCATTTATCCTATTCTCATGCTTGTTGTAGGAATAGTCATTTATTTGTTCCAATTATTCATTTCATTCCTAGGGGTAACAATTTTAGCCTTTATTGGTTCTGCAATGGGCGGTCAGCGGAAGTTATCTTACAAACAAGTTTGGACATTAACGGCTTACAGCTATACAATTCCAACAATTTTCTTTATGATTATGGATTTATTAAAAATAAATGTACCCTGGTCATTCCTTCTGTACACTGCAATCATTTTAATTGTTCTGTACTTAACCATTAAAGAAATACCAAAACCTAAAGAAAAACACGAACTATAAAAAATGCCATTTTGGCATTTTTTTTTTGGACAAGCATATATTTCCTAACAAAGGAGTGAGGAATATGAAAAGACTTGGTACACTCTTACTTGTGCTTGTTCTCGGTTACGTGTTTTATTACGATATAAAAATTGGTACTTTACCAATGTTAAGTTCATACAAAAAACCAACAGCTGCCCAAACTGTAAAAAAAGAAAATGTTGATACAAAATCCAAAAAAGAAACGGATGCACAATATAAAGCGATTGAAGTAAAAACAGGAGATACTGTTTTATCCATTACAGAAGCGATTAACAAGAAAAAAGTTCCTTCTATTGAAAAAGTAATCGATGATTTTAAACAATTAAATAAAAATACATCTTCTACAAAAATTCAAATTGGAAAATCTTACAAATTTCCATTATATCAATGAACCATCACTTAATCCTTGTCAATTACATAAAGGCGCTGATACAATAGTAAAAGTGAAACCGAGCATATAGGTTTCTATCGCTCCATATCACATATACTATATTTGATATGAGGCAACAAAATAAGAAACTTCTTTTATAAGGAGAGCGATCTATTCGTGAATGAAATGACTCATCGTACAAAAACACGTCCTGTTAAAGTCGGTAATTTAACAATTGGCGGTAATAATGAATTAATTATACAAAGTATGACAACAACAAAAACGCATGATGTAGAAGCTACAGTTGCTGAAATTAAACGTTTAGAAGAAGCGGGTTGTCAAATTGTCCGCGTTGCTGTTCCAGACGAACGCGCAGCAAATGCTATTGCTGATATTAAAAAACAAATTAACATCCCACTTGTTGCTGATATTCACTTTGATTATCGTCTTGCTTTAAAAGCAATTGAAGGCGGCATTGATAAAGTACGTATCAATCCAGGAAACATTGGGCGTCGCCATAAAGTAGAAGCTGTTGTAAATGCTGCAAAAGAACGCGGTATTCCAATTCGTATTGGTGTAAATGCTGGTTCATTAGAGCGCCATATTTTAGAAAAGTACGGCTATCCTACTGCAGATGGTATGGTTGAAAGCGCACTGCATCATATTAAAATTTTAGAGGACTTAGATTTCCACGATATCATCGTATCCATGAAAGCCTCTGATGTTAACTTAGCAATCGAAGCTTATGAGAAAGCAGCTCGTGCCTTTGATTATCCATTACATTTAGGCATTACAGAATCTGGAACACTATTTGCTGGAACGGTAAAAAGTGCTGCTGGTCTTGGAGCAATCTTAAGTAAAGGTCTCGGAAATACACTTCGTATTTCATTAAGTGCTGATCCTGTTGAAGAAGTAAAAGTTGCTCGTGAACTTTTAAAATCATTCGGTCTTGCATCGAATGCTGCAACACTTATTTCTTGTCCAACTTGCGGTCGTATTGAAATTGACCTTATCAGTATTGCAAATGAAGTAGAAGAATATATCTCTACGCTGAAAGTACCAATCAAAGTTGCTGTACTTGGATGTGCTGTAAACGGACCTGGTGAAGCTCGTGAAGCTGATATCGGTATTGCCGGTGCACGTGGAGAAGGTTTATTATTCCGTAAAGGAAAAGTCGTTCGCAAAGTACCGGAAGAAACAATGGTAGAAGAACTCAAAAAAGAAATTGATGTAATTGCTGCTGAAATGGCTGCAAATCAAGAAAAAGAAAAACAAGAGCAATAATAAAAACGGCTGCCTGGATGTCACCAGCAGCCGTTTTATAACTACAAATAAAAGCTTGTCAGTCTTTACGCTGACAAGCTTTTACTTTGCACACTTCGGGCAACGCCCGTATATTTCAAACTTATGCCCTGTTACTTCGTATCCTTTAAAATCTTTATTCATAAAATCCATTGGACAGGAAGTAATTTCTTTCGTACCACCACAATCCAAGCAAATGAAGTGATGATGATGTTCCATAATTGAACATGTAAAACGAAAATGCTTTTCTCCATTTAATTCTGTTTGCTCTAAAACACCAATTTCAGCAAATACCGTTAAATTACGATAGATTGTATCAAAACTTAGTCCTGGATAATCATTCTTCATATGCTCTAAAACATCTTTTGCGGTTAAATAACGATTATGAACCGCAAATAAACGTAACATTTCTTCCCTTTTTCCAGTGTGTTTATAGCCTTTTTCTTTCATAAGACGTAAAGCTTCAGTCAGATTCATAACTATCCCTACTTTATGCAGTTTTTTTCTTCTTCCATAAGATTGCACCGATTAAAATAAGAACCGCTAGCATAACAATTGTACCACCTGGAGCTAAATCAAGCTGATAAGAAGCAAACAGCCCACCTATCACGGAAATTTCACCAAATAAAATGGAAAAGAAAATTGTTTGTTTAAATCCTTTTGCGATGCGGATACTTGCGGCAACTGGTAACGTCATTAGGGATGATACGAGAAGAACCCCAACAACACGCATTGATACTGCAATGACAAGCGCAACTAAAATAATAAAAATAAAATGAATCCATTTAGCACGAAGACCTGTTGATACAGCATATTCCTCGTCAAATGATAATAAAAATAACTCTTTATATAATAAAATAATTGTTGCAATAACTACGATTGCTACAATACCAATAAGAATTAAATCCGTGCTTGTTACAGCACTCACGCTACCAAATAAGTAACTAAATAAATCCGTATTAAATCCATTCGCAAGTGAAATAAAAACAACTCCGAGTCCCATCCCTGCTGAAAGAATAATTGGAATCGCTAATTCTTGGTAATGCTTATATACAGTACGTAATTTTTCAATTAATAGTGCTCCGCCTATCGAAAAAATCATTCCCATATATAACGGATTTAAAAAACCACCTGTAAAAATCGTTTTTTCTAGTAACAAACTTGCGGCAATCCCTGATAATGTCACATGACTTAAAGCATCTGCAATCAGTGACATGCGACGAATGACAACAAATACACCGATTAACGGGGCAACAAGCCCTATTAAAATACCAGCGTATAAAGAATTGCGTAAAAAATCATATTGTAAAAAATCCTGTATCATTATATCCTCCCGTGATGCTCATGATCATGTTCTAAACGATGAACATGATGTCCATATAAAATCGACATTTCTGCATCTTCTAACTCTCGGAATTTCTCAACATTTCCATGGAAATGCAAATGCTGATTTAAACATGCAACATGCGTCACCTTCTCTGTTACAGCTCCCATATCGTGTGTAACCAGAATCAATGTGATACCTAGTTTTTTATTTAAATCTTCTAGTATCTCATAAAAGCTCTCTACACTCTTTACATCAATCCCCACTGTAGGCTCGTCCAAAATCAGTAATTCTGGATTACTTACAAGCGCGCGTGCAATAAACACACGTTGCTGTTGTCCACCGGAAAGCTCTCCGATGTTACGATTTTGAAATTCACTCATTCCTACATCTGCGATTGCCTTTGTAACCTTTTCTTTATCTTCTTTCTTCAAGAAACGAAATAGGCCTTTTTTTGAAACAAGCCCCATTGAAACAACTTCAAAGACAGTTGCTGGAAAACCAGAGTTAAAGCTGTTAGCCTTTTGTGAAACATAGCCAATTTTATTCCACTCTTTAAACTTCTTGCTATCAATACCAAATAACCGAATACTCCCTTTCTTCGGCTTCAAAACACCTAATATACACTTTAATAGGGTCGATTTACCAGATCCATTCGGTCCAACCAAACCTAAAAAAGCTCCCTTAGGAACTTGCAAATTAATATCTTCTAACACATTTCGATCTTCATACCGAAATGTCAGTCCTTCTATTTCCAACATATTCTTCATAGCATCTCACCTATTTTAATTCAGAATGATTCCGATTTACCTCTATTTGAATTATAGTATAACTTATTATAGTTGTAAACCAATCTGCCCAAAAATATATTCTTTATTTCGGACAACCTTATTATTATAACAAAAAAGCAGAGAAAATCTCTCTGCTTTTTAAGGATATTCAAAAATTACGGCAAAGATTGCTTTTACATTTCCTCATACTTTGGAACTGATTGGCCTTCTTTATCTTCTTTTTTTGAACATGTACTTTTAATGAATAGCGGATTTAAATTTACCACCATTTGTCTCTTGCGTACTCATAATTGTAATAAAGGCATTTTCATCAATTTCATGAACAATTGATTTTAATTTTGTTACCTCAAGACGTGTAACAACTGCATAAATTACTTCTTTCTCTTTATCTGTATAACCACCTTTAGCAACGAGTTTCGTTGTTCCACGACCAAGGCGGTGTAAGATGGCATTTGATACTTCTTCATACTGATCTGATACAATCAGTACTGCTTTTGTCTCATCCAATCCTTGAATAACCGTATCAATTGTTTTAAATGCGATATAGTATGTCATAACAGAATACATCGCCTGTTCGACACCAAACACAAATGCTGCCCAAGCAAAAACAAATAAGTTCACAAACATAACAAATTCACCAACAGAAAACGGTAATTTTTTCGTTAATAAAATCCCCATAATTTCCGTTCCATCTAATGAACCACCATGCCTAATAACAATCCCTACACCAATCCCTAAAATAAGACCACCAAAAACGGTTGCCAAAATCGGTTCCGTCGTAAAAGGCTTGAAAGAATGTAATGTTGACTCAATAAATGCTAAAGCGACGATTGCAAAAGCAGAAGATAACATAAAAGTTTTCCCGATTTGTTTATACCCAGAATACATAAACGGTAAATTGAGGATGACAACTAAAGTAGAGAAACTTAACCACCAAATGTTTGGAGTAAGATAATCTAGTATGAGGGAAATACCGATAATACCACCGTCAATAATTTTATTTGGCATTAAAAACAGTTCAATAGCTACTGCCGCACACGTTGCACCAAAGACAATCATAACTAAACGATACAATAGGTGAATAATACTTTCTTTTCTATGTTGCTTTTTTTCCATAAACCCTCCTTATATACTTTTTATATAGTTTTGTTCTTTTATTATAACATAGTCTTCTTTTACTTATAGAAAAAAGCATCTACTATGCGAATATATACAAGCATCCCGCACATATATTTCGATATAAGAACAACTGAAGGAGGACTACATCATGAACCTCATCAAGCACATTGTAAACAAAAAATTAAATCATATGACAACAAAAGAATTATTGAAATATAGTAAAGAATATGAAGTTCCCATCACAACTGAACAGGCTGAGCAAATTGTCCCTTTAATAAAAGGGAAAAACATCAACATTTATGATACAGGAGAAAGACTAGAACTTTTAAAAAAGATTGCAAAAGTCACTTCCCCATCTACCGCTCAACAAATAAATACGCTATTTCAGAAACTATTAAAATAAGGAGGTGGAAATCCCCCTCCTTATTGTTCTTTAATCTTCTCAAGAAGACCTTCATCAAATGAGCCATTCTTCAACATTTCAATTTCAAACTTATATGGTGGTTTTTTATCTTTCTTATCCTCACCTACATACGGTGTTTCAAGAATTTTTGGTACATGCTGTAATTGCGGATGGTGTACGATGTGGTGTAACGCTTTATAACCAATATGACCGAAACCAATATTTTCATGACGGTCTTTTCCAGCTCCGCGTATATTTTTACTATCGTTAATATGCAATACTTGCAAACGATCAATCCCAACAATTTTATCAAATTCATTTAATACACCGTCAAAGTCATTCACAATGTCATAACCTGCATCATGCGTGTGACACGTATCGAAACATACAGATAACTTTTCGTTATATTTTACACCATCAATAATTTTTGCAATTTCGTCAAAGCTGCGTCCGCACTCTGTTCCTTTTCCAGCCATCGTCTCTAGTGCAATATTCACTGTCTGTTCTGGCGTCAATACCTCATTTAGGCCTTTAATGATTTGCTGAATACCAGCTTCAGCTCCCGCGCCAACATGAGCTCCTGGATGAAGTACAATTTGCTTCGCTACACCTAACGCTGACGTTCTTTCAATTTCCATGCGCAGGAAATCAACACCTAATTGAAACGTTTCCGGTTTTGTCGTATTACCAACATTAATAATATAAGGTGCATGGACAATAATTTCTTCAATACCATTGAGCTCCATATGTTTACGCCCTGCTTCTATATTTAACTCTTCAATTGGTTTTCTTCTCGTATTTTGCGGTGCACCTGTATAGATCATAAAGGTTGTCGCACCGTATGAAGCAGCCTCTTCACTTGCTGCTAATAACATTTTCTTACCACTCATAGAAACATGAGATCCAATCTTTAACATATAATCACCTCTTCAATATACAATAGCTATAATGATAGCATAATTTGTAGAAATATGTAGTGAATTGTTTGTTCACAAAACAATAAACATACTGCTAAAACAGATTCACAAGTTACGCCCCCCGCTTCTAAAGCATGGAACTCTTCTTAGCATATCAAGATTAGTAGAGTTTTTCTTAATTCCTGCTGGTTATTAGTCCTCACCTAACGCCTTTATTTTTGCTACAGGAAAGATTCACATTCGCAAATAAAAGGATAAAAAAAGATAAGGGATCTCCCCTTATCTTTTTTTATTACTGTATTTATTCTTCACTTTTGCACGTTCTGTTGCCAGTTTTCTCTTATAATTAGGTTTTACTTTTTTCGGCTTCTTAACAACTTTCGTTGCCATAATATCAAGTTCATCATTTGGCTTTTTACGACTTTTACGACGACGGCGGTCACCTAAATCAGCCCATTCATCTCCACGTAAGTCTACATGGTTAAATATGATATTACGTTGTTTTTCTAAGCTATCTAACGCTTCTTCATTTGCTGGATCATAAATCGTCACTGCAATTCCTGAATATCCAGCACGAGCTGTTCTTCCTACGCGGTGAACAAAGAAATCTAAATCAGATGGAAGTTCATAGTTAATAACATGGCTAATCCCTTCAATATCAATACCACGTGCGGCTAAATCTGTAGCGACAATGTATTGAAACTCTAAGTCACGAACTTGTTTCATCATTTTTTTACGATCACGTGGTGATAAATCACCATGAATTCTTCCTACTTTTAATCCACGCTCTGCTAATCCGTCCGCAACTTCATCCGCTTTTTTCTTTGTATTTGTAAAAACGATTGCTAAATACGGCTTAAATTGAAGTAACATATTTTTCACTAATTCAATTTTATTACGATGCCTAGAAGGAACTAAATAATGCTCAATATTCCCTGCTGCAACTTGTTTTGGATTAATATGAATATGCTCTGGATTCTCCATATACTTCTTCATAAACGGTTTTAATTTTTGAGGAATCGTTGCAGAGAAAACAAGCATTTGCAAGTTTTTAGGCATACGCGCTGCAATTTTATCTACATCTTGAATGAATCCCATATCAAGCATCAAGTCTGCTTCATCAACAATAATCGTAGTAGCTTTATGAACGAATAGCGCTTTTTCTTCTACTAGATCTTTAATACGCCCGGGTGTCCCAATAACAACATGAGGTTGTTTTTTCAATTTTTCAATGGATCTTTGCTTATCTGTTCCTCCGATTAAGCAGCGTGCTGTAATCATTTGATCTTCTTCACAAAACTTTGTTAACTTTACAATCTCTTGATAAATTTGTTGTGCTAACTCACGAGTAGGCGCTGTAATGACAAGTTGGACCTCTTCTCGTTTCGCATCAATTCGGTTTAATGTTGGAAGTAAATATGCGTGTGTTTTACCAGAACCCGTTTGGGACTGTCCAATTACACTCACACCTTTTTTCACAACAGGAAAAATTTTCTTTTGAATTTCTGTCGGCTCTGAAAAGCGTAGTTCACGAACTGCATCTATTAAAAACGGTTGAAAATTATATTGTGTAAATGTTTGTAGTGTCATAAGTTACACCTTCTTTCTAAAATTTCTACTGCGCGCACAAATCAGTCAAGTCTACATTATATCGAAATCTAATAGTAAAATCCATCTTTAGTTTAGGTTTTCACTCCAAAAACTAACCTTCTTTCTTTTCATTGCATATTGTATGTGTATATACCTAACTGAAGAAAGGAGGAGTTCTCTTATGTATCCGAACTCTCCTATGGGACAAATGTATACAGGACAGCAACCGTACACCCCGTATCCTATACCTAATTTACCTCCTATGATGCAAAAAAAGAAAGGATTTCTCTCGAAGCTATTCAAAAAACACGATCCGACTCAGCCCTTTATGCAAATGGTTCCTCCCTATCGACAAATGGAGGGGCAACCGATGATGCATCAACATCAGCAGCCCTATATGCAGCAGTCACAACAAATGATGCCACCTCAAATGAACAATCCGAATGAAATCCGTGGCTCAGCACCGATTATACCTAGCGCTAGCGGTGGCGGTGGCATTGGCAGCTTTTTTTCCAACTTAATCTCCAATCCAACAGGTATGTTAAATAACATTGAAAAAGTTGCTCAAGTCGCTCAATCTGTTGGACCTGTCGTCGAGCAGTATGGACCCATTGTGCGTAGCATACCAAGCATCGTAAAAATTCTCACTTCTGGAAAAGGTGCTGCTGAAGAATCAGCAGAAGAGGTGGAAGTAATTACTACACCTCCACCACCTTCAAAAAAGAAAAAAAAGAAGAAAATAATTTTAGAACCAGTTATTGAAAGAGCCTTACCGAAAGAGGAGAATATCCCACGTATGGCACCAAAACCGAAACTATATGTCTAACAATCCTTTGTTTTCTGTCCGCTCCTCCTTTATAATGGAAAAGACTATGTACAAAAAGGATTCCTTGTTTAGAAGGAGAGGATTACTCACATGAAAATTGTTAAAATTTCCCCTCGTGGTTATTGCTACGGTGTTGTTGATGCAATGGTCATTGCACGCAATGCTGCACTAGATAAAACATTACCGAGACCGATTTATATTTTAGGTATGATTGTTCACAATAAACATGTAACCGACGCTTTCGAAGAAGATGGCATTATTACATTAGATGGTCCAAGTCGATTAGAGATTTTAGACAAAATTGATTCTGGTACTGTTATTTTCACAGCACACGGTGTTTCTCCAGAAGTTAAACAACGTGCAAAAGAAAAAGGGTTAACGACAATCGATGCAACATGTCCAGATGTTACGAAAACACACGACCTTATCGAAACAAAAAAATCGGAAGGATACCATGTGATTTACATTGGTAAAAAGGGACATCCAGAACCAGAAGGTGCCGTTGGTATTGCACCTGACATCGTTCATCTTATTGAAAAGGCAAATGATTTGGAGACACTAGAAATCCCAACAGAGAAAATTTTAGTAACAAATCAAACAACAATGAGTCAATGGGACGTTCAGCACCTGATGGAAGACATTCAGAAAAAATTCCCAACAGCTGAATTTCACAAAGAAATTTGTTTAGCAACACAAGTACGTCAAGAAGCAGTTGCTAAGCAAGCAGATGTGGCTGATTTAACGATTGTTGTCGGTGATCCAAAAAGTAATAACTCAAACCGTTTAGCCCAAGTATCACAAGAGATTGCTGGTACAAAAGCATACCGCGTTGCAGATGTAAGCGAAATTCAATTAGAGTGGCTGCAAGGGATCGAAAATGTCGCTGTTACCGCAGGGGCCTCTACACCAACGCCAATTACAAAAGAAGTAATCGCCTTTTTAGAACAGTACGACCCAATGAACCCAGCAACTTGGGAACGTAAACGAAACGTACCACTTCAAAAAATCTTGCCACGTGTAAAAGTAAAAAAACAACAATAAAAAAAATCCGTTGCTAACTCACTAGCAGCGGATTTTTTTATTCAATATAAATCTATTTTGATTTTTTCACATATAAGCCGCTGCTACGAAGAACAAAAAAATTACCTATATTCTTTTTTCTCTTTGTTTTCACTTGGCATGGGGCAAAAAAAGGCTCTGACCACTTCTATGCATAGCCGGATGCTCTCTTCCATCTAAAAAGAAAGATTTTATAATTTTTCTTTTTAGAGCTTATACAAAAGTAAACGGATCTGTATGTAACTGAGAAGCATGAATTTGCACAGCAAATTTTTTCTCATCTACTTTTTGCTGTAATTGCTTTTGCACACCTTGTTTCATTACTTTTTCAACATTATGTCCTGGATCCACAATATTTAATCCGAGCATCATCGCATCATGTGCAACATGATAATACATATCGCCCGTCACATACACATCTGCCCCTTTAAATTTCGCTTGCGTAATATATTTATTCCCATCACCGCCAAGCACTGCTACTTTCCGCACTTTATCGTCTAAATTCCCAACAACTCGCGCACCTTTTACATCTAATGCCGATTTCACATGTTCAGCAAACTGGCCTAATGTCATTTCTTCTTGCAAATATCCAATTTTACCAAGTCCTAACGTTTCTCCCTTATTATCAAGGGGGTATACATCGTAGGCAACTTCTTCATATGGATGTGCTGTTAACATCGCTTTTACTACTTTTCGCTCTAGTGGGGCTGGGATAATCGTTTCAATCTTTACCTCTTCTACACGCTCTAACTGCCCAGTTTCGCCTATATAAGGGTTTGTCCCCTCCCCAGGCATAAATGTACCTATTCCTTCACTATTAAACGTACAATGGCTATAGTTGCCGATATAACCAGCGCCAGCATCCCCAAGAGCTTTGCGAACTTCTTCAGCATGCGTTGCAGGCACACATACAACAATCTTTTTCATTTCTTCCGAGTATGTCGGAACAAGCACTTCTGTATTTTGTAATCCCAGCGCCTCAGCAAGCAAGTCGTTCACTCCGCCTTTTGCTACATCGACATTTGTATGCGCTGCATAAACAGCGATATCGTTTTTGATACACGTTTCAATAATTCGACCATACGCCTTATCTGTATGGATTGCTTTTAGCGGATTAAAAATAAGCGGGTGATGAGCAATAATTACATTCGCACCTATTTGAATCGCTTCTTCTACAACCGCTTCTGTAACATCTAGTGCAATCAATACATGCTGGACTGGCTTATTGAGTGCACCAATCTGCAAACCAATTTTATCGCCTTCCATCGCTAAATGCTTCGGATACATACTTTCAAATAAAGAAATCACTTCATGCCCATTTGGAATTTTACTCATGATAAAACCTCCTCTATCATTTTCATTTTCTCGACTACTTCAATTCGTTTTGCCTTTGTATCTTCTGATTCTGTCGCACGCTCTATTTGCTTCAGGATATTTTGAAAGTTTTTCAGTTCATTTTCCCATTTCTCTACAAACGCATCACTTTTTTCCTTCATCAAAAATGGTCCAATAAATAACTCTGCTTGTTTGTTTTCATGATAAGGAGTTAGCGGTTCTCCTTTTTCCCCAACTAAAATCTCATAAATCTTTCCGTCTTCTTTTATAATTTTTTCATGAATAAGCTCCCAACCATTTTCAATAAACCATTCACGAATATGATGTGCAGCAATATTAGGCTGTAAAATTAAACGTATTACACCATTTAGCTTTTCTTTTCCATTCTCTAAAATATCACGAATTAGCGCTCCACCCATACCAGCAATTGTAATAACATCGACTTCTCCTGGTGTAATAACAGCTAAGCCATTTCCTTTACGAACATCTACCTTTTCTTGTAGGCCACTCTCAGCTACTGTAGCCTGTGCAGAACGGAATGGCCCATCTACCACTTCTCCCGCTACTGCCTTTGTAGCAATATTATTTATGATTGTATAGCACGGTAAATACGCATGGTCGGAACCAATATCTGCAACTGTAGATCCTACTGGAATCTCCCGCACTACTTCTTCTAATCTTTTTGAAAGCTTCACTTCATTCATTTATTTCCATTACTCCTTCTCTTGTCAGTCTGTCTCCATGATAATGAATTTACAGTAGTTGTTGCAAGTAAAGAAACCAAACAATTCATTTATTTCATCGTATTTTAGATTGAAAGAAAAAACAAGCTCCCTGCTATAAGCAAAGAACTTGTTTTATCGGTCGTATTCCACTACATGCGAATCATACAATTCTCACGGATTAAAGGTTCACTTTATTTTTTCTTTGATAACCAATCAGCTACTTTAGAAGCCTGATCTGCTGGGATTATATTCGCTGGCATATTTCCTTTCCCTTTTGTAAGCACTTCCTTAATTTCATCTTTGGAAAGTTTCCCACCAACTTTTTGTAAGTTAGGCCCTACTGCACCTTGCAACTGATCACCATGACAGCTCGTACAACTTTGTTTCACAATATCTTCTGGTTTCGATGCCGTTTGTGCAGGTTTCCCACCATTTTTTGCATCAGCAAGCTCTTTAGATTTATGTAACCCCTGAAATGAAAATACAAACATAATGATAATGCCCAGTGCTGCAATAAGAGCGAATGGAATCAACGGATTACGTTTCATATCTCTTCTCCCCCCTCTACACCCCCGAATAGTTAGATGATTCAGTCACTTCTATTGTACTTGAAAACGTTCTATCAGAAAAGACAAAACTATCAGTTGTTAAAAATATTCCATAAATTCAGTTTATTGATTCTCTTCCTTTTATCCCATATTATTTTGATAAATATCAACGCTTCTCATCATATTTTTTGTTTTTCTACATATATTTTTGTATAGAATAAACGAAATTAATCGAAAAATCGAAAAATGAGCATTTGCAAATCAAAAGACAATTCTGTAAAATAAATTACAAGAATTGTAATCGTTACTGACAGCTAAATTTTAACAAAAATTAACAAAATAAAAAAGTTTACTTCACAAATGTGAAGTAAACTTAAAAACCCTATTCTAAGAAATCTTTTAAACGTTTGCTACGGCTTGGATGTCTTAATTTACGAAGCGCTTTTGCTTCAATTTGACGAATACGCTCTCTCGTTACGCCGAATACTTTCCCAACTTCTTCAAGCGTACGAGTTCGTCCATCATCTAAACCGAAACGAAGACGTAGAACATTTTCTTCACGATCTGTTAGCGTATCTAACACATCTTCTAATTGTTCTTTTAGCAATTCATAGGCCGCATGGTCCGCAGGCGATGTTGCTTCTTGGTCTTCAATAAAGTCACCTAAATGGGAGTCATCTTCTTCACCAATTGGTGTTTCAAGAGAAACTGGCTCCTGTGCAATTTTTAAGATTTCACGTACTTTTTCTGGAGCAAGATCCATTTCTTCACCAATCTCTTCAGGAGACGGTTCACGACCTAAATCTTGTAATAATTGGCGTTGTACACGAATTAACTTGTTAATCGTTTCAACCATATGAACTGGAATACGAATTGTTCGCGCTTGGTCTGCAATGGCACGTGTAATAGCTTGGCGAATCCACCAAGTTGCATACGTACTAAATTTGAAACCTTTACGATAATCGAACTTTTCAACAGCTTTAATTAGACCCATATTACCTTCTTGAATTAAGTCTAAGAAAAGCATACCACGGCCTACATAGCGCTTTGCAATACTTACTACAAGACGTAAGTTTGCTTCTGCAAGACGACGTTTCGCTTCTTCATCGCCTTCTTCAATACGCGTTGCAAGTCGAATTTCTTCTTCTGCAGATAGTAAGTCTACACGACCAATTTCTTTTAAATACATACGAACAGGATCGTTGATTTTAACCCCAGGTGGTACACTTAAATCATTGAGGTCAAACTCTTCTTCTGTTTTTGTAATTTGGCGATTATTAGGGCCTTCTTCGTTGTCATTATCACCAACTAAATCAATGCCTTGTTCACCTAAATATTCATAGTATTCATCCATTTGATCGGATTCAATTTCAAATCCATTCATGCGTTCTGCAATCTCTTCATATGTAAGAACGCCACGTTTTTTTCCGAGCTCAGTGAGTTGTTCTTTCACTTGCTCAAGGGTCATTTCAGTTTCAATTTGTTTAGAACGAGCTGGTTTGTCAGC
>Ga0102589_1000496_pt1 | contig 79525 bp, 84 predicted proteins | sample AraplaMF_Col_mLB_FD_76858 | JGI IMG/M metagenome (GOLD analysis project Ga0102589, IMG submission 76858) | Arabidopsis root microbial communities from the University of North Carolina, USA - plate scrape MF_Col_mLB | ecosystem: Host-associated > Plants > Roots > Endosphere | place: USA...
TGTTCAAGCTGGTACAACTGTTTCTGATGCTATTGAAGTAGGTATGATGGTAGAAATCCCCGCTTCTGCAGTATTAGCAGATCAGTTTGCAAAAGAAGTTGATTTCTTCTCTATCGGAACAAACGACCTAATCCAATACACAATGGCTGCAGACCGTATGAATGAACGTGTATCTTACTTATACCAACCGTATAATCCATCTATTTTACGCCTTGTAAAAATGGTTATCGATGCTGCTCATAAAGAAGGAAAATGGGCTGGTATGTGTGGTGAGATGGCAGGAGATTCACTTGCAATCCCGTTACTACTTGGATTAGGATTAGATGAATTCAGTATGAGTGCAACATCTATCCTTCCTGCAAGAACACAACTAAGCAAGTTGTCAAAAGCACAAATGGAAGAGTTAGCACAAAAAGCATTAACAATGTCAACTGCTGAAGAAGTTGTTGAATTAGTTAAAAGCATCTAATAATAAAAGAAAACCTGAGCCGATTGAAATCGGTCTCAGGTTTTTTTTATACTAAATTTAGATTTGATTTTTATGATTTTGAGGATACGAAGCAGAATTAGATAGCGATTGCTATGATATCCTCTGGGCAAACACGTAAAAGACCTGTAAATTTAGTTGCGTTCATGTTATTTTGATTATCTTTATTATCTTTATTATCTCCCATATTTAAAGCGGAGAAAAGAGCAACGCCGTTAGAAAACCCTTCAAAAATAACATTTCTGAAAGTAACGTTACCTTTAATAGTTAAAAGAGAAATTTCTGTTCCGATTGCAATGTGTCTAAGGACATTACATACATGGTGTCTTTCTTTTTCTTTTTCTCTTTCTCTTTCTCTTTCTCTTTCTCTTTCTCTTTCTCTTTCACGATCACGATCACAGCAATGACCACGATGACATTCTCTAAAATCTTCACGACATCCAAAAGATCCAAACATAATTCTCATCACCCCCTTCACACTTATAATGTATGTAAGTTGTATATGTGGTGATTGGACCGAACGTGGAATTTTTACTGGGATATTTTCTTATTTTAAATAACTAGATGGGTATTTGTACTTAATGGTATTTGGATAAGGATAAATGACAGGGGGAGGGAGGTCGAAACTTTTATTATTGTTTTTTTTCTTTATTCAAGGATCTGAAATTCACGGGTAGTTTTTCCTTATTTATCCCGCTATTTGAGGGCAGTAAGACCCCCACTGGTTATGATCATCTTTGAATCAATAAAAATCTTTAGGTGAGTCTTACTATCCACGCATAACTGGATACATAGAAAAGGATACCTTTATTTATAACGAGGTATCCTTTACACTTTTTTACTTTTATATAAAACGATTGCATATACGGGAAGAGCCAACAGTAATGGTACGATAGACTGTGAGATATGTAATCCTTCTTCTAGCTGGAGTGCTTTTTCTTTTGGGAATTGTAGCATTGTAATATTTGTGGCATCTCCAATAAAGTATAGAAGCAGTACAGTTACGGCATAGCTTAAAAATGCAATAAAGCTTCCATATGAATTCAATGAAAATCCCTCTCTTGTTATCTATTTGTTACTATTGTATCATAATTGTAACAAAAATACATCCTTTATATTTCATTGTATAACAAAATTCGACAAAATACTGTGATTTTAAAGGGGATAGAGAAATAAACTACTGTTCATATATGTTGGAATATTACAAAGAAATAACATAAAAAAACGAAGGGAGATACCCTTCGTTTTTTTATGTTATTGTGGGGCTGTTTACTTTGCCCATTCCGTTACTTGTTCGACATTCATACGTGGTGCTGGATGTCCTTTTAATGTAGATTCACCAATTGTAATTAGCATGATAGGTACATAACGAGAAGAAACATTAAATTCTTCCATTAGTGCTTGTGGGTTAAATCCACCGATTGCACAAGTGTCCCAGCCAGTTGCCTTAGCTGCAAGCATAAGTTGCATTGCGGCTAAGGATGCATTAGAGAAGGCTGCATCTCGTGGATATTGTTCACGCTTATATGCAGATTCAATATTTTGTGCCAAACGTTCTTTAGCTTCTTCTTTCATAAATCCTTGCTCTACGATAGGTCCATATACAGAATCGATGTTTTTATTTGCTTCTAGATCACCTAAAATAGCGACTACTGCAGAAGCATCAAGAATTTGTTGTTGATTATAAGCGATTGGATGTAAACGGCTTTGTACATCTTTACCTTGGAAAACAAGAAACTTCCAATGTTGTAAGTTCCAAGCTGATGGTGCTTGACCAGCTGCTTTCAAAATTTCTTGTAATTCCTCTTTTGAAATTTCTTTTTCAGAATTGAATGCACGATTAGATGTTCGTTCATATAGAACAGTAAAGAAATCTTGCTGTGTCATAATATGCCTCCTAAGTTTTATGTGGATTTATAAAAAATACCATATGTAACAATTTTGTACTTACATTTTGTAAGTTATCACTGTAAAAGAATATAATATCTTTATTTTAATTGTCAAGTTGTTGAGAATAGAAGAAAAAGGGGACATTCGTACAATCGCTGTCATTCATGTAGTCATACAATAAAAAGATGATTCGCAGATCAAGAAGAAATATGTAAAGTGAAGCTCCTGTCAGTGGGAGAGTTCTTTGTTCCTGCTGATGCTCAGCCCTCACCAATCGAGTTCTTTTGATAACGGCCCCTTATAGAAAAGGAAAGTGAAGAATTCAGTAGAACAGGATATATGAAGTGAGTGAAGACCAGTGGTGAACATACTACATTTTTTATTAGAGAATACGGTTTTTCAAAATGTATTACAGGATCTCCATGTAAATGTACTTTATATAGAAGAAGGATGTAATCACCAGTATACGATTGATGATATACATCCAAAATGTATGTTTATAGCAAATAGTTTTGAAGAAGGGGAAATGTTATTTGAAAAAGTGCGACCACAAATTGTGATCATTTATGTGTCGAATGGTGCACAAGTAGAGTATATAAAACACATATATAATTCGATGAGTTCTTTTATTGTTATCTGGGATCAGCCGGTGACTTCAAAATTTGTAGAGTTGCTTACAATAGGAGTACGAAATATTGTTATAGCTCCTGTTACACCACAGGTTGTGCTGGAAGAGGTAAACAAAAGTCTCTATCAATTATCACTATTGCAACAAGTGACTATTCAACAAGAGCTTCTTCAAATGATGTTTGATTTTCAAAATGATTTATTATTCATTGTAGAAGATGATGAGATCGTCGACTGTAATACGAACTTTTTGAGTTTTTTTGGATATGAAAATTTATTTTCATATCATGAGAATCATATGGTATTTGCGGAACATTTTATTCAAGAACATGGATATTACGCAACAAATCACGATATAACTTGGCTTGATGATTCTTTAGCGCAAGCGAGAAAAATAAAAATGTATAGTCATGAAGGCGAAGCATTTGTTTTTTTATTACGTGCTACACCTGTACCGGAAGATTTGTCTAGGTTTATTGTTAAGTGTACAGATATTACGGAATTAGATGAATTATATCAAGAGCAAGAACAGCTTGCTGCAATTGATTCTTTAACAGAAATATACAACCGTTTGAAGTTTCAACAATTATTAGAAGAAAAATGGAAAAGTGAGAAACGAGTAAATCAAACGATGGCGCTTATTCTTTTTGATATAGACGATTTTAAAAAAGTGAACGACACATATGGACATGATTTTGGTGATTTAGCATTAATTCAGTTAGCCGAACTGATGAAATCTAAAATAGCATCCCAACATATTTTCGCGCGGTGGGGTGGAGAGAAATTTATTATATTAGTAATAAATACAACGGAAAAAGAGGCTTTCCAAGTTGCTGAATCGCTACGTTTTTTTATTGAAACGAAACAATTCTCTAGCATTTCAAAATTAACCGCAAGTTTTGGAGTTGCTTTATATGAGCAAGGAATGACAAAAGAAGAATTGATACAGCGAGCAGATATTGCTTTATATGAAGCGAAAAAAAATGGAAAAAACCAAGTACGTTTATATAGAAAAGAAAAAATGTGATTTTTTCGCAACAAAGTGTTGCGATTTTTTTCTGTTACCCGATAATAGAAAGAGGGGCCATTTATAAGAAAGTAACTGCGGAGGTTTTTGAATGATAAAAAAATTGATTATTATGGTCTTGATTTGCTTTATAGTATGTGGAAGTGTATATTACTTTTTTTATATACCCAAGAAGCAAGAAGCATTAACTTCGAAGGCAACTCCTTCTGTCGAGTCTGAGTTACAGGATAATTTAGAAGAAAAAAAGGAACCGCCAATTGATTATGCTAGTGTGGCACAAAAGTTAGATCAATATTTAAAAGATAAAGATTTTAATGGAACGGTTCTTGTCACAGATAAAGATCGTGTTGTGCTGAATAAAGGGTATGGATATGCAGATGTTCAAAGTGAAATTGAAAATACACCACAAACAAAATATCGCATTGGTTCCATTACTAAGACAGTTGTGGCAACATCGATTTTACAGTTGCAAGAGCAGGGAAAGTTAAATATTCAGGACAATGTAAATAAATATATACCTTTATTTCCAGCAGATAAAAATATCACATTATACCATCTTCTAACACATACTTCTGGTTTACCAGAGAAGGGAAAGGGAAAAGTGAATGCTGCATCACGTTTGAATTTGGTTACTTGGATTGGAAAGCAGCAAGTAGCTTTTCCGCCAGGAACTGGTTGGAAATACAGTGACTATAATTATATGGTGCTTGCTTATATTATAGAAAATATATCTAAAAAGCCTTTAGGAGAATATGTAAAGGAAAATATATTTGCACGAGCGGACATGCATGAATCAGGTATGGGAAATATGGTGCCAGGAGAGCAACATTTCACGCAAGGGTACAAAAAGAAAGACAATGTACTTGTACCAGCACCAAAATTAGCAATGAACTGGCTATATGGCTGTGGTGAGATGTATACTACAGTTGGGGATATGAAGAAGTTAGATGAAGCAATTATAAATGGAAAACTTCTTTCAGAGAAAAGTATACAAGTGATGTTTACACCATCATCCGAAAAGAAATATGCATTTAGTTTCTATATATATCCCGATTATTTTCATAACCATGGTGTAGTTGCTGGGTGGAATACATTTAATAACTTTAATAAAGATAAGGGAACGTTTGTTGTTTTATTTTCAAATGTGCAAAATGGCATAAATGATGATTTTAATAAGGAATTTCGGAAGATGGTCAGCGACTTATTAGAACAAAGGGGATGAGTAGATGAAACAAGTAATTTCATCAATTGGTTTTATCGGTACAGGTGTTATGGGGAAAAGTATGGTACATCATTTATTACAAGGTGGTTATACAGTATATGTGTATAACCGTACGAAAGAAAAAGCAACTTCCTTATTAAAAGAAGGGGCACATTGGTGTGATTCACCAAAAGAATTGGTGGAGAATGTAGATGTTGTTATGACGATGGTAGGATATCCGCATGATGTAGAAGAAATCTATTTTGGAACAGAGGGAATTCTGGAACATGCAAATGAAGGGACAATTGCAATTGATTTTACAACCTCTACACCGACGTTAGCAAAACGTATATATGAAGCTGGAAAGAAAAAGAGTGTACATACGCTAGATGCTCCGGTATCAGGAGGGGATATTGGAGCAAAAGAAGGCAGACTTGCTATTATGATTGGTGGAGAGCAAGAAGTATATGAAGTATGTCTCCCTTTGTTTGAAAAACTAGGAGAGAACGTTCAGTTACAAGGGCCAGCGGGAAGTGGACAGCATACAAAGATGTGTAATCAAATTGCAATTGCATCGAATATGATAGGTGTTTGTGAAGCGGTAGCGTATGCAAAGAAAGCAGGTTTAGATCCAGAGAAAGTACTACAAAGTATTTCAACTGGAGCAGCTGGTAGTTGGTCATTAAGTAATTTAGCTCCACGTATGTTAAAAGAGGACTTTGCACCAGGATTTTATGTGAAACATTTTATGAAGGATATAAAAATTGCGTTAGATGAAGCTGAAAAGTTAAAGTTACCTGTACCTGGATTAGCTCTAGCAAAAGAGCTATATGATGAATTAATAGAAGAGGGAGAAGAGGATAGTGGCACACAGGTGTTGTATAAGAAATATATAAGGGGGTAATGTGATGAATTTAGAAAAGTTTGACGGGATGATTGATGCTGTACAGCGTGCGACTTGTATGCCAATCAATGATAAGCAACAAGCAGCATTTAAACAAAAGTATGATTTTGAGCCAACATTTGAATATGGACGTGATGAAAGCGGCCATTACGTGATTCGAACATCAAAGAAGATGTTAGAAGAAATGGAATTTTATTTAGCTTTAAAGTATGATCGGGAAGGTATTGACCTTTATATGCATGCTGAAATTGATGGAGTATGTTATGTATCTGTTAGCTACGGAGAAGATGCTCTTCACTTACAAGAACTATTTCAGTTTTTGGAAGATAATAAATAAAAAGTCCTCGTTTGAGGACTTTTTATTTTGTTTAATATATTTTTTAGGAAAATTGGAAGCTAATTTTGATAAAGGCAGGTTGTATTAAGGTAGATGTATTGTGAGGATATAAAAATGTGAGATACAATGTAATGGGATTATAAGCTAGAAGCACGACGAGAGCGTTCGATTGGAAATGGAATGATTTTGGCCATATGATTGCGACTAAATTGCTTTGTACGAGCGTGACGTAATATATATAATGCAAAGAGAATAGCGATAGGTATAGCACCGTACAAACCAAAAAGTAAAGCGCTTACAGAAGATGCGACAAAACCTAACATACCGATTTCTAATTCCTCCATAATTGCCCCGAGAATAGCAGGAATAGCTCCACAAGTAACCCCAAGTATAAGTGCTATAATTAAATTCATGTTCTTCCTCCTCTTTTTGCGGTTTTCTGTTCAATTCATTTTCTATTATTTGTATTATATCATAATTTAAACAGAATTTTCAGAAAAAAGTTCAAAAAATGTTCAAAATTTATTGAGAAACATACTTGATAAAATGAAAAATATCATGAGGAACCATTCCCCTTTGATGATGAATCCTCATCCATCAGGAGATATTGCAAGGCGAGAGAAAATAAAAAAGCAGGCTTATTTCATATTCGTGAAATAAGCCTGTTCCATAGGAGGATGTATATATGTAGAGTAAATAAAAGGAAGAAAAAGGGGATCCAATCCCTTTTATTCAACTAACTACCTTAATAAATAGGAACCCAGCCTTCTGTTGTAACGAAAATACGAATAGCTACAACTTGGCGATCATCTTGTAATGTGAAATAATGTCTTGCATTTTCAGGTACAGAAATTAGATCACCAGGCTCAAGTTCAACATCGAAGAAGCGACCATCCTTGCCTTGGATAGCAAAGATACCATGCCCACTGACGATAAAGCGAACTTCATCATCAGTATGATGATGCTCTTGTTTAAAGTTAATTAATAACTCATCGAGGTTAGGTATTGCATTTGAAAGGGAAATAACATCATGTGCTTTATAACCTCGACGTTCTGAAACATCGGTGATTTCATTGGAAAATACTGTTAAAATTTCTTTTTTGTTTTCATCAGTTAAGGAGTAGTTTTCTTTTAAATGAGTAGGAAGTTTTGAAATATCCCATTTTTCATATAAAACGCCTTCTCCATGTAAAAATTGCTTTACTTCCTGTTCATTTTCAATATGGGTATTTATTTCATAAATACGAATTTGCGCCATGTGAAACGCCTCCTTGAATTGATAATAGTTTTATATGAAATTGGAATAAAAACTCATATGCTTCTAATCTTTTCTTTGCATCAAAGCTATCTTTTCCCCAAACGGTAATGCCATGGTTGCGAATCAATATAGCTCCAGCATCATCATGAATATGTTTTCGGAAATCTTCTCCTAACGTTGGAATATGAGCGTGATTTTCAATAATTGGAATTTTGATAGTGGCTCCTTCTTCCCATATATTAAGAGCTTTAATGATTTCTTGATTAGAAAATGAGATTTCTTTGTCGTATACGTTTGTAATTACATTGTTATCAATTGTATGGACATGTAAGACACATTCAGCTTCTGTATGATTATAAATATGAGTGTGTAGCAATGTTTCTGCTGAAGGGCGTAAATCGGTTTCTAAAACAGCCTTTCCAGTTTGATCAACTAATAGAAAATCATCAGGTGTTGTTTTCGTTTTATCTCTTCCGCTTGCTGTAATAAGAAAGGTCATTGGAGTGTTACTCACTTTTATTGAAATGTTTCCACTTGTAGCAGGAAACCAGTTGCGATCCGTTAATTCTTTCTTTAATTTACTCAATTCTTCCCATTGACGAAAAAGTTGTCTCATTTTATCACCTCCAACAATTGCTGAACTTCTGTCTGTATGTCATAAAACGTTTCAAATGCTGTATAGGAAATTTGATGTTCTTGGCATTTTGTAATGAGAAAATCACGAGCGAATACTTTATCAGCCAGTTTTGCTGCTTGTAAATCTGTAATCGAATCTCCAATTACAATGTTAAAATCACCGTTTGAACTTAATTGCTGAATTAGCGTTGATTTGCAAAGACCGCAGTTGTTTTTACAATGTTCATCGCAAGGGTGAGGCCAGTTTACTTTAATTGTTTCCCCTGAAAAATCAGTCGTATTGCAATAAATATGGTCTGGGCTGATTAGCCCTTTGAGAAGAGGATAGACGAAAAAATCCATTCCTCCTGATATAATATGAAGTGAAATCTGATTTGTTTGGACAAACTGTGCAAACTCTTGGAATCCAGCCCGAATCACGGCTGCTTCTTTTATAAAAGTAGTGATGTCATCTTGTAAACTTGTAGGTAAAAGAGAAAACAATTCCCCTACACCTTCTTGAATAGAAAGTTCTTGTGATAGAATTTTTTGTTTAATCGTTTTGGCTTCTGGTGGAGCGAATTTTTCCATAATCGCAACGATATTATCATTGTTCGTAATCGTACCATCGAAGTCACAAAAAATTTGAAGACTCATAGTTTCACCCCACGTGATGGATTCCCCCATAATTGCAGTGCAGCATGTAAATCAGTGTTATCTACTTCATGCAATGGTGTTCTTTGCAAAGTGGCATCAATTGCTGCTCGAAATGCTTTTCCACCGCCTTGCGCTCCAGCTGGGTGACCATGAATACCACCACCTGCGTTAATGACAACATCCTTGCCAAAATTACGAAGGATAAACGGAACAAAACCAGGGTGAATACCAGCTGATGGAACAGGAAAGCTTCGTTTTAAAGATTGATCTTTTTCAGTTAGTTTACTTGTAATAAGAAGAGCTTCTTTTTTTTCTAATGCAACACTGCCGTATGGTGATGGAAATAAAGAGAAATCTGCACCAGCATAACGAAGTAGCTTTCCAAGTAGCAATGGATAAGAAAGTCCATATAATTCCGATGAAGCGTATGCGCCGCTTACAGCAGGATGTGCCATAATTGGAATCGATATATCATCATCTTCCGCAAGTGATTGCAATACATCTAATCCATACGAGAATACATTGAACAGAAGAATATCTGCACCAGCTGTGGCGGCACGTTTTGCATTTTCTTTAAGATCATATGTACGTCCTGTTAAATTCACTGCATATAAAGTCTTATGACCATATGTTTCGTATACAGACTGTAACACTTCTTTTCCAGAATGAATTCGTTTTGTGAGCGGTGTTAATGGATTTTCAAACAAAATTTCATCATCTTTTACAATATCTACACCACCAATTGCTTGATCACGGAGCTGTGTTTTTAAATATCCTATATTGCGTCCAAGCATTCCTTTGAAAATGCTCATCAGAAGTGGACGGTCGTGAATTTGTAAGAGATTTCGAATGCCCTCAATGCCAAATTTAGGGCCAGGGAAATGTTCTTTTAAGTCATCTGAAAATGTTAAATCAATCAGTTTAACTTCGCCATCTAGTGATAATTTTCCAAATGTTGTTGTCAAAATAGCTGGTAAATCAGGGCTGAAATTTAGTGATGGATAATGAATTTTAATGAGTCCACGTGTCGCTTTTTTTCCGAGATACGTATTTACATGCTCTTGTTCTTCTAATTGTTCTACATGAATGACATTGCCTTTATGTTGTTTTAATTGTTCTTGTAATAAGTGTGGTAAATGAGTCCATGAACCAATTGTTAAACCGAGAGCAATTTGTTCTGCTTTTTGGTTTAAATTATGAGAATCATCATGGATTAAATAGGTTGCTGTTATTCCACTCATTTTTATAACCTCCTAGTTAAATAAAAAAACCTCTCAGCTAAGGAGAGGTTTTTTTACAACCAGCTCCTTATCTGTCAGCGTAATGCTGCGAGAATTAGCACCGTGCCTACAATTGTAGATCGGTTGCCGGGTTTCGTCGGGCTCGTCCCTCCACCTGCTCTTGATAAGAAGTATTTAGAAATGTTTGAATTTTTACGATATCTGAATTTTGACAGAGTTTTTTTAGAATGTCAATGGTTTTTTGAAAATTTTTAATTTCTGGATTCGTTGAACAGCTTCTTGTAGTCGCTCTTCTGTATGTAGTAATCCAATACGAACGTAGCCTTCGCCATGTTTGCCGAACCCGACTCCAGGTGCAACTGCTACATGTGCTTGTTCTAGTAATACATCGGCAAACTGTTCAGATGAAAAACCATGGGGAACGGGAAGCCAAGCGAAAAAAGAGCCTTTTGGTGCGACTACATTCCAGCCGATTGATTGACAAGCTGAAATAAGGGCATTTCTTCTAGATTCATAGCGATCAACTAGTTCAGTTACACAAGATTGTGAACTTAATAGTGCCTCACGAGCAGCCTCTTGTACAGCGCCAAAAATGCTGACATACATATGATCTTGCAATAAATTGATTGTTTCAATTACACTTTCGTTACCGATAGCAAAGGCGATGCGCCAACCAGCCATATTAAATGTTTTTGATAATGTATAAATTTCAATGCCAACATCTTTCGCGCCATTTGCTTGTAAGAAGCTAGTTGGCTTGTTACCATCAAAACCAATTGCTCCATAAGCAAAGTCATGAACCACTAAAATATCATTTTCATTTGCAAATGTAATTGTTTCCTCAAAGAACTCTTTTGATGCGACAGCACCAGTTGGATTGTTAGGATAATTTAAAAACATCAATTTCGCTTGTTTGGCAATAGTATCATCGATTTTAGTGTAATCTGGTAAGAAATCATTTTCTGCTAATAACGGCATCGTTTCAAATTTTGCTTTTGCTAAAGCGACACCTGATAAATAGTCAGGATATCCTGGATCGGGTACAAGAATTGGATCGCCAGGATTTGTAAAACAAATCGGTAATTCAACCAGCCCTGCTTTTCCGCCAAATAAAACAGCAACTTCTGTTTTAGGGTTTACTTTGACTCCATATTCACGTTCATAGAATGTTGCAACGGCTGTTTTTAAGCTTTCATGTCCGCGAAATGGCGGATATTTATGATGAATTGCTTTTTCTGCTGCACGTTGTAAAGCTGTTACGATATGCGGCGGTGTTGGTTGATCTGGATTGCCTTGCCCTAGATTGATAACATCGTGACCTGCTTCAACCACTTTGTTAACTTTTGCAACAAGTGAAGCGAAAAACTGTGTTGGTAAGGATGTTACAATCTCGGAAGGTTGAAAATGTTTCATACTTTCCACCTCTTTTGAAAGTTGTTACAATTCTAGTGACAAATGATATAACCTTTCCAAGTTTTTGTAAAGAAAAAATAATTGAAAATGGGGCGGATAAAATGAAAGTCGCATGTATTCAAATGGATATTGCTTTTGGTGATGTGAACACAAATATTGAAAATGCAAAGAAAAAAATAGGAGAAGCGATGCAAAGAAAACCAGACGTTATTGTATTACCAGAACTTTGGACGACTGGTTATGATTTAAAACGACTTCCTGAAATTGCAGATGAAGGAGGAATACAAACGAAAGAACTTCTATCAGAATGGGCGAAGCAATTTGCGGTGAATATTGTTGGGGGTTCTGTTGCAAAGCAAACAAAACAAGGTGTTACGAATACGATGTATGTTGTGAATCGCGAAGGTGAAGTGCAAAATGAATATAGTAAAGTACATTTGTTCCAGTTAATGGACGAACATAAGTATTTAATAGCTGGTGATGGAACCGGTGAGTTCACGTTAGATGATGTGCAGTGCGGGGGGACAATTTGTTACGATATTCGTTTTCCAGAATGGATGCGTGTTCATACTGTAAGAGGGGCAAATGTATTATTCGTTGTAGCAGAATGGCCGCTTGTTCGCTTAGCCCATTGGCGTTTACTTCTTCAAGCGAGAGCGGTAGAAAATCAATGTTATGTGGTTGCATGTAATAGAGCAGGAGAGGATCCGGATAATATGTTTGCTGGACATTCTCTTATTGTTGATCCATGGGGAGGCGCGACACGTTCCTAAGTGAAAAGCTTAGGCATTGTCGAACTTACAGTTCTACAGTGAACTATCATTCCAAGAAGCCAAATGATAGGGTAACGCCTTGAAGGGCTTCCTTTAATCCTTCGACATGCAGTGAAGTTGGCAAGGGCTTCACTGTATGAAGCTCGATGAAGTCGGCTGAGAGCTACCGTAAGTCTTAAAGACACGAAAGCTGTCCAGAGGTGGATGGTGTAACCTATAAGCCGGAAGTCTACAAAACACTTATGGTTAGGATGCACGATGAACTATTAGCGAGTTTTAGTAGTGCAGACGAATCTCTGATGGTACGGGTCTATATCGGGAGCATATCGAAAGGTATGCTGACACAGTTAGTGTCGCTACTGTGGATGAGTAAAACTCTCCTTTATGAAAGTCCATATATTGTTATAGGCAATATCAAGGTAGCAGGCTCATAGGAGAAGCCTAACAGTGTATGTACAGATAGGAATGATGGAACGTGGTAAGCTGTCAACACCGAGGGCTTGCATCTCTATGAAGTGGTTCTAGGGAAAACACTAATGATATTAGTTAGATGTATAACCTAGATTTATGGCAGTGAAAGTGGTGGCATAGTACCTATGAAGCGTGTAATGAACGCAGAGGGATAGCCACTAGTCGATTGAAGACTGACAGTTACTTACGGTTAACATGGTTTCGAGTAAGACCAAAGAGATGTAATCCTCCAGAAAGTGAAAGGAGGTTACAGTCCATGTTAAAGAAAACCAAACTAAGACACAGTGAATATTATGACATGCAAAGTAAGTATGACGAGTTATATTCCAGTAGTCTTAACGGTAACAATTTCTACAAATTGATTAATATTATTGGTTCTGAAGAAAATATTCGATTAGCATACCGAAACATTAAAACCAATAAGGGGAGTAAAACTCCTGGAGTTGATAATTTAACCATAAAAGATATTTGGCATTTGAATGATACAAAGATTATTCATGAAGTCAGAAAACGGTTAGGCAATTACAAACCACAAGCGGTTAAGAGAGTTCTCATTCCTAAAGAGGGAAGTGACAAGAAACGACCTTTGGGTATTCCTACAATTTGGGATAGATTGGTGCAACAATCTATTCTCCAAGTATTAGAACCTATTTGTGAAGCAAAATTTCATAACCACAGTTATGGTTTTAGACCGAACAGAAGTACCCACCATGCTCTTAGTAGAGTGGTAAGCCTAATCAACATAGGGCACCAACACTACTGTGTTGACATTGATATTAAAGGTTTCTTTGATAATGTTGACCATGGGAAATTACTAAAACAAATGTGGACGCTAGGAATAAGAGATAAATCTCTCTTATGTGTTATTTCAAAAATCCTAAAATCTGAGATTGAAGGAGAGGGTATCCCCAGTAAAGGGACTCCGCAAGGGGGGATTATTTCTCCCTTACTTTCAAATATCGTACTAAATGAACTAGATTGGTGGGTCAGTAGTCAATGGGAAACCTACAAACCTCATAGAACTTCTACTAAGCATTTAGGATTTCGGCAGTATGCCAAGAAATACACAAATTTAAAATGTGGTTACATTGTACGTTATGCTGATGACTTCAAAATAATGTGTCGAACTTATGAGGAAGCACAACGCTTTTATCATGCGACAGTTGACTTTCTTCAATCCCGCTTGGGATTGGAAATCAGTCCAGATAAGTCTAAAGTGGTTAATCTCAAGAAAAATGCATCAGATTTTCTCGGCTTTAAAATCAAAGTTGTACAACAAGGTAAAGCCAAATTCGGATACATCGCTAAAACCAGTATGTCCGACCAGGCTATTACTAAAACAAAGAGATTGTTGAAAGAGAAAATCAAAGATATTCAAAAAGAACCTACTTCAGAGAGTGTTACCAAGTTTAATATAGCTCTTATTGGTATACAAAATTATTACAAATATGCAGTCACAATTTACATGGATTTAACAGAGGTGAAGTATACTCTTTGGAAAGCCATGAGAGTCAGACTTAGGCACAAAATGAAGCACATGAAATTCTGCAATACATCTGTTAATTTCAAGAAGAAAGCCAAAGGAATACAATCAGATTCTAAGATTTATGTTGTACAAAATACCCCGCTCTTACCAATTACAGGAATGCATCATAAAAATCCGTGGAATTTTTCACAGGATATCTGTAACTACACAGAGAAAGGGCGTAACAAAGTGCATAGTAATCTGAGAGCAATACCAAAAGATGTTCTTAATCAAGTTATGAACACTTACTCGAAGAGTAGAAGTATTGAGTACAACGATAACAGGATATCTAAATACGTTGCCCAATATGGAAAGTGTTATATAACCGGTGAAGAACTCGGTGTTGATCGTGTACATTGTCACCATATTATTCCCGTTAATCAAGGTGGGAACGACAAGTACAACAACTTGGTCATTGTAGATTGGTTTATACACAAACTAATACACATGACCAATCACAGTAGGATTACACGATACCTTCGGTCTTTCAATCTTAACGAAAAGCAAATGGATAAACTAAATGTGCTAAGAACTAAAGCTGGCAATGAACCGATAGTAATATAAATTAATTTATAGAGTCAGTTGGACACGATGGAACGCCGTATGCTAGGAAACTAGCACGTACGGTGTGAGGTGGGGGAAAAGGTGGAGATTGCATCAAAGCTTTACCTATCACCATAAATTGTAGTAGAAGCAGGAGAAGAAGAATCTATTTTACATGGGAAGCTAAATGTAGAAAAAGTTAAGGAGGTACGTAAGGGAATTCCTGTCTTTACTGATCGACGTCCAGAATTATATAAATAAAAAATATTGACAAATGATTTTTATTCTTGTTATAGTCTGTAGCAGAAAGTTAAAAATTCAAATAAATCATGCAACTCTTATCAAGAGCAGGTGGAGGGATTTGGCCCGATGAAACCCAGCAACCGACCGTAATACCATTGTGAGATGGGGCGTTTATGCGCCAAAAAGGCACGGTGCTAATTCCAGCAGAAAGGATAGCTTTCTGACAGATAAGAGGGGAGAAGCTGAACTTCAAACCTCTTTCTTCATGGAAAGAGGTTTTTCTTATGATGAAAAACCTCTGAATTAAAAAAGGGGGATAAGAAAATGGGATATCGTTCATTAACAGAAGAAACAGCAGTTCAATATGTAAAAGAGCATGGATACTTTGAGAAAAAGGCAAAGGTAACTTGTCATGAAATAGGAGATGGAAATTTAAATTATGTATTTAGGCTCCATGATGGAGAACGCGGTATTATCGTAAAACAGGCTCTTCCATATGCAAAAGTCGTTGGAGAAAGCTGGCCACTTTCGTTAAGTAGAGCCACAATTGAAAGTCAAGCATTACAAGTTTTTGCAAAATATGTACCAGAATACGTTCCGAAAGTATATGGTCATGATGAAGAGTTAGCTGTGACAGTAATGGAAGATTTGTCAACTCTTACAATTACTCGTAAAGGATTGAGTGAAGGGGAAGACTATCCGCTTTTATCTCAGCATATTGGACGTTTTTTAGCACATGTTTTGTTCTATACGTCAGATTTTGGCCTACCAGCAGAAGAGAAAAGGGTGTTAGACGGAAAGTTTGTAAATCCTGATCTTTGTAAAATTACAGAAGATCTTGTGTTTACAGATCCGTTTGGAAACTATGAAACAAACGATTATGAGAAAGAATTGCAACCTGTCTTAGATGAACTTTGGTGTGATAAGAAATTAAAATTACAGGTAGCGCAGTATAAATATAAATTTTTAACTAGAAAAGAAGCGTTAATTCATGGTGATTTACATACAGGTAGTATTTTTTCATCACCTTCTGAAACGAAGGTAATTGATCCGGAGTTTGCAACATTTGGACCGCTTGGATTTGACCTTGGTCAATTTATTGCAAATTTATTGTTGAATGCACTATCAAGAGAAGACGAGAAACGAAATATTTTATTCTATCATATTGAAAAAACATGGAGTAATTTTGTAGAAGTATTTACAAAGCTATGGGTACTAGAAGGGGTAGAACCATATACAAAGGAGAAACGATGGCTTGCGATTGTACTACAAAATATTTTTGCTGATGCAGTTGGATTTGCTGGTTGTGAAATCATTCGTCGAACAATTGGATTAGCGCATGTAGTAGATTTAGATGGAATTAAGGATAAGAATAGAAGAATTCAAGCTAAAAAGCATGCATTATATTTAGGTCGAGAGTTATTATTACATGAAACGACAGGTGCAAATGTTAGATTGTTCCAAACGTTATTTCAAGATAGTGTTTTGGGAGGGGTGAAAGCATGAACACAACAGTTGCCGTTCCGCGTTCTATAAGTTGGAAAGGAGATTCTATTGCATTATTAAATCAAACGCGGTTACCGCATGTTGTAGAATATAAAACGTTGAACACTATTGAAGATGTGTGGAAAAGTATTGTTATGTTAGAAGTGCGCGGGGCACCTGCAATTGGTATTACAGTTGCTTTTGGATTAGCACTTGCAGTAAAAAAATATAATGTTACGAATATCACTGAATTTGAAAAAAAGTTTAAAAGTGATTGTAATTATTTAGCAACTTCACGTCCGACAGCTGTTAATTTATTTTGGGCAATTGATCGCATGTCAGCTTCTATTAAGCAAGCAACAACAATAAAAGAAGCAAGAAAAATATTAGAAGAGGAAGCACTTAAAATTCAGCAAGAAGATGAAAATATATGTCGTAGTATTGGAGAGCATGCTTTAACTAGGTTTAAAGATGGTGACCATATTTTAACGATTTGTAACGCCGGAAGTATTGCTACTGCTCGTTATGGAACAGCGCTAGCTCCATTTTATATTGGAAAAGAGCGTGGGGTGAATTTACGAGCTTATGCATGTGAAACAAGACCTGTTTTGCAAGGAGCACGTCTTACTACATGGGAATTGCAACAAGCTGGTGTTGATGTAACGCTCATTACGGACAATATGGCGGCACATGCTATTCGAACAAAAAATATTTCTGTTATTATTGTAGGAGCAGATCGAATTGTCGCAAATGGTGATACAGCAAATAAAATAGGAACCTTGAATTTAGCTATACTAGCAAAATATTTTCATATTCCTTTCTACGTTGCTGCTCCACTTTCTACATTTGATATTACGAAAAAAACTGGTGCTGAAATTGTAATTGAAGAACGAGATGAGACTGAAGTTACAAAGATTTTTGGAAAACAAATTTCTCCCGAGGGAGTCGGTGTTTATAATCCTGCATTTGATGTAACTCCTCATGATCTAATTACTGGAATTATTACTGAAAAAGGAATTCTACAAGGAGATTATGCCGTAGAGATTGCTTCATTATTTGAGAAAACAAGCTATATAAATACGCATTGAAAGACCGACATAAAGCCATTCCTTTTAGGTGGAAGAGAGCATCCGCCTATGGGTAGGGCGGTCAATGCCTTTTTTAGCCCCATGCCATATGAAAATAGAAGGAGAAAATGAGTGGAGAACTTCTTTTGTTTTCATAACTGCGACTTATATGTCGGAAAATTAAAAGGGATATATATAATATACAGTAGCTTGTTTTTTTATTGCCCAATTTCCTTTCTTTTGCTTATTTATTTAAAAGAAAGGAGGGGAAATAGATGGGGGAATGGATATCTATGATCGGTAATGTTGGATTTCCAATTGTTGTGACATTATATTTACTGCATCGTATTGAAAGTAAATTAGATGGTGTAATTGTTGCAATTGAGAAATTACCACAACAGATGACAAGGTATGAAGCTCCGCACGAAACAAAATGACAAAAGGCTTTGCTCTCAATGAGCAAAGCCTTTTGTAACAAAGATTATTGCGTCGTATAACCCCCATCAATAACAACTGCTTGGCCGGTTATTCCTTTTGCTTTTTCACTTGCTAAAAATAAAGCATAATCGGCAATTTCCTGAACAGCTAGCAATCGTTTTTGAGGTACGAGGGGATAGATGACATCCTCTAATACTCTTTCTAGTGGAACGTTTCGTGTTGTCGCTAAATCTTGGAGTTGATTCCTGACAAGAGGCGTATCAACATAGCCTGGGCAAAGAGCATTTACAGTAATGCCGTGTACAGCTCCTTCTAAGGCAGCAACTTTTGTTAAACCAATCACACCGTGTTTGGCACTATTATAGGCAGCCTTTCCAGCAAATCCGACAAGACCGTTAATAGATGCAATATTAATAATTCGTCCATACTTTTGTTTTTTCATAATTGGAAACGCATGTTTTATTGCAATGAACGGCGCAATTTGCATGATTTGAATAAGAAGTTCAAACTTATCGGTTGGAAATTCTTCAATTGGTGAGACGTGTTGCATACCAGCATTATTTATTAACACATCAAGTGAGCCGAAATTAGTAATAGTTTCAGAAATAGCTTCTGATATTTCTTGCTCAGATGTAACATCACATCTTAGACCGATTGCCTCATATCCTTCCTTGCGCAACTGTTCGGCAGCTTCCTTTGCACGATCTTCAAGGCGATCACTAATGACCACTTGTGCTCCTTCTTTTGCAAATGCATTTCCCATTTCATAACCAATACCACTTGCAGCACCTGTTAAAAAGACAACACGATTTGTAACCACAATGAAAAACACCCCTTTATATAGAATTTATCTTATTGCTCTATTTAGAGGAGGTGTAACGAAAATCCTGCAAAGATTTTGGGAAAAATGTGGTTATCTATCTTGCATAACAAGATAGAGGGAGGATTTGGATCATGTCGACAAGTCAAATGCTGAAAGGGATTTTAGAAGGAGGTCTCCTTGCCATTATTTCTGAAGGCGAAATATATGGCTATGAAATGAGTGAAAAGCTAGCCAAGTATGGTTTCACAATGACAAGTGAAGGAAGTATTTATCCGTTATTAATATGGATGCAAAAGGCAGGGCTAATAACAAGTACAATGAAGGAATCTCCATCTGGTCCAAAGCGAAAATATTATATATTAACATAAAAAGGTGAAGATACACTGGATGAATTTATGGATCGCTGGGAAGCGATGCAAAGTAGTGTAGGGCGTTTGCTGAAAGGAAAGGGGAGGCGCGAATCTTTTTGGCGTCAAAGGGTATCAAAGAAAGTGATATTGAGAGTTTTTTAGAAGATGCAGAACTACACTTAATTGAAGGTGAGAATGATGGGAAAAGTATAGAGGATATTTTGGAAGCTCACCGAAAGTATATGTAAATGAGCTTGTTCGGGTAATGGAAAAAGATCGAAGAGAGAGCTGGAAACAAATCGGATATACAGTGATGAATATTGTTGTATTTTGGGTTATTGCTTCCATTTTAATTGTAAATGATAACGGGCCATTACAGATTTCATTCGTTCAATGTATTGGGTATGGCATGAATGATCGCACTTGTAGCACCTAATATAGCTTCCCGTAAAATGGCTTTTCGAATAGGGTTTATAAAATTAGCTATTTTATTTGTTCTTGTAATGATTCATACAAAATTAGAGACAAGAAAAGTGAATATATAGGATCGCCTTTTCTTTGTGGCCGGTATTGGGCATATAGACTGGAATATTTTATTTTAAACAGTAACGAATGGGTTACTGTTTTTCTTTGTGTAATAAAGAACTTTGTAAAGATAATGCTCGCTGTTCTTTTGTTAATAAAGAATCAATGTGTACTTGATCAGGACGAGGTACGATTGGATACATGAGGTTTGTGGAAGAAGGGTGATGTTCAGAGCCGGTTTGCGAGTGAGGGTCAGCATGTGTAAGTTTCCCTTCTATACGTCGTGTGAATAAAATATGACCAATTTCATGAGCAAGCGTATATATATTTTTCATAGGAGAAGCGGCGTTAGTAAGGATGATATAACCTGTGAGGATTTGGTTTATAACGAATGAATAGGCACATGCAATTACGGACTGCTCTTTAAAATAATTGCTTCCAATATAACAAATATAAATATCACAATTTGAAACTTGTGATGAGCAAGTGTTAAAAAAAGAAGAAACTTTTGGTTGGATTTGGATAGAATCAATATAACTAATTTCACCATCGTGAAATCTAAATGATTCATTTAGTATAATAACGTCTTTAATTTGAAATGAAATTGGCTGCCATATTGATTCGGCGACTGCTAAGTCTTTTGCAATACGGTCGTCTGTAATATCGGAGCCTGGAGTAATGCAAATACATATATTTACGTATGGATCCATTAGAAACACCTCAAATGGAAAACAGTCTATTGCTATACTGTATGTGACGGGAAAGTACTATGTATGGATATAAACCCTATAAAGGGATGTATTTCAATAAATTGAAAAAATCCAATATTTATATAAATTGAGAGAAGGTACATTGGTGTAATTTGTTTATTGATAGCTGTTTTTTTGACTGACAAGCAAAATATAGATTAATGCAGAATGGAATATAAGAATGAGTAAAAGAAGTCGAAAAATATTCATAGTTTAATTACATTATATGTTATTTATTCTGCTATAGTAAAAGAAAAGGGGGAGAATGTATGTATACATTAAAAATTGTATCAGACCGAGAAGCTGTTTACCAGTTTGCAAGTTATGTAAAGGTGGTTCAAGGGGTGAAGGATGTATATGTGGAAGTTGGAGAGTCTTTATATGAACATCCACTTATGAAATTTTATGTACAGGTAACGATTGAAGAGACATATGAGCAGCAAAAAACATTACAAGAAATCGCTCGGTTAGTAGAATTAGGGCGCTTTACATACGTTCATTATCGAAATGAAGAGATTGAAAAAGCATTTGAAGCAGTTAAATATGAAAGTTTTCGAAAATAAATGTAATGAAAAGGGAGCGAATGCTTCCTTTTTTTGTTAGTAGGAATATTTTTTCACATCACACAAAAAAATAAGGAATTTTGCTATGATAAGGAAGGAGAGGAAAGGAGAGTTTATATAATGGGGTATATTGAAGAATTACGAAAATCAGTCGGTACAAGGCCGCTCATTCTTGTAGGAGCAGCTGTGATTATTTTAAACGAAAAACAAGAGGTATTGCTTCAATATCGTTCGGATACATATGATTGGGGTGTACCAGGTGGCGCGATGGAACTAGGAGAAACGACGGAAGAAACGGCTCGACGAGAGCTATTTGAAGAAACTGGGTTAGAAGCGAAGATGTTGCAGTTTCTTGGTGTTCTTTCTGGGAAAGATGTATATTATCGTTATCCAAATGGGGATGAAATTTATAATGTGATTCATCTATATCAAGCACATTATGTGAGCGGAGAAATAAAGCTTGATGAAGAAGGGTTGGACCTTCGATATTTTCCTGCTGAAAAGTTGCCAAATTTAAATAAAACAACAGAGAAAATTTTACAAAAATTTTTATATGCACTAACAGAATAGGAGGGAATATTCCTCCTATTTTTATTATATTAAATATTTTGATTTTTTCGGTATATTTGTAGTATGATAAATGCAGATATACATCTTATGTTATACCATCCAAAAACTTACTAGGGTACATAAGAGAGGGGCAAGTGCAAGATGCATAATGTTGTCATTACAGCTGCAGTTCGTTCACCAATTGGAACTTTTGGAGGAGCATTAAAAAATGTAACACCAGTGGAATTAGCTGTTCCTGTACTTCAGGAAGCTGTAAAAAGAGGCGGAGTGGAACCACATGAAGTTGATGAAGTGATTTTAGGTCATTGTATTCAAAGAACAGATGAGGCGAATACAGCGCGAACAGCTGCATTAGCAGCAGGATTTCCAGATACAGTTACAGGTTATACAATCCAGCGTCAATGTTCTTCAGGTATGCAAGCGATTATGTCAGCGGCAATGCAAATACAATTAGGCGTAAGTGAAGTTGTTGTTGCAGGTGGAGTAGAAGCGATGAGCTCAAGCCCTTATGCATTGAAACAGCACCGCTGGGGACAACGTCTTCAGCACGGAGAAATTCGTGATACGGTGTGGGAAGTTTTAGAAGATCCGTTGCATCATATTATGATGGGCGAAACAGCGGAAAATTTAGTTGAACAATATGAGATTACAAGGGAGGAACAAGATGAAGTTGCGCTGCGTAGCCATCAATTAGCGCTTCAGGCAATTGAATCAGGCTATTTTGATGAGCAAATTGTTCCTATTACAATAAAAGAGCGTAGAAAAGAAGTAGTATTTTCAAAAGATGAACATCCACGTGCAGATATTACAGCAGAAAAATTGGCGGGGCTAAAGCCAGCATTTCGTAAAGGTGGATCAGTAACTGCAGGGAATTCCTCGGGTATTAATGATGGAAGTGCAGTTTTAGTATTAATGAGTGAAGAAAAGGCTAAGGAGAAAGGCTTACAACCATTAGCTAGAATTGTTGGTTATTCTGTAGCTGGGGTAGATCCGAAGATTATGGGGATTGGTCCAGCACCAGCAATTCGTAAAGGTTTAGAGAAAGTAAATTGGTCATTAGAAGATGCTGATTTATTGGAAATCAATGAAGCCTTTGCTGCACAATACTTAGCGGTTGAGAAGGAACTTGGCTTAAATCGTGAGAAAGTAAATGTCAACGGAAGTGGTGTTGGACTTGGACATCCAATTGGTTGCACAGGTGCACGTATTACGGTAAGTTTAATTCACGAATTAAAAAGACGAGGTTTAGAAAAAGGAATTGCATCTCTTTGTGTCGGTGGTGGCATTGGAGTAGCGTTATTTATAGAAGCACTATAAAAAAGAAGGAGCAGCGAGCTGCTCCTTCTTTTTTTGGGTATCAACGAGTAATATTACCTTTTTCTTTATGATTGGAACAAATGATGAAATAAGCGATCCCGATTCTCGAAAAAGAGTTTCATCGTTTGATAATGCTCAGTTTCCTCTAGGATTGCTTCTGTGATTCCTTCTTGTGAGAAAGAATATATATTGGACTCTGGATAAGCCATCAAAATAGGAGAGTGAGTTGCGATAATGAATTGTGATCCTTGCTCTGCTAATTCATGCATACGAATGAGCATAGAAAGCTGCCTCATTGGAGATAAAGCTGCTTCAGGCTCGTCTAAAATATATAAGCTTTGTCCTGTAAAACGGTTCATAAATAAAGAAAAAAATGATTCACCATGTGATTGATTGTGTAAGGAAATACCACCATATGAATCAATAACCTTACCTCCCAAAAATTGTTCAGAATCAATTTCATCGATATAAGAAGCAACATTATAAAATGATTCTGCTCGCAGAAAGAATCCGTCTTTTGGTGTCGCGACGCTTTTTGCTACGCGAATATATTTGTGTAAGGATGAATGCGAATCATGTGTAGCAAAACGGAAATTTTTTGTTCCACCTTCCGCATTAAATCCTAAAGCGATGGCGAGGGCTTCTAACAATGTAGACTTCCCAGTTCCATTTTCTCCAATTATAAATGTTACATTTGGATGGAAGTCTAGTGATTGTAATGTTCGGATAGCGGGTAAGCAATATGGATACACGGAAAAATTAGGGATATGTTCTTTTTGTAAGGAGACGTTCTTTAGAAAGGCTGTACGCTCATTCAAAATATATACCTCAATTCGTTGAAGATTTTGTTTCTAATATAGCAGCAAGTACAAGGATCAGGCAAATTGCAAAGCCGAGAAACCTAGTCCTTCCCAGCCATAGGTGTGTCTCTTTATAATAAAAATCAGTATAGTAGCTATAAAAACTAGTAGATTTGGAATATACTTTACTATTTTTATATATTTCCATAGAAAAAAGCCTATATACGTGGTTATAAAAAGTTCTAATAGAATAAGGAGAAAGACAAACATTAGGGACAAAATGATATCACTTCCATTTCCTAAATATTACATTTGGATTGTATCATGTAAGTTGTGGATATTCCAATGTCAAAATAAGTGTTGCATATCAAGAATCGATATCGTTATGATAGAGGGTGTCTTACATAGAAATATTTTTTTGGTTTCAGAAGGGAGTAACATATGCCGTTTACATTTGCGCATCCTGCTGCTGTCATTCCTTTTTGCAAGAAACAACGATATGTTTCAGTAACAGCGCTAGTATTAGGAAGTATGGTACCCGATTTTGAATATTTTTTGCATTTTCGACCATATGGTGTCATTGGACATACATTTAGGGTTCTTTTATTTGAACTTACCGCTCGTTTTCAGTCTACTATCGTTATGTAGCATCTATTCCATGGAGGCTTACTTCAGGGAAAGAAATTTTTGTTTTTCTCTATTCTGCATTATTCGGTATGCTTACACATTTCGTTTGGGATGCTTTTACCCATAAGATGGGTTATTTTGTTATGAATTTACCATCTCTACAACAACATATATATTCCATGCCGATATATAAATTCATGCAGCACGGGAGTACATGTCTTGTTTTTTTACTGCTTATATATGTTCTATGGAAACATCGAGATTTTCAAATAAAAGTAGATATAGTTTCAGCAAGAGAGAAAAGGAAATATTGGGGATGGACGATGATTACGGCGTTAGTAGTGTTTACTATGCACGCGTTGCTAGACCCCTATTTTCAAATTTTACAAATAGGGAGTATAATAGTTTCTGGATTTACAAGTGTTTTTTGTGGTCTATTCATTGTTTCCGCAATATACGAAACAAGAGAAGAATCGAGTTAGTATGAATGAGAGTGTTAGGAGTAAGATGATGAAAGTATGGAAAAGTATTTGTATTTTATGTAGTTCTATCGTTTTGTTAAGCGGTTGTTTTCAAAAGGAAGAAAAAAAAGAAGTAAAGAAAGAATCTATTCCAGAAACAACTGAATACGGTGGCAAGGAATTAAAGAAAGTTGGACAGGTTGTAAAAGAAAAAGGATGGGGAACATTTAAATTAGAGAGGTTAAAACATGTTAATCAAACGTTTGAAGTAGCTCCAATGAAAATTCATGTACAAGATGTAAAGGTTATTGCATTATCACAAATGAGTCAAGATGCAAAAGATACATTGAAAGTATATACAGCATTAAGTCCAGAAGAAGTGCAGCGTAGACTTGGAGACAAAGTCAATCGAGAAGATGCTGAGTTGTACGCTTCGTTAAGTGGAAAAGACATTGGAGATAAAGTGCGTTATGTTGAAATTACATATAAGGTAGAAAATAGTGGAGATAAAGACATGCAGTTTTTCTCTATGAATGATATTACTATTAATGAAACGCAGCACTTTAATGTCCCAAAACAAAACTTTTTATATGAAGAGGATACGCTTGTAGGTACAAAAAGTGTTACAAGAGAAGAGTATAAACCAGGTGAGACGAGGGAAGGGATAATTGGATTAATACTCGAGGATGAGAAAAAAGAGATTACTCAAATCTCATTTACAACAGATGTTCTTGCAACGGGTGATACACATGAAACGGTTACAGAACCGCAAACATTTAACATCTCACTGTCTAAGTGAGATGTTTTTTGTATAGAAAAAGAACAGGAAATTTGTCAAATCAAAGCGAATGTATTATAAAGTGCAAAGGGGGAAGAAAAATGGAAAAAAGATGTTACGAATGCGGTAGTAAGGAGATAGAAAAAGCAACGATAGCACCAGACCAAAAAGGTTATCTTACTTTATTTGCACAAGCAGTCGCAGTGGTAGAAATTTGTAAAAAATGCGGTACTGTTATCGCGATAACAGGGGAACATCCAAGCTATAAAAATCAGCAAATGGACTGAAAAAAATATACTATTTTTGGTTCTTGAAATAAACAGCCGTTATTAGGCGTTTACTGACCGTTTGTTTTGCTCATTTAAATAGGTTTCTACGGTTTGTAATTGTTCAGAAATTCGAAATGCTTCTTTTTGTTCCTGAAATTGTTTTTCATTATAAGGACCAAAACGACGATTGTTGTTCATATCAATAATCCAGTAATGTTCGCTCCGTTTATTTGTAATACTAGATTCTGGGTTATTGGGATCGGATTTTTCTTCAATTTGTTTTGCAATAATATATATATCGTCCCATGCAATTTCTACAATTTTAGCTGGGACATATTGTGTAGCATATACAGCGTCTGGTTTTGGAAAAAGTTCAAATGCATTTCCGGAAGTATTTATTAGTTCATATTCTTCATTGATGGTGTAAGCTGAATGGCTAGAGTTTGCTGTGCAACCAGTCAAAAGTATAATGGCAATTACGGTCATCAATCGCTTCAATATGAGACCCTCCTTATAAAATGCTTGTGGTAAACATATTGTACAAGAAAAGGAAAAGAAACGCCAATATATGAGTTGTTTACAATGGTTTTTAGAAATGGTACGATGAGACAGGTAAAGAAGGATACAAAGGAGTCGACATAAAATGAAGTTAAAGATGCATCGTCCAGCGGTAGTAATGAATCGCATAGGTGCTTCCATTATCGATATGTTTTTAATCTCGGTTATGTACGGTGCTGTTGTGGCAGTTGTAACGAGGAATTATGGGGCCATTTTCAATCGTTTTAATATAAGCTTAGGTGATTATCGATATGATCTTGCGCTTGTTTTTATATTAATGGCTATCTATTTTATTTTTGTTCCATTTATATGGAATGGCTGTACAATTGGTAAAAAAATAACCCGAACAAGACTTGTATCATTAACAAGTGAAAAGTTAACAATTCAAAGGCTAACAGTACGGTTCTTTGTATTGTTATTACCAAACATATTGTTGCTTGGAATTCCATCTATCTGTAACGTATATATGATGTTGTTCCGTCACGATAATTGTGGGTTCCATGACTTAATTATGAAAACGAAAGTGATGAGTCTCGTTTAAAGAATACTAGGATAAAATGATAAAGAGTTATATTTAGGACGTATTAAAAAATATATGTACCCTTAAATTTTTACGAAATTCGATAAATTTAATTGGTATAATGGAGTTCATATAGGGCGGACATCTCCTATAGAGTACCCTTCATATTGATGCAGGATGTGTTAAAAAGCAAGCAATAGTAAACTTTTTAACACATCCTATTTTTTTGTTATATTAGACTGAAAATTAGGGAAAATATATGATAAATGAAACAGATGTGTTGTATAACAAGGGGGAGATCGAAATGACAGAAAGTAACTTAATTTTTTGGGGGGTACTTATTTTTATCGGTCTAGCTTTTGATAAATACAATAGTAAGAAAAAGAGAAAACAGATAAGTAAGCGATTACAAAAAGGAATATGGGCTTTTCCTGCTTGCAGAGCTACGGGCGAAAGGGGTATACTGAGTGACGGTAAGACTTACAGAAGGGGTAATGACGATGAAGCTTGCAGGAAAAGTTGCCGTTGTAACTGGCGGTGGCATCGGTATTGGACGTAGTACGGCTCTTTTGTTGGCAGAACAAGGTGCAAAAGTAATTGTGACGGATATTGATCAGGAAAATGGACAAGCAACAGCGGAGGAAATCGTAGATTTAGGTGGTGAAGCCCTTTTTGTTACTTATGATATGGCGAAACAAGGAGATTGGGAACGTGTCATTGGAGTTGCTATTGACGCTTATAATCGTATTGATATGCTCTTTAATAATGCGGGTTTATATAAAATAGATTCTATTTTCTTACGTCAACAAGAGAACGATTCCAATGTACTTTGTATTAATGACGTTTGGATAGAACTAAAACAATTGACGGCATCTTTTATGAAACATCAAGAAGAAGTAATGCTAACTGATTTACTTATTTTCGGTATTATTAGTACAAAAGAACAGTCATTTCATACAGTAGGAACCCTAGTATAATAGTAGAAAACCGCCCGAAATACATATGTGGACGGTTTTTTTGTATCTGTATGACGTAAAGAAAAGTGGTGCTTTATCGAATACGTTTTTCTGTTGTACTATCAAAGAAATGTGCCTTATTCATATCGAATGCAAGTTTGATTTGATCACCATGTGTAAAGGTATGTCTTGCATCCAGACGGGCTGCAAAATCTTGATTTCCAAGTTTCATATATAAAATAGATTCTGCACCTAATAGTTCAGCAACTTCAATTTGAGTTGTAAATGTTGTACCTTGTGAAGCCTCTAAAAACAAAAGTTCGTCATGGATATCTTCTGGACGTATCCCCAATACAATTTCTTGATTCACATAACCTTGTTCGCGTAATAATTTCATTTTGCCTTCAGATACTTTGATTTTTACCTTATCATCTATAACAAAGTATTGTTCTGTTAATTTACCATGGAAGAAATTCATTGCAGGTGAGCCAATAAATCCACCAACAAAAATATTTTCCGGTGTTTCATATACTTCTTTTGGTGAACCGATTTGTTGAATCTTTCCATCTTTCATAACGACAAGGCGTGAAGCCATTGTCATCGCTTCTGTTTGATCATGTGTTACATAAATTGTTGTTGTCCCAAGTCTTTGATGCAGTTTAGAAATTTCTGAGCGCATCGCTACACGTAATTTTGCATCTAAATTTGATAATGGCTCGTCCATTAAGAAAATTTTTGCGTCACGAACGATAGCACGACCTAACGCAACACGTTGGCGTTGTCCACCAGATAATGCTTTTGGTTTTCGATTTAAATATTCCGAAAGCCCTAGAATTTGAGCCGCATCCTTTACGCGGCGGTCAATTTCGTCTTTTGGGATTTTACGAAGTTTTAATCCAAATGCCATGTTGTCATAAACGCTCATATGTGGATAGAGTGCATAGTTTTGAAAAACCATTGCAATATCGCGATCTTTTGGAGGAACATCATTCATTACCTTACCATCAATAGAAAATTCCCCTTTTGAAATGTCTTCAAGTCCAGCTACCATTCGTAATGTTGTCGATTTTCCACAGCCAGATGGACCAACGAAAACGATAAACTCTTTATCTTGAATATGTAAATTGAAGTCTGTTACTGCTGTTACGTTATTATCATAAATTTTATAAATATTTTCTAACTTTAGTTCTGCCATGACTTTTCCTCCTAGAAAAATTATGCAAACGTTTTCTTTGAGTTCATTATAAACGAATGTATTTAAAAAATAAATAAAAATGATACAAAAAAATAAAACGTTTTCATAAAGGGGGGATATTTAATAAATAAAGCCTCATCTCTGTGAAAATTGGCTAAATTAAAATAGAAAAATGTAAGCGCTGTTTTCATTTGTTTTAAAATCTGTTATCATTCATTAATGAAAACGTTTGCGCCTGGATTTTTCGATTTAAAAATGAAATGAGGTAGCATGATGGAAAAACAATGGTGGAAAGAAAGTGTTGTATATCAAATTTATCCACGTAGCTTTATGGATAGTAATGGTGATGGAATTGGTGACCTTCGCGGAATCATTTCAAAGCTTGATTATTTACAAAACTTAGGTATAGATGTAATTTGGTTATCACCAGTCTATGAATCTCCCAATGATGATAATGGCTATGATATTAGTGATTATCGTAATATTATGGATGAGTTTGGAACAATGAACGATTGGGACGAATTATTAAGTGAAATGCATCAACGTGATATGAAATTAATGATGGATTTAGTTGTTAACCATACTTCTGATGAACATAATTGGTTCATCGAATCTCGTAAGTCAAAAGATAACCCGTATCGAGATTACTATATTTGGCGTCCTGGGAAAGATGGAAAAGAGCCAAATAACTGGGAAGCGGCTTTTAGTGGATCTGCTTGGCAGTATGATGAAGCGACAGATGAATATTATTTACATTTATTCTCTAAAAAGCAACCAGATTTAAATTGGGATAATGAAATAGTGCGAAAAGATGTTTATGAGATGATGGAGTTTTGGCTTGAAAAAGGAATCGATGGTTTTCGTATGGATGTGATTAATTTTATTTCTAAAACAGAGGGATTACCAACTGTGAAAACGGAGAAAGAAGGTTATGTATCAGGCCATCAATACTTTATGAATGGACCAAATATTCATGCATACTTACATGAAATGAATCAGAAAGTATTGTCGAAATACGATATTATGACTGTTGGTGAAATGCCGGGTGTAACAACAGAGGAGGCTAAACTGTATACAGCTGAAGAACGTCAAGAATTACAAATGGTATTTCAGTTTGAACATATGGATTTAGATTCTGGAAAAGGAGGAAAATGGGACGTAAAGCCATGCTCACTCTTAACGTTAAAGCGTAATTTAACAAAATGGCAGAAAGCGTTGGAACAAACAGGATGGAATAGTTTGTATTGGAACAATCATGACCAGCCCCGTGTTGTCTCACGCTTTGGTAACGATAAAACATACCGCATAGAATCAGCGAAAATGTTAGCGACGGTACTTCATATGATGAAAGGTACTCCTTATATTTACCAAGGAGAAGAAATTGGGATGACAAATGTTCACTTTGATTCGATTGATGAGTACCGAGATATTGAAACGCTGAATATGTACCGTGAAAAAGTAATAGAGCGTGGTGAAGATGAAGAAAAAGTAATGCAATCGATTTATATAAAAGGGCGAGATAATGCTAGAACACCAATGCAATGGGATGATGGAAAGCACGCTGGATTTACAGCTGGAGAACCATGGATTGCATTAAATTCTAATTATAAAGAAATTAATGTGACACAAGCGTTGCAGGATAAAAATTCTATTTTTTATTACTATAAAAAATTAATTGAACTTCGTAAAAAACATGAAATCATTGTGTATGGAACATATGATTTAATTTTTGAAGAACATCCATCTGTTTTTGCCTATATGCGGACATGGAAAGATGAGAAAGTACTTGTCATTGCGAACTTTACTGAGAATGAGTGTGTATTTGAAATGCCAGAAGAGGTAAATTATAATAGTTCAGAATTATTGATACACAATTATGATGTACAAAATGAAACAAGTAAGAGTATCGATTTACAGCCATATGAAGCGAGGGTATACAAGTTAAAATAATGAAAAGCCTTGGGTCAGAAATGACACAAGGCTTTTATATTTTACCATTTCAAAATTGAAAATCCATATGGTGGAAGTGCAACCTGTAATGAGTCTGCTTCTGCTGAAAATTCTTCGTTTGTATATAAATTTACAATTTTTTTACCGGTGATATCAAAAGGTATAGGAGCTGAAATTTCTTGGTTTGTTGGATTTAAAACAAAAAATATCGTTTCTTCTCCGTATGTTTTCGTATAAGAAATGTAACCTTGTTCATCGTTTGCTTCAATACATTGGAATAATCCATGTCCACCAAATGCTTTATATTGTCTTCGTAATGAAATTAATGTTTGTATATGCTTAAATAATACTGTATCTTGCTTATCTTCATCCCAGACCATACATTTCCGGCACCCAGGATCCATTCCGCCATCCATACCGATTTCATCACCGTAATAAACGCATGGTGAACCGATGAAAGAAAGATGGAATACATAAAGTAGTTTTACTTTATTTTTATTTCCTTTACAGGTTGTTAAAATTCTCGGTGTATCATGACTGTCTAATAGATGAAAAGCAGCTTTGTTTACGTTCATGGAATAAGAGTGAAGAGAAGCTGTAATTTGTTCCATAAATTCACTTGCCCCAATTGTTTCGTTTGCAAAGTAAGAATGCAGGGCATTTGTAATAGGATAGCTCATGACGGCATCGAATTGATCACCTTGTAACCATGGCTGAGCATCATGCCAAATCTCTCCTAAAATATAGACTTCAGGGTTAATTGCTTTTATTTCACTACGGAATTCTCTCCAAAAGCTATGATCAACTTCGTTTGCTACATCGAGGCGCCAGCCATCAATGTGAAACTCTCGCACCCAATAACGTCCTACTTTGAGTAAGTATTCTTTTACATCTGGATGGGCTGTATTTAATTTAGGCATATATGGTGTAAAGGCGAAGGTATCGTAGTTCGGAAGTGGCTCTGTTACAATTGGAAATTCGTGAATATGAAACCAGTTGGTATAGCGAGATTGCTTTCCTTTTTTGAGAACATCTTGAAATTTATCAAAGAAATATCCGCTATGATTAAAAACGGCATCTAGCATTACTTTTATACCTCGCTTGTGGCAGGCGTTAACAAGTTTTTTAAAAGTTTCCTTCGTCCCAAATTGCGGATCAATTTCCATGTAATCAATTGTGTCATATTTGTGATTAGAGTGTGCTGTAAAGATTGGAGTGAAGTAAATTCCGGAAATACCAAGTTTTACAAGGTAATCAAGGTGCTGGATAACTCCAGCGAAATTTCCGCCAAAAAAGTTAGTAGTTGTTGGATCAGTGCTCCCCCAAGGAAGAGTATCAGCTGGATTACATGAAGGATCTCCATTAGCAAAACGTTCTGGGAAAATTTGATACCACACTGTATCTTTTATCCATGAAGGAGTTCTAAAAACATCCTGTTCATGAATAAATGGAAAGCAAAAAAAGTTGCCAACATCATCATTGGGTGTTTCAGGGAAAAAGCCGCGTTCTGTATAGACGATCGTTTCTGTATTATTTTTTAGTTCAAATCCATATCGTAAGCGCTTAAAGTTCGGTTCGATTGAAACGAACCAATAATCAAATAAATCTGTTGAGCCGCTCTTTTTCATCGGTATGTTTGCTGTGATCCACTTCCCATCTTGCCATTCATAAGGATCGCCATGAATGAGTGAGGCGATATCTACATCATTTTTTTTTGTGCGCAATCGAATATGGAGCGTTTTTTCATCGTAAGCGTATGCGTAATTATCTTTCGGTCTATGGTATATTGCTTCTTTAAACATATAGAAAATCCCCCTTTGATATCTCAATAAATAATAATATATTGCAAACGATTGCTTTTTATATAACTTCAATATTGCTTATAAGAGTAGTATTCATTTTATATAAAGTCAATGGATATAAAGAAAGACTTCATGAATTTTTTGAAAAATACATAAAGAAAATATTTGCAAAATATATAAAAGAATGTATAATGATAGACAAATAGCGCAAACGTTTTCATAGATTGAAAGAATGTTTGCGCTTCTATAAAACTTGTAAGTGCAAACGTTTTCATTTTAGTCGATTATTACATATATAACTTAGGGAGGTTTTGAGGGTGAAGAAAGCATTATCATTATTAACAGTTTCAGCTTTGACAATTGGTATGTTATCGGCATGTGGTCCGAAAGATTCAGGAAAAAAGGAAGCGAGTAAAGAGAAGAAAGATTATGACCTTCTTGTTTGGGAAGATCTTAAAAAAGGTCCTGCATTAGAACCAGCAGTAAAAAGCTTTGAAAAAAAATATAATGTAAAAGTAAAAGTGGCCGAAATTCAAATGACAGATCAAACAAAAAAACTACGTTTGGATGGTCCAGCAGGTACCGGACCTGATGTTGTAACATTACCGCATGATCATATTGGAAATGTTGTTACTGAAGGGTTAATTGATGAAGTAAAGGTTGATGATGCTGTAAAGAGCAAATTTACCGATTTATCTATAGAAGCTCAAACATATAAAGGGAAATTATATGGTTTGCCAAAGGCGATCGAAACACCTGTATTTATTTATAATAAAAAGCTTATGCCAAAGGCACCAGAAACAATGGATGAATTATATAATTTCTCGAAAGATTTCACAAAAGATGGTAAGTACGGATTTTTAGCACTAGGAGATAATTTATATTTTGCAAATGCATTTATGGCTGGTATGGGAGGGTATGTATTTGGTGAGAAAGATGGAAAACCGAATACAGCCGATATCGGATTAAATAGTAGTGGCGCGGTACAAGGGATGGAATATATTCAAAAATGGTACAAGGAGAACTTGTTCCCAAAAGGTATTATTGGTGAGTCTGGTGGGGCAGCTGCAGATGGATTGTTTAATGAAGGAAAAGCTGCATCCATTATGAATGGTCCATGGGCATTTCAAGCTATGGAGAAAAACGGAATTGATTATGGTGTAGCACCGATGCCAAAATTACCAAATGGTCAACCGATGAAAACTTTTGTTGGTGTAAAAGGATGGCATGTAACAAGCTTTTCAAAAAATAAAGATTTAGCAACGAAATTTGTTGATTGGGTAACAAATGAAGAAAATGCAAAAATTCGTTATGAAAAATCAAAAGAAATTCCGCCTGTAAAATCATTAATGGAAGATCCAATGATTAAAGACAGTGAAGCTGCAAAAGCAATAACGAAACAGGCTGAGACAGGTATTCCAATGCCGAATATTCCAGAAATGCAAGAAGTATGGGAGCCTGCAAGATTTGCATTAGAGTTACTTGCAGCTGGAAAACAAGAACCAAAACCAGCACTTGATGAAGCTGTGAAACAAATTAAAGGAAACATTGAAGCAAACCATAGTAAGCAAAAATAAGACGGAATTCGTATCTCTTATAAAGAAGGGATACGAATTCTCCTCCTTCCAAGGGGAAGAAAAAAGGGGGAAGAAATATGCAAGCATCCATTGAACCAATGCAAGAGGTAAATGGTTCAAAATACCGCAAAACAGCCGCGATGTTGTCAATCATTCCAGGCGTTGGTCAAATATACAATAAACAATATGTAAAAGCTCTTATCTTTCTTGTATTAACAGGTTCATTTATCGTAGCGTTTGCGGATTTGTTAAATATGGGATTGTGGGGAATTGTTACACTTGGTACAGAGGTTCCTCGGGATCATTCTATCTTTCTATTAGTAGAAGGTATTTTAGCACTAATTGTTATTGCGTTTGGACTAGGAATATATGCTTTTAATTTATATGATGCCTATCAAAATGGGAAAAAACGTGATATAGGAATACCGTTAAATTCTGTGAAAGAACAATACCGTAATTTATTAGATCAAGGTTTTCCATATTTGATGGTTTCTCCGGGATTTCTGTTATTGATTTTTGTAGTTGTGTTTCCAATTATTTTCGTATTCTTAATTGGATTTACAAACTATGATTTATATCATTCTCCACCAGCGAAATTAGTCGAGTGGGTTAGTTTTAAAAACTTTACTGATATTTTCACATTACCAATGTGGAGGGATACATTCTTAAGTGTATTCTCTTGGACTGTGATTTGGACATTTGTCGCGACTACTTTACAAGTAGCACTTGGAATTTTCTTAGCAATATTAGTGAATCAACCTGGTATTAAAGGGAAAGCAGTGATTCGTACAATTTTTATTTTACCGTGGGCAGTTCCAGCATTCGTATCCATCCTTGTCTTTGCTGGTATGTTCAATGAATCATTTGGAGCAATTAATAATCAAGTGTTAGCGCTATTTGGAATTGAAAAAATTGCTTGGATGACAGATCCATTTTGGGCAAAAATTGCTTTGATTTTTATTCAAACATGGCTTGGTTTTCCATTTATTTTTGCAATGACAACAGGTATACTGCAATCGATTCCAGGAGAATTGTATGAAGCTGCTACAGTAGATGGAGCAACGGCATGGCAACAATTTCGTAAAATTACATTGCCGCTTGTTCTATATGCAACAGCACCAATCTTAATTACACAATATACATTTAACTTTAATAATTTCAGTATTATTTACCTATTTAATGGCGGGGGGCCTGCTGTTTCGGGACAAAATGCAGGTGGAACAGATATTTTAATTTCCTGGATCTATAAATTAACAATGACATCAGCGCAATACGGAAAAGCAGCGGCACTTACGATGATTTTATCGTTAATTGTTATTTCTGTGGCGTTATGGCAATTTAAAAGAACAAAATCATTCCAAGAAGAGGATATGATGTAAATGAATATAAAACGACAGAAGATGTTACGTCTTTCATTAAGTTATTTCGTCATTTTCATAATGTGTGTCATTATTTTCTATCCATTACTATGGATTGTTGGTTCATCGTTTAATCCAGGAGATAGTTTATCAGGATCAAGTATTATTCCGAAAAATGCAACGTTAGATCATTATCGAGACCTACTTAATCTTGATAAGAGTAATTATTTACTTTGGTATAAAAATACACTGAAAGTCAGTGTATTAACGATGATTTTCTCGGTACTATCCATTAGTTTCACTGCTTATGCTTTTTCAAGGTATCGTTTTGTCGGAAGAAAGAATGGATTAATAACGTTTTTAATTCTACAAATGATACCGAACTTCTCAGCGTTAATCGCACTCTATGTATTAGCGCAGTTGACAGGATTAATTGATACGCATCTAGCATTAATTTTAATTTATGTGGGCGGAGCAATTCCAATGAATACGTGGCTTATGAAGGGTTACTTTGATACGATTCCAAAAGAATTAGATGAGTCGGCTCGTATGGACGGGGCAGGGCACTTCCGGATTTTTTGGCAAATTATTATGCCGCTCGCAAAACCAATTGTGGCAGTTGTAGCTTTATTTACCTTTATTGGTCCGTTTACAGATTTTATTTTAGCAAGTATCATTTTACGGACACCAGAAAACTATACATTAGCTGTTGGATTATATGAAATGGTAGCGAAGAAATTTGGTAATGAATTTACAACATTTGCAGCGGGTTCCGTATTAATTGCTATACCGATTTCAATTTTGTTCTTATCATTGCAAAAATATTTTATTTCTGGTTTAACAGCTGGAGGTACGAAAGGATGAAAATGGGACATTATGTCCCATTTCTCTTTTTTAGGGAGAATTTCGATTCATATGACATTGTAAGGGGAAAGATGTGAAAAAAATAGTATATTATAGTATAGGAAAATAAGCTTGTATCCCTTACAATACATGAAGAGGGAGAATATTAGTTTACATTAATATAATTTTTTGAGGAATGAAATAAAGTAATGGCGGCTTTCGTTTTCTCCTACTATCTGTAGAACTGCAGGATAAAAATAGATATGAATGAAGAATTAGAAGAGAGGAGGAGATTTTATGACAGTTACAATTAAAGATGTAGCGAAAAAGGCAAATGTTGCACCTTCCACTGTTTCTCGTGTAATTGCTGATAATCCAAGTATAAGTGAAAAAACAAAGCGCCGTGTCCGTAAAGTAATGAGCGAACTAGGGTATCATCCAAATTTAAATGCGAGAAGCCTTGCGAATCAAACAACAAAAACAATCGGTCTTGTTATGCCGAGTTCTGCAAGTAAAGCATTTCAAAATCCATTTTTCCCAGAAGTAATTCGAGGGATTAGCTCGTTTGCACATGTCGAAGGTTATGCGTTGTATATGTCAACTGGTGAAACAGAAGAGGAGATTTTTAATGGCGTTGTGAAGATGGTACAGGGTCGTCAAATCGGCGGAATTATTCTTCTTTATTCACGTGAGAACGATCGTATTATTCAATATTTACATGAACAAAATTTCCCATTTGTTTTAATTGGAAAACCATACGAAAGAAAAGATGAAATTACATATGTAGATAATGATAACTATACAGCTGCAAGAGAAGTAGCGGAATACTTAATTTCACTTGGACATAAACAGATAGCGTTTATTGGCGGTGGTTCTGATTTACTTGTTACGAAAGATCGTTTAGCTGGAATGAGCGATGCTTTAAAACTAGCTGACATTATGTTGCCAGATGAATATATTTTACATTTTGATTTTTCAAGAGAGGGTGGTCAGCAGGCTGTAGAAGAGTTAATGGGACTTGAAAAGCCGCCGACGGCAATTATGGCAACAGATGATTTAATCGGTCTTGGGGTGTTAAGTGCGCTTGCCAAAAAAGGGCTTGCTGTACCAAAAGATGTTTCAATCGTGAGCTTTAATAATGCTTTATTATCTGAAATTGCGAGCCCACCGCTTACAACTGTTGATGTGAATATTTATCAATTAGGGTATGAGGCTGCAAAAGCGTTAGTTGATAAGGTGGAGCATTCCGAGTCCACTTCAAAATGCATTATTATTCCGCATAAATTACTGAAGCGCCAAACTTGTGATCATTATGCGTAAAAAGCTAAGAGTGTTATCTCTTAGCTTTTTGTTTTAAAAATTCTTCTAAACGATCGCAGCCTTCTTTTAGTGTTTCCATACTATAAGCGTATGAAAGACGAATATACCCTTCACCATACTCTGAAAATGCTGTTCCTGGAACAACAGCGAGTCTAGCTTCTTTAACAAGATCAATGGCAAAATCAAATGATGAGGATGTAAGATTTCCAACGTATGGGAATAAATAAAAGGCACCAGTTGGTTTCTCAACAGTTAAGCCCATTTGAATCAGTCTGTTGTATACGTAATCACGGCGTTTTTTATATTGATGACGCATCATTCGCGGTGCATCTTTTGCTGCTGTTAACGCTTCGATTGCAGCGTATTGTGCGATTGAAGTTGCACATGTAACGTTGTATTGATGAACTTTCAAAATATGCCCTGCTAAATAGCTTGGAGCAAATAAAAGACCGATGCGCCAGCCTGTCATTGAATGTGATTTTGATAGTCCATTAATGACGATTGTTTTATCACGCATTTCTGGAAAATGAGCGATGGATGTATGACTATCTTCATATACAAGCTCACTATAAATTTCATCAGAAAGAACGAAAATGTTTTTATCTTTTAAAACAGATACAATATCTGTTAGTTCTTCTTTTGACAGTGTAACACCAGTCGGATTAGAAGGATAAGGTAAAACGATGCATCTTGTTTGATCTGTAATTGCATTTTGAATCGCTTCTGCTGTTAATCGAAATCCAGTTTCACGAACATCTACAAACACAGGGATTGCCCCGCACAGTCTAATAATGGGTTCATAGCCTGGATAAATAGGAGCTGGTAAAATAACTTCTGTTCCAGGTTCTAAAATAGTACGAAATGTAACATCGATCGCTTCACTAGCACCGATTGTAACGATGGTTTCGTTTTCAGGTGAATAGTGTAAATCGTAATTTTCCTTTAGAAAATGACAAGCTGCATTGCGTAATTCTAATAGGCCGGCGTTGTGTGTATAGCTCGTATAGTTTTCTGTAATCGCTCGTTTAGCAGCTTCTTTGACTAAAGAAGGAGTTGGAAAATCGGGTTGTCCAATTGTTAAAGAAATGAGATTATCATAGTTTTGAATCATATTAGAGAATTGACGAATACCAGAAATTTGGATATCCTTCACTCTAGGATTAATGAATTGTTCCATTTTGTCTCCCTTTCTTCCGTTTACAAAATTTCTTTTATTTTATCATAAATTTTATATTTTCGCTTTGGAGCGCAAAAAAAAAGCCGCTTAAAGCGACTTTTTAATACCCATATTCCCAATCTATTTCATCTTCATTCCAAAGAACTGAAGAAACTTTTCCAAGGTGTACCACAGATTCATTCACAGCGCATGTGCAATTTTCTTCCCCAGCTTTGTCTTGCAATTCTTCGTATACTGATTTATCCACATTTTCGAGAACGACCAAATTCTCCTCTTTTAAAACAAGCGTAGTTCCTGTCATAGTTATCATCCTCCTACTAAAATAATAATCACTTCTTTGTACACGTAGATAGTATGGATTATATGCTGTATGTTATTATAGTTGTCTGTTTATTGGACTATGTTTTATTTTATTTGTTAACCCGTATTCATTGTATACTGCATCATGGTAGTTTGGTACAGGGTTTACAATCATTTCGGAAAGTTGTAACATTTCTTAACGTTTATTCACAAATAATTTACAAATATGTTAAGAAAAATCTAAATTTTAAAACAAAAACAACTGTAAAATGATATAATCATATCAAAATACATATAGGGGATGAGAGGCTATGGAGCTAATTCGTGACTTAATGATCCAAGTCGCGATCATTATTTTGCCACTGTTTTTATATGAAGCGATTCGTCTAAACCGTTATCAAGATATGCTTCCAAAGCCCAATCGCTATTTTATTATGTTCTTATCTAGTATTACGCTCGTTCTCTCTATGACGTATCCGATTTGTTTTGTCGATGTTTGTAGTTACAATTTCCATGCGATTCCGATTATGAGTGCTTTTTTGTATGGTGGGATTGTAGGGATTATCCCAGCTTGTATTTTTATTGTATACGAATGGTTTTTGAATGGTTTACAGTGGTTTCGGATAATAGAAGTTTTATGTCTTGCAATCATTCCTTTCCTGCTATCAAAAAAGTGGTCTGTTTTTCCGAGAGAAAAAAAACTTATTGTGGCCCTTATTGTTTCATCTTTGTATGTTCTTGTCGGTTTAGTGTGTAGTATGTTTGGGATTTTACTGAGAGTAGGCTTTACGCCACCTATGTCGCATTTATATAGTGGATACATATTTGCTTCCTTTATTATGGTTATGACAATGGTATTTCAAGTGTATTTAACAGAGTATTTAAATGAAAATGCATTGTTACGTACAGAAATGCAAAAATCTGAAAAGTTAAACATTGTAAGCGAGCTAGCGGCAAGTGTAGCACATGAGGTGCGAAATCCCCTCACAGTTGTTCGAGGGTTTATTCAGCTATTAGAGAGTACAGAAGATATGAAGAATAAGGACTATATGCGTCTTGTACTAGCTGAGCTTGATCGGGCCGAACAAATTATTTCGGATTACTTAAATTTAGCTAGACCGCAAATTGAAAAAAAGGAACATATATGTTTATCAGCGCAGCTCATAGAAATGACTACTTTAATGTCTTCATTTGCGGCTATGCAAGGCGTTTATTTACAAGTTGAAATTTCTGAGAGCCTTTATACGATTGGTGATAAGACAAAGTTAAAGCAAGCGATTATGAATATCGTTAAAAATGGAATTGAAGCGATTCAAGAAAACAAAGGGTATTTAAAAGTAACCGCCATTCAAAAAGATGATGTGATTATAGTGCGAGTAAAAGATAGTGGCGTTGGAATGACGAAAGAACAGCTAGCAAGGCTGGGACAACCGTATTATTCATTAAAAGAAAAAGGAACGGGTCTAGGGCTTATGGTTACCTTTAGTATTTTACAAGCACATAATGGTACGCTGGAATATAAAAGCGAGAGTGGAAAAGGAACGGAAGCAATTATTACATTACCAGCAGTTAGAAATAAGGAATAAAAGTTACCGATATAAGGTAACTTTTTTATTTATCTATATAAATTCAAGTTGAAAAAACGACATAAACTCCTTCATTTTAGTTGGGAGAGAGGATCCAGCCATGCATAGAAGCGGTTAGAGCCTTTTCCTGCCCCATGCCAAGTAAAAATAGAAAGAGAAAACAACTAACGGTTACTTTTTCTGCTTCGCGTGAGCGACTTATATGTCGAAAAACTAAAATAGATTTATATACGTGAAAATGAAAGGCTTGAAAAGCTTCTACCTTGGATGATGAAAAGCTAACGATGAAGGTTTTATTCATTTGTTTTTTCTGGTTTGACTCGAATAAATAAATTTTTAAATGATTGAAATAAGCTTTGCTCCTTTGAGGCGGCGATTAGTCGTTTTGTTTCTTGAATTTCACGAATGACTTGCATAAGCTGTGCATCTCGATTGTTGTCTTTATTGTAAACGTGATTGACAAGCTTGTTCATTTTTTCTTCTTGCTTTGATTCACGCTTATACATATGATTCATCAATAAGTCCATTTTTTCTTTTTGTAGGGCATCTGTTTGAGCTGCGTGATCAATAAGCTCTTGCAGCATTTCTTCTTGTGTAGCTTCTTTTACATAAACTTGTTGCATTAATTCATCTAGTTTTTCATCTTTTAAGCGGTTTTGTGTAATTAAGGTAGAGTTTTGATGAATAATTGCTTCGTTTAATTGGGCGAGCATCTCAAGTTTTAACATGAATTCTTCAAAGTTTCGGTCTTCTTCTTTCGCATGTACTTCTTGATTTTGTTTTAACATCGGTACAGGTGGACTGTCTTTTTCTTTTAAAATGATAGGAATTGTTTCTGTAATATCTTCTTGTAAAGTGGCTGCTCGTTCGTGAATTGATTTTAAAAGCTTCATATCATCCATTTTATATATACGAGCATCAGCAGTTTTTGCAATCATATAACCATGTTGTTCTAAAAGTTGACTATATTTTCGAACTATATGTTTCGGGATTCCTGTTTTATTTGTAACATCCTTCGTTTTATATGTCGCCTCCATAACATTTCCTCCCCAAAAAGTATCGTATATACAAATTCCATCTTTTATTTAGACTTCCTTTGAAAAAGAATGTCGGAAGTCTAGAAGTTTTCTACATGATTAGCGAAAAGTTGCATAAAAATGAATGTTTTTGGCGTAAAGGGGAGGAAGGGATAAAATAATGTCTGAAAACATATATGGAGGAAGTTTGTTATAATAGCCTAGGAAAAGAAATTGGGTCGAAAAACGGAGGTACATATATGAAACAATTAAAAGGCATTATCATTTCGATTATTGCTATTCTTTCTATTTTAGTTGCTGTCTATGAAGCGTTTATACCAACAGAACCAAAGAGTAAGAAAGAAGTTACATATGATCAATTTCTAGAATTTCCAAAAGAACGTTATCCAGAGACGGGGAAACATATTGCAGATGCGATTAAAGAAGGGCATTCTAAAGTATGTACGATTGATCGAAGTGGTGCAGCTGATAGAAGAAAGTTGTCTCTAGCTCCATATCCAGCAAAAAAAGGGTACGATCGTGATGAATGGCCAATGGCAATGTGCAAAGAAGGTGGAAAAGATGCGCATATTGAATATATTAACCCTGCTGATAATAGAGGCGCAGGTTCATGGGTGGGAAATAAGCTAGATAAGTACCCAGATGGGACACGTGTGAAGTTTGAGGTTAAGTAGTAGAAGGGAATGGTGCTTGTGGAATTAACAATTTCCTACTCACAATTAATCGTGATGAATTATGATGGGGAACAGCCTTATGTAGACTGGACGAATGAAGATTTTGAGAGGGGATACGCTGAAGCAGAAGGAGTAATTATTTTTGAGGCACTTTCTGATTATACCTGTGAAATCAAAGCAACAGTTGGGAAGCGTATTGAGAAAGAAGAGACAATGAGAACGATATCAGTCCCTTTTAGGGTGGGGCACGAAGGAGTTTTTGTAAGGAGTATTCTTTCTGACAAATTTCCCATTTCAATTCCAAAAGGTGATTATCTGTTGGTACTACAAGCAATACCGCTTGAGGAACCAACAGATGATGAATTGTACAAGATACAATATGAATTGTTTTTTGAAGAGAAAGAGTAAAAAAAAAAGGCCACGGTATCGTGGCTTTTTCTTTTAAACTTCGTTACAATGAAGAACGGAAGAAGGTGTAAATATACGCCAAGTTTGCGGCGTAATCTTATCATTTATTGGATCGGCTGCTTTTCAACATCGTGCGGATTAAGTTTGGTTATTCTATTTGTGTTTCTTTATATAGAAGAACTAGGAATTGATGATGTGAATAAATTAGCGTAATTGTCAGGAAGTTCATTTTATTTTTATTTGTACCACCTTGTTATTGGCGATGAACGCTAGTTGAAATATAGAATAAGGGTATCCTTTTAAAGGACACTCTTATTTCCTTATGCGTTTGTTTTTAGAAGAGAGCGGGCCTCTTTAGCAGCTTGAACCATATGCTCTAAAGCAGGTATAACTTCTTCTGTTCTTCTTGTTTTTAAACCACAGTCTGGGTTAATCCAGAAGTATTTTGGATCACATACTTTTAAGGATTGTTCTACAATTGTATACATTTCATTTTTACTTGGAACACGAGGGCTATGAATATCATAAACTCCTAAACCGATCCCTTTTTCATATGTTGTATGTTCTAATGTATGAATGAATTCGCCATGACTTCTTGATGTTTCGATAGAAATAACATCGGCATCTAATGCACGAATTGCATCTACGATATCTTCGAAGTTACTGTAACACATATGTGTGTGAATTTGTGTTTCATTCGCTACAGAAGAAGTTGCTAGAAGGAATGATTGAACAGCCCATGTAATATATGTGTTCCAATCTTTTTCTTTTAGCGGCATTCCTTCGCGAAGTGCTGGTTCATCGACTTGAATAACACGGATACCGGAAGATTCAAGCAATTTAATTTCATGACGAAGTGCTAATGCGATTTGGTAAGAAACTTCTTTTCGTGAAATATCATTCCGAACGAATGACCAGTTTAGAATGGTCACAGGACCTGTTAACATGCCTTTTACAACTTTATCTGTAAGGCCCTGGGCATATGCGGTTTCTTTAATTGTCATCCCATTAATAAAGGCAACATCACCATAGATTACAGGTGGTTTTACACAGCGGGAACCGTATGATTGAACCCAACCATTCTTAGTGAAAGAGAAACCAGCAAGTCTTTCGCCAAAGTATTCTACCATATCAGTTCGCTCAAATTCACCATGAACGAGCACATCAAGGCCGATTTCTTCTTGATATCGAATCCATTTTTCAGTTTCTTTTTCAATAAATTGTTCATATTGTTCATTTGTAATGTCACCGCTTCGCCATTGTTTACGCGTTTGACGAACTTCAGTAGTTTGCGGGAAGCTACCGATTGTTGTTGTTGGAAGTAGCGGTAACTGTAATGCTTCTTGTTGCAAAGCATAACGTTGTTCAAATGGAAGAGGACGAGAGAAATCTTCTTCTTTAAGAGTTGCTCTTGCTGTTTGTACATCTTCACGATTACGTGCAGCTGAAGATCGAATTGCTTCATGAGCGCTACGGTAAGTAGCTAATTCCGTACTAACACTTTCTGCACCCTCAGAAAGCGCGCGTTTAATAAGTGTAAGTTCTTCTAATTTTTGATTTGCAAATGCAAGGGCATCAAATAGTTCTGTTGATAAGTGTGTTTCTTCCGTTTTATCAATTGGAGTATGTAATAAGCTACATGAAGGCTGAACGATCCACTCTTTCGGTGTAATGTGATCTTGTAATGTTTTAAATAAAGAAAGGACTTCGTCAAGATCAGCTCTCCAAATGTTACGGCCATCTATACAACCGACTGCTAAAATTTTATCGGATGGGAATCCATACTCTAAAACTGTGTTTACATTACCTTCTTTACCGTGAACAAAGTCCAATCCAATGCCGGATACAGGGAATGTAATAATTTCTTCATAGTTCTCTTCTACACTATCAAAATAAGTTTGTAAGATAAGAATTGCATTTGGAACGCTTTTACGAATTGTCGCGTAAAGTTCTTTCGCCTCTGCTATTTCTTCTTTTGTTAAAGATGCAAAAATTGGTTCATCAATTTGGATGAATTTTGCACCAGCTTCGTGTAATTCAGTTAATAGCTGTACATAAGGAGCAACTAGTTGATTTAAAATAGTAGCAAATTGCTCTTGTTTATATCCTTTTGCTAATTTTAAGAATGTATAAGGTCCTAATATAACTGGTTTTCCATCAACGCCTAATTCTTGTTTTGCTTCTTCGTATAAGCGAAGTGGTCGATTGTCTTTTAAAGAAATCTCCAATCCTTCTTCATATTCTGGAACAATATAATGATAGTTTGTGTTAAACCATTTTGTCATTTCGGAAGCAACGTGATCTTTAGAGCCACGTGCCATTGCAAAATATACATCAAGATAAGAAGTGAACTCTGAAAAACGAGATGGAATAAAGCCAAGCATGTAGGCTGTGTCCAGCACATGATCATAATATGTAAAGTCGCCAATTGGAACTAAATTGATTCCTTTTTCTTGCTGAGCTTTCACATGTTGAAGACGAATTTCTTTCATTGTTGTTGAAAATTGCTGCTCATCAATCTTATTTGACCAAAAAGCTTCCAACGTTTTTTTCCATTCTCTGTGTAACCCAATTCGTGGATACCCTAAATTACTTGTTTGAATTGCCATTTAAAATTCCTCCCTAATTGAAAGTAAGCATTTCCGTTTACTCGGAAATGCATGTAACGAAAAGTATAAAGGTACAGAAAATAGCCCTCTCTTCTCGTTCATAACACCTAATCATCATCCGTGAGTCTATCAGTGTTGTTAAAATAGGCAGGTCTCCTGGCTTATGCTTCATATGACTTCTTTCACCTTCCCGTTTTCACAGTGGTATAGAAAAGAAGTCTCTGCACTTACAGTGGCGGGACCGCGTTGGAATTTCACCAAACTTCCCTTTTCAACACGAACTCAGAAATGTCGTGTACCTATTTTCCTTTTGAAAGGAATTTAACAAGCGAATATGATATTGAAACAAATTCTAACATAATTTTTTGAATTTTGTCTACTGTTTTAAAATAAGAATATTTATAAAATTATAATTTTCATCATTATGAAAATTATGATTTTATAAATGGGATGGAATCAAAGGTTCTATGTTTTTTTTCAACATGAATGATGAGGATTTATGTCTAAATAAGAGAGAAGAAATAATAAAGAGCATAAGGCGGTGGATGGTAGGGAGAATGATCAGTGAGGAAAATCCCCACTGATAAAGTGTCAATTTCCATTCATTCCTATTTCTGAAAGGCGACCAGCACTTGCATCTTTATGGAGTTCATTTAACCAACGTAATTCAACAGTAATATGTTCAATAACACTGTTTAAAATATAAAGCTGTGCACGCGGAACATTTTCCTTGCTATGTTCGTATATGGATTGCATCGTATGTAAATATTGAATTGTGTCATCTCTCTTTTTTTCTAAAATAGGAATGATTGTTTTTTCATCACCAAAGTGAGAGAAGGATAGTGCTGAATAGATTGGTTTATATATTTGGTTTTTTGCCTCGAATTGCTTTAAAAGCAGTGTGTGGAAAAATTCTCTTCCAGTTTCAGTTATATGGAAAATTGTCTTATCTGGTCGATTGGTATCTCGTACAACATTTGTAACCGCAATTGCCCCTTGTTTCTCCAATTGTTCAAAGGCGTAATAGAGGGATCCTTTTGCGTATTTAATATAACAATTCATTTGTCGTTCTTTCATTATATGCTGCACTTCATATGGATGTTTATCTCCTTCGAGTAGCAAGCCGAGAATGACTAATTTCATGCTCACGCTGTCTCAACTCCTGTAATATAAACTTTATACATATTATAAACGGTATATCTCTTTATCGAAAGAGATATACCGTTTCATTTTGGCGTGTATTAACTTACCTGTTTCTGTTTTTTCTTTGTTCCCGTTAAGAGACGTTCTTTACCCATCAGTATAATACAGATAATACTTAGAACAGCTGGGATAAGCGCCCAGCAAAATGTATCGGCAATAGATGTCCCAAGTGCTTGTTTAATTCCATCCAATATTTGAGGTGGAATTTTTTCAGTAGCATGTGGTGACAATAAAAAGCTTGTGTCTCCACCTGTTGGTACCATTTTTGCTAATTCTGGAGGGAAAACAGCTTTTAATTTATCAGTGAAAATCTGATTTTGAATCGTACCGAAAATTGTCACACCAAGAGTCATTCCAAGAGAACGGAAGAAAGAGTTTGTTGATGTAGCAGAGCCGCGATCTCTCATTTCTAAATTGTGAATAGAAGACATACTTAAAATAGAGAATGAGAAGCCAACTCCAAGCCCAGTTAGAATCATAAAGGTTGTTACGAGTGTACGTGATGTTTCTAGTGTTAATGTGCCAAGTGAATAAATCCCAAGTACAAAGAAAATTCCAGATACGATCATAATGTTACGGTAACTTGTTCGAGACGCCAATTGTCCACCTACTTGACTTCCGACTACAGAACCGACCATCATTGGTGTTAAAATTAATCCTGCATTAGATGCTGAACCGCCAAGAACGCCTTGGACAAAGATTGGAATGTAAACTGTACAAATAATAAAAGTTGCTCCATAGAAAAAGGCAACACCTTGGCTCGCTGCAAATAAGCGCTTTTTAAATAAATGGAAAGAAATAATTGGCTCTGTTGCTCGTCTTTCTACGAAGAAGAAGATAATAAGCATAATAGCAAAAGTAGCAAATAAGCCAAGAATCATATTAGAATTCCAAGCATATTCCTTACCACCAAGTTCTAGAGCAAACATTAAGCAAACAATGCTTATTACAAGTGTAATGGCACCAGCCCAATCGATTTTTTGTTTTCTATATTGTAGAGATTCTTTGTAGTACTTCGAGATGAAGAGGAAGGAAATAAGCCCTAATGGAATATTGATATAAAAGACCCAGTGCCAACTTATATAATCAGTAATATAAGCACCTAATAAAGGACCGAATACGCTTGATGTTCCAAAAACTGCTCCAAATAGTCCAGTCATTTTCCCTCGTTTTTCCGGCGGGAATATATCATACATGATTGTGAATGCAATTGGCATTAAAGCGCCGCCACCAATTCCTTGAATCGCTCTATAGATACTTAACTGTTCAATACTTGCTGCTGTACCGCAAAGAATAGAACCAAGCAAAAAGAGAAGCAATCCACCGATATAAAAACGTTTACGTCCATACATATCAGATAATTTCCCGAAAATCGGCATCCCTGCCATTGTTGCTACCATATAAGCTGATGTGACCCAAACAAATTTATCAAATCCTCCTAGGTCTCCAACAATTGTCGCCATGGCAGTGGCAACGATTGTATTATCCATTGCTGCCATTAAAATACCAAGTAACAATCCAGCAACAACAAACTTTGTTTTACTTACTTTGTTTTGAGATGCTTGTTCTTGCAAACATACCCCTCCTTTTATATAAGATCAACTGTTCTGTAGGAAAATCTTATTAGTAGTTCGTACTTTAGCATGTCTTTATGTATGACTATAATTTCACTATTCCTTTTATAAGAGAAGATAGTGCCATAAAGAATAGAAAGCATAAATCATATTATAGTCAAATTTGACTAAAAGGCAAATTTTTTTATTTTATCCCGCTATTTTGGGCAGTAATATTCCCACCTCAAGATTTAGCGAAAGCTCAGAGGTTAGGTGAGAGCTAATAATCAGTGGGGGATGAAGAAAATCTCTACTGAATTAAAGTTTCACTTTATAGCTTTTAATATTGAAGAAACAAAAGGAATCTAGCGAATGAAGGAGTGTATAGCTATTTAAAATGGTTTTTTAATCACGTCGTCGAATAAGATAAAGAAGAAAGATAAAAATGTTGAAGACGTGTATTTTTATTGGAATAAATAGGGGAATGTTTTAAGGTGAACGAATTGGAGAAGGGTAGTTTATTATTTAGGAGAGCAGAATAAATTTGTACAGATAATACCATCTGGAATGAGGTGAATTGTGATTGTGAAAATGTGGGAAATAAGTCTAGATAAAGAATTGTTTCCGTTGTCTTTACAACCTGTTATGTGGATGGAAGGTGGTTCTAAAGAAGTTATGAGCAAACAGTCTAATCCAAATGTAGCAGTAACATTACAAATTCGCAGTAAAAAAGAAAAGTGTTTTTCACAAGAAGTTGTTTATGATGTACATGAAATTCTTTTTATTCAATTAGAAGTTGAAAACATAGGAAGCGAAGAAATTTCTCGCGTAATCGTTAGTCATATGATTCGTGATCATTTTGCATATATCCCTAATACATTACAAACGAGTAAAGGGACGGGAGAGTTTTTATTCCAACTTGTAAGGTGGAGGATTGATGAATTACTACCAGGTGAAAAAGCTCAATTAATCTGTCAGGTGAAAGCATCACGTATACAAATCCCGTCTCATATTTTGTTACGTGCTACATACACATTTCAGCAGAAGGGCCGATTATATGGACCACTTCAAACAAAAGAAGCAATATTGATACAACAATAAAAAGGAGCCCCGGGAAGTGGGTTCCTTTTTTAATGCAAATTATGCTTCTTTAGTAATTCTTTTTGTTCCAGGCCTTTTTTTCCTACATAGTTATTTTTATATCCGAAGTATAAAATAAATAAGAAAGAAGCAACATTTATGATAGCATCAATTTGGTCATTTGTAATAAAAGAAAGCCCGAATGATTCAAATAATAGTTTTAATGATAAGAGAAATCCGGCTAAAAAACGAATGACGTCTGAAATATTTTCTCTTTGTAACATCTTTTTCTCCTTTCGGTAATGGATATATATTATATAAATACAAATTGAAAGACCGACATAAAACCTTTTTTTAGGTGGTAGAGAGCATTTGGCCATGCAGACTCTTTTCCTGCCCCATGCCAAGTTAAAACAAAGAGAGAAAACAAGTAGCGGTCACCTTTCGTTCTTCATAGCATCGATTTATATGTTGGAAAATCAAAATAGATATATACTATATATATGAAATAGAAAAGAAAATGAATACAAGTTTAAGAGAGAAAATGTACGAAAAATACGTACATTTTTGTTTTGTAAAAAAATATTATTGATATAGAAGCATACAGTATGATTAGTAATGCAAGATGTATAGATGCTCAATCCTTTTTGCTTTACTTATAATTTATATTATATAAAAGGTATTCAGTTATTATTTTAGACGGTAACTTATCCGGGAGAGCGAAAGTCATTAGAAGAGCTATGAAATAAAGTGAGAACTCAATCGTATAACATAGAGATTTAAAAAATAGAGAATTATAAAAGTTTTTTCGTAACAATTCCATCTCTTTTGTTACAAAAAAATGATATTTTGTAACAAAAGTCTTTAAAAATAGATTTAAACATCATATAATTGTAATGGATGTGTCAATACATTTTGCACAATGTTTTTTTATTTAAAAGTGTAGGGAAAACAATCTCTACACTTTTCCTTTTGAGGGAACAAAAAGAATATTTGTAAATTGTTGCAAGCAAACCTTTACACTGTGTAAAATGAACAAGAAAAGATTGATAGAAAGAGAGAAGGGGAATGGTAGAATGATAGACGTGAGGAGCCGACGATCACCTTTGATCAGGTGGCTAGTTATAATTGCTATTGCAATTAGTGCTATCGCGGCGGGGTTTTTCATATTTCAATCCTTTACATCACCTGCAAGAGCTGTAGCCACTCAGGTAAACCCAATCCAGCCTGCTAGTGAACAGGTAAAAGTTGAGTTGGATAAAAAAGCACCGGTGAAATTTAATGGGGAAGTACGCAAAGTTGCATACTTAACTTTTGATGATGGGCCGAGTGAATTTCAAAAAGAAATTTTAGATATCTTAAAGAAAAATGAAATAAAAGGAACATTTTTCATGATTGGTGGAAACATCCCTTCTCATACAGAGAGTGTGAAACGTTTAGTAAAGGAAGGACATTATCCAGGTGTTCATAGCATGACACATGATTATGCCAAACTGTATAAACAAGGACAGTTTGTAGAAGAGATGAAACAAGCGCAGAAAATTGTGAAAGATGTTACAGGGATGGAACCTAAGCTTGTTCGTTGCCCGTACGGAAGTATGCCAGGGCTTAATCAAGCATTGCGGGACCAAATGGCAACAGTAAATATGAAAGAATGGGACTGGACTATTGATTCTTTAGATTGGAAATTACCAGGGAATCCGAATGGTGTAGTACAAAATGTCATTTCAGGGGCTAAACAAGAACGTGAAGTCATTTTAATGCATGAAAAAAAACAAACTGTACAAGCATTGCAAACAATTATTGATGATCTTCGTAAAAAAGGGTATGAGTTTGAAGTGTATGAAGAAGCTGCTCATTTTCCATTAAATTTTTGGCATGATGATCGTATATAAGTAGGAGGAAAAAAAGTTGAAATATAATAAAATAGCAATTGTAGCGGCTTTATCTATGACATTATTAGCTGGTTGTTTCGGACCAAAACCAGAAGAGGAATTATATGTAGCATTTGAAAATGCTGCGAAGCAAGAAAAGCCAATGTTTGAAGACGCGAAAAAATTAGAGGCATTAGAAAAAGAAGGCCAAGCATTATACGGTCAAATCGTGCAAGAAGGAAAAGATAATAATCAAGCTGTGAAAGAAAAATTAGATCAAGCAATGAAAAATACAGCAGAACGTGGAAAAGTAATTGATAAAGAAAAAGAAGCATTAAACAAAGCACAAGAAGAAGTGAAATCAGTTGATAAATATGTGAAAAAAATCGAGAATGGTAAGTTAAAAGAACAAGCAGACAAAGTAAAGAATACTTACGAAAAACGATATGAGTCTTTTAAGAAGATGTATGACAACTATAGTAAATCATTAAAGTTAGAAAAAGAATTATTCACAATGCTTCAAGATAAAGGAGCAAAATTAAAAGATATTAGTGAGAAAGTAAAAACGGTGAACCAATCTTATAAAGATATTGATGCTGAAAAAGATAAGTTCAACGAATATACAAAATCATATAATACAGAAAAAGTAGCATTTTATAAACAAGCGAACATTAAAATAAAAGAAGAGAAGAAATAAAGCAGGTTGGCCATTATGGCCAAGCCTGCTTTATTTCTTTGTATACGTACGCCGATACCAAGGAATTGGTTCGCTTAATTTTTTTTCCTGTTTTAGCGCTTCCGGCCCAATAAAATCTTGAAGCGTTTTTTTTGCTACTGCTAAAGAAAGAGTTGTTTTGGGGTTTCTATAGGAAGATTCAAGGCTACCGAGATGTGGGAGAGTACTGAAATCATCTTTTGTAGGAGGGATATGGAAAAAATAGTCACCTAACCGAACGAGAACATCTGATTGTTGCTGACTAAAACGTGGATTCCTAGAGAAATGTAATCCTTCTTTTATTGCTTTCTTTTCACTAATTAAACGTTCTAAAGCAATCTTTTTCAACCAATATAAATATTTAGGATTTGTAGCAGCTTTGGCATGCCGGTTCACAATGAAAATAGATTGAGCTAATTGATCAATAGAATATTGTTTGTGTGATTGAGACTGTGGTTGTGAAGGTTTCATAGTGGGACCCCTTTCTAGTTTTTCAATATTATAGCATAAATAAAAGTAGTTTTTATTATATACAAAAAATGATTGTATACATTTTCAATATTAAAGCAATATTGTTACAAAAAACAACTATTTTGTATAATAGTGATAGGAATGCTTTCTAGAAAATTGATAATGAAAGAGTGAGAAGTGTGAAAGATATATTGAAACAGCAATATACCATTATTGATATTGGTTCAAATACAATGCGATTGGTGATTTATGAAAAACAAAATGGAGGCTTTTATAAGGAAGTTGAAAATACAAAGGTTGTTGCACGATTAAGAAATTATCTAATAGATGGTGTGTTAATACAAGAAGGGATGGATATACTGCTGCAAACATTACTTCAATTTCAAGAAAGTACAAGGTTTCACGGATTACATAATGTGCTTTGTGTTGCGACAGCAACAATTAGACAAGCAAAGAATCAAGAAGAAATAAAAAAACTTGTAGAAGGAAAAACTGATTTTGTGCTTAGGGTATTATCTGAATATGAAGAAGCACGCTATGGTTACTTAGCTGTGATGAATTCAACTTCTTTTACAGAAGGAGTTACTGTCGACATAGGTGGGGGAAGTACAGAGGTTACATATTTTCGGGACCGAGAAATTGTAGAATATTATAGCTTTCCTTTTGGAGCGCTTTCTTTAAAACAACAATTTATTCATCGTGAGACACCAACCAAAGAAGAATTAGAAGAATTAAGAAGATATCTATGGTATCAATTTCAAACGTTACCTTGGTTAAAGGAAAAAAGACTACCCCTTATTGCTATAGGTGGGAGTGCTCGAAATATGGTGAAAATTCATCAAAATGCAATTTCTTATCCGATAGCAGGTTTGCATTTATATAAAATGAAGGAAGCAGATATAAGGGATGTGAGAGAGGAACTAGAAAGTCTTTCTTTTACAGAATTACAGAAGTTAGATGGGTTAGCAAAAGATCGAGCTGATACAATTATTCCAGCGATAGAAGTATTTTATATGCTAACAAATATTATACAAGCCCCATCATTTGTATTAAGCAGAAAAGGGTTACGAGAAGGTGTTTTCTATGAGGAACTTACAAAAAAATTAGGTATTTCTTATTATCCAAATGTAGTAGAGGAAAGTTTACACTTATTGTCCTATGAATATGAAATGGATATGAAATTTGTCGTTCAACTTATTAAGCAAGGAACGTTAATTTGTACACAACTTGAAGAGTCTGAAATTATTTCTTTTTCAGAAAAAGATTGGGGTATATTTTATCAAGCTGCCAAAGTATTTAATATCGGGAAATACATAGATACAGAAGCAAGCCGTCTGCATACATTCTATTTATTGGCGAATAAAACAATCGACGGCATGATGCATAAAGAACGTATTAGACTTGCACTCATCGCATCTTATAAGTCGAAAATGCTATTTAAACAGCACTTAACACCATTTGAAGATTGGTTTGATAAGAGTGAACAGAAAAAAATTCGATTGTTAGGGGCAGTTTTACAATTTTCAGCTGCTTTAAATGTGAGACAAAGGGCGCTTATTGAAAAGATTAACGTGGAAAAAAATAAAGAGAAGCTTGTATTCCACATTGTTTGTAAACAATCAGCTTTAGCAGAAAAGGTACAAGCAGAAAAGCAGAAAAAGCAGTTAGAAAAAGCATTGAAGATGAATATTGATTTAATATTTGAAGAGGAATATTAAGTTGTACGGATGTCTTTACAAAAGTTTTACACTTCGATAAATTGGAATTTGTTACAATAAATGTAACTAAATTATATTGAAAAAGTTTCAAGGGAAGTGTGAGGGGAAATGGAATTGGAATTGATGAAGGAAAGCTCTATAAATTTGAATGATACTGCTTACTATAATAACCGTGAATTAAGCTGGCTTGCTTTTAATGAACGTGTGTTACAAGAGGCACAAGATGAAAGTAATCCACTTTTAGAAAGATTAAAGTTTATTAGTATTTTTAGTTCAAATTTGGATGAATTTTTTATGGTACGTGTTGCTGGATTAAAAGATCAAGTAAAAGCGGGCTTCAATCAACCAGAAAATAAGGCTGGATTAACACCCAAACAGCAGCTAAATAAAATTGCTACGAAAGCTCATGAATTGATGACAGTTCAGTATAATACATTTAAAAATACTGTGCTGCCAGCGCTTGGAATGGAAGGTATTGAGCCGTTAACATTTCAAGATTTAACGAAAGAGCAACGTGAGTTTATTGAAGAATATTTTGACGAACAAATTTTTCCAGTCTTAACACCTGTAGCGATAGATGCATATCGTCCGTTTCCGATGCTTTTAAATAAAAGTTTAAACTTAGCTACTATTCTCTATGATGAGAAACAGGTAGAGGAAGAGAACAGAACAAAGCTTGGTATTGTCCAAGTGCCTTCATTACTCGAGCGTTTTATTTTTTTGCCAAGTGAAGATCAAAAACATAAATTTATTTTATTAGAAGACGTAATTAGTAGTTTTACTCATAAATTATTTACAGGATATAAAGTATCCGCGATCACTCGTTTTCGTATTACGCGTAATGCGGATTTGACAATACATGAAGAGGGTGCACGTGATTTATTGAAAGTAATTGAAAAAGAGTTAAAAAAACGTAAGTGGGGGACGGCTGTTCGTTTAGAAATTGGAAAAGAACACGTAGATGAAAGAGTTTTAGCTTTATTATATGAAGTGTTAGAGGTAAAGGATGAAGATGTATATATGATGGAGGGACCATTAGATTTAACATGTTTATTTTCCTTATACAAAAAATTAGCACCTTTATATGAACATCTTGTTTATCCAGCTCTTATTCCGCAACCGCCTCAAGATTTAGACGATGAAGAAGATGTATTTGAGAAAGCAATTGAGCACGATATTTTATTGCATCATCCATTTGAATCTTTTCAGCCAGTTGTTGATTTTGTGCGTGATGCGGCAGATGACCCGAATGTGCTGGCTATAAAACAAACGTTATATCGTGTAAGTGGAGATTCTCCGATTATTCAGGCATTAAAGACCGCAGCGGAGAAGGGGAAACAAGTAACAGTGCTTGTTGAATTAAAGGCTCGTTTTGATGAAGAAAATAATGTCCATTGGGCAAAGGAACTTGAACAAGCGGGTTGCCACGTTATTTATGGTGTAAGTCATTTGAAAACACATAGTAAAATTACACTTGTTGTACGAAGAAAAAACGGAAAAATTGAAAGATTTGTACATTTAGGGACAGGAAACTATAATGATGCGACTGCAAAGCTATATACAGATTTTGGCTATATTACATCCCGGAAAGATTTTGGAGTAGATGCAACAAATTTCTTTAATTATTTGAGCGGTTATACAACGAAACCTCATTTTCATCATTTGTCAGTGGCTCCTTTTGATATACGCCAGCAATTTATGGAGCTAATAGATGAAGAGATTCGCTATCATAAGCAATATGGTAATGGACACATTATTGCTAAGATGAATTCATTAACAGATAAACCGTTGATTCAAAAGTTGTATGAGGCATCGCAGGCTGGAGTGAAGGTGGAACTTATCGTGAGAGGAACATGTTGCTTACGCCCTGGTATTCAAAATGTAAGTGAAAATATTAGGGTGATTAGTCTCGTTGGGCGCTACTTAGAACACAGCCGTATTTATTATTTCCATCATAATGGAGATGAAAAAATTTATTTATCTTCCGCTGACTGGATGACAAGGAATATGGAAAAGCGAGTAGAAATATCTTTTCCAATTCTAGGCCTTGAAATGAAGGCAAGAATAAACGCAATATTACAGCTTATTTTAGCAGATAATGTAAAAACGCGTGAACAAAACAAAGATGGTGAATACTATTATGTAATCAATAATAGTTCGCAAGAGATTGATAGCCAAGTGAAATTATTTAAGATGGCTTATCAAAATACTGATGTAGAGTAATGTTTTGTATATATGAAATAGTTAATAATAACTTATGAGTAAGTACCTAGTACTAAGATTATAAGGATATTATATATGAATACAAATTGAAAAAAACGACATAACTCCTTTTTTTAGGTGGGAGAGAGCATCCAGCTATGCATAGGAGCGGTCAATCCCACTTCCTGCCCCGTGCAACGGTAAAACAAAGAGAGAAAACGAATGCAGATCACTTTTTGTTCTGTATAGTAGCGGATTATATATTAAAAAATCAAAATGGATTCATATAGAAAAATGATCAAATAAAATTTCAATTAATAGAAATGAATGAAAAAAGCCTCTTATATAAATAAGGGGCTTTTTTCATAGTTTTTGTTTATATCAATAATAATACGGCTGGCATGGCCCTCCGTAACAAGGAAACGGTGTTGGCGGATATGGAGGATAGTAAGATGGTCTAGGACCGAATGCTAATGCTCCGCCAAGTAAGCCGCCAGCAAGTCCTGCTAAGAATGGAACGCCGAAGAAGGGGAAGAAGCGTGAGTCACTTACTGGGCCAATGGGTCCTGAACGAACTAGATAGGGCTGAGGATATGGGTACATGTAAAAACCTCCTTTATTGGACTCATTGTTATCATATGGTGAAAAAGCATGGATGAGCGAGTACAAGAAAGGATATATGAGAAAATAGGCAATTATAGGTTACAGGTGCTGAAGGGTGAATACTGTAATTTCAGGCCTGGACAAAAAACGAAATGGAACACGTGTCCTTCCAAGACCGCGATTTACATAAAGGAGTAATTCTTGAATATGATAAAATCCCTCAATGTAATGTTTTGCTAGTGCTGGGGTAATGATCGCTCCTAAAAAGGGAAGTTGTACTTGTCCACCATGACTATGTCCAGAAAGTTGGAGGTTTACTGGGAAGTTTGCAATTTTAGGTGCTATATCAGGTTCATGTACGAGCACAATTGTATATAGCTCTTTTTGCACATGGTGTAATGTTACCTCGATTTCTGGTTTGCCAAGAAGCATGTCATCGATTCCGAAAATAGAAATTTCACTATTATCGAATAAACGAATACGTTTTTCGGTATTTTGTAATACTTCAAAACCTGCATCACTCATAATTTGACTATAGTATTCGGTTCCATACCCACCATGATCATGGTTTCCATAGATTGCAAATTTACCAAAGGGTGCACGAATATTTCGCAAAATTGAAGAAACAAAAGGAGTTTCGCTATATGTTTGGTAGTCATCGATTAAATCACCAGTAAAAAGGACAATATCAGGCGCAGCACTATTTATTTTTGAAACGATTGTTGAAAGGTGCTGGAGAGAAAAATAGTACCCTAAATGTAAATCACTAAATTGGACGATTTTCATACTGTGAAAGTTTTTAGGAATAAGTGGAGAACGAAGGGTATGATGTGTGAAAGAAAGAAAGTTCGGCTCTATATATTTTGCATAGTAATAGCCGAGACCAGCTGTAATACAAGTATAGAGACAAGTGCGTATTCCTGTTTTTATAAAGTCTCTTCTCGTTATTTGTTTCATAGGAATATGAGCGAACCTATAGTATACAAAAGGAAGTTTATAAGATATACAGGCAAATCATTATAGGTCACTTGGCTCTCCTTTCCGTTTATTTCTTGTTCTAGAATTATATTTTGAGATATCGAAAAGTAGTATATATAAATACAAATTGAAAAACCGACAAAAACCTAATCTTTAGGTGGGAGAGAGCATCCGGCCATGCATAGAGGCAGTCAGATTTTTTTCCTGCCCCATGCTAAGTGAAAACAAAGAGAGAAAACCAGTGCGGGTCACTTTTTGTTCTGCATAGCAGTGGATTATATGTCGAAAAACCAAAATGGATTTATATAGATTATAAGAAATATGGCAATGAAAGTGATTTACTTATCTAAAGATATCAGAAAAATTTAAAAATATAAAGATTTCTATGAAATAAAGTGGTAAAATGAATGTGTATTCATTTTTAGGGAGGGGAAATTTTGAAAGAAAAAGTAGCGATTATAACAGGTGGTTCAAGCGGAATGGGAAAAGGGATGGCAGCTCGTTTTGCAAAGGAAGGAGCACGCGTTGTTATTACAGGGCGTACACAAGAAAAGCTGGAAGAAGCGAAAAAGGAGATTGAGCAATTTTCAGGACAAGTATTGACAGTACAAATGGATGTTCGAAATATAGAAGATATAAAAAATATGATTGAATATGTTGATGAAAAATTTGGACGCATTGATATTTTAGTAAATAATGCAGCAGGTAATTTTATTTGTCCTGCGGAAGATTTATCGATTAATGGTTGGAATGCGGTTATTAATATTGTGCTTAACGGAACTTTTTATTGTAGTCAAGCAGTAGGGAAGTATTGGATTGAGAAGGGCATAAAAGGAAATATCATTAATATGGTAGCAACGTATGCATGGGATGCAGGACCGGGTGTCATTCATTCTGCTGCGGCGAAAGCAGGTGTGTTGGCAATGACAAAAACGCTCGCTGTTGAGTGGGGGCGTAAATATGGTATTCGCGTCAATGCAATTGCTCCTGGACCAATTGAACGAACAGGTGGTGCGGATAAATTATGGATTTCAGAAGAGGCAGCCAATCGTACACTGCAAAGCGTCCCGCTTGGTCGGCTTGGTACGCCAGAAGAAATTGCGGGTTTAGCTTTTTATTTATGCTCTGATGAGGCAGCGTACATAAATGGAACGTGTATGACAATGGATGGTGGACAGCATTTGCATCAGTATCCATTTTAAAGGGATTATATAAAGTGAAACGTGGGGATTACTGCCCATGAATGTGAGGTAAAATGTGACGGATTTGTGACATATGAAAGAAAAGTGTTTACAACAGGTTTTTTATAAGGTATATTTAAGACCTCTTTTTTCTTCATAGTAGAATTGCTAATTCCCCTTAGCATTTTACCCCTCTAATCCCTTCAGGAAAACTGAAGGGATTTTTTATTATTTTTCTATACATACCGTGTTATAATTTTTGAAAAGTAAAGGGAGGGAAACATTTTGGTAGATGCATTAGATGTGATGAGTAATTTAGATAAAGTCCTTCCTTATTATCAAGCTATTTTTAGTGCTGATGAGCATACAGTAATTGGATATGAGGTAGTAGGACGTATCCAAACGGAAGAAGGGATACAAAGTCTTTCTTCTTTTTTTCATGATGATTCCATTCCAGGTGAATTTCAACTAGAGGCGGATAATGTCATAGTAGAAAAAGCATTAGAACGTTACTTGGAAACAGATCAAAAATTTTTATTGTTTATACATCGGGGTGCGAACATATTAATGAATGATGAAGATGAAAGTTTACTTCATTTGCTGTTAATGTATGAAAAAAAAGGATTGAACTTAGGGAATATCGTTTTAGAAATAACAGAGCATGATTGTAAGGAAGATATAGAACAATTTAATCACTTACTTATGTATTACCGTACATATGGCATTCAAATTTCAATTAATAAAGTAGGGACAGGTACGAGTAATCTAGAACGAATTAGTGTGCTGGCACCTGATATTTTAAAGGTGGACTTAACGAATTTAAGACAAACTGCACTTTTACAATCTTATCAAGATATTTTATATTCTTTGTCTTTATTAGCAAGAAGAATTGGTGCGACATTATTATATGAAGAAATTGATGCTTTTTACCAACTGCAATACGCTTGGAAAAATGGTGGAAGATATTATCAAGGGGATTATTTAAAAAAATGTTTACCTGATTTTATTGAAGCGGATATTTTAAAAGAACGTCTTGGTAATGAATGTCATCAATTTATTCAACATGAAAAGAAAAAACTACAAAAAATTTATCAATTAACGGAAACATTGCGTAATCAAGTTGGGAATGTTTTATCTAAGCAGAAAAAGAATGAAGACGTTAATGATTGGTTATTGCATTTTAGTCAACATGTATCGCATTATAGTTTTCGAATCTTTATTTGTAATGAAGACGGCTTTCAGCAATCAGGAAACATTATGAAAAAAGATGGTGAATGGATTGTTATGCCAGAGTATTATATGAAAAATTGGAGCTGGCGTCCGTATTTTTTAGAAAATATAATGAAAATGAGATTTGAAAATAAAGCAAGACTCTCTGATTTATATGCAGATATAGAAACAGGAGAGATGGTACGAACGTTTTCCTTTCCAATTGACGATGAACATTTTTTATTTATTGATTTGTCCTATGAATTTTTATACGAAGAAGATGTTTTATTTTAATGCACGAAGCAATTCGTGCATTTTTTTGTTTGTTTTTAGCGTAAATTGGTAATAGTGAAAAAGATGGCAAAAATGCTGTCTATCATTGTAAAGATTTTACGAACGAAACCATCCCTTTCTTTACATAATCATTGTTACAATGAATACTACAAAGACAAGCTCTGTTAAAGGAAGGTGAAAAAATGAGAAAATATGGAATTTGGTTTGTTCTATTTTTATGTGTTGCCTTTCTAGTTGGGTATAGTGTTACAACGGTTCTTGGTAAAGAAGAAATAAAAGTGGATCGAAAAGAAGTGTTTACAACCATTCAAAAGGGATATGAGGTACAATTTTCAATTCGTGGGAAGCATTTATCAATGGGGAAGATGTATGATGCACTATCACCTTATTTTACAAATAACTTTCTTCAAGTTTTTACAGATGAAAATAGTAACGGTGACAAACAAAGTGGTGAACATTTACTTCCTACAAAAGAAGCTCCTTTTTCTTTTACTTCTCAAACAAAGTTAGCATTTGACGAAGAACATGGGCTTTTATACGTATATGAATGGGTGAAAAATGAACAATATCAAATTATCACGTTGCAAAAGGAAGAAGGGAAATGGAAATTAGCTGGTTATCATGAGAGTCAGGAGCTTTTAATAGAAATGAAAAAATTACAAGAGTTGAAAGAACAGGAATAGGTGAATCATTGCCTATTCCTGTTCTAGATTTAGTAACTGTTGTAATTTTTCAATTTGAAAACCAGAGACAACTTCCCCATCAATGACAACGGTTGGAGTTGAGTATGAGTTATAGTCATATAAAAGACGGTCGCGAGCAGCGGTATCCTTTTTGACATCAAATTCTTTGTATGTTATGTTGTTGTGTTTTAAGAATTCTTTTACAATGGTACATGGTGGACAATCTGGTTGTGTATAAACCTCTATTTTTTTCATTATAAATCCTCCTCTTTTTCTGCTTTTTATTATATTCCGCAGCTACAAAAACCGCAATAAAGGAAAAAAAAGATTTCCTTTCTGCTTTTTACTTCTTTTTTCGACAAATTTTAGTTGAGTTTCTCGTCAAGAAGCTTTATCCTAGAGTGTGGAACATTTTTTCTGTTATGACGGATAGAATGAGTATAGCTGTAAAACCTATTGGTAGGAAGATTAGAGAAAGGGGAGATTTCATGTCTCTACTCCAAGGAATTTTAACTCGACTTGTTAGTCTACAAGAACAAGCTGAAAGCGGTGAAGTAGCACAACGCTATTTTGAAGTGAACGGTGAACGCAAATGTAGCGTGAAATTTTTCGATAAAAGTGAAATGTATGAGTTAGAAGTGTATCAGCAAGGCGAAAAGCCACAAGTGTATCAATTCGATAACATTGATATGGTTGCAATTGAGATCTACGATATTATTTCTTGATACATACAAAAAAGGTACCGCGAGAAGCGGTACCTTTTTTGGTGATTTTAATAATAACTTCATTCTTCATTAATGGGTAGTAAGAGGATAAGGAATTAAAGAAGATATGTGGAGATAACGATTTGTAAAAGCTTGATGGAAGTTTCACTTTATATGTATAAGATTTTTTGGTTCTTCCTACACTGGTATTAAAAGTTTGAAGGGAATGTGGAGTGTGGAACGATTACCAATTGTTGTTTGTCCAAAATGTCATATGTCATTTGAAATTGATCATGTGCTAACAGCTCAGTCTAATCAGAATGTAATTTATACTTGTCCAGCATGTAAGTATTCCATCCGAAATATAGAAACAAGTAAAGGATAATAAAGTCATATTTTCCTCTTTTGTCCCATACAATGAGAATGCAAAAAGTCTGTCTAATCGAAGGGACGTGACTATGTGGACGGTGAGCATCCATTTTATAATGTATCAGAGAGGAATATGAATTTTGAAACGGTTTTCTCACGCATCTGTAATTTTATTAAAAGAGATCCACGCAATTTATATCGACTGTCTATTGGAACTGATTCACAAGCACATCAAAAAGATACTCGTTTTATTACGGCAGTGCACATTCATCGTGTTGGGAAAGGAGCATGGGGATGTTTAAAACATAAAGCAGTACATAAAAGACCACCTACCTTACGTGAGAAAATATATTTAGAAACACAGTTTAGTCAAGAAGTCGCCTGTTTGTTTACACCGGAACATATAAGGCGGATATGGGAGATTTTACATCCATACGCTCATGAAGGAGCTGGATTTGTAATGGAAATTCACTTGGATATAGGAAATAATGGATTAACAAAAGAATTTATTTCGGATATGACAATGAAGGTGAAGGCGATGGGGCTGACTGCAAAAATTAAACCTGATGCTTATGCAGCTTTTAGTTATGCAAATCGATATACAAAGTAAAAAACTGAATTTTTTATCTATTAAACTAAGCGAATATTTTATATAATAAATAATAAGAAAAAAGCATAAGGAGAGGAGTATATGCAGACGGAAGTTACTTTAACAAACGAAGAAAAAAGCTTGCTGTTAGATATTTTATTTCGTCAAAACTACGCTACTGAAATTCTAGCTGTTGAGCTTACAGATATTGAAATTGGTTTAAAAAAAGCTGATATTTCCCAATATAGAAGAATTACAAGGTTATTTAATCGATTAAAAAATGAAGGATACTAAGAGCTACCAGAAAGGTAGTCTTTTTTTTGTGTTCTATGGTAAAATGAACTGTGTATCATTATTTTTTGTTGTAATAAATAAGGACAAAATAATAATATGAAAACGCTATCATAAGATATGAGTAGAAATGGGAAATAAAGTGACACTTTTAGCCGTGGATATGATTAACTTCGAACAGTAAGGTTCTTATGAATAGTCTATTGGAGATCATGTTAGCAGGAAAAAGGGAGAAAAAGTGGGGGATATAAAATGATTAGTATTCCGAAAGATGAGTTTCAACAAGTTCTTGTAAAGGATTTAATGATTTCATCAGAAAAAGTTGCACATGTTCAAATTGGAAATAGCTTAGAACATGCTTTACTTGTTCTTGTAAAGTCTGGATATTCTGCGATTCCTGTTTTAGATCCCATGTATAAATTGCATGGATTAATAAGTACTGCGATGATTTTGGATGGTATTTTAGGGTTAGAACGCATTGAATTTGAAAAGCTTGAGGATATGAAAGTGGAGAATGTAATGAAAAAGGACATTCCGAATCTTGGACTTGAAGATTCATTTGCTAAAGCGTTAGAAATGACAATTGATCATCCATTTATTTGTGCTGTAAACAATGACGGGTACTTTGAAGGAATTTTAACAAGGCGTGCTATTTTAAAATTGTTGAACAAAAAAGTAAGACAGTATAATCGATAAAGAAGGGTAAGCGACTTCGAATAAAAAAGAAGTCGCTTTTTTATCATGCGTCTCTTTTCCATTGTGTATAGGGAACAGCGTCAACAAGTATAAAAGGTTAAGTGAAATGTCAATTTATCCAAGCTTCTTGAAAATAAAAATTAAATATCGCATGTTAGAGAATAGTGCAACATATATATTGAGGTTAGATGTAAGATAAGGAAAGAGGGAGAAAGTTGCAAATTGATGATTTTCAAATGATGGTTGTTTTAGCACAGGAATCCAATATGAGAAAAGCTGCGGAGCGCTTATTCGTTTCACAACCTGCACTCAGTCAACGATTACAATCAATGGAAAAACAGTGGGGAATGAAATTTTTTATCCGTTCTCAAAAAGGCCTGACAATTACACCAGAAGGGGAAAAAGTGGCCAATTATGCGAAAGATATGTTGCAAAGGGAAGAGGCAATTAAAAGTGAATTAGCAATCTATCGTACGGAAACATATGGGACATTAAAGATAGCTGTGGCATCTGTGATTGGACAATATTGGTTACCACCTGTTTTAAAGCGGTTTGTACAAAAATATCCATTTGTTAAAATTTCCCTTTTCACAGGATGGAGTAGTGAAGTACAGAAGCAATTCTATGAAGGGGATGTTCATGTAGCTATACTACGAGGGAAACAAGAATATAAAGGGTATAAACAGCAATTATTTGAGGATGAGCTGTATTTAGTTGACACAGAAATTAAAGATATTTCTATGTTGAAAGATACAAACAGACCGTTTATACAATTTAAAAGCGATTCCACATACTATGGACAAATACAAAATTGGTGGTATAGTTTATTTTCTAATCCTCCTAAACGAACGATTGTAGTTGATCAAATTGAAACATGTAAGCAGCTCGTTTTAAATGGAATTGGTTATGCGCTGTTGCCTTCTACTGTGTTAAAAGAAGTAAGAGAAAAGACATATAAAACGCCTGTTCAATTGACTCGAGAAACGTGGTTATTGACAAGCGATTCTGCAAGGCAACTTAAGCAAGTGCAAGCATTTTTAGATATTATAGAAGAAATTCAAATGGAAAAATAAGATTATTGTCTTGCTAGTAGCTCTTTCGTTTGGTAGAGTAACATTATAAATGGATTTAGGAGGCAACAAGCATGAAAATGATGGATGCAAACGAAATTATTTCGTTTATTCAAAAAAGCGAGAAGAAAACTCCTGTAAAGGTATACATAAAAGGGGATTTAAAAGAAGTAACATTCCCTGAAACAGTACAAGCATTTGTAAATAAAAAATCTGGTGTTTTATTTGGAGAATGGTCTGAGATTAAGACAATTCTTGAAGACAATAAAAAGCACGTTGTAGATTACGTTGTTGAAAACGACCGTCGTAATTCTGCTATTCCAATGCTTGATTTAAAAGGTATTAAAGCTCGTATTGAACCAGGTGCAATTATTCGTGACCATGTTGAAATCGGTGATAATGCAGTTATTATGATGAATGCAACGATTAATATCGGTGCAGTAATCGGTGAAGGTTCAATGATTGATATGAATGCAGTGCTTGGCGGACGTGCTACAGTAGGTAAAAACTGTCACGTTGGTGCTGGGGCAGTACTTGCAGGTGTGATCGAACCACCTTCTGCAAAACCAGTTATCGTTGAAGATGACGTTGTAATTGGTGCAAATGTAGTTGTCCTAGAAGGTGTTACAGTTGGTAAAGGCGCGGTTGTTGCAGCAGGTGCAGTTGTAACGGAAGATGTACCGCCATATACAGTGGTTGCAGGAACACCAGCTCGTGTTATTAAAGAAATTGATGAGAAGACAAAAGCAAAAACAGAAATTAAACAAGAACTTCGTCAATTAAACCCAGAAAAATAAAGAACAAAAGCGTAAGGGCAAATAAGCTCTTACGCTTTTTATAAAGTGAAACTTTTACGGGCAGTTGATCACCCACCTAACTTCTTTGCTTTCGCTGAATTTTGAGTTGGAGGTCTTACTGCCCGCGAATAGCGAGATAAATGGTGGTGGAGACATGACAGTCAGTAAATTTGTACAAATTCGTAGGGATTTACATAAGATTCCGGAGTTAGGGTTTAAGGAATGGAAAACACAACAATATATTTTAGACTATATTTATACTCTTCCTAAGGAATATATTGAAGTTAAAACATGGAAAACGGGCGTAATCGTTAAAGTGAATGGCAGAAATCCAAGGAAAACGATTGGTTATCGTGCAGATATTGATGGTTTACCGATTTCAGAGGAAACTGGGTATGAATTCGCTTCTATTCATGAAGGAATGATGCATGCATGTGGTCATGATGTGCATGCTACAATCGGCTTAGGACTCTTAACAGCGGTTGTAAATGACAGGATAGATGATAACCTTGTAGTTATTTTTCAACCGGCGGAGGAAGGACCAGGTGGCGCTTTACCTATGTTAGGAAGCGAAGAACTACAAGAGTGGAAGCCTGATATCATTCTAGGTCTTCATATCGCACCAGAGTATCCAGTGGGGACAATCGCAACAAAAGAAGGATTACTATTTGCAAATACATCGGAACTATATATTGATTTAAAAGGAAAAGGTGGACATGCAGCATATCCACATACTGCGAACGATATGATCGTTGCGGCAAGTCATCTTGTTACACAGCTTCAATCGGTTGTTAGTCGTAATGTGAATCCACTTGATAGTGCGGTTATTACAATTGGTAAAATTACAGGTGGTACAGTCCAAAACATTATTGCAGAAAAGTCTCGCCTAGAAGGGACAATTCGAACACTATCAGTTGAATCGATGAGACGAGTGAAGAGCAGAATAGAAGCGATTGTCACAGGTATCGAAGCAGCATTTCAATGTGAAGCTGTTATTGATTATGGAGCAATGTATCATCAAGTATATAATCATGAAGAGTTAACGCAAGAGTTTATGATGTTTGCATCTGAGCAAACGAATATGAATGTTGTTACATGTACAGAGGCGATGACAGGAGAAGATTTCGGGTATATGCTTCGTGATATCCCAGGATTTATGTTTTGGCTTGGGGTAGACTCAGAATATGGTTTACATCATGCAAAGCTACAACCGAAAGAAGAGGCAATCGAACAAACCATTTCGTTTTTAAATCAATATGTAAAATGGAAAGGGAACAGGGGTTAAAGCCTGTTCTTTTTATGTGGAAAATTATAATTTATGATGCATTTTTTTTGTAATTCTAACACAATACTTTATAATGGTAGGTGGAGGAACAAGTTGTTAGTAAGTTATTTTATAATAATTATCAAATAAAATTGACTAAAAACTAATTCCTCTTATATAATACAAGAGTAGACAATATATGATAAAAAATTTACGGAGGTTGATACATATGGCAGAACGTATGGTAGCAAAACAAGCGCCACGCTTTGAAATGGACGCTGTTATGCCAAACAAAGAATTTGGTAAAGTAAGTCTTGAAGAGGTTATGAAACAGGACAAATGGACGGTACTTTTCTTCTATCCAATGGACTTCACTTTCGTATGTCCAACAGAAATTATCGCACTTTCTGATCGTTATGATGAGTTCGAAGATTTAGATGCAGAAGTAATTGGTGTATCTACTGATACAATTCACACTCACTTAGCTTGGATTAACACTGACCGTACGAAAAACGGTTTAGGTGAATTAAAATACCCTCTAGCTGCTGATACAAACCATGTAGTATCTCGTGACTACGGTGTATTACTTGAAGAAGAAGGTATCGCACTTCGTGGTTTATTCATCATTAGCCCAGAAGGCGAATTAATGTACCAAGTTGTACATCACAACAACATTGGCCGTGAAGTTGACGAAGTAATTCGTGTTCTTCAAGCTCTTCAAACTGGTGGACTTTGCCCAGCAAACTGGAAACCAGGTCAAGCAACTTTAAACGTTTAATTTTATTGTGAAATATAGCAGGGTCTAACAATATTTTGTTAGGCCTTTCTCTACATCCGTAAGGGGGGAAAATCATGAAATTACGTCAACCAATGCCTTCTTTAGACGGTGCAACAACAGTGTTAAATGGAGAAGTAGTACGTGAATCACTAATTGGCGAAAAGCCAACACTTATTCATTTCTGGTCAGTTAGTTGTCACTTATGTAAAGAAGCAATGCCAGATATTAATAAATTCCGTGATGAATATAAAGAGCAATTAAATGTTGTTGCAGTTCATATGCCACGTTCAGAAGAAGATTTAAATCTTGAGCAAGTGGAAGCAGTTGCAAAAGAGCACGGAATATCCCAACCGATTTTGGTGGATAACCAACACAAGATTGCCGATGCATTTGAAAATCAATATGTACCAGCGTATTATGTATTTGATAAAAATGGTGTGCTTCGTCATTTCCAAGCAGGTGGAAGTGGAATGAAAATGCTAACAAAACGAGTAAATCGTGTGTTAGATGAAGCGAAAAAAGAAGCTGAATAAGATGGGAAGCTTTCTCTTTACATGCTAGATGACTTGGAAGGAGAAGTTTCTTTTGATATGTGCAAAGCCTCCTTTTCATTAGGAGGTTTTTGTTTTATTACGCTATTCATGGGTGGTAAGAGCTCCACCTCAACATGCAGCGAAAGTAAAGAAGGTAGGTGGGGGGGGAAACCTCCATTGATTAAAATTTCACTTTATAAATAGTAGGATAAATGAGAAATGGGACGTGTACATACTAATTTAGAAATAAAAATCTTACTGAAGGAAATGGAACTGTATGTTTTAGTTTACTTTTTATGCGATAAATGTGTAAAATCAATGTGATATATAGAAAAAAGGGTGGGGAATCAGGTGCAGATTGGCAGTGCAATCTTGTGTTTCTTTTTATACGCATATGTTATTATTGCAGCAGTTTATTTCGGGATAAGTTTTTACGCATATCGCTTAACGAATAAACGAGGATATGAAGAAACATATAAATGGGTGAAAGGTTATTTATCACCAGTATTAGAGATTATGAATGGATTCGTTCTTTTTTTATTTATTGGTCTAATTGCCTTTTCGACAAGTCTAGTTGGAAATAAGACAACATTATTTGTAATTGGTGTCACTATTTTTATGCTTTTAGGAATTCGAATAGGAAATGCTGTGTTTTGGAATGAAAGGAAAATTGACGGATGGACAGGTATGCTGATTCCAAGTATGTTAGCAGCTATTGTTACGAATATAGAACATGAATATAATCAGTTACATTTTTGGTTAATCATCGTATTAACAATTCTTTCTGTCCTGTATATAAGTACAGCATTTTTAACGTATTGCGCAAATGAAAAAGGTGATTTTAATGGGATTCGATTTTTTCGGAGTCGAGCGTTATTTTGGAGTGTTCCCACGATGTTAGTCATTGGAATCATTGCACTTGTTGTAAATGGATATAACTTTGCAGGATGGCAAGTGTTTTTAGAGACCTGGTGGATATTTATTATTTCATTTTGTGCATTTTTAGGAGCAACTCATTATTTATTTCATCAACAGCATTATAAATGGGCGCTCTTATTTGCTTTTACACAGCTCTTATTTGCCTTTTTTGGTCAAGAAACATTATTATTTGTGTTTCAAACGTTTAGTTCGTTTGGAAATATTTTTGTTTTTGGTATGCTCATTTGTATTATTGCATTTTATTTGCAGCAGTATTTCTATATACAAAAGCAAAAATAAGTATACGTTGATTACTAGTCTTTGTGGCGAATATAAAGTATGCTACAATAAAAGTAGACAGGACTTGATGTTATTGGAGGAATTCATGTGAGTGAGAAAGAGAAAGAATTTGCTGTCATCGGACTTGGACGTTTTGGAGGCAGTATTTGTCGTGAATTAGCTCAATTAGGTATGGAAGTAATGGCAATTGATTCTGATGAAGACAAGATAAATGAATTTGCAAATATTGCTTCGCATGCAGTGATTGCAGATTCAACAGATGAAATGGTCTTAAAGAGCCTTGGAATTCGCAATTTCGATCATGTAGTTGTTGCGATTGGTGACAATTTAAATGCGAGTATTTTAACGACTCTTATTTTAAAAGAATTAGGCGTAAAAAATATTACTGTTAAGGCTCAAAATGATTATCATGAAAAAGTGTTAACTAAAATAGGGGCAGATCATATTGTCCATCCTGAACGCGATATGGGAAAACGAATTGCGAATAATATTGCTTCAAGTAACGTATTAGATTACTTAGAGCTTTCAGATGAGCATAGTATTGTAGAAATTATCGCAAATAAAAAAATTGATGGCCACTCTTTAATTGAACTAGATATTCGTGCGAAGTTTGGATTAAACATTGTGGCAATTAAGCGAGGGAAGGAAGTTATTGTTTCTCCTCGAGCTACAGAAAATATTCAATCAGGAGATATTTTAATTGTAATTGGTCATGATGATGAAGTGAATCGCTTTAAGCACTTCTTACGATAGGATATAATGTGAAATAAAAAAGGACAATGCTCGCAGCAAGCATTGTCCTTTTTTTATATTTCCATAATGATTGGTAAAATCATTGGACGGCGTTTTGTTTTTTCATACAAGAATGGTGCTAATGTATCTGTAATCTCATTTTTAATTTCAGACCATTGTGTTGTCTTTCGCTCCATTACTTTTTCTAAATGAGTAGTAATTAAAGTTTGTGCATCGTTGATTAAATCGCTACTCTCACGCATATAAACGAATCCACGAGAGATAATATCAGGTCCTGCTGCAACTTTAAATTCTTTCATATCAATGCTGACAACTACGATAACAAGTCCTTCTTCAGAAAGAATACGACGGTCGCGTAATACAATGTTACCAATATCACCAATGCCGTTTCCATCAATATAAACAGAGCCGGATGGGATTTTTCCAGCAACGTTTGCTTCATCTGAACGTAAGGCAAGAACATCACCATTGTCCATAATGAAGCAATTTTCTTCTGGAATACCACAATCGTTTGCCAATTTCATATGCATACGTTGCATGCGAAATTCACCATGAATTGGCATAAAGTATTTAGGTTTAATGAGACGTAGCATTAACTTCTGTTCTTCTTGTCCACCATGTCCACTTGTGTGAATGTTTGAAAGTTTACCATGAATAACATCAGCACCAGCACGGTATAACATATTAATTGTACGGCTTACGCTAACTGTATTCCCTGGAATTGGTGAAGAAGAGAAAACAACTGTATCACCAGGGATAATTTGAATTTGACGATGTGTACCGTTAGCAATACGAGAGAGTGCTGCCATTGGTTCCCCTTGACTACCTGTGCATAAAATAACAACTTTATTAGCTGGTAGGCGATTTAGTTGAGACGCTTCTATAAATGTATCTTTTGGACAACGAATATAACCAAGATTATGACCAATCTCAATTGCTGCTTCCATGCTTCGGCCAAATACAGCTACTTTACGATTGTTTTCAACAGCAGCTTCTACAACTTGTTGTAAACGATGAATATTGGACGCGAAGGTTGCAAAGATAATACGTCCTTCCACTTTGCGGAAAATATCTTGAATGCTATCACCGACGCGGCGTTCAGACATTGTAAAGTTAGGTACTTCACTATTGGTACTATCAGATAAGAGACAAAGGACACCGTCTTTACCGATTTCTGCCATTTTCGTTAAATCTGCTGGTTCCCCTACTGGTGTGAAATCAAATTTAAAGTCTCCCGTATGAACAATTTGCCCTTGCGGTGTTTTCACAACAACTCCATATGAATCTGGAATACTGTGCGTCGTACGGAAGAAGGAAACAGATGTCTTTTTGAATTTAATAACATCGTCTTCTTGAATTTCGTAAAGTTTTGCTTTACGAAGTAATCCGTGCTCTTCTAACTTGTTTTTAATTAAGGCGATTGCCAATTTCCCACCATAAATTGGGATGTTCACTTGGCGTAATAAATAAGGGATTCCACCGATATGATCTTCGTGACCATGTGTGATAAATAACCCTTTAATTTTATCTTCGTTTCGTACAAAATAAGTGTAATCAGGAATCACGTAATCGATTCCGAGAAGTTCGTCTTCTGGAAATTTAATTCCAGCATCAATTATAATAATTTCATCTTGAAATTGGACAGCATATGTATTTTTGCCGATTTCACCGAGTCCACCAAGAGCAAAAACGGCCGCCTGATCATTTTTTAGGAATTTCATAAATTATACGATCTCCGTTAATGTTAAATCAGCATTTTGCTTTTCGTATTCAAGATGAGCGCCAGTAACAGATTGGACAAACTCAATATTATATGCGAACTTTTGTAATTTTGTACGAACGTCTCTTTCAGATTCCGCTTCTAAATATAAAACTTTTGTATTTTCACGTACTGGAACCTCAGTCATTTTTTCTTGATAGAATACTTTAAAAATCATTGGGAAAACCTCTCCTTGTCTATGTTTTGCATTATCTGTTACCTATTATAAAGCAAATAGTCATGATTTTCATGTTTTTTCGAATGAGAATGAAGAAAAAGCCCGAAATGGGCACGATTTAAGCCATGGTCTTTTTACGGACTAAATCGTTTAAATATCGTTTTAACTTTTTCTTCAGCTTCTTCAGCATGATTACTCCTTCCTTTCCTTATTTCAAACATGCATACTTATTTTTTGTTTAGTCAGTAGTAACTCTTCATCTCTACATACTAGGAAATCATAGAAGAGAAATGAGGGAAGTGCTGTCCGGATATTCAAGGGTTTTATTGGCTCGTGCAGATGTAATCTTATGTTACGTTTTTGGCTCTCACAGGCAGTATGCCCCCCAGTTATGAATATAGTATGAGATAGATTAGAAAAGAAAATTCATTCAAACAAACATCAATGTTCTTTTGATAGTATATGCATATTGTGCGAATAAGGTTAGGAAGTGAACGCTTTCTTCACAGATGTTTAATATGTTATACTTTTTTTTAGGATTTGAAAAGAAATAGTCAAGGTAGGAACATAGAAGGGCTAGAAAGGGTTTTGAAAATGAATGATAAAATCGTCTTTTTTGATATTGATGGAACATTACTAGATCATGATAAAAAAATTCCGCAATCTACAAGAGAAGCCGTGCGTATGTTGCAAGAAAAAGGAGTACATGTGGCAATTGCGACAGGGCGTGCGCCTTTCATGTTTGAAGATATTCGTAATGAACTTAATATTCATAATTATGTTAGTTTTAATGGCCAATATGTTGTATTTGAAGATGAGGTTATATTTAAAAATCCGCTACATTCTAATACGTTACATACATTTACAAGATTTGCAAAGCAAGAGGGATACCCGCTTGTTTATTTAGATCATAAGGATATGAAGGCAACAGTAGAATATCATGATTATGTAAAAGAAAGTTTCGGAAGTTTGGAGTTTGAACATCCAGTATATGAACCAGGTTTTTATGAAAATCGTGATATTTATCAAACGCTTCTTTTTTGCCAAGCAGGTGAAGAAGAAAAGTTTCTTCATGATTATCCAGATTTTCACTTTATTCGTTGGCATGCATATTCGATGGACATTATCCCAAATGGTGGTTCAAAAGCAAAGGGAATTGAAAAGTTTATTGAGAAATTAGGATTTAAACGTGAACAGGTCTATGCTTTTGGAGATGGGTTAAATGATTTAGAGATGATTGAAGCGGTAGGAACAGGTATTGTGATGGGGAATGGTCATGAGGATTTGAAAAAACTTGCTAATTATGTGACGAAAGATGTTAGTGAAGATGGGATTCTTCACGGCTTACAGTGGGCTCATTTATTGTAACAAAAGAGTGTGGGAACCATTTCATTATAAAAAAAGCAGGAGCTAAAGCTTCTGCTTTTTTGTTATTTTATCTTTCGAATGGTTTTGCATCATCAGGGGATGCAAAAGGGTTTTCTTGATTAATGTGGTCATAGAACATTACGCCGTTTAAATGATCAATTTCATGTTGAAATACAATCGCTGGTAACCCTTTTAAACGTAATTTTACTTCTTCACCATCGATAGTAGTCGCTTTAACTGTGATTCGTGTGTAACGCGGAACGTAGCCGGGAACTTCACGATCTACAGATAGGCACCCTTCGCCGCCCGATAAGTATGTACGTTCAACGGAGTGACTAATAATTTTTGGATTGAATAAAGCATAGCTGTATAATGTCTCATTTGTATCAGTAACATGAACAGCAATCATTCTTTTTGAAATGCCAATTTGTGGTGCAGCAATCCCGATTCCTGGACGTAAATTATATTTTTCAACCATTTCAGGGTGTTGACTGTTTATTACAAGTTCGATCATTTCTTTAAGAGTACGTATATCTTCTTCACTTGCTGGCAGAGGTACTTCTTCTGCTACTGCTCGTAGAATGGGATTTCCTTCACGAATTACATCATTCATTGTAAGCATTCACAATCTCTCCTTTCTCCTTTAGTCTACCAAAGGAGCTGAAAAAAGTCATGATAAAGTACATAGCCTCTATATATAATTGGAGCGAATTAAGAGTATGCCGGGTGCGGCACTTTCTTCATCAGAGTTCGTTTAGTAAAAAGAAAAGACGGCATAGCCGCCTGTTTCTTTCTATAGTTGTTTTGTTTTACATTAACGAATGCAAGCAGCACCAACGATAATTAAAAGGATAAACAATACAACGATTAAGGCAAAGCCGCGTCCGGATCCTCCTCCGCAAGAACCTCCATAGCCATAGGAAGGATATGAACAAGTTGGATAGCAATATGTGTATCCGTACATGAGATGACCTCCTTTATCATTTCCCGCTAACACTGCGGTTAGTATAATGTATGGGAGAGTGATAAGGAGTGTATAGACATTCGCCTAGAAAAGGAAGAAGCGATTGCATATTTTTGTTGTAAAGAGAGAAAAACTAAGAAGAATTAATCGTTTACATATTATTCTACGATGAAAAGATGGTTAAAAAGGGAATAATATAACAGTAGGTTATTGCTTACTAATACAGATGTGAAAATGAAAACACTTATGTACAGTGGAAACCTCAATGTTATTCATAAAAAAAAACGTAACCAAAGTAATTGACATCGTGATTAGAATAGTTGTAAACTAAAAAACGTGATCAAGATTGTATTAATATGTTTCTGAAAAAACATTAGTACAGATTGTTAGGTACACAAAATTATTCTCAACCGGCGAGGTTTCCTGTCGGTTTACATGGTTGCGTTTTCTTTCTAGCTAGTTGCTAGTGAAAGCGTTTCAGAATATGGTTCAAGAGAGGAAGAGGTGAACGGAATGGGTACTAAAACAAAAAAGACCCTATTTAATGTTGATGAGCAAATGAAAGCTATCGCAGCTCAATTTGAAACATTACAAATTTTAAATGAAAAAGGCGAAGTTGTGAATGAAGCAGCAATGCCCGAATTAACTGATGATCAATTAAAAGAATTAATGCGCCGTATGGTGTATACTCGCGTACTAGATCAACGTTCTATTTCTTTAAACCGTCAAGGACGTTTAGGTTTCTACGCACCAACAGCTGGACAAGAAGCTTCTCAATTAGCAAGTCATTTCGCACTTGAAGCAGAAGACTTCATCTTACCAGGATATCGTGACGTTCCACAATTAGTATGGCATGGTTTACCATTATACCAAGCATTCTTATTCTCTCGTGGACACTTCATGGGTAACCAAATGCCTGAAAATGTAAATGCACTTGCTCCACAAATCATCATCGGTGCGCAAATTATCCAAACTGCTGGTGTTGCGTTAGGTATGAAATTACGTGGTAAAAAATCTGTTGCAATTACTTACACAGGTGACGGCGGTGCTTCTCAAGGTGACTTCTACGAAGGTATGAACTTTGCAGGTGCATTCAAAGCTCCAGCAATCTTCGTTGTTCAAAACAACCGTTATGCAATTTCTACTCCAGTAGAAAAACAATCTGCAGCAAAAACTGTAGCGCAAAAAGCAGTAGCAGCAGGTATTTACGGAATTCAAGTAGACGGTATGGACCCATTAGCTGTATACGCAGCAACTGCTTTTGCTCGTGAGCGCGCAGTAAATGGCGAAGGTCCTACTTTAATCGAGACTTTAACATTCCGTTATGGTCCACATACAATGGCTGGTGATGACCCAACTCGTTACCGTACAAAAGATATCGAAAACGAATGGGAACAAAAAGATCCAATCGTACGCTTCCGTGCATTCTTAGAAAACAAAGGCCTATGGTCTCAAGAAGTAGAAGAAAAGGTAATCGAAGAAGCTAAAGAAGATATCAAACAAGCAATTGCTAAGGCTGACCAAGCTCCAAAACAAAAAGTTACTGATTTAATGGAAATCATGTACGAAAAAATGCCTTACAACTTAGCTGAACAGTATGAAATTTACAAAGAAAAGGAGTCGAAGTAAGCCATGGCTCAAATGACAATGATTCAAGCAATCACTGATGCTTTACGCGTTGAAATGAAAAATGACCCTAACGTACTTGTGTTTGGTGAAGACGTTGGTGTAAACGGCGGTGTATTCCGTGCTACTGAAGGTTTACAAGCTGAATTCGGTGAAGATCGTGTAATGGATACTCCACTTGCAGAGTCTGGTATTGGTGGACTTGCAGTTGGACTTGCATTAGAAGGTTTCCGTCCAGTTCCAGAAATCCAATTCTTCGGTTTCATTTATGAAGTAATGGATTCAGTTTCTGGTCAATTAGCTCGTATGCGTTACCGTTCTGGTGGACGTTGGACTGCTCCAGTAACAATTCGTTCTCCATTCGGTGGTGGCGTTCATACTCCTGAACTACATGCTGATAGCTTAGAAGGATTAGTGGCTCAACAACCTGGTCTAAAAGTTGTTATTCCATCTACTCCATACGATGCAAAAGGTCTTTTAATCTCTGCGATTCGTGACAACGATCCAGTTATCTACTTAGAGCATATGAAATTGTACCGTTCATTCCGTCAAGATGTACCAGAAGGCGAATACACAATTGATTTAGGTAAAGCTGATATCAAACGTGAAGGTACAGATGTATCTGTTATCGCTTACGGTGCTATGGTTCACGCTGCATTAAAAGCTGCTGAAGAACTTGAAAAAGAAGGTATCTCTTTAGAGGTTGTTGACTTACGTACAGTTCAACCATTAGATATCGAAACAATCATCGCTTCTGTTGAAAAAACAGGTCGCGTAGTTGTAGTTCAAGAAGCTCAAAAACAAGCTGGTATTGCAGCTAACGTTGTAGCGGAAATTAACGACCGTGCAATCTTAAACTTAGAAGCTCCAGTTGTACGTGTTGCAGCTGCTGATACAGTATTCCCATTCTCTCAAGCTGAGAGCGTATGGTTACCAAACCATAAAGATATTGTTGAAGCTGTTAACAAAGTAATGAACTTCTAATTTTAGTTTTTCATGTGCAAAAGAAATCAGCACATGCTGATTTCTTTTGTGCTTATTCCATAATAATGATATGAATCAGGGGGCTGAATTCCGTGGCATTTGAATTTAAACTACCAGATATCGGTGAAGGTATCCACGAAGGTGAAATCGTAAAATGGTTTATTAAACCAGGCGATGAAGTAAACGAAGACGACGTACTTCTTGAAGTACAAAATGATAAAGCAGTTGTAGAGATCCCTTCTCCAGTTAAAGGTAAAGTACTTGAAGTACTTGTAGAAGAAGGTACAGTTGCAGTAGTAGGAGATACTTTAATTAAGTTTGATGCTCCTGGATACGAAAACCTTAAATTTAAAGGTGACGACCATGACGATGCTCCAAAAGCAGAGGAAGCAAAAGCAGAAGCTCCGGCAGCAGAAGCTACTCCAGCAGCAGCTGAAGAAGTAAACGAGCGCGTAATTGCTATGCCATCTGTACGTAAGTACGCTCGTGAAAAAGGTGTAGACATTCATAAAGTAGCTGGCTCTGGTAAAAATGGCCGCGTTGTAAAAGCTGACATCGATGCATTTGCAAATGGTGGACAAGCAGTAGTAGCAACTGAAGCTCCAGCAGTAGAAGCTCCAGCAGCAGCAAAAGAAGAAGCACCAAAAGCACAACCAATTCCAGCTGGTGAATACCCAGAAACTCGTGAGAAAATGAGCGGTATCCGTAAAGCGATTGCAAAAGCAATGGTTAACTCTAAACACACAGCTCCTCACGTAACATTAATGGACGAAGTAGATGTAACAGAACTTGTTGCTCATCGTAAAAAGTTCAAAGCTGTTGCAGCTGACAAAGGTATTAAATTAACTTACCTTCCATACGTTGTAAAAGCTTTAACATCTGCATTACGTGAATACCCAATGTTGAACACTTCTTTAGATGATGCATCTTCAGAAATCGTTCATAAACATTACTTCAACATCGGTATCGCAGCTGATACAGACAAAGGTCTATTGGTACCAGTTGTTAAAGATACAGATCGTAAATCTATCTTCACAATCTCTAACGAGATCAATGAGCTTGCTGGTAAAGCACGTGACGGTCGTCTAGCTCCAGCAGAAATGAAAGGTGCTTCTTGCACAATCACAAACATTGGTTCTGCAGGTGGACAATGGTTCACTCCAGTTATTAATCACCCGGAAGTAGCAATCCTTGGTATTGGCCGTATCGCTGAGAAACCAGTTGTGAAAAACGGTGAAATCGTTGCAGCTCCAGTATTAGCATTATCTCTAAGCTTTGACCATCGTTTAATTGACGGCGCAACTGCTCAAAAAGCATTAAACCAAATTAAACGTTTATTGAACGACCCACAATTATTAGTAATGGAGGCGTAATAACAATGGTAGTAGGAGATTTCCCAATTGAATTAGATACAGTCGTTGTTGGTGCAGGTCCTGGTGGATATGTTGCAGCAATTCGTGCAGCACAATTAGGTCAAAAGGTAGCAATTATTGAAAAAGCTAACCTTGGTGGCGTATGCTTAAACGTTGGATGTATTCCTTCTAAAGCATTAATCAATGCAGGTCATCGTTATGAGAATGCAAAACATTCTGATGACATGGGTATCATTGCTGAGAACGTAACAGTTGACTTCACAAAAGTTCAAGAATGGAAAAACGGCGTAGTTAAGAAATTAACTGGCGGTGTTGAAGGCCTTCTTAAAGGTAACAAAGTTGAAATCATTCGCGGTGAGGCTTACTTCGTAGATGCTAACACATTACGTGTAATGACTGAAGATGCAGCTCAAACTTATACGTTTAAAAATGCTGTTCTTGCAACTGGTTCTACACCAATCGAAATTCCTGGATTCAAATACTCTAAACGTGTTATCAACTCTACAGGTGCTTTAAGCTTACCTGAAATTCCTAAAAAACTTG
>Ga0102589_1000501_pt1 | contig 79211 bp, 59 predicted proteins | sample AraplaMF_Col_mLB_FD_76858 | JGI IMG/M metagenome (GOLD analysis project Ga0102589, IMG submission 76858) | Arabidopsis root microbial communities from the University of North Carolina, USA - plate scrape MF_Col_mLB | ecosystem: Host-associated > Plants > Roots > Endosphere | place: USA...
TCTACTTCGTGCACCACAAGCTGCGCGAGATCGACCTGCGCGAGGCCTGAACCACCATGCAGAATGTGTCCACCATGTCCTCGCACATGTGTCACCCATGTCTCCGGTCCATACAGCGAAGCAAAAGAAAGTGACTCGCCCGCCGGGGCGAGTCCCGGCCAACAGCCTCACTAAAGCAAACACATCAACCCCCACCCCCCAACCTCTCGAATTTCAAAGCCAGGAAATCAACCAAAGCCCGAACCCGAGCCGCAACAAACCTCCCACTAGGCAACAACGCATGCAACGGATAAGGCTCCGTCTCCCAATCCGTCATCAGGTGCACCAGCCGCCCGGCTTCGATGTCACCGCGCACATCGAGCGCCGACTTCAAGGTCACCCCATGTCCCGCCACCGCCCACTCCCGCGCCAGCGAAGCATCGTCCACGCTGCGATTCCCATCGACCCGCACCTGCGTCCACTGCCCGTTCTGCGCAAAGCGCCAGACCCGGTGCAGCCGCCCCCCGCGATTGAAGATCAGGCAGTTGTGATGCACCAGGTCCTGCGGCACCCTCGGCGCCGGATGCCGCCGCAGGTAGTCCGGCGAGGCGGTCAACAGCGGATTGGTCATCGCGAACGGCCGCGCCACCAGCCGCGAATCGGCCAGCGCGCCGTAGCGCAGCGCCACGTCGACCTCGTCGCGCATCACGTCCAGCGGCCGGTCGCCCACCGACAGCGACAGCTGCACGCCCGTGTGCAGCGCGAGGAACTCGTCGAACCAGGGCAAGAGGGTGCTGCGCGTGAGGTCCGAGGGCGCGGCCACGCGCAGCGTGCCGACCAGCTCGCCGCGGTCGGCCGTGACCAGCGATTCGCCCTCGGCCAGGAGCTCGAAGGCGCGCACCGCGTAGTCCAGCAGGGTCTGGCCCTGCGGTGTCAGGCGCATGGCGCGCGTGGAGCGCTCGAACAGGCGCGCACCGAGCTGCGTCTCGAGCCGCTTGAGCGTGGCGCTGGCGGCCGCGGGCGTGATACCCAACGCATGGGCCGCGGCCGTCAGCGTGCCGGCGCGCGCGGTCTGCACCAGCACCTGCAGGTCCGAGGTATTTTCAATCTTCATTTGAAAGTGTTGCTCGCGAAGCCGGTCTTATCAAATTGAGATTGTCACCCTACATTCGATCCATCTCCAGATCCGCCACAAAGGAACCGCCATGAAAGCCGTCGGCTACTACCAGCCCCTCCCCATCGACAACCCCGAAGCGCTGCAGGACATCGAGCTGCCCGCGCCCCAGCCCGGCGCGCGCGACCTGCTGGTGCGCGTGAAGGCGGTGTCGGTCAATCCGGTCGACACCAAGGTGCGCAGGAACGCCGCCCCCGAAGCCGGCCAGGCCAAGGTGCTGGGCTGGGACGCGGTCGGCACGGTCGAGGCCATCGGCGCGGGCGTGCAGGGCTTCAGGGTCGGCGACCGCGTCTACTACGCGGGCTCGATCGTGCGCCCCGGCGCCAATTCGGAACTGCATGCGGTCGACGAGCGCATCGCCGCGATCGCGCCGAGCACGCTCGACGACGCCCAGGCCGCCGCGCTGCCGCTGACCACCATCACCGCCTACGAGCTGCTGTTCGACCGCCTGCGCGTGCCCAAGGGCGGCGGCGCGGGCCAGACCCTGCTGATCACCGGCGGCGCCGGCGGCGTGGGCTCGATCCTGATCCAGCTCGCGCGCCAGCTCACGCAGCTGCGCGTGGTCGCCACCGCCTCGCGCGCCGAAACCCGCGCCTGGTGCCTGGAGCTGGGCGCGCACCTCGTCATCGACCATTCGAAGCCGCTCGCGGCCGAGCTCAAGGCCGCCGGCATCGCCGAGGTCGACATGGTCGCGAGCCTCACGCAGACCGAGCAGCACTACGCGCAGATCATCGAGAGCCTCAAGCCCCAGGGCCAGCTCGCGGTGATCGACGACATGAAGACGCTCGACGCGATGCCGCTGAAGACCAAGAGCCTGTCGCTGCACTGGGAAATGATGTTCGCGCGCTCGCGCTTCGAGACGCCCGACATCGCCGAGCAGGGCGCGCTGCTGGCCGAGGTGGCCGCGCTGGTCGACGCCGGCCGCGTGCGCACCACCGCGAACGCGAGCTTCGGCACCATCAACGCCGCCAACCTGCGCCGCGCCCATGCGCTGATCGAGAGCGGCAAGGCGCAGGGCAAGGTGGTGCTGGCCGGCTTCTGAACGAAGCTCAGCGACTCCAGCGCAGGCTGCGCACCCGCTCGCGCTGTTCCTCCTCGTGGAAGTGCGCGAGCGAAGGCTTGATGAGGTCGCTGCGCGCCACGATGCCGACCAAGAGGCGCGAATCGGCATCGCGCACCACCGGCAGCCGCTCGAGCCCGTGGCGCGCGAGCCGCGTGGCGACCGCGCGGCAGTTCTCGCCGGGCAGCGCGACCACCGTCGGCGTGCCGGCCACGGCGTCGCCGACGGTGCCGTTGCTCCAGGCGGCAAGCACGGCGCGGTCGGCCACGCCGATCACCTCGCGCCCGCGCAGCACCGGGAACGCGCGGTGCGCCTGCCCTTCGCCGAAGTACGCGGCCAGCGCCTCGGCCACCGGCAGGGCGGCGTCGATGGTGCGCACCTCGCGCGTCATCACCTCTTCCACGAACTGGCGTTCGAGCGGATCGATGCCGTACTCGCGGTAGATGTGATGGCCGCGGCGCGCGATCTTCTCGGTGAGGATCGAACGCCGCATGGTGAGCACGGTGAAGCCGTAGGCGGTGGCAGAGGTGGCGAGCAGCGGCAGCAACGCATTGCTGTCGTGCGTGAGCCCGAAGGCGAACACGGTGGCCATCAGCGGCGCGCGCATGGTGCCGCCGAGCGTGGCGGCCATGCAGACCAGCGGCCACAGCATCGGGTCGCCGCCCGGCAGCAGGTGCGAGAGCACCGCGCCGAGCGCCGCGCCCATCATCAGGAGCGGCGCCAGCACGCCGCCCGATGTGCCCGAGCCGAGCGCGATCACCCAGATGATCGCCTTGACCGCGATCAGCGCCAGCACCGCCTACCAGGCCAGCTGGTTGTGCAGCAGGTCGCCGATCACGTCGTAGCCCACGCCGAGCGCGCGCGGCTCGAAATAACCGCCGATGCCCACCGCGAGGCCGCCGAGCGCCGGCCACCACATCCAGTGCAGCGGCAGCTTGCCGAACAGGTCCTCGACCTTGTAGAGCGACAGCGAGAGGCTGGCCGAGAGCGCGCCGCACAGCAGTCCGGCCACCACGCACGACAGCAGCGCGAGCGGGCCCGGCGCCGCGGTCTGCAGCGGGAACAGCGGCCCGGCCTCCATCAGCAGCGGCCGCGTGAAGCCCGCGACCGCGCAGGCGATCGCCACCGGCAGCAGGCTGCGCGGACGCAGCTCGAACAGCAGCAGCTCGACCGCCAGCAGCACCGCGGCCACCGGCGTGCCGAACACCGCCGTCATGCCCGCGGTGGCGCCGGCCACCAGCAGCGCCTTGCGCTCGGCCGCCGACAGGTGGAAGTGCTGAGCGATCAGGGAGCCGATGGCGCCGCCGGTCATGATGATCGGCCCCTCGGCGCCGAAAGGCCCGCCGCTGCCGATCGCGATGCCCGAGGACAGCGGCTTGAGCACCGCGACCTTGGGCGACATCTTGCTGCGGCCGAACAGGATCGCCTCGATGGCCTCGGGAATGCCGTGGCCGCGGATCTTCTCGGAGCCGTAGCGCGCGATCAGCCCGATCACCAGCCCGCCGACCACCGGCACCGCGATCACCCAGGCGCCCATCGTGTGGCCGGCCGGCGAGCGGTCGGCCAGCGAGAAGCCCTGGAAGAAGAACAGGTTGGTGAAGAAGCGGATCAGGTCGAGCAGCACGCGCGCGGCCCCGGTGCTCGCGGCGCCGATGACGGCGGCCAGGGTGGCGATGCGCAGCAGGCGCGCGTCGAGCGCGAAGTCGCCGCGGCGATGGGTGGAAGTGGACATGGAGGTGCCGGAAGCCGGTGGCGCGAAAGCGCGCAAATATATCACTTCGTGACATAAATGGGCGATCGGCGCCGCCCTGCCCCTGCGCCAGAATCGCCCGATGGACCGCACGCTCATCGAACCCGAAACGCCCCGTCTCCGCCTGCGCCAGTGGCGCGAGAGCGACCTCGCGCCCTTCGCCGCGCTGGTCGCCGATCCAAAGGTGATGGAGTTCTTTCCCGCCACGCTGTCGCGCGCGGAGAGCGACGCGCTGGTCGCTCGCTTCGTCGAACGCATCGAGCAGAACGGCTGGGGCTTCTGGGCCGCCGAGCACAAGGAGTCGGGCGAGCTGATCGGCTTCACCGGCCTCAATGCGCCGGCCTATCCCCTGCCCTTCTCGCCCTGCGTGGAGATCGGCTGGCGGCTCGCGCGCCAGTGGTGGGGCCAGGGCCTCGCGAGCGAGGCGGCGCGCGCCTCATTGGCCGTGGGCTTCGAGCGGCTCGGACTGGACGAGATCGTGTCCTTCACCGCGCTGCCCAACCGGCGCTCGAGCGCGGTGATGCAGCGCCTGGGCATGCGCGAGGACCCGGCCGGCGCGTTCGACCATCCGCTGCTGGCCGAGGGCCATCCGCTGCGCCGCCATTGCCTCTACCGGCTCGACCGCGCGGCCTGGCAGGCGCAACAAGGCGCCTGAGGTCAGAAGGCCTTCACCAGCAGCACCAGCCCCGAGACGATCGCAAACACCTGCACGAAGATGCGCAGCAGGCGCCCGTTCACGCGGCGATGCACGAGGCGACTGAGCACCGCGCCCACGACCAGCGCCGGCAGCAGCAACGCCGCGGCCTGCAGCTGCGGCAGGCCGACGCGGCCGGTGGCCAGCAGCACGGCCAGCGAGACCAGCTCGCCGAGCAGGAAACACAGCGCGATGGTCGAGCGCATGGTGGGCGCCGGCTGGTGCTGGTAGACCAGCGCCAGCGGCGGGCCGCCGATGCCGGTGGCGGTCTCGGTGATGCCCGTGACCAGCCCGGCGCCGACGAAGGCGCCGCGCCCCGGCGAGAAGGCCGGCATCAGCAGCGTGACCAGCGCGGCCGCGACGGTCGAGGCGCCGACGAACAGCGAGAGCTGGCCCGCGCTGAGCGCAGCGAGCACCCACAGGCCGCCCGCGGTGCCCGCGACGCGCCCGCCGGTGATCCAGCGCGCGCCGGTGCCGTCGATCGCGCCGCGCTCGCGCCAGGCCACGTAGAGATTCAGCGGCAGCATCAGCACCAGCACGCACACCGGCAGCAGCTCGGGGCGCACGAGGCCGATCACCGGCGCGGCGATGAGCGCGAAGCCGACGCCGGTCGCGCCCTGCACGAAGGCGGCCACCAGCACGGCCAGCGACATCAGCACGAGGTGCTGCGCGCTCATCGGGCGACCTGCCGCCGATGCTCGGCGGCCGTGGGATGCAGCCGCACGATCGGCGCGCGCGCGATCGCGGCCTGGGCAGTGCGCGCGAGCTGCCGTTGCAGCGCGCGCGCGTCCCAGTCGGTGGGCCAGCCCTTCCACAGCCGCAGCCGGCCATCGACGAACACCGCCTCGATCTGGTCGCGGTTGCCCAGGCGCACCAGGTCCCAGGTCAGGTCGACCGAGGTGCACATCTCGGGCGTGTCGACGTCCACCAGCAGGAAGTCGGCGGCCTTGCCGACGGCGATCTCGCCGGTGCGCGCGCCCAGGCCCGCGGCACGCGCGCCCTCGTGCGTCGCATGGTCGAACCAGGTCCAGCCGCCGCCGCTGGAGGCATCGCCCACGGCCAGGCCGAAGGCGATCTTCTGCGCGGCCTCGGCCGCATCCATCAGGCGGAAGCCGTCGCTGCGCGTGGCATCGGTGCCCAGGCCGAAGCGGATGCCGAGCGCGTCCATCAGATGGGCCGGCGCCACCGCGTTGCCCTTCCACTGGCTCGCGACCGGGTTGTAGCTGACGGCGGTGTCGGTGTCGCGCAGCAGCATGAGCTCCGGCGGCGTGACCAGCGTGCCGTGCGCGATCAGCACCTGCGGGCCGAGCGCGCCCAGCTGCGCGAGCAGTTCGAGCGGGCGCCGGCCGCGCGCGACCACCGAGCGCTCGACCGAGGCCAGGTGCTCGTTGACGTGGGTCTGGAACACGGTGCCGGCCTCGGCGCACAGCGCGGAGACGCTCGTCAGCATCTCGTCGGAGGCCGCTTCGGGCACCGAGATCGCGAGCGAGGGATGCACCAGCGCATCGCCCTGCCAGCGCGCGAGGAAGCGCTCGGCCTGCGCCTTCAGCGCGCGGCGTTCGGCATCGCCGCTCTCGTTGCCGCCGTCGTTGCAGATCAGCCCGAGCACGCAGCGCAGGCCGGTCTCGTGCAGTGCGCGCGCCATCGCGCCGATGTCGCCGGGCGCGCGGGTGCCGGCGTCGCACACGGTGGTGAAGCCGCCGCGCAGCGACTCGAGCGCCGCGAGCTTGGTCGCGAGGTAGACGAACTCGTCGTCGAGGCTGGATTCGAGCGGCACCCACACGCGCCGGAAGATCTCTGACGGCTCGCCGTAGGCCAGCGACTTGCCGAAGGACTGCGTGAGGTGGTGGTGCGCGTCGATCATGCCGGGCATCAGCAGCCGGCCCGGCAGGCGCTGCGGCACCAGTCGAGGATGGCGCGCGGCCAGCAGCTCGGCGGGGCCGATGTCTGCGAAGCGGCCGTCGGCGATGTGCACGGCGTGGCCGGTGGCCGGGCCGTCGCGCAGCATCAGGTGGTCGGGCACGAGCAGCAGCTCGCGGGCCGCGAAGGGCGCGGCCTCGTGGTCAGGGGACATGTCTGGATCCGGGAGAAAAGAAGAAGAGAAAGGAAAAGCTCACTGCGGCGAGACCGGCGGCGGCACCGCCGACGGCAGGGGCGCCGCGCGTTCGGCCAGTGGCCGGTTGAACAGCAGGTTGAGCACCACCGCGGTGATCGAGCCCATCGCGAGGCCGTTGCCCAGCACCAGCTGCAGGGTGTCGGGAAAGCGGCTGTAGAGCCCCGGCACCAGGATCGGCAGCAGGCCCATGGTCAGCGCGCCCGCCAGCACGAACATGTTGCCGCGCTCGTGCAGGTCGGTGCGGCGCAGCATGTCGATGCCCATGGTGCCGATGATCGCGAACACCACCATCGCGGTGCCGCCCACCACGGCGACGGGAATCGCGCTGGCGAGCCGGCCCAGCGGCGCCGACAGCGCGATCAGCACCAGGATCGCGCCGGCCATCGCCGTCACGTAGCGCGAGCGCACGTTGGTGGCGCGCACGATGCCGATGTTCTCGCCGCTGGTGATGATCATCGAGGTGCCGAACAGGCCGCCGAGCAGCGACACCAGCGCATCGCCGCGCACGGTGCGCGGCACCGCGTCGCGCGGGTCGATGGACCGGCCCACCACCTCGGCCACGGCCACCGTCTGGCCGGTGGCCTCGACCATCGAGATCACGCTGAAGATCAGGAGCGGCACCGCGGCCACGAGGTCGAAGTGCGGCAGGCCGAAGGGCAGCAGGGTCGGGGTGCTCCACACCGGGCCGGCGGCCACGGGCGAGAAGTCCATCAGCCCGAAGGCGGCCGCCAAGAGCGTGCCGGCGAGCAGGCCCAGCAGCACCGCAAGCTGGCCCAGCATTCCCTTGAACAGGCGCGCGAACAGCAGCGTGAAGCCGATGGTGGCGAGCGCCAGGCCGATGTTCACCGGGTCGCCGAAGGTCGGCGTGCCGGCCCTGCCGGCGATGATGCCGCCGTAGACCTTCACCAGGTTGATCGACACCAGCAGCAGCAGCGTGCCGATGACGATCTTCGGGAAGAAGCGCAGGCAGCGCGCGAACACCGGCAGGATCAGGAAATAGAACAGCGCCGTGAGGATCACCGCGCCCGAGGCGGTCTGCAGGTCGCGCTGCTGGGCGATGGTCACGAACATCACGATCGGCGCGCCGCCCGGCACCATCACGAAGGGCAGCCGCGCGCCGAACTTCCACGGCCCGAAGGACTGCAGCAGGGTGCCGAGCCCGCACAGCAGAAAGGTGGCGCTGATCAGATTGACGGTGAGCGCGGCCGACAGGCCCAGCGCCTTGGCCACCAGGAACACCGAGGTGATCGGCACCGCGGCCATCACCAGCACATGCTGCAGGCCGAACAGCAGCAATTGGGAAAAGGGCAGCACGGCATCGACGGGCGCAACCTCGTTCGCACGGGACATGATCGTTTTTCCTTGGATCGGTCCGCGCCCAAATCGATTTGGGCGCACTGGCAAAAAAATCCGCCGCAGCGGGTGAAGTACATTCCGGGCAGACGCCCAAAACGATTTGGGAATTGAAGCACCGCTTTCGTGGAAGGTCAATACGGGATGAACACCGAGCGAACGCCACGGGCGAACATCAAGGACGTGGCGCGCGAGGCCGGCGTGTCGCCGACCACCGTGTCGCACGCCCTCAACGCGCGCGGGCAGGTCGATGCCGAGACCCGCGCGCGCGTCGAGCGCGCGGCCGCCAAGCTGGGCTACCGGCCGAACCGCAATGCGCAGCGGCTGCGCACCGGGCAGGCACACATGATCGCCCTTCTGTCCTCGATGCCGCTCGCGGTGGCGGGCGGGCCCTCGCGGCTGGGCTTCCTGATGGAGGTGGCGGCGGTGGCCGCGGCGGCGGCGCTCGACCGCGGCCTCGCGCTGGTGCTGGCGCCCGCGATGGAGAACGGCCTGGTGCCGATGGAGCTGCTCGACGTCGACGGCGCGCTGGTGATCGAGCCCTCGGCCGGCGACCCCAACCTCGCGAACCTGCTGCGCCGCGGCCTGCCGGTGGTGGCCATCGGCAAGCCGGCCGAGGAACCGGTGATGCCGCCCTATGTCGACATCCATTCGGGCCGCACCACGCGGCTGCTGCTCGAGCACCTGCACGGCCAGGGCGCGCGCCAGGTCGCGATGATCCTGGGCGCGGCGCAGCGCAACTCCTACCTCGAGGCGCGCACGGCGTACGAAGAGGCGATGGCCGCGCGCGGCCAGCCGCCGCTGCTGTCGCTGGTCGAGGAGGTGCGCGGCGAGGCCGGCGGCCGCGAGGCGGCGCAGGCGCTGCTCGCGGCCCATCCCGGCATCGACGCCTTCTGCGTGCCGGTCGATGCCTTCGCCGCCGGCGCGCTGGCCGCGATCGTGCAGAGCGGGCGCCGCGTGCCCGACGACGTGATGGTCGCGACCCGCTACGACGGCCTGCGCGCGCGCACCAGCGTGCCGCCGCTCACCGCGGTCGACCTGCACCTGGAGGAGGTGGCGCAGCAGGCGATCGCGCTGCTGTTCGACCACCTGCGCGGCGACGTCTCGCGCCACCGGGTCGAGGGCCCGGCCGCGCAGTTGGTGGCGCGGCCCTCGTCGGTGCGCGGCTGAGCTTCTTCAGTTTTGCTTCGCGCGCGACACCCGCCACACGACGTTGCCCACGTCGTCGGCCACCAGCAGCGCGCCGCTCTTGTCGAGCGCCACGCCCACCGGCCGGCCCTGCGCCTTCTCCTGGGCATCGAGGAAGCCCGTGAGCACGTCGACCGGCGGGCCGCTGGGCTTGCCGCCGATGAAGGGCACGAACACCACCTTGTAGCCCGACTTGGGCTTGCGGTTCCACGAGCCGTGCTCGCCGATGAAGACGCCGCTGGCGAACTGCTCGGGCATGCCGCCCGGGCGCGAGAACGCGAGACCCAGCGGCGCGACGTGCGAGCCCAGCGCGTAGTCGGGCGCGATCGACTTGGCCACCATCTCGGGGTTCTGCGGCTGCACGCGCACGTCGACCACGCCGCCGTAGTAGCTCCAGGGCCAGCCGTAGAAGGCGCCGTCCTTCACCGAGGTCAGGTAGTCGGGCACGAGGTCGCTGCCGATCTCGTCGCGCTCGTTGACCACGGTCCACAGCGCCTGCGTGTCGGGGTCCCAGCCCAGGCCGTTGGGGTTGCGCAGGCCGCTCGCGAACAGGCGCTTCTCGCCGCTCTTGGTGTCGACCTCCCAGATGGCGGCGCGGCCCTCCTCGGCGGCCAGGCCGTTCTCGCCGATGTTGCTGTTCGAGCCCACGGTGACGTAGAGCTTGCTGCCGTCGGCGTTGGCGATCACGTTCTTGGTCCAGTGGTGGTTGATGCCCGCGGGCAGCGCAGTCACCACGGTGGGCTTGGCATCGATCGAGGTCTGGCCCTCGGTGTAGGGCACCTTCACGAGCGCATCGGCGTTGGCGATGAAGAGCTCGTTGCCCACCAGCGCCATGCCGTAGGGCGAGGTGAGGTTGGAGAGGAACACCTGCTTGACCTCGGCCGCGCCGTCGCCGTCGGCATCGCGCAGCAGGGTGATGCGGTTCGCGCTGGGCACGCCGGCGCCGGCGCGCGCCATCAGCTTGTTCATCACGAAGTTGCGCGCCTTGGCCATCAGGCCGCTGCCGCCGTCGGTCGTGCCCTCGGGCTTGGGCGGCTTGTTGCTCTCGGCCACCAGCACGTCGCCGTTGGGCAGGGTGTAGACCCAGCGCGGATGGTCGAGCCCGCGCGCCAGCGCCGCCACCTTGAGGCCGTCGGCCGGCGTGGGCGCGGCGGTGTCGTTCCAGCCGACCACGGGCGCGACGTTGACGGTGGGGATCAGGGTCTTGTTGGGCTCGACCAGCTGCGGCCGCGGGCCGGTGGTCAGTTCGGGCGTGAGCTTGGCCGCCTCGCCGCAGCCCGCCAGCACCAGCGGGACCAGGACCGCCGCCAGCAAGGCCGCGGCCATCTTGGGGGTGGGTGCTTGCTGCCGTGTCTTCATGCGCCATCCTTCATGCGTTGCGGCGCGGCCGGACGCCGCGCGTCGAGCGATCTTCGAGCGGGCGGCGGCCCCGGGGCTGTCGGTCGTGGGCGCTTTCCGGCGTGGGCGCACCCCGTTCGCGCATCGCCGCTACCATCGCCGGGATGACCCACGACCTGTTCCGTGCCGACGCCTATCTGCGCTCCTGCGAAGCGCGCGTCGAGCGCATCGACGAGACCGGCATCGTGCTGGACCGCACCGTGTTCTACCCGCTGGGCGGCGGACAGGCCGGAGACAGCGGCGTGCTGGCGCTGGCCGGCGGCGGCGAGATCGCGATCGCCGACACGCGCAAGGGCAAGGACGCCGAGGGCCGCGCCACCGACGAGATCGTGCACGTGCCCGCGCCGGGCCAGGAGGCCCTGCTGGCCGCGCTGAAGCCCGGCGACGCCGTCACCGCGACCATCGACTGGGAGCGTCGCCACCGGCTGATGCGCTTCCACACGGCCACCCACCTGCTCTGCCACCTGGTGCCGCAGCCGGTCAACGGCTGCTCGATCACGCCCGACTACGCGCGGCTCGACTTCCACATGACCGACCCGCTCGACAAGGAAGCGCTGACCCAGGGACTCGCGGCGCTGGTGGGCGCGGCCCATCCGCTGACCGTGGGCGCCATCACCGACGCCGAACTCGACGCCAACCCGGCGCTGGTCAAGAGCATGAGCGTGCAGCCGCCGCGCGGCACGGGCACGGTGCGCACCATCCGCATCGGCGGCGAGGGCGAGGCGCAGATCGACTTCCAGCCCTGCGGCGGCACGCACGTGGCCAACACCGCCGAGATCGGCGCCGTGGTGGTCACCAAGATCGAGAAGAAGAGCGCCAACAGCCGGCGCGTGGTGCTGGGCTGGGCCGCCGCCGCCTGATCCCGCCCGGAACTTCGCCTCCCCTGAACGCTCCGACTGTCGGCATGACCTTCACGCGCCTCCGATTCGCTACGCTTCTCATAGCAGCATCCGCAGCCTGGATGCCGGCTCTGGCCCAATTGACTCCAGCCAAGGCGGGCGCGGTCGTGACCACCCCGCATGTGCGCGCCGAACTGGTGGCGCACGCGCCCGACGGCGTGGCGCCCGGCGCGCCGGTCTGGGTCGGCCTGCAGATCGCGCACCAGCCCGAGTGGCACACCTACTGGAAGAACGCCGGCGACTCCGGCCTGCCCACCGAGCTCAGCTGGACGCTGCCACCCGGCGTGGCCGCCGGCGACATCGCCTGGCCGGTGCCGAAGAAGATCCCGGTCGGCAACCTCGCCAACTACGGCTACGAGAACACGGTGCTGCTGCCGGTGCCGCTCGAGGTGGCGAGCACCTTCAAGCCGCCGCTGGCCCTCACGGGCGCCGGCGGGCCGGCCGAACTCCAGGTGCGGCTCAAGGCCTCGTGGCTGGTCTGCCGCAAGGAATGCATTCCCGAGGAAGGCGAGTTCTCGCTGGCGCTGCCGGTGCAAGGCTCGACCGCGCTGCACAAGGCCGAGTTCGACGCCGCCCAGGCCGCGCAGCCGGCACAGCTCGCCGCGCCGGGCGCGATCGAGGTGCAGGGCAACAACCTGCAGGTGCGCCTCGAGGGCCTGCCGGCCGCCGCCCAGGGCAAGACGCTGGCCTTCTTCCCCGAGACCCCCGAGGTGATCCGCACCGCGGCCGTCTCCGGCAAGGACTGGACCCAATCCTGGCAGGGCGGCACCTGGACCGCCACGCTGCCGCTGGCCGAGCAGCGCAGCGCGAGCCCCACGGCGATGCCGGTGGTGGTGGCGCTGGCCGAGGCCGACCGCCAGCCCGGCCAGCCGATCGCCTGGCGCGCCGAGCCGCCCGTGAGCGGCAGCTGGCCCGCGGCGGCCGCCGCGCCCGCGGCCCAGGTCTCGCCCGCGCTGCAGGCGGCACTGGCCGCCAACGCGGCCGATGCCGTGAAGACCGCCGCCGCCTCGAACGAGATCGCGCCCCAGCCCATGGGCACGCTGCTGGCCGCGCTGCTCGGCGCCTTCCTCGGCGGCCTGCTGCTCAACCTCATGCCCTGCGTGTTCCCGATCCTCGCGATCAAGGTGCTGGGCTTCGCGCGCCAGGCCGGCAACCGCAGCGCGCACCGGCAGGCCGGGCTGGCCTACACGGCCGGCGTGATCCTGTCCTTCCTCGCGCTCGGCGGCGCCATGCTCGCGCTGCGCGCCGCCGGCGCCGGCCTTGGCTGGGGCTTCCAGCTGCAGTCGCCCGCGGTGGTGGCGGTGCTGGCCGCGCTGTTCACGCTGATCGGCCTGAACCTGGTGGGCGTGTTCGAGTTCATGCGCACCGTGCCCTCGTCGGTGTGCAGCGCGCAGGCCAAGCACCCGATCGCCAACGACTTCCTCTCGGGCGTGCTCGCGGTGGTCATCGCCTCGCCGTGCACCGCGCCGTTCATGGGCGCCTCGCTGGGCTTCGCGATCGGCCTGCCGGCCGGCCAGGCGCTGCTGCTGTTCGCGGCGCTGGGCTTCGGCCTCGCGCTGCCCTACCTGGTGGCGGGCTTCGTGCCGGCCATCGCCTGGCTGCTGCCCAAGCCCGGCCCGTGGATGAGCACGCTGCGCAAGCTGCTGGCCTTCCCGATGTTCGCCACCGTCGCCTGGCTGGTCTGGGTGCTGGGCCAGCAGACCGGCATCGACGGCGCCGGCACCCTGCTGGCGCTGCTGGTGTGCCTGTCGGCGATCGTCTGGGCGCTCACGCTGCGCGGCCGCTCGCGGCTGGTGATCGCCACCGTGCTGATCGGCTTCACCGTGGTGCTCACCAGCGCCATCGGCCGCAACGTGCTGACCACCATCGAGCCCGCGAAGCTCGCGGGCGCCGCGGGCTCGAAGGAAGCGCGCTGGCAGCCCTGGTCGGCCGAGCGCGTGGCCGAGCTGGCCGGCGACGGCCGCCCGGTGTTCATCGATTTCACCGCCGCCTGGTGCGTGACCTGCCAATACAACAAGAAGACCACGCTGTCCGACACCGAGCTCTTGGCCGCCTTCGACGACAAGAAGGTCGCGATGCTGCGCGCCGACTGGACCCGCCGCGATCCCGCGATCACCGCCGCGCTGACCGCGCTCGGCCGCAGCGGCGTGCCGGTCTACGTGCTGCAGGCCCCGGGCAAGCCGCCCGTGGTGCTGACCGAGATCCTCGGCAAGGACGAGGTCCGCGCGGCGCTCGCGGCACTTTGACCACGGCTGCGGCATGGGTTGTCACAGGCACATGAAAAAACCGCTCTAAGCTGTCGCCGTCATTCGGAAATATTCCCATGGAGTTCGATCAGCCCATGTCCCTTCCCCCCTCCACCGAGCTGCGCCCCGACTCGCGCTCGGTGCGCGCCGCGCGCCGAGCCCGCGCCGCCCTCAGCCGTGCCTCGCGCCGGGCCGTCATGGCCGCCGCCGTCGCGCTGGGCGCCACCTTCCTCGTGAGCAACAACGCCGTCGCCGCGCCCGCCGTGGGCCAGCAGGCGCCCGACTTCGTCGCCGTCGACACCAGCGGTGCCAAGCACAAGCTGTCCGATTTCGCGGGCAAGTTCGTGGTGCTCGAATGGACCAACCCCGGCTGCCCCTTCGTGCGCAAGCACTACGGCAGCGGCAACATGCCCGCCACCCAGAAGGCCGCCACCGACAAGGGCGTGGTCTGGCTGGCCATCAATTCCACCGAGCGCGCCGCCAGCGACTACCTGAAGCCGGCCGCGCTGGCCGACTGGATGAAGTCGCAATCGGCCGCGCCCACGGCGGTGCTGATGGACGAGGACGGCATGATCGGCCAGGCCTACGGCGCGCGCACCACGCCGCACATCTTCATCATCGACCCCAAGGGCACGCTGGTGTATGCGGGCGGCATCGACTCCATCGCCTCGGCACGCGTGGACGACATCAAGACCGCCGTCAACTACGTGAACCAGGCGCTCGGCGAGGCCTTCGGCAACAAGCCGATCACGGCGGCGAGCACGCGGCCCTACGGCTGCTCGATCAAGTACAAGACCTGAACCCGTCCCCGGGCCCGTCATCCAGCAAGAGGCGCCGCGGCGCCTCTTTTCTTTGGGGGCCGGCTTTGACAGGTACCTGACCACGCGCGTCAGCTTGCCGTCGGGCAAGGCTTCCTACCCTCGGGGTGCACACATCGCGCACGCACAACCCAGGGGACTCCACACATGACCACAGCGTCCAAAGGCGCGGCCAGCACCGCCTCCAGTTCCAAGTTCGCCACCGTCCTGCGCGTGACCGGCGGCAACTTCATGGAGATGTTCGACTTCTTCCTGTTCGGCTTCTACGCCACGCAGATCTCGAAGGCCTTCTTCCCGGCCGGCGACGAGTTCGCCTCGCTGATGCTGACCTTCATGACCTTCGGCGCCGGCTTCCTGATGCGGCCGCTGGGCGCGATCTTCCTCGGCGCCTACGTCGACCGCGTGGGCCGCCGCAAGGGCCTGATCGTCACGCTCGCGCTGATGGCGCTGGGCACGCTGCTGATCGCCTGCGTGCCCTCCTACGCCACCATCGGCTTCGCCGCGCCGCTGCTGGTGCTGATCGGGCGCCTGCTGCAGGGCTTCTCGGCCGGCGTGGAACTCGGCGGCGTGTCGGTCTACCTGTCGGAGATGGCCACGCCGGGCCGCAAGGGCTTCTACGTGAGCTGGCAGTCGGCCAGCCAGCAGGTCGCCATCGTGGTGGCGGCCGCGCTGGGCTACTGGCTCAACGTGACGTTCAGCGCGCAGGAGATCGGCGACTTCTACTGGCGCGTGCCCTTCTTCGTCGGCTGCCTGATCGTGCCGGTGCTGTTCGCGATCCGCCGCTCGCTGCAGGAGACCGAGGAGTTCATGGCGCGCAAGCACCGCCCCGACGCGCGTGAGATCTTCCGCTCGATGGTCGCCAACTGGGGCCTGGTCATCGCCGGGATGATGCTGGTGTCGATGACCACCGTGTCCTTCTACCTGATCACGGTCTACACGCCGACCTTCGGCAAGGCCGTGCTCCACCTGAGCACCACCGACGCGCTGGTCGTCACGCTGTGCGTGGCGGTCTCCAACTTCATCTGGCTGCCGATCATGGGCGCGCTGTCGGACCGCGTGGGCCGCAAGCCGCTGCTGATCGCGTTCACCGTGCTGACCATCCTCACGGCCTACCCCTCGCTCAAGTGGCTGGTCGGCGCGCCGAGCTTCGCGCGCATGCTCGAGGTCGAGCTGTGGCTCTCGTTCCTCTACGCGAGCTACAACGGCGCGATGGTGGTGGCGCTGACCGAGGTGATGCCGGTCAGCGTGCGCACCGCCGGCTTCTCGCTGGCCTACAGCCTCGCGACCGCGCTGTTCGGCGGCTTCACGCCGGCCGTGGCCACCGGCCTGATCGAGATGACCGGCGACAAGGGCGCGCCGGGCCTGTGGATGACGGCGGCCGCGGTCTGCGGGCTGGTCGCGACGCCGGTGCTCTACCGGCGCAACGTGAATCCGGCCGACGCGCGGCGCGTGCCGGCGGTCTGACGCCGTCACGGCGGGGGCCCTGCGACAATCGCCCGATGCCCTTCGCCCCCCTGCAAAACGACACCTTCCTGCGAGCCTGCTGGCGCCAGGCCACCGACCACACGCCCGTCTGGCTGATGCGCCAGGCCGGCCGCTACCTGCCCGAGTACGTCGCCACCCGCGCACAGGCGGGCAGCTTCATGGGACTGGCCACCAACGTCGACTACGCGACCGAGGTCACGCTGCAGCCGCTGGCGCGCTATCCGCTCGACGCGGCGATCCTGTTTTCCGACATCCTCACCGTGCCCGACGCGATGGGCCTGGGCCTCTCGTTCGAGGCCGGCGAGGGTCCGCGCTTCGCGCGCCCGCTGCGCGACGAAGCCGCCGTGGCCGCGCTCGAGGTGCCCGACATGGACAAGCTGCGTTACGTCTTCGACGCCGTGGCCTCGATCCGCAAGGCGCTCGACGGCCGCGTGCCGCTGATCGGCTTCTCGGGCAGCCCATGGACCCTGGCCTGCTACATGGTCGAGGGCGCGGGCTCGAGCGACTACCGGCTCGTGAAGGGCATGCTCTACGGCCGCCCCGACCTGATGCACCGCGTGCTCGCGATCAATGCCGACGCCGTGGCCGCCTACCTCAACGCCCAGATCGACGCCGGCGCGCAGGCCGTGATGGTGTTCGACAGCTGGGGCGGCGTGCTGGCCGACGGCGCGTTCCAGGAATTCAGCCTGGCCTACACCGCGCGCGTGCTCGCCGGCCTCAAGCGCCACGGCCCCGACGGCCAGCCGGTGCCGCGCATCGTCTTCACCAAGGGCGGCGGGCTCTGGCTCGAGGACATGCGCGCGCTCGACTGCCAGGTGCTGGGTGTGGACTGGACCGTGAACCTCGGCGCCGCGCGCCACCGCGTGGCCGAGGGCGACGACGGCCAGGCCAAGGCGCTGCAGGGCAACATCGACCCCAACGTGCTGTTCGCGCCGCCCGCGCGCATCGAGGCCGAGGTGGCGAAGGTGCTGCAGGCCTTCGGCGCGCCGCACGCCGACCGCGCGACGGCCGGACCGACCCACATCTTCAACCTGGGCCACGGCATCAGCCAGTTCACGCCGCCCGAGCACGTGTCGGCGCTGGTGCAGGCGGTGCACGCGCAATCGCGCCAGTTGCGGCAGTCCGCCTGACACGGCCCGCGCGCCGCCGGCCGCGGCCGCCACGTCCGCAGGGCGGATGTGGAAAAGAAGATGGCCAGAGTGCGGCGCGGCGGCTTTGTCAAGGCCCAAAACGGGCTCCGGCGACCGACTTATGCACAAAACGCGTGTTGCACTGCGCAAGATTGCGTTAGGCGGGTGCGGCCCCGCTACCAAAGCAATAGCGAAGCTAAGTTGTTGATTTATATGGAGTTTGAACTTTGCCCTTTTTGCGGGCATTCCAGCCAGAGCCTTGATTTTCAAGGCTTGGCGGCGAGTCCAGCCCGGTTTTCAACAAAGTTATCCACAGAAACTCTGGACGGGTCGCAAAGCACTGAAAAATCAACGACTTAAGTGACTTTGCTCAACACTGCTTTAACAAACCCTGCCAACGAGGACACCATCCCAACCCGTCCCATTCCCAGCGAAGACCTGCTCGGCGAGCCGACGAACGGCAGTCCGGGGACGTCCGGCGCCGCGTTGCCCTGGCGCATCGACGTGGCGGTGCAGACGCCCGCGCACAGCGCGCTGGGCGACGTGCTGAGCTATGGCGGCGACGCGCCACTGCCGGCCGGCACGCTGGTGCGGGTGCCGCTGGGCCGGCGCGAGGTGCTCGGGGTGGTCTGGCATGCCGAGGCGCGGACGGCCGAGGAACTGGCCGCGCCCGACCTGGCGCTCAAGCCGGTGGCCGCCGCGCTCGACGCGCTCGCGCCGCTGGGCCCGGCCTGGCGCGACCTCGTGGCCTTCGCCGGGCGCTACTACCAGCGCTCGATCGGCGAGATCGCGCTGGCGGCGCTGCCGCCGCAGTTGCGCGACCTGAGCACGGTGCAGCTCGCGCGCCGGCTCAAGCGCAAGGCGGCCGACGACGAGGCCGCGGCCGACACCGGCACGCCCTCCCCGGTCGAGCCCAGCCCCGAGCAGGCCGCCGCCCTCGCGCGCATCGAGGCCGAGGACGGCCCGTTCCTGCTGGCTGGCAGCACCGGCAGCGGCAAGACCGAGGTCTACCTGCGCTGCGTGGCCGCGCTGCTGGCGCGCTCGCCCGAGGCGCAGGCGCTGGTGATGGTGCCCGAGATCAACCTCACGCCGCAGCTCGAGGCCCGCTTCAAGGCGCGCTTCGGCGCGCAGGCGGTGGTGTCGCTGCACAGCGGCATGACCAATCCGCAGCGCCTCGCGAGCTGGCTGGCCGCGCACGCGGGCGCCGCGCGCATCGTGCTGGGCACGCGCATGGCGGTGTTCGCCTCGATGCCGGGCCTGGCGCTGATCGTGGTCGACGAGGAGCACGACCCGAGCTACAAGCAGCAGGAAGGCGCGCGCTATTCGGCGCGCGACCTCGCCGTGTGGCGCGGCCACCGCGAGAAGGCCAAGGTGATCCTGGGCTCGGCCACGCCCTCGCTCGAGAGCTGGCACCAGAGCCGCCCGCCCGCCGACGGCGACCCCGGCGGGCGCTACGTGCGGCTGGCCATGCCCTCGCGTATCGGCGCGGGCGAGCTGCCCACGGTGCGGCTGGTCGACATGACGCTGCAGCCCGCGAAGACCGTGCTCTCGGCCAAGCTGCTCGACGCCATCGGCCAGCGCATCGCGCGCGGCGAGCAGAGCATGATCTTCCTCAACCGGCGCGGCTATGCGCCGGTGCTGGCCTGCGGCGACTGCGGCTGGAAGAGCGAGTGCCCGCACTGCAGCGCCTACCGCGTGTTCCACAAGATCGACCGCACCCTGCGCTGCCACCACTGCGGCCACACCGAACGCGTGCCGCGCGCCTGCCCGGTCTGCGGCAACCTCGACGTCGCGCCCGTGGGCCGCGGCACCGAGCGGCTCGAGGAGCACCTGGCCGAGCTGTTCTCGGCCGTGAAGCGGCCCGACGGCAGCGCGGTGAGCATCGCGCGCATCGACGCCGACAGCACGAAGAAGCAGGGCGCGCTCGAATCGCAGCTCGCGGCCGTGCACGCGGGCGAGGTCGACGTGCTGGTCGGCACGCAGATGATCGCCAAGGGCCACGACTTCCGCCGCATCACGCTGGTGGCCGCGGTGAACCCCGACGGCGCGCTGTTCTCGAGCGACTTCCGCGCGCCCGAGCGGCTGTTCAGCCTGCTGATGCAGTCGGCCGGCCGCGCGGGCCGCGATGCCGCCTACCTGGCCACGCAGGGCAGCACGGCCGAGATGTGGATCCAGACGCACCACGCGGAACATCCGCTGTTCCAGGCGCTGCGCCGGCACGACTACCCGGCCTTCGCGGCGCAGCAGCTCGAGGAGCGGCAGGCCGCCGCGATGCCGCCCTTCGCCTACCAGGCGCTGGTGCGCGCCGATGCGCGCACGCAGGAGGCGGCGCAGGCCTTCCTCAACGCGGCGAGCGCCGCGGCCGATGGACTGGAAGGGGCGGCGCAGGTGATGCGCTATCCGGCGGTGCCGCTGGCGATCCAGCGCGTGGCCAACGTGGAGCGCGCGCAGATGCTGCTGGAGAGCCACTCGCGCGCCGCGCTGCAGCGCATGCTCGCGCTGTGGCAGCCGCAGCTGCATGCGTTGCGGCGCACGCCCGAGGGCAAGGGCGTGATCCGCTGGCTGATCGACGTCGATCCGCAGGGGATCTGAACCTCGTCGCCATGGGCCCGCGCTCAGTGCAGGCTCATCGGCTCCTTGCCCATCTCGACGTAGCGCAGTTCGCGGTCCGCATGGCGCCGCCGCGCGACGCTGCCGGGCCAGGCGAACACCACCAGGCTCAGCGCGCCGAGCGCCAGCGCCGAGGCCGTGCCGAGCTTGCCGGCCTGCCAGAGCCAGGCCGCGCCAGCGAGCCAGGCCAGCCACAAGAGAATTCGAAACAGTGTTGCCATCATCGTGCGAGCTCCCATGCCATCTTCCGGTCTGCGGCCCACTTTAGCAGCGCAAATGCGAACTCAAGCATTCATCCGAAGTGGTATCGGATAGCTATGTCTTACGGCCAGCATGTCGGACGGGAAAAACTCTGAAAAAAGAGTTGACGCCGCGCGCGCGCCGCTGCAAAAGACTCCGTGGAGGAGTCCGCAATGAGGCGCTCCTCCGGGCCCCGGGCGCCCATCGAGCCCGCTCTCCTGAAGGCAAAGGTCGCTCGTGAAACCGCTCCATTTCGCAAGTGGGATTCTGTCCGTCGCGGCCTCCGCTTGGGCCTGCTTCCTGGTGCTCGCACCCGTCACCGCGCACGCCGCCGAGATCGAACGCCAGGGCCGGCTGCTGCTGGTCTCGGGCATGCTCGACGGCAGCGAGCTCGCCAGCTTCGTCGACCATCTCAACAGCGGCACGGTGCGCACCGTGGTGCTGGAAGACTCCTTCGGCGGCACCGCCGAGGCGGCCGGCGCCTTCGCCGACGCGATCCGCGCGAGCGGCGTCGAGACCGAGGTGCGCGGCCAGTGCATGGCGGCCTGCGCCTATGCCTTCCTCGCGGGCAAGACGCACCGCTTCAGCGACGGCTTCCAGGTCACCGGCCTGATGCTGCCGGTGGCGGCGCGGCCCACGGCGGCCGAGCTCGCGGTGCGCTGGCGCGACGATGCGCACAGGACACCGGCCGATTTCACGACGGGCGCCAGCGCGCCCAAGGTGATCGAGGCCTCGGCCGACGGCCGCGGCGCGAACGACCACTGGCAGCCCGAGCATGGCGTGCTGTTCACCGCCAGCCCTTCGCTGTTCGGCCGCATCTACAACGCCTTCTATTGCGACGGCACGCAGGGCCGCGATTTCTCGAAGTGCGAGCGCCTGCCCGATGCCGATCCGTTCAAGCTCGGCGTGCTGACGCCGTAGCCGGCGTCACTTCAGCAGCCCCACCGCCAGCGGAAAGCTGAAGAAGGCCGCCACCGTCGTCCACAGGATGATGCGTGCGATGCGCCCGTTGTCGGCGCCGAAGCGCTCGGCCAGCATCGACACGTTGCTCGCGCTCGGCAACGCCGCCACCAGCACGATCGCCACCAGCGCCGGCCACGACAGCGGCAGGCCCAGCGCGATCGCCGCGAGCCCCAGCCCCCACACCAGCAGCGGGTGCGCGAGCAGCTTCACCAGCACCACCGGCAGCACGTCGGCCAGCGGCGCCTTCGGCAGGGGCCGCGCGCCGCTGCCCATGGCCTGGGCCACGGCCGCGCTCGCGCCATGCTCGCGCGCCACCAGCGCCGAGCGCGCGAGCACCGCGCCGATGGTGAACAAAGCCACCGGCGAGGCGGCGTCGGCCAGCATCGCCACCGTACGCTCCACCGGGCCCGGCAGCTTCCAGCGCGCGGCCGACAGCAGCACGCCGAGCAGGATCGACCACGGCATCGGATTGACGAGGATGCCGCGCAGCGCCTGGCGCGCGGCCTGCCGCGGCCCGTGGTGCGCGCCACCCGGGCCTGCGCCGTCGAGCCGCGACAGCGCGATGCACAGCGAGGAGGTGACCACGAGGTCGAAGGCGATGGTGATGATCATCGGCCCGGCCGCCTGCGCGCCGAGGATGGCCACCAGCAGCGGCACGCCCATGAAGCCGGTGTTCGGGAAGGCCGCCACCAGCGCGCCGAAGGCGGCGTCGTTCCAGCCGATGCGCGCATTGCGCGTGAACGCCACCACGCCGCCCACCACCGCGAGCGCGCTCAGCCCCCAGACCAGCGCGACGCTGCCGTCGAGCAGCTGCCCGATCGGCGTGCCGGCGCCGAAGCGCAGCAGCATGCACGGCAGCGCGAAGTAGAGGACGAAGCTGTTGAGGCCGGGGATCGCATCGAGCGGGAGGATGCGGGCACGGGCGGCGCCGTAGCCGGCGGCGATCAACGCGAAGAAGGGAAAGGTAACGAGAAAGACGGGCAGCACGGCGTGATTGTCGCCGCCGGCCCCGGCCCTTGCCGAAGGCCGCCGATGCCCCTTTACGGTGCGTTTACCGCGCTTCCCACATCGCGGTATCGGCCGACGCCGCGGCCCCTGCGGCCCCCGTATCATTGCCCGCTTTCGCGCCCGCCGCGCCCTGCGGCCCCTGCCGGCTCCCCTCCCCCTTTCCATGTCCCACGGTCTCAATCTCGCGCAACAAGAAGCGGTCAACTACATGCACGGCCCCTGCCTCGTGCTCGCGGGCGCGGGCTCGGGCAAGACGCGGGTGATCACGCACAAGATCGCGCGCCTGATCCAGGCCGGGCTCGAGCCCAAGCGGATCGCGGCCATCACCTTCACCAACAAGGCCGCCGCCGAGATGCGCGAGCGCGCCAAGGGGCTGATCGGGCGCGATGCCAAGAAGGTGGTGATCTGCACCTTCCACGCGCTGGGCGTGCGCATGATGCGCGAGGACGGCGCGGTGCTGGGCCTGAAGTCGCAGTTCAGCATCCTCGATGCCGACGACGTGACCAAGATCCTCAAGGACGCGGGCGGCACCAGCGACCTGGCGACCGCGCGCATCTGGCAGTGGACCATCAGCAAGTGGAAGAACATGGGCCTGAACGCGGCCCAGGCCGAGGCCATCGCGGCCGACGACAACGAGCGCATCACGGCCACCATCATGGCGCGCTACGAGGAACGCCTGACCGCCTACCAGAGCGTGGACTTCGACGACCTGATCGGCATGCCGCTCAAGCTGCTGCGCGACTTCGAGGAAGTGCGCAGCAAGTGGCAGTCCACGCTGGGCCACATCCTGGTGGACGAATACCAGGACACCAACGCCACCCAGTACGAGGTGCTCAAGGCGCTGTCGGGCACGCGCGGCCACTTCACCGCGGTGGGCGACGACGACCAGTCGATCTACGGCTGGCGCGGCGCCACGCTCGACAACCTGCGCAAGCTGCCGGTCGACTACCCCACGCTCAAGGTCATCAAGCTCGAGCAGAACTACCGCTCGACCAGCGCCATCCTGCGCGCGGCCAACAACGTGATCGGCCCCAACCCCAAGCTGTTCCCGAAGACGCTGTTCTCCGAGCTCGGCGAGGGCGAGCCGGTGCGCGTGGTCGACTGCGACAGCGAGATGCACGAGGCCGAGCGCACGGTGGCGCGCCTCGTGAGCCTGCGCGAGACCTCGAGCCACAAGGAATTCCGCGACTTCGCGATCCTCTACCGCGCCAACCACCAGGCGCGCGTGTTCGAGCAGGCGCTGCGGCGCGCGCAGGTGCCCTACAAGGTCTCGGGCGGCCAGAGCTTCTTCGACCGCGCCGAGATCAAGGACCTCTGCGGCTGGTTCCGCCTGTGGGTGAACAACGACGACGACCCCGCGTTCCTGCGCGCCATCACCACGCCCAAGCGCGGCATCGGCCACACCACGCTGGCGGCGCTGGGCACCTTCGGCAGCCAGTACAAGCTGAGCCTGTTCGAGGCGCTGTTCTCCTCCTCGCTGCCCAGCGTGATGCCCAAGCGCGCGCTCGAAAGCCTGCACGAGTTCGGCCGCTACATCAACGACCTCGAATACCGCGCGCGCCAGACCCTGGGCGCCGAGAACGCGCGCGCCTTCCTCGACACCTGGCTCAAGGAGATCGAGTACGAGAAGCACATCTACGACGGCGAGGACAGCGAGCAGGCCGCGGCCTCGCGCTGGACCAACGTGATGGAGTTCTGCGACTGGATGGCGCAGCGCTGCGGCGGCGAGCTCGACGACGTGGCCGGCGTCAACAACACCAGCGAGCCCAAGAGCCTGCTCGAGGTGGCGCAGACGATCTCGCTGCTGTCGACCATCAGCGAGCGCGAGCAGGACCAGAACGTGGTCACGCTGTCGACGCTGCACGCCTCCAAGGGCCTCGAGTGGCCGCACGTGATGCTGATCGGCTGCAACGAGGGCCTGCTGCCCTTCAAGCTCGACGACGACGACGGCCGCCAGCAGCAGGTCAGCGAGAGCACGCTCGAGCGGCTGCAGGAAGAGCGCCGGCTGATGTACGTGGGCATCACGCGCGCGCAACGCAGCCTCGCGGTGAGCTGGACCAAGCGCCGCAAGAAGGGCCGCGAGATGGTGCTCGCGCAACCGAGCCGCTTCATCGCCGAGATGGCGCTCGACAAGAGCACCACGCGCGAGGACCCGCGCGAGAAGCTCAAGGCCCTGCGCGCCGAGTTCGCGCGCAAGGCCCAGGAGGGCGCGGCCGCCGCGGCGGCTTCGTCGGCCGCGCCATGAAGCGCCGCGTTCGAGGCCTGGCCCTCGCGACCCTCGCCCTGCTGGCTTCGGCCGGCGCGCTCGCTCAGGCCAGCAGTTGCCCCGACAGCGTGCAGGACCTGCCGCCCGAGGCGCTCTACGGCCGCTGGGAGGCGCGCTTCGACGGCCTGCCGGCCGTGGCCGTCGTGCAGCTGGCCCGCCATCCCGAATACGCCGGCGTGCGCGGCACCATCGCGCGCCCCGCCGTCACCGGCCGGCCGGCCGCGGTGGCGCAACTGGCGGGCGACATCGGCGACGACGGCACGCTGGCCATCGACGAATCGCTCGACGGCCGCAGCATCAGCGGCGTCTGGGTCGGCGCGATGGCGCCCGGCGGCTGCGGCCGCGAATTCCGCGGAACCTGGCGCGACGCCACCGATGAGAGCACGCATCCCTTCGTGCTGACGAAAAAGGAAGGGTCAGGGAAATGAACACCACCATGCAAGGCCGCCCACGCGCGGTGCTGGCCACCGCGGCGCTGCTGCTGACCGGCGCCGCGCAGGCGCAGGCCGTCGACCAGCCCAAGAGCCCGCTGGCCGACAACCAGCTCACCTGGCAGAGCTGCGCCGCGCTCGGCGCCGACAACGCCGCGCGGCTGGCCTGCTACGACCGCTGGTCGCAGCAGCAGACGCTGCCCTCGGTGTCGGTACCGGTCGCGCCGCCGGTGCTGGCCAACACCCAGCCCGCGCCGCCGGTCGACGGCTCGATCCCGGCCACGCGCGTGGTCTCGGTCGCCACCACCGAGGGCTGCCGCGACCGCCAGTACTCGGCGCTGTCGCGCTTCTGGGAACTCGAGAACGCCACCGACTGCGGCACCTTCGGCTTTCGCGGCTACCGGCCGCTCAATGTTTCGGTCTCGGCCGCGGGCAGCAAGCCCGACACGCCCACCTCGCCCTCGGCCGGCCACACCGGCGAGCCGGTGGCCTACCAGGCCAACGAGATGCGCATCGGCCTGTCGGTGCGCACCAAGCTCGCGCAGGGCCTGCTGACGCAGAACGACCCGGTCAAGAAGGACTCGCTGTGGTTCGCCTACACGCAGCAGTCGACCTGGCAGCTGTTCAACGGCGCGATCTCGCGGCCCTTCCGCACCACCGACCACGAACCCGAGCTGATGTATGTCTACCCGACCGACTTCAAGCTGCCGGGCGGCTGGCGCTGGCGCTACACCGGGCTGGGCATCGTGCACCAGTCGAACGGCCAGAGCCTGCCGCTGTCGCGCAGCTGGAACCGCGTCTACCTGATGGGCGGCGCCGAGCTCGACGACCGCTTCAGCATCACGGGCCGGATCTGGAAGCGCATCTCGGAGGACCCGGCCAAGGACGACAACCCCGACATCGCCGACTACATCGGCCGCGCCGAAGTCACCGGCCGCTGGAACCTCGACCGCAACAACACGCTGGGCATCACCGTGCGCAACAACCTGCGCGACAGCGGGCGCGGCTCGGTGCGACTCGAATGGCTGAAAGCGATCGGCGACCCGACCAAGAGCAACCTGCGCTTCCACACGCAGCTGTTCTACGGCTACGGCGACACGCTGGTGGACTACAACCGCAAGCGCACGGTGTTGAGCATCGGCCTGAGCCTGGTCGACTTCTGATGTCCGCGAACCCACGGAGACCTTGTCCATGAGCACCGAACTGTCCCCCGTCGACGCCACCCAGCGCGAGATCATCGCGGCGCTGGCCGTCGCGCCCGTGTTCGACGCCGCCGCCGAGCTCGAGCGGCGCGTCGAATTCCTTGCCGCCTACCTGCGCCGCACGGGCCTGTCGACCTACGTGCTGGGCATCAGCGGCGGCGTGGATTCGCTGACCGCCGGCTGCCTCGCGCAGCGTGCGGTCGAGCGGCTGCGCGCCGAGGGTCGCGAGGCCACCTTCATCGCGATGCGGCTGCCCTACGGCGTGCAGAAGGACGAGGCCGAGGCGCAGGCCTCGCTGGCCGTGATCCGTCCCGACCGCCTGCTGACGGTGGACGTGCGGCCCGCGGCCGACGCGATGCTCGCGGCGCTCAAGGCCGGCGACCTCGCCTTCCGCGACGCGGCGCACGAGGACTTCGTGCTCGGCAACATCAAGGCGCGCCAGCGCATGATCGCGCAGTTCGCGGTGGCGGGCGCGCACAACGGCATCGTGATCGGCACCGACCACGCGGCCGAGGCGCTGATGGGGTTCTTCACCAAGTTCGGCGACGGCGCGGCCGACATCACGCCGCTGACCGGCCTCAACAAGCGCCGCGTGCGCGCGGTGGCGCAGCTGCTCGGCGCGCCCGATGCGCTGGTCTACAAGGTGCCCACGGCCGACCTCGAGTCGCTGGTGCCGGGCAAGCCCGACGAGGACGCCTTCGGCGTGACCTACGAGCAGATCGACGACTTCCTCGAGGGCAAGCCGGTGTCGGCCGCGGCGCGCGAGGTCATCCTGTCGACGCACCGCAAGAGCGCGCACAAGCGCGCGCTGCCGGTCGAGCCGCCGGCGGCCTGAGGCGGAGTGCCCCGGCTTCGACAAGCTCAGCCTGAACGGCTGGAAATGATCGAGGCACGGTGCCACCCCACCCGTTCACGCCGAGTCCTGAGCCGGTCGAAGGATCGAAGCGCCGCCCCCGGCCATCGACTGCGCACGAAACTCGCGCGGCGTCAGCCCCATGTGCTGCCGGAAGCGCCGGCTGAAATAGACGGCGTCGGCGAAGCCGCACTGCCGCGCGATGTCGGCGATGCGGCCGTCCGAGGCCAGCAGCAGTTCGCGCGCGCGTTCCAGCCGCCTTTCGGTCACCAGTTCGGTGAAGGTGCGCTGGGTCTGCTTCTTCAGCAGGTGCGCGAGGTAGTTCGGCGACAGCATCGCGGCCGCGGCCGCGTCGTTGAGCGACATCTCCTCGCCCAGGTGCTCGCGCACGTAGTGCAGCACGCGCTGCAGCGCATCGCGCCGCGAGCTGTGGCCGCGGTGGCGCGCCGCCTGTTCGCGCAGCGCCGCCTCGTGCCTTCGGCAAGCCAGCGAGAGCATCTGCAGCAGGATGCCGCGGATCGCGCCGCCGGCCGCGAAGCGCCCTTCGCGATTGAGCGCCGAGAGCTCCGCGAGCCAGCCGAGGATGCGCGCGAAGTCCTCGGCCTCGAAGCGAAAGTCCACGTACTCCTGGAACAGGAAGGGCGCGAGCTCGGGATGGCGCGCGATCGGCACCTCCTCGAGATCGAGCGGCTCGACCGCCAGCTCGGGCCAGAGGAAGGACTGGTCGAAGTTGACGATGGCGTAGCGCGCGCCCGGCGGATGCGGCACCACGTGCAGCCGGTACGGCAGCACGAAGCTCAGGCAGCCCGCGCCGAAGGCCCGCGCGGCGCCGCCGATCAGCTGCCGCGAGTCGCCCTCGATGCCGACCTGGATCTGGAAGTACTCGTGGCGGTGCGGGCGCGCGAGCACGTCGCGCGCGCCCTCGAAGCGGATGTCGAAATCGAGGTGGTCGGCGCGCTCCTGCATGCCGTAGAGGCGATGGCTCGAGCTCGAAGCGGGCATCGCGCGATGGTACGCCCGGGCCCCGGGTGTTGCCTGCGTGCTGCTTTTGCGTAGATGCGTGCGCAAGCGCGCGCACCCGGGCTCCCAGAATCGTCTCGCTACTACCGAAGGAGACCACTCATGAGCAATTCCTCCCGCCGCGGCCTGCTGGCCGGCGCCGCCATGGCCACCGGCGCCATCGCCGGCTGCGCGCTGCCCGCGGGCGCCGCGCGCCACGCGAAGACGCCGTTCGACGTGCCCGCCGCGACCATCCCGATCGCCGGCAGCGACCAGGTGTTCCCGGTGCGCCGCATCTACTGCATCGGCCGCAACTACGCCGCGCATGCGCGCGAGATGGGCTCCGACCCGACGCGCGAACCGCCCTTCTTCTTCCAGAAGCCGGCCGACGCGGTGCAGGTGGTGCTGCCCGGCACCGTGGCCGACCATCCCTATCCCACGCTGACGAAGAACTACCACTACGAGGCCGAACTCGTGGTGGCGCTCGGCAAGGGCGGGCGCGACGTCTCGATCGACGATGCGCTGGGCCTGGTCTACGGCTACTCGCTGGGCCTGGACATGACGCGGCGCGACCTGCAGCGCGGCATGGGCGACCAGAAGAAGCCCTGGGAGATCGGCAAGAGCTTCGACCATTCGGCGCCCGTGGGCCCGATCCATCCGGTGGCGCAGATCGGCCACTTCAGCGACGGCGCGATCTGGCTCAAGGTCAACGGCGAGACGAAGCAGAGCGCCACGCTCAAGCACATGATCTGGTCGGTGGCCGAGCAGATCAGCCGGCTGTCGCAGGCTTTCGAGCTGCAGCCCGGCGACATCATCTACGCCGGCACGCCCGAGAACGTGGGCCCGGTGGTGCGCGGCGACCTGATCGAGATCCACATCGACGGGCTGCCGAACCTGTCGGTGAAGGTGGTCTGAAGCCATGAGGAACACGACACGATTCCTCGGCGTGGCCTTGCTGGCCGGCCTCGCGCTCGGTGCCCAGGCCGCGGGCATGAAGGTCACGTCGAGCGCCTTCGCCGACGGCGCGACCCTACCGAAGATCCACGCAGGCGACGCACCTGGCTGCGGCGGCCAGGGCGTGTCGCCGCCCGTGGCCTGGAGCGACCTGCCCGCGGGCACGCGCTCGGTCGCGGTGCTGATGAGCGATCCCGATGGCGGCAAGGGCCTCGGCGTCTCGCACTGGGTGGCCTACAACATCCCGGCCGCCAGGGGCCAGCTGCGGCAGGGCGAGGGCCAGATGGCGAACGCCGAGTTCAGCGTCGGCAAGAACGTGGCCGGCGCGATCGCCTACCGCGGCATGTGTCCGCCGGCCGGCGACCTGCCGCACCACTACGTGCTGACGGTGATCGCCACCGAGGCCGAGCCGGGCTCGCTGCCAGAGGGACTCACGCGGGAGGAACTGCTGGCGGCGCTCAAGGGCCGCACGCTGATGGGACAGAGCGTGGTGGGCCTCTACGGCCAGTGAGCGACCAGGCGCGGCTCAGCTGCTCTGCCGCACCACCAGTTCGAAGCCCAGGTCCACGGTGCGCCGCGCGTCGGCCACGGGCTCGTCGCGCATCAGCGCGAGCAGCATGCCGGCCGCGCGCTCGCCGATCTCGCGGCGCGGCGTGCGCACGGTGGTCAGCGGCGGCAGCATCTGGTCGCTGCCGCCGAGGTCGTTGAAGCCCGCGATCGCCACGCGTTGCGGCACCGGCACGCCGGTGCGCAGCGCGGCCAGCAGCCCGCCCTGGGCCAGGTCGTCGTTGCAATAGAAGATCGCGTCGAGGTCGGGATGGCGCGCCAGCAGTTCCTCGAACTGGCGCCCGCCGAGCGCGAGCGAGGTGGGCCCCGGCGTCAGCAGCTCGAGCGCCGGGTCGTGGCAGCCGGCCGCGCGCAGCGCCTCGCGGTAGCCGGCCAGGCGCTGCAGCACGCGCGGATCGAGCTGGCCCGCGGCATAGGCGATGCGGCGGCGGCCGCGCGCGAGCAGGTGCTCGACGATGGCGCGGCCCGCATCCTGCTGCGAGAAGCCCACGCTGTGGATGCCGGGTGCCTCCGAGGTCTCCATCAGGTGCACGCAGGGCGCGTCGCTGGCCTCGAGCAGGCGCGTGGCGCCCGCGCTGCGGTCGAAGCCGGTCAGCAAGAGGCCCGCGGGCCGCTGCGAGAGATAGCTGCGCAGCAGCGCCTCCTCCTGCGCGGGGTCGTAGTGGGTCACGCCGATCAGCGACTGGAAGCCGTGCGGCGCCAGCGTGTCCTGCACCGCCTCGAGCAGCTCCACGAACAGCTGGTTGGTCAGCGACGGGATCAGCACCGCCACGTGCGAGCTGCGCGCCGAGGCCAGCGCGCGCGCCGCCACGTTGGGCACGTAGCCGAGCTCGTCGACCGCGGCCTGCACCCGTGCCTTCAAGTCGGGCGCGACGTTGCGCGCGCCGCGCAGCGCGCGCGACACGGTGATCGGGCTCACGCCCGAGACGCGCGCCACGTCGTCGAGGGTGACGCGGCTGGAGGAACGGGAGCGCGGGCGCTCGGGAACATCGGCCATGGCGAAATCTAGGGTTACTACCGATCCAGGATTGGACAGCGCTGTCCTAGGATAGCGCTGTCCCGGCCCTTGCCGCCTCGGAAAAACCCGAGGATGCTTCAGAGGCTGGTTTTTTTGGGTTGTGCAGGATAGCGCTATCCCAACCCCGCCGGCCGCCCTTGCAGCGCCCGGCTTCAGGAGACAGACATGTTCGGAATGAGCAAAGAGGTGTTCCTGCTCGTCGACGCCCTGGTGGCGATCCTCGGGCTCATCCTTCTGATCACGCGCTGGCGCGTGCACCCCTTCATCGCGCTGACCCTGGCCGCGGGCTTCCTCGGCCTGACCTCGGGCATGCCGGTGGACCTGGTGATGAAGTCCTTCCAGGACGGCTTCGGCGGCGTGCTGGGCTTCGTGGGCATCGTGCTCGGCCTGGGCACCATGCTCGGCAAGATGATGGCCGAGTCGGGCGGCGCCGACCGCATCGCGCGCACGCTGATCGACGCCTTCGGCAAGGAGCGCGTGCACTGGGCGATGATGTTCGCGGCCTTCCTGGTCGGCATCCCGCTGTTCTTCGAGATCGGCTTCGTGCTGCTGATCCCGCTGGTGTTCATCGTGGCGCGGCGCACCGGCGTGTCGCTGATCCGCATCGGCATTCCGCTCCTGGCGGGCCTGTCGGTGGTGCACGGCCTGGTGCCGCCGCATCCGGGGCCGCTGCTGGCCATCGGCGTGTTCGGCGCCGACATCGGCAAGACCATCTTCTACGGCCTGATCGTGGGCCTGCCCACCGCGATGATCGCGGGCCCGATCTTCGGCAAGTTCATCTCGAAGTACGTGCCCGGCGAGGCCTCGCCCGAGCTGCTCGAACAGCTGGCGCGCGAGCCCGAGGCGCGCGAGCTGCCGGGCTTCGGCGTCACGCTCTTGACGGTGCTCCTGCCCGTGGGGCTGATGCTGCTGAAGACCTTCGCCGACGTGGCGCTCGACGAGAAGAACATCGTGCGCCAGTGGATGGACTTCATCGGCCACCCGATCACCGCGCTGCTGGCGGCGCTCCTGCTGTCGCTCTACACCTTCGGCTATGCGCGCGGCTTCACGAGCAAGCAGATCATGAAGTTCGTCGACGACAGCCTGGCGCCCACGGCGGCCATCGTGCTGATCATCGGCGCGGGCGGCGGCTTCAAGCAGATGCTGGTGGCCAGCGGCGTGGGCAACGCGATCGGCCACATGGCGCTGAACGCGCAGGTCTCGCCGATCCTGCTGGCCTGGCTGGTCGCGGGCCTGATCCGCATCGCCACCGGCTCGGCCACGGTCGCCACCATCACGGGCGCGGGCATCGTCGCGCCGCTCGCCACCATGGTGCCGGGCGTGAACCGCGAGCTGCTGGTGCTGGCCACGGGCGCGGGCTCGCTGATCCTGTCGCACGTCAACGACGCGGGCTTCTGGCTGGTCAAGCAGTACTTCAACATGACGGTGGCCGAGACCTTCAAGACCTGGACCGTGATGGAAACGCTGATCTCGGTCGTCGGCATCGTCTTCATCATGCTGCTGAGCATGGTGGTCTGAGGAGGAAGCATCCATGGGCCGCACCGTCATCGGCGTCGACATCGGAACCACCAGCACCAAGGCCGTGGCCTTCACGCCCGCGGGGCGCGTGCTGGCCCATCAAACGGTCGGCTATCCGCTGCTCGCGCCCGAGGCGGGCGCCGCCGAGCAGGATCCCGAGCAGATCTTCCAGGCCGTGCTCGCGGCCATCGCGGGCTGCGTGCAGGAGAGCAAGGCCGCGCCCGCCGACGTGCTCGCCGTGTCCTTCAGCGCGGCCATGCACAGCCTGATCCTGGTCGACGGCGCGGGCGCGCCGCTCACGCCCAGCATCACCTGGGCCGACCAGCGCGCCGCGCCCTGGGCCGAGCGCATCCGCGACGAATGGGACGGCCTCGCGATCTACCGCCGCACCGGCACGCCGATCCATCCGATGTCGCCGCTGGCCAAGCTGGTGTGGCTGCGCCACGAGCGCGCCGAGCTGTTCGCGCGCGCCGAGCGCTTCGTCGGCATCAAGGAGTACGTGTTCTTCCGGCTGTTCGGCCAGTGGCAGGTCGACCATTCGATCGCCTCGGCCACGGGCCTGTTCGACATCGAGCGGCTGGCCTGGGACGAGGGCGCGCTCGAACTGGCCGGCGTGCGCGCCGAGCAGCTCTCGCGGCCGGTGCCCACCACCTGGCACGTCGAGGGCCTGGCGGCCGACGTCGCGGCCAAGCTCGGCCTGGCCGAGCACACGCCCTTCGTGATCGGCGCCAACGACGGCGTGCTGTCGAACCTCGGCGTCAACGCGGTCTCGCCCGGCGAGGTGGCCGTGACCATCGGCACCAGCGGCGCGATGCGCACCGTGGTCGACCATCCGATGACCGACCCCGAGGGCCGCACCTTCTGCTATGCGCTGGCCGAACGGCGCTGGGTGGTGGGCGGGCCGGTGAACAACGGCGGCATCATCCTGCGCTGGGTGCGCGACGAGTTCGCCGCGGCCGAGGCCGAGACCGCCAAGCGCCTGGGCATCGACACCTACGAGGTGCTCACGCGCATCGCCGAGCGCGTGTCGGCCGGCAGCGAGGGGCTGGTGTTCCATCCCTTCCTCACCGGCGAGCGCGCGCCCTACTGGAACGCCAACCTGCGCGGCTCCTTCTTCGGCCTGGGCATCCACCACCGCAAGGAGCACATGATCCGCGCGGTGCTCGAGGGCGTGATCTTCAACCTGCACAGCATCCTGCCCGCGGTCGAGGCGATCGCGGGCCGCAGCGCTCACATCAAGGCCACGGGCGGCTTCGCGCGCTCGGGCATGTGGCGCCAGATGATGGCCGACGTGTTCGACCGCGAGGTGGTGGTGCCCGAGAGCTTCGAGAGCTCCTGCCTCGGCGCCGCGGTGCTGGGCCTCTATGCGCTGGGCCATGTCGATTCGCTCGACGTGGTGGCGGGCATGGTCGGCGCCACGCACCGTCACACGCCCAATGCGAAGAACGCCGCGCTCTACCGGCAGCTGCTGCCGGTGTACCTCTCGCTGCCGCGCAAGCTCGGCGAGGAATACCGGCTGCTGGCCGCGTTCCAGCAGCAGACGGCCGCCCCGCCGCCGCCGCGCCGCAGCTGAGGCGCTCTTCCCCTTCGTCCGTTGGAGATTCGGTCTTGCTGAACACGATCCCCCCGGCCTCCGCCTCCCGGCCCCACACGCCCAGCGCGCCGCGCCCCAAGCTGCCGCTGCCCGCGGTGGCACCGCGCCCGCGCGGCGGTGCGCGCGCGCGTGCGCTCGATGCGCGGCGCAACGCGGCCGCCGCCACGCCCGAGCCGGCCGACACGCGCGTCACCATTCACTGCGAAAGCTCACCCGCCTCGTCGGCACGCGGCCAGGAAACGAACTGCCTGCACGAGCACGAGCTGCACCTGATCGGCGCCGCGCCCGCGCGCCTGCGCGTGGGCCAGGGCCTCGACGAGGAAACCCATCGCTTCGCGCCCGGCAGCCTGGTGCTGCTGGGGCCGCGGCTGCCGCACAGCCTCGCGTTCGAGCACCATCCGCTGCACGGCGGCGGCAATGCGGGCGGCCTGGTGCTGCGCTTCGGCGACGAGCCGCTGCGCCGCGGCATGGAGCTGTTCCCCGAACTGCGCGACGCCGCGCCGCTGCTGGCGCGCGCGCGGCAGGGGGTGCACTTCGTGGGCCTGGGCGAAGGCATCGTCTCGCGGCTGCGGCGCATCGAGATGCTGCAGGGCCTGGCGCGCTTCGCCGAGTTCACGGTGCTGCTCAACGAACTCTCGCAATGGTCCGAGTACCGGCTGCTGGCCGACGCCGCCTTCACCGACGATTCGCTCGGCGAGCATGGCGCCGCGCTGCGCATCCACAAGGCGCTCGACCACATCCGCGACAACTATGCCGAGGGGCTGTCGCTGGCCGAGGTCGGCGCCATCGTCGGCATGCGCGAGAACGCCTTCTCGCGCAGCTTCCGCCGCGCCACCGGCCAGACCTTCACCGACTTCGTGATCGGCCTGCGCGTGGCGCGCGCCTGCCGCCTGCTGGCCTCCACGCGCCAGCACGTGAGCAGCATCTGCTACGAGGTGGGCTTCAACAACATCTCGAACTTCAACCGCCACTTCCGGCGCATCAAGGGCATGACGCCCGGCGAGTTCCGCGCCGCGGCACGCGGCTGAGGAAGACTTTCGTCGCCCACCGCCTACAGACAGGGCGGGCCGATCGGATCAAGGTCGATCCATGACACATCCGATCGAACTCATCGTGGACGAGCCGGCACCCGGATCCTTTGTCTGGCGCCTGCTCGAGACCGACGACGGCGGGGGCCATCCCCGCGTGCTGCGCAGCGCCTTCGACCCTGCCGACAGCTACGAAGTGGCGCTCGCCAGCGGCGAGCGCGCGCTGCACAGCGAGATACGACAGCGGGCCGTCGCGCCCGCCTGAGCGCATCGGGGCGCTCGCCCGCTCAGGGCTCGCCCTTGCCGTTGCGATGCTCGGTCGGCCCATTGCGGTCCGACAGTTGCTCCGCGGGTGTGCCCAGCAGGCCACTGTCGGCGCCACTTTGCTGCGTGCCGCCGTCGCGGCCGCGGCCACGCCCCGAATAGATCTCGTCGTCGTCGAAATCGAGCGGCGGCTCGCCGGGACCGCCACCGGTCTCCACGCGTGCGCGCGTGGGCGGCTTGTCGCCGTGCGGACCGATCGCGTCGGGCAAGCCGGTGTCGTCGCTCGGGATCTCGTCCTTGGATTTGCTCAGTGCCATGGGAAGCTCCTTCTTGATGAATGAAGGCCATGCTTGGTCGGCCCCCGCGCGCCCGATGTGGGAAGGACGCGGCCGCGCGTGTAGGCCATGCCGTGGGCATGGACGCCGACATCGCGTTGCGCACCAGGCCCGCGGCCTGCGTTGCGTTGTCGGTATCGGATGACACGCCCGTGCGCCGCGTGACCGCGCCGCGGGGCGCGGACGCCTCTTAGGGTCGAACGGCCCCTACCCCTTCCACCCTTCGTTTTTCGCTTTCGCAAGGAGATCTCCATGACCGCCACCACCACCGACCAAAGCAAGCTCTGGGACCTGATCAAGGACACGCGCTTCGGCATGCTCACGCACCGCCACGGCGACGGCCAGCTGCACAGCCACCCGCTGACCACGCAGAACAAGGACGGCGACGAGGCCGGCACGCTCTACTTCTTCGTGCCGAAGGATGGCGACATCGCGCGCCATGTCGCGGGCGATCCGGTCGTGAACATCGCCTACGCCAACACCGACAGCGACAGCTACGTGTCGATCTCGGGCCGCGCCGAACTGCGCGAGGACGCCGCCAAGAAGCGCGCCCTGTTCAGCAAGATGGTCGAGGCCTGGTTCCCCAAGGGCGTGGACGATCCCAACCTCGGCCTGCTGGCCGTGGACGTGGTCGAGGCCGAGTACTGGGACGTCGACGACAGCAAGATGGTCCAGCTCTACAAGATGGCCAAGGCCGCCCTCACCGGCGAGCCGCCGAAGAACCTCGGCGAGCACAAGAAGGTCGCCGTCTGAGGGCAGCACGACCGATGACGGAGGCAACGACCGCACAAGCCGCCGGCACGCCCGGCTCCGCAGGCCCCGCGGCGACGCCGCACCGCTGGCAGTTCATGCGCGCCGGCGGCGTCGACCAGGTGGTGTTCCGCAGCGGCGAGGACATCGCGCGCATCGCCGAGCTCGACCAGAAGCTCTGGGTCGCGCTGGCCTGCCCCACGCGCGGCATCGACTTCGATCCGCGCACGCTGGACCTGATCGACACCGACCGTGACGCTCGCGTGCGCCCGCCCGAGGTGATCGCGGCCTGCCAGTGGGCCTGCGAGCGGCTGCGCAGCGCCGACGTGCTGCTCTCGGGCGGCGGCACGCTGTCGCTCGACGACCTCGACGGCGCGAAGGCACCCGGCGCCGAACTCGCGAAGGAGGGCCGGCGCATCCTCGACCTGCTCGGCAAGGAAGGCACCAACACCCTCACGCTGGCCGACATCTCCGACCGCGGCGAATGGCTGGCCTCGATGCGCTTCAACGGCGACGGCGTGGTGACGCCCGAGACCGCCGAGGACGAGGCGCTGCGCGCCGCCATCGCCGAAGCGATGCGCAGCCACGGCAGCACGCCCGACCGCCACAAGCAGACCGCCGGCATCGACCGCGCGCGCGCCGAGGCTTTCATGGCCGACGCGGCCGCGATGCGCGACTGGTACGCCAAGGGCACCGACGCCGCGCTGCTGGCGCTCGGCGATCGCACGCTGGCCGCGGCCGAGGCGATGCGCAAGGTGGCGGCCAAGATCGACGATTTCTTCGCGCGCTGCCGCGTGGCCGCCTACGACGTGCAGGCCGTGACGGCGCTCAACCCCTCGCCCGAGGCCTACGACGCGCTCGCGGGCCACACGCTCGATGCCAACGCGCATCCGATCGCCGAGCTGCCGCTGGCACCGATCACGCCGCATCGCTCGCTGCCGCTGCGCGGCACCAGCCTCAACCCGGCCTGGGCCGAGGCCATCGCGGCCTTCGCGCGCGACGCGGTCGCGCCGCTGCTCGGCGCGCGCGACAGCCTCGAGGACGACGAATGGCAGGCGCTGCGCCAGCAGCTCGGCGCCTGCGAGGGCTGGATCGCGTCGCGGCCGGCCAACGCGCTCGCGAGCCTGTCGCACGAGCGCATCGAGGCGCTGCTCGCCACGCGCGAGGCGCTGCTCGCGCTGATCGCCGAGGACGAGGCGGCCGAGACCCACAACAAGCTGCTGGTCGATCTCGAGAAGCTGCTGCGGCTGCAGCGCGACCTCAAGCTGCTGCTCGACAACTTCGTCTCGTTCAAGGCCTTCTACCGGCGCGAGGGCGCGATCTTCCAGGCTGGCACGCTCTACCTCGACGGGCGCAGCTGCGAGCTCACGGTGCAGGTGCAGGACACGGCCAAGCACGCGGTGCTCGCGGGCCTCGCGAAGACCTGCCTGGCCTATTGCGACTGCACGCGGCAGGGGCAGAAGATGAGCATCGTGGCGGCCTTCACCGCGGGCGACGTGGACTTCCTGTTCGTCGGACGCAACGGCGTGTTCTACGACCGCCAGGGCCGCGACTGGGACGCCACCATCACCAAGCTGATCGAGAACCCGACCAGCGTGGCCCAGGCCTTCTTCGCGCCCTACAAGAAGTTCGTTCGCATGATCGAGGAGCAGGTGGCCAAGCGCGCGGCCGCGAGCGAGGCCGGTTCGCAGACGGCGCTGCAATCGCTGGCCGGCAAGGTCGCGACCGCCGACCAGGCCGCGGGCGCCGATCCCGCGAAGGCGGCCGCCAAGCCGCCGCTGCCGGCCACCAGCCGGGTCGACGTCGGCACGGTGGCCGCGATCGGCGTGGCGCTCGGCAGCATCAGCGCGGTGCTGGTCGGCATCTTCGGCAAGTTCATCGACCTGGGGCAGTGGATCCCGGTGGCGCTGATCGGCATCGTGATCGCGATCTCGGGGCCGAGCATGCTGATCGCCTGGCTCAAGCTGCGCCAGCGCAGCCTGGGGCCGATCCTCGACGCCAGCGGCTGGGCCATCAACGGCCGCATGAAGGTCAACGTGCGGCTCGGCGGCATGCTGTCGCAGACCGCGCACGTGCCGCCGGGCGCGCGCCGGATCACGCCCGACCCCTACCGCGAGCGGCACGGGCTCACGGGCGCGGTGGCGGCCGCGTGCATCGTGGGCGCGGTCGCGGTGCTGGCCTGGCGCATGGACTGGCTCGACGAGCGGCTGCCGGCGCGGCTGCAGCACGATCCGGCCGCGGCAAGCGCGCCGGGCGCCTGAGCGCGCCCATCGTCGAGCCAATAATCGGGCCATGACCAGGCCCGATGCCGCCCCGCCCTGCTGGCACTACGCGCCGGCGCCGCACGACGGCGTCGAGCTCGCGCACTGGCAGGGCACGCAGGTGCCGCTGCTGCAGCCGCACTTCCATCGCCAGACGCAACTGAGTTTCGTGTTGCGCGGCAGCCGCGTCGTCGAGGCCGGCGGCCAGTGCTTCGAACTGCGGGCCGGCGACTGCCTCGCCATACCGGCGGGCGTGGCGCATCGCGGCCTCGCGCACACGCACGCGGGCACGGTCTGCCTCAACGTCTACGCGCCGGCCGAGCGGATGGGCGCGGCCTGCGTGCTCGACGGGCAGGCGCTCGACGCGCTCGCATGGCACGAACCGGTCTCGAGGATCGCGCGGCGCCTCGGCCTGAGCCGCGAGGCCTTCACGCGCCGCTTCGCCGCCCAGACCGGGCTGCCGCCGCATGCCTGGCGGCTGGTCGACCGGCTCAACGTCGCGCGCGAGCGGCTGCGCGGCGATGCCGAGCTGGCGGAGCTCGCGCTCGAGCTGGGCTTCACCGACCAGAGCCACCTGGGGCGCCACTTCCGCCGCGTGTTCGGCGTCTCGCCGGGCCGCTACCGGCGCGGCATGCGGCCTCCCTCACAAACGTCCTAGATCGAAGCCGCGCGCGTTCCTAGCATCCCGTCTTTTTGCACGGGAGGTGGGCGATGGAACCGAAGGTCATGGCGCTGCTGTTCGCGGCCGGCGCGGCGGGCGGCGTGGTCAATGCGATCGCGGGCGGCGCCACGCTGATCACCTTTCCGGCCATGCTCGCGGCCGGCCTGCCGCCGGTGGTGGCCAATGCATCGAACGCGGTCGCGATCTCGCCGGGTCACCTGCTCGCGGCCGTGGCCGATCGCGCGAAGCTGCCCGCGGCCGACCGCCGGCTCGCGCTCTCGCTGGCCGCCGCCACGCTCGGCGGCATCGCGGGCGCGCTGCTGCTGCTCGCGCTGCCCGAGGCCGCCTTCCTGCAGCCGGTGCCGCTGCTGATCGGACTCGCGACCGCGCTGTTCGCCTTCGCGCCACGAATCCAGGCCTGGGCCGCGCGGCGGCGCGAAGGCGCGGCGCCGAGCGCGCTCGCCGGCACGGCCGCGCTCGCCGCCGTCTCGGTCTATGGCGGCTTCTTCGGCGCGGGACTGGGCGTGATGCTCAGCGCGCTGCTGGCGATCGAGGACCCCGACGACATCCGGCGCGTGAAGGTGATGAAGAACCTGCTCGCCACGGCCGTGAGCCTGGCGGCGATCGTCATCTTCGTGGTGCAGGGCGCGGTGCACTGGGGCGCCACGCTCGCGATGCTGGCCGGCGCGGTGCCGGGCGGCTGGGCCGGCGGTCACCTGGTGCGGGTGCTGCCCGCGCGGGCCGTGCGGCGCGCGGTGATCGCGGCCGGGCTCTTCATGAGCGCGTACTACGCGGCGCGCATCTGGTTCTGAAGCCGTTGGCTTCAGTCGATCAGCTGCGCCTTCATCGCGTAGTAGGTGAGGTCGCTGTTGGTGTTGAGGTGCAGCTTCTCGAGCAGCCGCGTGCGGTAGGTGCTCACGGTCTTGACCGACAGCGACAGCGCGTCGCCGATGCTGCCCACCGATTCGCCCTTGGCCAGCTTCAGGAACACCTGGAACTCGCGCTCCGACAGGTGCTTGTGCGGCGGCGCGTCGTCCTTGCGGTCGAGCTGGTTGGCGAGGATCTCGGCCACCGAGGGCGTGATGTAGCGCCGGCCCAGCGCCACGGTGCGGATCGCATTGGCGATCTCCTCGGGCTCGCAGTCCTTGTTGAGGTAGCCCGAGGCACCCTGGCGGATCAGGTTCACCGCGTAGTGTTCCTCGGGGTAGGCGCTCAGCACGAGGATGCCGAGGTCGGGGGCTTTCGCGCGGATCATGCCGAGCGCGTCGATGCCGCTCTGGCCGGGCATCGAGAGGTCCATCAGCAGCACGTCGAGTTCGGTGGTGCGCACGAGGTCGATCGCCTCGCGGCCCGACGAGGCCTCGCCGGCGACGCGGAATTCGACGAAACCCGAGAACAGCGCCTTCAGGCCCTCGCGAACCACGGCATGGTCATCCACTATTCCGATCTTGATCATGATGCGTTTCTCCTGGTCCATTCACATGAGGCGCCCGGAATTCGGGCAGGGCGCAACGATGCCATAGCAAAGGCCCGCGCGGCAGGCCTCGCCCCCAACACGGGCCCTTGTCCTGCACGCGAATGGAACGGCGTCTTGCGGGAACGACGGAATGCGCCGACACGGCACCCCCTCCAGCTTCGAAAAGGGTCGCAAGCGCGGAAGTCCGTGGCCATCGGCACGCAGGCTCGGCTGCGCGGGGCCGTCGGGTGCGCGGCGCCTTGCCCGCGCGTGCACGCGGTGCCGTCCGACAGACGCATCTTCTTACGGTGGTTAGCTTGGGATGCAATCCCTTCATCCACCACACACATTCATTCGGCAACGCCCTGCCGCCTGTCGCGTCGACGTCCCGCGCCGAAGCCCCGGGTGCACGGCACTTCCGTCATCCCGACATGAACGCCACCGCCAGCACGCCCTCAGCACCTTCGGCACCCTCCGCGAACGCACCCCGCTTCGTCGAACGCCCTTCCTCCTTGTCCTCCGATCCATCACCGTCCGCCGACCCGAACCGATTGCGCATCCTCGTGGTCGAGGACGACGCGGACGCGATGGCCACCTCGCTCGAGGCCCTGCGCGCGATCGGGCACTGGGCCACTGGCGTGCGCAGCGCGGAGGCGGCGATCACGCGCTACATGCGCGGCGCCTTCGACCTGCTGATGCTCGACGTGGGCCTGCCGGGGCTCTCGGGCAAGGACCTCGCGGCCAAGCTGATGGCGATCGAGCGCATCCCGGTGATCTTCGCCTCGGGCGAGCCCGAGCCCGCGCAGCCGCCGGCCGGCAGCGTTTGGCTGCGCAAGCCCTATGCGCTCGAGGACCTGAACCGCGCGCTCGCGCGCGCCTGCTCGGGCCCGGTGCGCGACGCGGCCTGAGCCTGACCGCGCAAGGGCCCGCGCGGCACGCCTCCTTCCTTTCGTTCCGGCTCGCCGACCGCGCGAGCGCACCGCACCGGTGTTTCATTTTTCCGGACGGCTTCTTCTCCGACAAATCGAAGCGGTGAACGCTTCGACGCAAGCCGTCGCGCTTCGGGGGAAATGCATTTCTCCCCGCCTAACGATCTTCGGCCATGGACTCGCAAAGAGGTTCGCGCCCGGGAACGCCGCTCCAAGGAAATACCGTGCTTGCTGTCCATTCCCCCGTCGTCTTCGACGACACCGACGCCTATCTTTTTCGCGAAGGAACCCACGCCCGCCTGTTCGACAAGCTCGGCTGCCATCCGCATGAGGACGGCGGCGCCGACTTCGCGGTGTGGGCGCCCAATGCCGAGTCGGTCTCGGTGGTGGGCGACTGGAACGGCTGGAACGGCGACGCCGATCCGCTGAGCCCCGTGCCCGGCGACAGCGGCGTGTGGCGCGGCCACGTCGAGGACGTGCGGCCGGGCCAGACCTACAAGTACCGCATCCGCTCGCGCCTGCGCGGCCATGTCGAGGACAAGGCCGACCCCTTCGCCTTCTCGTCGGAGCTCGCGCCGGCCACCGCCTCGCGCGTGCACAGGCTCGGCGAGGGCCACGACTGGGCCGACGGCGAGTGGATGGCGACGCGCCATGCGCGCAACGCGCTCGACGCGCCGATGGCCATGTACGAGGTGCACCTGGGCTCGTGGCGGCGCGAGGACGGCCAGTTCATGGGCTACCGCGCGCTGGCCCACGCATTGGCCGACTACGTGAACGACATGGGCTTCACGCACGTCGAGCTGATGCCCGTGACCGAGCATCCGTTCTACGGTTCCTGGGGCTACCAGACCACGGGCTACTTCGCGCCGACCGCGCGCTACGGCACGCCCGAGGACTTCATGTACTTCGTCGACCACCTGCACCAGCGCGGCATCGGTGTGCTGCTGGACTGGGTGCCCTCGCACTTCCCGACCGATGCGCATGGCCTCGCCTTCTTCGACGGCACGCACCTGTTCGAGCACGCCGATCCGCGCCAGGGCTTCCATCCCGAATGGAATTCGGCGATCTTCAACTACGGCCGTCCCGAGGTGCGCAGCTTCCTGGTGTCGTCGGCGCTGTTCTGGCTCGACAAGTACCACATCGACGGCCTGCGCGTGGACGCGGTGGCTTCGATGCTCTACCTCGACTACGCACGCGGCCCCGGCGGCTGGGTGCCCAACCGCCACGGCGGGCGCGAGAACCTCGAGGCCATCGAGTTCCTGCGCACGCTCAATCGCGCGGTCTACCGCGATCATCCCGACACCTTCACCGTGGCCGAGGAATCGACCGCCTGGCCGCGCGTGTCGCGTCCGATCGAGATGGACGGTCTGGGCTTCGGCCTCAAGTGGAACATGGGCTGGATGCACGACACGCTGGACTACATGCGCCACGACCCGGTGCATCGCCGCCACCACCATCACGCGCTGACCTTCTCGCTGGTCTATGCCTTCCACGAGAACTTCGTGCTGCCGCTCTCGCACGACGAGGTGGTGCACGGCAAGGGTTCGCTGATCAACAAGATGCCCGGCGACGACTGGCAGCAGTTCGCCAACCTGCGCGCGCTGCTGGCCCTCATGTGGGCGCATCCGGGCAAGAAGCTGCTGTTCATGGGCGCCGAGTTCGGCCAGCGCCGCGAATGGACGCACGACGGCGAGCTCGAATGGTGGCTCTGCGGCCTGCCGGCCCATGCCGGCCTGCAGCGCATGGTGCGCCAGCTCAACCGCGTCTACCGCGAGCAGCCGGCGTTGCACAGCCAGGACTTCACGCCCGCGGGCTTCGAATGGATCGATGCCGACGATGCCGAGCGCAGCGTGTTCCTGTTCCTGCGCAAGCCCGCGCACGACGGCCCGCCCGTGCTGGTGGCCGTGAACATGACACCGGTGCCGCGCACCAACCTGCTGGTGGGCGTGCCGTGCGACGGCACCTGGCGCGAGGTGCTCAACACCGACGCCACCGAATTCGGCGGCGCGGGCTGGGGCAACTTCGGCGAGGTCGAGGCATCGCCCGTGCGCGCGCACGGCCGGCGCCACTCGCTGAGCCTCACGCTGCCGCCCCTGTCCACCGTGATCCTGCAATCCGAGGGCCAACGATGAAGCGTGAAACCACCCCGATCGGCGCCAAGGCGCCCAAGGGCAAGACCCAGACCCAGACCGCGAGCGAAAGCACCCCCATCCCCCGCACCGAGACCAAGGCCCCCGCGCGCAAGCGCTCGCTGCCGCCGCCCGAGCCGCCGCTGAGCTTCGCGCCGGCAACCGCCGCACCCGACGCGCCCGCCCCGGCCGACGGCTCCGACGGCCGCATCCGCGCGGTGATCGGCGCGGTGCTGCCCTCGGTCGACGAGGGCCGCTTCCCGGTCAAGGCCATCGTGGGCCAGCGCACGACGATCACGGCGCACTGCTTCACCGACGGCCACGACGTGCTGCGCGTGATGCTGCGCTGGCGACCCGAAGCGAGCAACGGGGCACGCGACGCGGTGCGCGAGCTGCCGATGCGCGCGCTGGGCAACGACGTGTGGGAAGCCGCGTTCGCGCCGCCCGCGATCGGGCGCTACCTCTACAGCGTCAGCGCCTGGGTCGATTCCTTCGAGTCGTGGCGCCACGAGATGGCGCGCCGCGTGGGCGAGGACATCCGCATCGCGGCGCTCGCCGCGGCCAAGGACATCGTGGCGGCCGCGGGCCGCGCCGATGGCGCCGACCGCGAGGCACTGGCGCGCTGGGGCGAGGAACTCGCGCGCGCCGCGGCCGATGGCGCGACCGAGCTGCGCGCGGTGCAGGCGCTCGCACTCGACGCCTCGCTGGCCGAGGTGGCGCGCCGTTATCCCGACCGCAGCCTCGCCGTGACCTCGGCCGAACTGCCGCTGTGGGCGCAGCGCACGCGCGCGGGCTTCAGCACCTGGTACGAGCTCTTTCCGCGTTCGGCCTCGAGCGAACCGGGCCGCCATGGCACCTTCCGCGACGTCGAGACGCGGCTGCCCGCCATTGCCGCGATGGGCTTCGACGTGCTCTACATGCCGCCGATCCATCCGATCGGCCGCGAGCAGCGCAAGGGCCCGAACAACACGCTGGTGGCCGGTCCCGACGACGTGGGCAGCCCCTGGGCCATCGGCGCGAAGGAAGGCGGCCACAAGTCGATCCTGCCCGCGCTCGGCACGCCCGAAGACTTCCGCCATCTGGTGCAGGCCGCGAACGCGCAGGGCATCGAGATCGCGCTCGACATCGCCTTCCAGTGCGCGCCCGACCATCCCTACGTGAAGGACCACCCCGAGTGGTTCCGCCGCCGGCCCGACGGCAGCGTGCAGTACGCGGAGAACCCGCCGAAGAAGTATCAGGACATCTATCCCTTCCACTTCGAGAGCGATGACTGGCGCGCGCTGTGGGCCGAGCTCAAGAGCGTGCTCGACCACTGGATCGGCGAGGGCGTGCGCATCTTCCGCGTCGACAACCCGCACACCAAGTCCTTCGCGTTCTGGCAGTGGGTGATCGGCGAGATCAACCGCGAGCACCCCGACGTGATCTTCCTGGCCGAGGCCTTCACGCGGCCGAAGGTGATGCACCGGCTCGCGAAGCTGGGCTTCACCCAGTCCTACACCTACTTCACCTGGCGCACCGGCAAGGCCGAGCTGGTCGAGTACTTCACCGAGCTGTCGAGCGGCCCGGGCGCCGACTATTTCCGCCCCAACGCCTGGCCCAACACGCCCGACATCCTGCACGAGCAGCTGCAGGCCGGCGACGCGCCGACCTACATGGCGCGGCTGGTGCTCGCGGCCACGCTCGCGGGCAGCTACGGCATCTACGGTCCGGCCTACGAGCTGCGCGAGCACCGCCCGCGCGAGCACGGCAGCGAGGAGTACCTCGACTCCGAGAAGTACCAGCTGCGGCACTGGAACCACGACGATCCCGAGAGCCTCGCGCCCTTCATCGCGCGCGTGAACCGCATCCGCCACGACAACCCCGCGCTGCAGACGCACCGCGGCGTGCGCTTCCTGCCGGTCGAGAACGACATGCTGCTGGCCTATGCGCGCGAGTCCGTGCCCGACAACGACGAAGCCGAGGCCAACGTGGTGATCGTCGCGGTCAACCTCGATCCGCACCAGGCGCAGTCGGGCTGGATCCACCTCGACCCGGCCAGCATCGGCGTCGGTCCCGACGAGGACTTCCAGGTGCACGACCTGCTCACCAACCAGCGCTACACCTGGCGCGGCCACCACCACTACGTGAAGCTCGATCCGCACAGCGTGCCCGCCCACATCCTCGTGGTGCGCCGGCGCGTGCGCAGCGAGCGCGATTTCGATTACTTCCTCTGAGGGAGAGAGCGATGAATGCACCCGTTTCGCGCATCGCGCTGGAAACCGTCGAGATCGACAACAGCGACGATCCGCTGTGGTACCGCGATGCGGTGATCTACCAGCTCAACGTCAAGGCCTTCTTCGACACCAACAACGATGGCGTCGGCGACTTCAAGGGCGTGACCGCGAAGCTCGACTACGTGAAGGAGCTGGGCGTCAACACGATCTGGCTGATGCCCTTCTATCCCTCGCCGCTGCGCGACGACGGCTACGACATCTCGGCCTACGAGGACGTGAACCCGCAGTTCGGCACGCTCGACGACTTCCGCGAGATGCTCGACGAGGCGCACAAGCGCGGGCTGCGCGTGATCACCGAGCTGGTCATCAACCACACCTCGAGCGAGCACCCGTGGTTCCAGGCCGCGCGCAAGGCGCCGCCCGGTTCGCCCGAGCGCGACTTCTACGTCTGGAGCGACACCGACCAGCTCTACCAGGGCACGCGGATCATCTTCACCGACACCGAGACCTCGAACTGGTCGTGGGACCCGGTGGCCAAGGCCTACTACTGGCACCGCTTCTTCAGCCACCAGCCGGACCTGAACTTCGACAACCCGGCGGTGCTCGAGGCGGTGCTCAAGGTCATGCGTTTCTGGCTCGACATGGGCGTGGACGGCTTCCGGCTCGACGCCATCCCCTACCTGGTGGAGCGCGACGGCACCAGCAACGAGAACCTGCCCGAGACGCACGCGGTGATCAAGAAGCTGCGCGCGGCGATCGACGCCGAGTACAGGAACCGCTTCCTGCTGGCCGAGGCCAACATGTGGCCCGAGGACGTGCGCGAGTACTTCGGCGACGGCGACGAGTGCCACATGGCCTACCACTTCCCGCTGATGCCGCGCATGTACATGGCGATCGCGCAGGAGGACCGGCACCCGGTGGTCGAGATCCTGCAGCAGACGCCCGACATCCCCGAGGGCTGCCAGTGGGCGATCTTCCTGCGCAACCACGACGAGCTCACGCTCGAGATGGTGACCAGCAAGGAGCGCGACTACATGTACAACATGTACGCGGCCGACCAGCGCGCGCGCATCAACCTCGGCATCCGCCGGCGCCTGGCGCCGCTGATGGAGAACGACCTCGACCGCGTGAAGCTCATGAACGGCATGCTGCTGTCGATGCCGGGCTCGCCGATCATCTATTACGGCGACGAGATCGGCATGGGCGACAACGTGTTCGTGGGCGACCGCAACGGCGTGCGCACGCCGATGCAGTGGAGCCCCGACCGCAACGCCGGCTTCTCGCGCGCCGACCCGCAGCGCCTGTACCTGCAGCCGATCATGGACCCGATGTTCGGCTACGAGGCGCTCAACGTGGAGGCGCAGGCGCGCGACGCCAGCTCGCTGCTGAACTGGACGCGCCGCATGCTCGCCGTGCGCAAGACCAGCCATGCCTTCGGGCGCGGCCGGCGCCGCTTCCTCAAGCCCGGCAACCGCAAGATCCTGGCCTACGTCAGCGAGTACGGCGACGACATCATCCTGACGGTGTTCAACCTCTCGCGCGCGGCGCAGCCGGTCGAGCTCGATCTCGCGGCCTTCAAGGGCCGGGTGCCGGTGGAGATGCTCGGTCGCGCGCCCTTCCCGCCGATCGGCGAGCTGCCCTACCTGCTCACGCTGGCCTCGTATGGCTTCTACTGGTTCAAGCTCACGCTCGATGCCGAGATGCCGGTGTGGCACCAGGAGGGCGTGGCGCTGCAGGAGCAGCCGACACTGGTGCTGTTCGACGGCTGGGACAGCTTCTTCCGCGAGCGCGTGATGCCTTGGCGCATCGGCATGGCCGAGCGCATGCGCACCCAGTTCGAGACCGACACGCTGCCGCGCCACATCGAGATCCAGCGCTGGTACGCCTCCAAGGGCGAGACCATCGCGCGCGCCCGGCTGGCCGACCACGCGGTGTGGGAGGACGGCGCCGACCGCTACCTGCTGCCGCTGTTCGACCTCGAGGGCCCGCGCGAGAGCGCCACCTACTTCATGCCGTTGACCCTGGCCTGGGAGGAGCGCGAGGAGGAACGCATGAACCGCCTCGCGCAGGCCGGCCTCGCCAAGGTGCGCCAGCAGGCCCAGGTCGGGCTGATGGGCGATGCCTTCTACGACGAGCCCTTCTGCCGCGCGCTGGTGCGCGCCATCCAGCAGGGACTGGAGCTGCCGACGGCCGCGGGCCGGCTGCAGTTCCGCCCCACGGCGGCGTTCGCGAAGCTGGGCCTGGACATCGAAGCCATGCCCGTGGGCCGGCCGAGCGCGCAGAGCAGCAACACGGTGGTGACGCTCAACGACACGCTGTTCCTCAAGGGCTACCGCCGCGCGCGCAAGGGCATCAATCCCGAGCTCGAGATGGGCCGTTTCCTCACGGACGTGGTGCAGTACGCGAACTGCGTGCCGGTGCTCGGCGCGCTCGAGTACGTGGGCAACGACGGCCAGGTGATGGCGCTCGCGATGGTGCAGTCGTACATGGCGAACCAGGGCGACGGCTGGACCTTCACGCGCGACTACGTCGAGCGCTACCTCGAGGAGCTGCGCACCGCGCCGGCCGACCTGCCCGACGCGCCGGCGCCGGCCGATGCGCACGGCGGCTTCATGGCGCTGGCCGCGACCCTGGGCCAGCGCACCGCCGAGCTGCACCTCGCGCTGGCGCGCCCCACCGGCGACCCGGCCTTCGATCCCGAGCCCACCAGCGCGGCCGACGCCACCGCGTTGCAGACCCATGCGCAGGCCGAGGTCGACACCACGCTGGCGCTGCTGCAGCAGCGGCTGGGCCAGCTGAGCGACCCGGTGCGCGAGCAGGCGCAGCAGCTGCTGGGCCTGCGCGAGGCGCTGCACGCGGCGGTGGCCGCCAGCGTGCCCGCGCAGGGCGGCGGCCGCAAGACCCGCTACCACGGCGACTACCACCTGGGCCAGGTGCTGGTGAGCGGCAACGACTTCGTGATCATCGATTTCGAGGGCGAGCCCGCGCGCGACTTCGAGGAGCGCCGCGCCAAGGCCTCGCCGCTGCGCGACGTGGCGGGCATGCTGCGCTCGTTCAACTACGCGCGCTGGACCGCGCTGCGGCGCGTGGCGCAGAACGCCGAGGAGGCGGTGCGCCTCGATGCCGCGGTGCGCGACTGGGAGCGCGTCACGCGCGACGCCTTCCTCTCGGCCTACACCGGCACGCTGGCCGGCGCGGCCGAGGCGGTGCCGGCCGATGCCGGACTGCTGCGCCTGTTCGAGATCGAAAAGGCGCTCTACGAGCTGCGCTACGAGCTCAACAACCGCAACGACTGGGTTGAGGTGCCGCTGCACGGCCTGCTCGCCCTCGTTGCGCCGAACCATTCCACCGCGCGCTGACGCGACGGTCCACAGAAGGAGGAACTCATCATGGACAACTTCGGCTTCCACCTGGAACCCTTGCGCGCGATCCTCTACCAGATCGGCGCCTACCTGCCGCGGCTGCTGGTGGCGCTGGTGGTCGTGTTCGCGGGCTGGCTGATCGCCAAGGTGGTGCGCTTCGCGGTCATCAAGGCGCTGCGCGCGTTCAACTTCAACGTGCTGACCGAGCGCTCGGGGCTGGACAACTTCTGGCGCCAGGGCGGGCTCATGAGCGACACCTCGGCGATCGTGGGCGCGCTGTTCTATTGGGTGGTGATCCTGGCCGCGCTGCTGATCGCCTTCAACGGGCTGGGGCTGAGCTACATCGCCGACCTGCTGGGGCGCGCGGTCTGGTTCGTGCCCAACATCTTCATCGCGCTGCTGGTGCTGGCCTTCGGCGCCTACTTCGCGCGCTTCGTCGGCGGCGCGGTGCAGACCTACTGCCGCAACGCCGGCATGCAGGACGGCCAGTTGCTGGGCAAGGCCGCGCAGTACGCGGTGATGGTGTTCGTGGTGCTGATCGCGCTCGACCAGGTCAAGGTGGGCGGCGACATCGTGCGCGAGACCTTCCTCGTGATGCTCGCCGGCATCGTTCTTGCTCTTGCACTGGCCTTCGGCCTCGCGGGCAAGGACTGGGCGGCCGAGCGCATCGAGCACTGGTGGCCGCGCGAACGCCCGCGCGGCCCTGGGGTGGCGCCGGTGCGCACGCCGGTGACGCCGGCCGCGCCGCTGACGCCCACCGCGCCCGCCACGCCCACGGCGCCTGCCGCCGCCGCCGGCACCGAGAGCGCTCCAGCGCCTTCCGTGCGCCAGCCCGTGGCACCGCGCAGCGACCACGCGCCGGGCCCGTACGACAGCGGCGAGCGCTGGCCGCCACCGCGCTGAACGCGGCCATCGGCACCCTGACCTTTTTCGTGTTTCCCGACCCCGACCGATCTCTCGCATTGACCCATTCATGAAGAAGGCCACCTACAGCCCCATCTCCGCCGTCTGGCCCGGCGAGCCCTATCCGCGCGGCGCGACCTGGGACGGCCAGGGCGTCAACTTCGCGCTGTTCACGCAGCATGCGCACAAGGTCGAGCTGTGCCTGTTCGACGAGAGCGGCCGGCGCGAGCTCCAGCGCATCGAGCTGCGCGACCGCACCGACGACGTGTGGCACTGCTACCTGCCCGAGGCGCGCCCCGGCCTGGCCTACGGCTACCGCGTGCACGGCCCCTACAAGCCCGAGGAGGGCCACCGCTTCAATCCGCACAAGCTGCTGGTCGACCCCTATGCCAAGGACCTCGTGGGTTCGCTGCGCTGGGGCGACGCGCTCTACGGCTACACCGTGGGCGGCCGGCGCGAGGACCTGTCCTTCGACCGCCGCGACAGCGCGCCGCTGATGCCCAAGAGCCGCGTGCTCGAGACCGCCTTCACCTGGGGCGAGGACCGCCGGCCGTCGATCCCCTGGCAGGACATGGTGATCTACGAGCTGAACGTGCGCGGCTTCACGATGCAGCATCCCGAGGTGCCGCCGCAGCTGCGCGGCACCTACGCGGGCCTGGGCTGCGCGCCGGTGATCGACCACCTGCGCCGGCTGGGCGTGACCACGGTCGAACTGCTGCCGGTGCACGGCTTCCTCAACGATCGCCACCTGGCCGAGCGCGGCCTGCAGAACTACTGGGGCTACAACACGCTGACCTACTTCGCGCCCGAGATGCGCTACAGCGCCTCGGGCAAGGTGAAGGAGTTCAAGACACTGGTCAAGACGCTGCACTCGGCCGGCATCGAGGTGATCCTCGACGTGGTCTACAACCACAGCTGCGAGGGCAACCAGCTCGGGCCCACGCTGTCGATGCGCGGCGTGGACAACGCCTCCTACTACATCCTCAACGCCGACCAGCGCCGCTACTACGACGACTTCACGGGCTGCGGCAACACCGTCAACCTCGAGCATCCGCGCGCGCTGCAGCTGGTGATGGACTCGCTGCGCTACTGGGTCGAGGAGATGCACGTCGACGGCTTCCGTTTCGACCTCGCCTCGGCGCTGGCGCGCGAGTCGGGCCGGGTCGAGAACCTCGGCGGCTTCTTCGACGCGATCCGGCAGGACCCGACCCTGAGCCGCGTGAAGCTGATCGCCGAGCCCTGGGACCTGGGCCATGGCGGCTACCAGGTCGGCAACTTCCCGCTCGGCTGGGCCGAGTGGAACGACCGCTACCGCGACGGCATGCGCGGCTTCTGGAAGGGCGACGCGGGCGTCACCGGCGAGATGGCGCTGCGGCTCACGGGCTCGCAGGACCTCTACGGCTGGTCGGGCAAGCGGCCGTTCGCGAGCATCAACTTCGTGACCGCGCACGACGGCTTCAACCTCGAGGACCTGGTCTCCTACAACGACAAGCACAACGAGGCCAACGGCGAGGACAACCGCGACGGCAGCAACCACAACGTGTCGTGGAACTGCGGCGCCGAGGGCGCGACCGACGATGCCGAGGTGAACGCGCTGCGCGCGCGGCAGAAGCGCAACCTGCTGGCCACCCTGCTGCTGTCGCAGGGCGTGCCGATGCTGCTGGCGGGCGACGAGCGCGGCCACAGCCAGAACGGCAACAACAACGCCTACTGCCAGGACAACGCGCTGAGCTGGATCGACTGGAGCGACACGCCGGAGCGCGCCGCGCTCACGCGCTTCGTGCAGCGCGCCATCGCGCTGCGGCGCCGGCACCCGGCGTTCCGCCGCCGCAGCTTCTTCGAGGGTCGCGTGCCCGAGGGGCAGTCGGCCAAGGACATCTGCTGGCTGCGCCCCGACGGCGACGAGATGAGCTCCGAGGACTGGAACACCGACCACGTGCGCTGCCTCGCGGCGCTGGTCTCGGGCAGCGCCCTGCCCGACCGCGGGCCGCGCGGCGAGACGCTGCGCGACGACGACTTCCTGCTGCTGCTCAACGCGCACCACGACGCGATCCCGTTTCAACTGCCGCCGAGCGCCGCGCCCTGGCGCGTGCTGCTCGACACCACCAAGGACGATGGCGCCGGCGAGACGGGCAAGCTGGAAGGCGCGGCCTATGCGCTGCCCAGCCGCTCGCTGGTACTGCTGGGCCGAGAGAACATGGGAACCCCCGAATGAACGACGCGATCCTCACGCAGCCACGCACGCACGCGATGCCCTTCGGCGCCTTGCCGAATCCCGCCGGTGGCGTCGACTTCCGCTTCTGGGCGCCCGATGCGCCGCAGGTGCAGCTCGAGCTCGGCACCGAGGCGCATGCCATGGCGCGCGATGCCGAGGGCTGGCACCGGCTGCGGCTCGCGCAGGCGCGCGCCGGCGACCGCTACCGCTTCCGCATGCCCGACGGGCTGCAGGTGCCCGACCCGGCCTCGCGCTTCAATCCCGAGGACGTGCACGGCCCGAGCGAGGTGATCGACCCCGCCGCCTACGCCTGGCGCGACGGCGGCTGGCGCGGCCGGCCCTGGGCCGAGGCCGTGATCTACGAACTGCACGTGGGCAGCTTCACGCCCGAGGGCACCTTCGACGCCACGCGTGCGCGGCTGCCCGAGCTCGCGGCGCTCGGCATCACGGCCATCGAGCTGATGCCGCTGGCGGACTTCCCGGGCCGGCGCGGCTGGGGCTACGACGGCGTGCTGCCCTTCGCGCCCGATGCGGTCTACGGCCGGCCCGAGGCGCTCAAGGCGCTGATCGACGAGGCCCACGCGCTCGGCATGATGGTGCTGGTCGACGTGGTCTACAACCACTTCGGGCCCGAAGGCAACTACCTGCATGCCTGCTGCCCGCAGTTCTTCAACGACGCGCACCGCACGCCCTGGGGCGCCGCGATCAACTACGACGGGCCCGGCAGCGCGACCGTGCGCGACTTCTTCATCCACAACGCGCTCTACTGGGTCGAGGAGTTCCATGCCGACGGCCTGCGCATGGACGCGGTGCACGCGATCCGCGACGACTCGCCGGTGGGCATCGTGCAGGCCATCTGCGCCGCGCTGCGCGAGGGACCGGGCCGCACGCGCGAAGTGCATGTGGTGCTGGAAGAGGACCGCAACCTCGCGCACCTGCTCGAGCGCGACGAGGAAGGCCGGCCACGCATCGCCACCGCGCAATGGAACGACGACCTGCACCATGCGGCCCACGTGCTGCTGACCGGCGAGCGCGACGGCTACTACGCCGACTACGCGCAGCGGCCGCTCGAACTGTTCGCGCGCGCGCTGGCCGAGGGCTTCGTCTACCAGGGCCAGGCCTCGGTGTTCCGCGAAGGCGAGACGCGCGGCGAGCCGAGCGCCAACCTGCCCTCGGGCGCCTTCGTGTCCTACCTGCAGACGCACGACCAGGTCGGCAACCGCGCCTTCGGCGAACGCATCGACGCGCTGGCCGACCCGGTGCTGGTGCGCGCCGCGCGCGCCTGCCTGCTGCTGTCGCCGCACACGCCGATGCTGTTCATGGGCGAGGAGTACGCGGCCGCCACGCCCTTCCCCTACTTCTGCGACTTCGGGCCCGAGCTCGCGGCCGCGGTGTCGCAGGGCCGGCGCGACGAGTTCGGCCGCTTCGCCGCCTTCGCCGACGAAGCCGCGCGCGCGGCCATCCCCGACTGCAACGCGCCCGAGAGCTTCGCGCTCGCCAAGCTCGACTGGAGCGAGCGCGAGCGCTCGCCGCACCGCGAGAACCTCGAGAGCGTGCGGCAGCTGTTGCGCTTGCGCCGCGAGCGGCTGGTGCCGCATTTCGGCGGGCGCCAGCGCGGCGGCGACTACGAGGTCGAGGACGACCTGCTGCGCGTGCGCTGGACGCTGTCGGACGGCGCGGTGCTGCACCTGCTGGCCTGCTTCGGCGAGCACCAGCATGCGGTCGACGCGCCGCCGGGCGAGACGCTGCATTCGGCCGGCGCGCTCGGCGAGGCGGTCGATGCCGCGAGCGCACCCGACGGACATCCGCAACGGCTGCGCCTCGCGCGCGGCGCGGTGCATCTGAGCCTGCAGGTGTCCGATGTCGAGTGAATCCCGCGAGCACCCCACGATCGAGGCGCTGTGCGCGCGCTTCGGCATCGACACCCGCTACCACGATGTCTTCGGCCACGAGCACCAGGTACCGCGCGCCACCTTGCGCGCGCTGCTGGCCACCTTCGGCGTGGCCTGGCGCGGCGAGGACGACGACACGTCGGCCACGGTGCCGCCCGAGGCCGGTGCCGTGCTGCCCGCGGTGCACGTGGTGCGCGCCGAGCAGGCACCGTGGTCGCTGGCGCTCGATCCTGCCGTCCTGCCGACCACGGCCGACGGCCGTCACCTCTGGCACCTGCGCGACGAATACGGCGAGCCCAGCACGGGCGAGGCGCGGATCGGCGCCGATGGCATGCTGGCCTTCGACGTCGAGCTGCAGCCCGGCTACCACCGCCTGTCGATCGAAGGCGCCGAGGGCGAGACGCTGCTGATCGCGACGCCGGGACGCTGCTACCGGCCGCCCTCGCTCGCGCCCGAGGGCGGCGGGCGCGCCTGGGGCCTCGCGGTGCAGCTGCCCGCGCTGCGCTCGCGGCGCAACTGGGGCATGGGCGACTTCGGCGATCTCTCGGAACTGGCCGCGCGCATGGCGCCGCTGGGCGTGGATGCGATCGGCCTCAACCCGCTGCATGCGCTGTTCGCGCACAACCCGCTGCATGCGAGCCCCTACAGCCCGTCGACGCGACAGCAGATCGACGCGCTCTACATCGCGGTGGAGGCGGTGCCCGACTTCGCCGAGTGCGAGGAGGCGCGGCGCATGGTCGCCGAGCCCGCGTTCCAGACCCGGCTGAAGGCGCTGCGCGCCGCGCCGCTGGTCGACCGCGCGGGCGTGGCGCAGGCCAAGCACGAGGTGCTGCGCTGCCTGTTCGCCCACTTCGAGCGCGCGCACCTGGGGCCCGACACCGAACCCGGCAGCGATCGCGCGCGCATCTTCCGCTCCTTCGTGGCCGACCGCGGCGAGGCGCTGCACCGCCATGCGCTGTTCGAGGCGCTGCAGGCGCATTTCCATGCCGCCGACGCCTCGGTGCATGGCTGGACCGGCTGGCCCGAGGCCTATCGCGATCCGGCCTCGGAGGCGGTGGCGCAGTTCGAGCGCACGCATGCGAGCGACCTGCACTTCCACCAGTACCTGCAGTGGCTGGCCTCGATGCAGCTGGCGGAGGCCGGGGCACGCTGCCGTGCGCTCGGCATGCGCGTGGGCCTGTATCTCGACCTCGCGATCTCGGTCGACCGCGCGGGCTCGGACGCCTGGGGCGGCCAGTCGGTGTTCGCGCTCGGCGCGAGCGTGGGCGCGCCGCCCGACGAGTTCAATCCCCAGGGCCAGGGCTGGGGCCTGCCGCCGCTGCGCGCCGACCGGCTGCGCACGAGCGGCTACCGGCTGTTCGCCGACACGCTGCGCGCCAACATGCGCCATGGCGGCGCGCTGCGCATCGACCACGTGATGGGGCTGATGCGGCTGTTCTGGATTCCCGAGGGCAGCTCGCCGCGCGACGGCGCCTATGTGCAGTACCCGCTCGAGGAGATGCTCGCGATCCTCACGCTCGAGAGCCATCGCCACCACTGCATGGTGATCGGCGAGGACCTGGGCACGGTGGCGCCGCGCGTGCGCGAGGCGCTGGCGCAGGCCGACGTGCTGTCGTACCGCGTGCTCGTCTTCGAGACCCGCGGCAGCGAGTTCCTGCCGCCCGGCGATTACCCGGGTGCGGCGCTCGCGACCTTCGGCACGCACGACCTCGCGACCCTGGCCGGCTGGTGGTCGGGCCACGATCTGCGCCTGCGCGCGCAGCTCGGGCTGTTCCCCTCGCAGGAGCTGTTCGAGAAACAGCAGGCCGACCGCGCGGCGCAGCGCGTGGGCCTGTTGCGCGCGCTGCATCGGCAGGGCCTGCTGTCGGCCGAAGAGACGGCCGCGGCCGCCACGGCCACGCAGCCCGACGCCGCGCTGACGGCCGCCGTGCATGCCTACATCGGCGCCACGCCCTGCGCGCTGGCGATGGTGCAGCCCGAGGACCTGCTGGGCACGCTCGACCAGGCGAACCTGCCGGGCACCACCGACGAGCTGCAGCCCAACTGGCGCCGCAAGCTCGAGGCCGAGCTCGAGACCCTGGCCACGCGCGAGACGGTGCGCGCGGTGGCGGCGCGGCTGGCCGCCGAGCGGCCGCGCGCGAGCCCCACGCAGGACGTCGGGCAGCGCGTGCCCGAGGCGCGCATTCCGCGCGCCACCTACCGCCTGCAGCTGCACCGCGACTTCGGCTTCGATGCCGCGGCGGCGATCGTGCCCTACCTCGCGCGGCTGGGCATCAGCCATGTCTACTGCTCGCCGATCCAGCGCGCGCGCGCCGGCAGCATGCACGGCTACGACGTGGTCGCGCACGACCAGATCAATCCCGAGCTCGGCGGCGCCGAGGGCTTCGAGCGCTTCACGCGCACCCTGCGCGAACAGGGCCTGGGCCTGCTGCTCGACATGGTGCCCAACCACATGGGCGTGTTCGGCGCCGACAACGGCTGGTGGATGGACGTGCTCGAGCACGGCCCGGCCTCGGTCTATGCGCAGCACTTCGACATCGACTGGGAGCCGCTGAACCCGGAGCTGCGCGGCAAGGTGCTGCTGCCGGTGCTCGGCGTGCCCTACGGCGAGGCGCTCTCCAACGGCGAGCTGGTGCTGCACTTCGAGCGCGGCGAAGGCACGGCGCGCGGCGAGGCCGGCTTCGCGCTGCGCTACTACGAGCACCGCTTCCCGATCGCGCCGCGCAGCCACGCCAGCGTGCTGGCGCGCGCCGTCGAGGCGGTGTCGGACGCCGGGCCGCGCGCGCGGCTGCAGGCGCTGGCCGAGGCCTGGGCGCAATGGCCGGTGCACGATGCCAGCGCCGACGACGCGCCCGCGGCCGACCCGGCCGTGCGCGAGGCGCGCTCGCGCGAGCATGCATTGCTGAAGGCACGGCTGGGCGAACTCGCCGATGCGCACGCCGAGGTGGCGCAGGCGCTGGCACAGGCCACGGCCGGCTTCAACGACGGCGGCGCGCGCGACGCGCTGCATGCGTTGATCGAGGCCCAGCACTGGCGCCTGACCTACTGGCGCGTGGCGGCCGACGAGATCAACTACCGGCGCTTCTTCGACATCAACGACCTCGCGGCGCTACGCATGGAGCGCGACGAGGTGTTCGAGGCCACGCAGTCGCTGGCGCTGGACCTGGCTTCGCAGGGCATCGTCGACGGGCTGCGCATCGACCATCCCGACGGCCTGCACGATCCGGCGCGCTACTTCCTGCAGCTGCAGGAGGGCTATGCGCGCCGCGCCGGGCTGCCGCTGACCGGCAATGACGCACGCGGCCGACCGGCGCGGCCGCTGTACGTGGTGGCCGAGAAGATCGTGGCGCGCGGCGAGGAGGTGCCCGAGGACTGGCATGTGCACGGCACCACCGGCTACCGCTTCGCGAACGTGGCCAACGGCGTGCTGATCGACACCGCCGCGGCCGGGCGTTTCGCGGTGCTGTGGCATCGCTTCACCGAGTCGCCCGCGCACTTCGAGACCCATGTGCGCGACGGCAAGGCGGCCGTGATGCGCCATGCGCTGGCCTCGGAGCTCTCGGTGCTGTCGAACGCGCTGCTGCGCATCGCGCGCGCCGACCGCGACACGCGCGACCACACGCTCAACACGCTGCGCCGCGCGCTCGCGGCGGTGGTGGCCTGCCTGCCGGTCTACCGCAGCTACATCGTCGACCGGCCCTCGGCGCAGGACCGCCGCTTCATCGACCACGCGGTGGCCGAGGCCGAGCGGCACTTCGGCGACGGCGACACCTCGGTCTACGCGTTCCTGCGCCAGACCTTGAGCGGCGAGGCCGTGCCCACGGCCGGCCCCGCGCTGCGCGACCGGGTGCGGCGCTTCGCGGTGCGCTTCCAGCAGTTCAGCGCGCCGGTGGCGGCCAAGGGCGTGGAGGACACGGCCTTCTATCGCTACTTTCCGCTTGCCGCGCTCAACGAGGTGGGTGGCGATCCCGACGTGTTCGGCGTCGACGTGGAGGACTTCCACGCGGCGAGCGCCGACCGTGCCGCGCGCTGGCCGCACACCATGCTCGCGACCTCGACGCACGACAACAAGCGCTCGGAGGACGTGCGCACGCGCATCGACGTGCTGTCGGAGATCCCGCGCGAATGGCGCGCCGCGCTGATGCGCTGGCGCCGGCTGCAGCAGCCGCTGCGCGAGCGCATGGCCGCCGAGGGCGCGCCGGCCGACGCGCCCTCGGGCGCCGACCTCTACCTGCTGTGCCAGACGCTGGTCGGCACGCTGCCCGTCGAAGAACTCGACGGCGAGGCGCTGGACGACTACAGCGAGCGCATCGTGCAGTACATGCACAAGGCCGCGCGCGAGGCCAAGCTGCGCACCGCGTGGACCCGGCCCGACGCGGGCTACGAGGACGCGCTGCGGCGCTTCGTGGAACTGACGCTCGATGCGGCGCAGCCGGCCGCGTGGTGGGCGGACCTGCAGGCCTTCGCGTTGCGCATCGCGCTGTTCGGTGCGTGGAACAGCCTCTCGCTGACGCTCTTGAAGTTCGCCTCGCCGGGCGTGCCCGACGTCTACCAGGGCACCGAGCTGATGCCGCTGACGCTGGTGGACCCCGACAACCGGCGTGCCGTCGACTATGCATGCCGCGAAGACCTGCTCGAGGACTTCGAGCGGCGCGCGGCCGGTGCGCGATCCGCCGAGAGCGTGGACGCGTTCGCGCGCGCGCCGCACGACGGCCGCGCCAAGCTCTGGTTCGCCTGGCGGCTGCTGGCGCTGCGCCGCGCGCAGGGCGCGTTCTTCCGCGATGCCGGCTACCGCGGGCTGCGCGTTGAAGGACCGCTCGCGCGGCACGTGGTCGCGTTCGAGCGGCGCCACGAGGGACGCACGCTGGTGGTGGTGACCGCGCGCTTCTTCGCGGGCCTGTGCGGCGGCGTGATCGACGAGGCCGCGCCGGTGCTGCCGGTAGGCGAGGCCTGGCGCGGCACGCGCGTGTGGCTGTCCGACGAGGGCACGCCCGATGCGCGGGTCGGTTTCACCGAGCTGCTGACCGATGCGCCGTTCGAATCGGGCCGCGAGCTCGACCTCGCGCTGCTGTTCGCGCGCCTGCCCTGGGCCGCGCTGTGGCGCGGCGCGCCGGGCGATTGAACCTTGCGCGGCGGCGCGGTCCTACGCGCTGTCGCGACGAAGGGCGCCTCGTTGGGCGGCGGCGCGGCCGCACAGTGCCACCACACTGCACCACGCCCCCGCCATGCCCACCGCATCCAACACGACCCGCCGCGCGCGCCCGCCGCGCGGCCCGCTCTCCATCTTCATGGTGGAGGACGAGCCGCTGGTGCAGGACAGCCTGCGCGTGGTGCTCGGCGGCTTCCTCGGCGCCGAGGTGGTGGGCTCGGCGAACAGCGAGGCCGAGGCGATCTCGTGGCTGCAGGCGCACGACGATGCCTGGCGGATCGCCGTGGTGGACCTGTTCCTGCAGCAGGGCACCGGCCTGGGCGTGCTGTCCTGGCTCGCGCCGATGAAGAACGGCCGCACGGTGATCGCGCTGACCAATGCGGCCACGCGCGCGAACCGCGAGCAATGCCTGCAACTCGGCGCCGACGCGGTGTTCGACAAGTCCGAAGAGATCAACGAATTCCTGAGCTTCTGCGAGGGCGCGTCGACGGGTACGACGCCGGCGGTGGCGCTCGCGTCGAAGGCGACCGCGCGCACGAGCGGGCGCGCCTGAGCGACCCGCGCGCTCGCCTACAGCGATGCAGGCGGCGCACCGACGATGCGCGTCCGGTGCGGCCCGAGGATGAAGTTTCTTCACCTCTTCATCCACACAGCACACACCGAAAGGAGTCAGACATGGCCAAGGAAAAGCATCTGCTCGACACGAACAACAACCTGCACCGCGACCCGATCACCGGCGAGCCCGGCTCGCATCCGGTGGGCACCGGCGTCGGCGCCACCGGCGGCGCGCTCGCGGGCGCGGCGGTCGGCGCGGTGGGCGGCCCCGCGGGCGCGGCGGCCGGCCTGATCGCGGGCGCCGTGCTCGGCGGCATGGGCGGCAAGGCCGTCGCGGAACGCGTGAACCCGAGCGTGGAACGCGCGCACTGGGCCTCGGCCTACGAGCGCGAGCCCTACTACGAAGCCGGCCGCAGCTACGACGACTATGCGCCGGCTTATGAGCTGGGCTGGAGCGGACGCGCCTCGGGCCACGACGAGTTCGCGGCCGTGGAGCCCTCGCTCGCGCGCGAGTGGGAAGCACGCCGCGGCGCCTCGACGCTCGACTGGACGCGTGCCCGTCCCGCGTCGCAGGCCGCGTGGGAGCGCGCCGACCGCATCTACTACAGCGACGAGGACAGCGCGATTCCCGCGGTGGACGGCCCGCCACTGGCCAACGACGACGTGGTCGACGTGATCAACGACCTGCTCGAGACCAGCCGCGATGGCGAGTACGGCTTCCGTGTCTGCGCCGAAGAGATCGACGACGCGCAGCTCAAGCGCGTGTTCGCCGCGCGTGCCGTCGAGTGCGCCGACGCGGCGGCACAGCTTGTGCGCATCGTCGAGTCCTATGGCGGACAACCGGCCGCGGGCGGCACGGCCAGCGGTGCGATGCACCGCGGCTGGGTCCATGTGAAGGGCGCGGTCGGCGCCAACAGCAGGCTCTCGATCCTCGAGGAGTGCGAGCGTGGCGAGGACACGGCCGTGGCGCGCTACCGCAAGGCGCTCAAGCAGATGCTGCCGGCCGGGGTGCGCGAGATCGTCGAGACGCAGGCGCGCGGTGCGCAACGAAACCACGATCAGATCCGCGACCTGCGCAACGCGGAGCGCGACGCACGTTGACCGCCGTGCCCTGAACGACGAAGAGCCCGGCATGCCGGGCTCTTTTTTTGCGGGCCGCCTGAGCGGCTCAGCTGCAGTTGAGCTTCATCGCCTCGATGCGGCCGCCGAAACCGAGCCGGCTGATCAGCCCGCCTTCGCGGCTGTTGGCGGGGAAGCTTACGGTGCGGTCGCGGAACATCGCGCGTTGATAGACCTCGAGCGTGGCGCGCGGGCCCACCGTCACGCTGTCGATGTCGCGCTGCAGTTGACGCGCCGTGCCCTTGTCGAGGGTCTGGAGGGTGGCAGGGCCGACCAGCGTCACGACGTCGCCCTGGAAGTCGCGCTTCGAATAGAACTGGGCCCAGCAGCCGGAGCCGTGCGCCGGGTCCTCGACGCGCAGCGGCACGAGCAGCACGGTGGGCTCGGCCTGGTTGTCGACGGCCGAGACCTTGGGCGTGCCGGTGGAACAGGCGCCGAGCGCGAGCGCGGCGGCGAGGCCCAGGGGCCAGAGGGTGCGAGAAGTCTTCATGATGGATGCAGAGGCTGAGATCGGGAGATCGGGGAATGGCGCCGGCGGGCGGATCGGGGATCCGCCTGGCTCGAAGAGGCCGAAGGCCTGCGCCGCGAAGCACCAAGATAGCGGCCGAACGGCGCGACGCCGTAGGAGAAAGGCGCGCGGCGCCGTCGCAGGCGGGCGTGCCTGTTCGTGGACCGCCTCGCACCTCGCCGAATAAAGCGCTTGCAATTGAATCGCATGCGATCTAATATTCAGCCCATGCCAGCCAAGAGAAGCTCCTCCTCCCGACCTGTCGCCCCCAGTGCCGACAAGCTCACGCTGGACGAGCAGCTGTGCTTCTCCGTCTACTCGACCATGTTGAGCCTCAACAAGGTCTACCGCGGCCTGCTGCGCAATCTCGATCTCACCTACCTGCAGTACCTCGTGATGCTGGTGCTGTGGGAGCGCGACGGCCTCAACGTGTCCGAGATCTGCACCCGCCTCTCGCTCGAGACCACCACGCTCACGCCGCTGCTCAAGCGGCTCGAGGCCCGCGGACTCATCGCGCGCGCACGTTCGGCGCTCGACGAGCGCCAGGTCATCGTGTCGCTCACTGCCGAGGGGCGCGCGCTGCGCACCAAGGCCAAGGCCATCCCGGCCTGCGTCGCGCAGGCGATGGAGCTGTCGGGCGAAGAGATCGACGGCCTGCGCGAACAACTGCAGACGCTGCGCGCCAGCCTCGACAGGAACGCATGATCACTTCACTCCCTCGCGAGGCAGTCGTTGCCGGCTGCCTTTTTTCAAGGCATTTATATCGCATGCGATATTCATTCATACGCTAGTTCTCTCATCCACCCGTTCCCACCCCTCCAGCCAAAGGAAATCACCATGTGCTCGAACCAGACCACCTCTTCCTCCACCACGCGCCGCAGCCTGCTGACCGGCAGCGCCGCCACGCTCGCGACCGGTGCCCTCGTCGGCGCGGGCCTCGCGCGCAACGCCGAGGCCGCGCCCGCGCGCGCGGCCAAGGACCAGCGTAGCTCGGGCAACACCATCGTCACCAAGGACGGCACGCAGCTCTACTTCAAGGACTGGGGCAGCGGGCAGCCCGTGGTCTTCAGCCATGGCTGGCCGCTGAACTCCGACAGCTGGGAATCGCAGATGCTGTTCCTCGCCTCGCAGGGCTTCCGCGCCGTGGCGCACGACCGCCGCGGCCATGGCCGCTCGAGCCAGCCGTGGAACGGCAACGACATGGACACCTATGCCGACGACCTCGCCACCGTCATCGAGACGCTGGACCTGAAGAACGTGGTGCTGGTCGGCTTCTCGACCGGCGGCGGCGAAGTCGCGCGCTACATCGGCCGCCATGGCACGAAGCGCGTGGCCAAGGCCGCGCTGATCTCGGCCGTGCCGCCGCTGATGCTCAAGACGGCCGCCAACCCCGGCGGCCTGCCGATCGAGGTGTTCGACGGCCTGCGCGCGGCGCAGCTCGCGAACCGTTCGCAGTTCTACAAGGACGTGCCCTCGGGTCCCTTCTTCGGCTTCAACCGGCCCGGTGCCAAGCCCTCGCAGGGCCTGATCGACTCGTGGTGGGCGCAGGGCATGCAAGGGGGCCACAAGAACACCTACGACTCGATCAAGGCCTTCTCGGAAACCGACTTCACCGAGGACCTGAAGAAGTTCGACGTGCCCACGCTCATCGTGCACGGCGACGACGACCAGATCGTGCCGATCGGCGCCGCCGGCCTGGCCTCGGCCAAGCTCGTGAAGAACAACAAGCTGATCGTCTACCCGAGCGCGCCGCACGGCCTGACCGATACACACAAGGACCGTTTCAACGCGGACCTGCTCGCGTTCATCAAGTCCTGAGCGGAACCCCCGGCGCGCGGGCTTGACGCGCGCGCCGGGCTTGCGTCTGATGCGGGCATGCACGCGCCGCAACCAGGCGCAAGGAACTCGAGATGACATCGACCGCGTGGGACCTCGAACGCTTCGTGAACGCGCAGGACCCGGTGTACGCCGAGGTCTGCGCCGAACTCGCCGCCGGGCGCAAGCGCAGCCACTGGATCTGGTTCGTGTTCCCGCAGCTCGCGGCGCTGGGCCGCAGTTCCACGGCGCGCTTCTTCGGGCTCGAGGGCATCGATGAGGCGCGGGCCTATTGGGCGCATCCGGTGCTCTCGCAACGCTTGCGGCAGTGCGCGCAGCTCGTGCTCGACGTGCAGGGCAAGAGCGCGCACCAGATCTTCGGCTCGCCCGACGATCTCAAGCTGTGCTCGTGCATGACGCTGTTCGAGGTCGCCGCGCGTGGCGAGCCGGGCTTCGGCGAGGTGCTCGCGCGCTACTACAGCGGGGCGCGCGACGAAGCGACGCTTGCGTTGATCGGCGCCTGATTCAGAGCGCCATCAGCCCGCCGGCGACGGCCGCCAGCGCGACCACCAGCACCGGCGACATGCGCGCATAGACCAAGAGCCCGAAGGCCGCGAGCGCCAACCCGAAATCGGCGCGCGTGTGGATGGCGCTGGTCCACACCGGGTCGTAGAGCGCGGCCACCAACACGCCGACCACGGCCGCGTTGACCCCGGCCATCGCGCGCTGCACGCCCTCGCGCCGGCGCAGCGTCTCCCAGAACGGCAGCGCGCCCGCCACCAGCAGGAACGCGGGCAGGAAGATCGCGAGCAGCAAGGCCAATCCACCGAGCCAGCCACCGAAGGGGGCGGGCATGACGGCGCCGAGGAAGGCGGCGAAGGTGAACAAGGGACCGGGCACCGCCTGCGCGGCACCGTAGCCCGCGAGGAAGACATCGTTCGACACCAGTCCGCTCGGCACCACACCGGCCTGCAGCAAGGGGAGCACGACGTGGCCGCCGCCGAACACCAGGGCGCCGGCCCGGTAGAAGTCCGCGACGACGGCAAGCCCCGGCGAGCGCCATGCGGCCGCCACCAAGGGCAATGCCACGAGCAGCACGGCGAACAGGCCGAGCAACGCGGCGCCGGTCGTCTTGCGCACGCCGTAGTCGCGATGCCGGGCCGCGGGCAGAGGGACCAGCTTCAGCGCCCATCGTCCCACCACGCCGCCCGCGACGATCGCCGCGACCTGCCCCCATGCCGAAGGCACCGCGAGCACCAGCAGCGCCGCGACGATCGCCACGCCCGCGCGCAGGCGATCGGGACACAAGGTCCTGGCCATGCCCCAGACCGCCTGCGCGACCACGGCCACCGCGACCACCTTGAGCCCATGCACGGCGCCCGACTGCGAGAGCGCGGACCATTGCGCGACGCCGGCCGCGAACAGCACGAGCGCCACGGCCGACGGCAGCGTGAAGCCGATCCACGCCGCGATCGCCCCGCCCCAGCCCGCGCGCCCCAGGCCCAGCGCGATGCCCACCTGGCTGCTCGCGGGGCCGGGCAGGAACTGGCACAGCGCCACCAGGTCCGAATAGCTCCTGTCGTCGAGCCAGCCGCGGCGCTCGACGAAGGCCGCGCGGAAGTAGCCCAAATGGGCCACCGGGCCGCCGAAGGAAGTCAGGCCGAGCTGGAGGAAGGCGAGGAAGACCTCGAGCACCGAGCCGCGTGCGCGGGCGGTGTCATGGCCCTCATCGGCGGGAAGGTCGGGGGCGGGTTGCTGCGAGGGGTTCATGGCGGAGCGCGGCAGTATCGGTCACCGGCATGAAAGTTCGACCGGCCCCATGTCGACAAGATGTCTCCCAGATCGATCGCCAGAATTCGCCTTGCCCACCTCTCCTCCTCCCTCGGGTGGGCTTCCTCCTGGTCCCACGCGAGTACGGACCCTTGAGCCCGCCTCGCGCGGGCTCTTTTTTCTGCCCGCGCTCGCTGGTCGTTGCGAGCGTGAAAGCGCGCATGACAGCGCCAACCGGATTCCGTAGGCAAAATCCAGGCATGCGAAACGTAGAGGGACTGTCGGACCGAGAACTCGAGGAGCAGGCACGCGTCTGGCGCAAGCGCGCGCTCGAGGGCGAACTGCACGCCAGGGGCACGGCCCATCTGCTCGAGACCGAGGCCCGGCGCCGCGTCGGCCTGGCGCGCTTCGATCCCGATGCCCTCGACCTGCGCTCGCTGGCGGACCGGCAGTTTCTTCCGCAGCAGGGGCTGGGCGGGAGGCTGCTCAAGGCCGGCATGCTCGCCGCGGGGATCACGCTGATCCTTCTGTTGTTCGTGGCCTATCGCTGAGCGGGCCCCGCTCGCGCTGGCGCGCTCGAACGCACGCCCAAAGCAAAAGGCGCTGCAACTCTGAAAGTTGCAGCGCCTTGCAATTTGGTGGCCTGGGGCGGAATCGAACCACCGACACGCGGATTTTCAATCCGCTGCTCTACCAACTGAGCTACCGGGCCTGGTATGGCACCTCACCGATTCACTGGGGGGAAAACCGGCTTTGGAGCCTGTTCAACCACTGTGTTGCAGTGTGGAGCCTGCGATTATACAGCGCTTCTGCGGCCTCGCGAAAGATCCACACCAAGTTGTTTGAGCTTTCGGTACAGATGGGTGCGCTCGAGGCCGGTCTTTTCGGCCACGCGGGTCATCGAACCGTTCTCCATCGCGAGGTGGAACTCGAAGTAGGCCTTCTCGAAACCGTCGCGCGCATCGCGCAGCGGACGATCGAGATCGAAGCTCTGGGTGGACTGCGGGCCCTGGTCGGGCACGGGCACCGATGCGAGCGACGCCATCAGCAGGCTGTCGCCGGTGGTGGTGATGGCGCTGGGCTGGCCATGGCCGGTGGGCGTGGGCACGACACCGGCCGCGGCGCGGCGCGCGCTCTCGCGCGCGAGGCCCTGCTCGACGGCCTTCAGCAGCTTCTGCAGGGTGATCGGCTTCTCGAGGAAGGCGAAGGCACCGATGCGCGTGGCATCGACGGCGGTGTCGATGGTGGCGTGGCCGCTCATCATGATGACGGGCATCGTGAGCAGGCCCGCGGTGGACCACTCCTTGAGCAAGGTCACGCCATCGGTGTCGGGCATCCAGATGTCGAGCAGCACGAGGTCGGGACGCGCACGCTGGCGCGCGGCACGTGCCTCGGCCGCGTTCTCCGCGAGTTCGACGTTGTGGCCCTCGTCATTGAGAATTTCGAAGAGCAGGTCCCTGATGCCCAGCTCGTCATCGACCACGAGAATGTTTGCCATGAGTGCTGCTTGTTGTGTGCGCTGGTGTGTTGGTGCGACGGCCTCTTTCGGTCGCGCCGCGCGGCGGAAGATTTACTTCGAATCTTCGGTGTGAGCGGCCGCTGCCTGCGGCTCGCCTGCCAGCGCGAATGATAGCGAGACTTGCGCCCCCGCTATAGCCCCGTCGACGACGCGGTTGGACAGCTCGATGCGCGCGCCATGCTCGTCGGCGATCTTCTTCACGACCGCGAGCCCCAAACCTGTACCTTTTGTTTTCGTCGTGACGTAGGGCTCGAACGCGCGCTTGAGGATGTTCTCGGCGAAACCCGGTCCGCTGTCCTGCACGGTGAGCCGCACGCGCTGTCCCGAATCGCCGAGCCGCGTACGGATGACGACCTCGCCGCGCCGTCCGGTGGCACCGGCCGCGGCCTCGGCGGCGTCCTGCGCGTTCTGCAGCAGGTTGTGGATGACCTGGCGCAGTTGCTGCGCGTCGCCGCGGATCGGGCGGCAGCGCTCGTCGGGCTCGAAGCGCAACGCGATCGGCATGGCCTCGGCGTTGTAGAGATGGAGCACGTCGACCAGCAGCGCATTGAGGTCGACGGGCTTGAGGTCGGCCGCCGGCAGGCGCGCGTAATCGCGGAATTCGTTGACCAGCCGCTTCATCGCATCGACCTGGTCGACGATGGTCTTCACCGACTTGACCAGCACCGCCTGCTCGGGCGCGGCGACCTTGCCCGAGAGCTTCATCTCGAGCCGTTCGGCCGAGAGCTGGATCGGCGTGAGCGGGTTCTTGATCTCGTGCGCGAGACGCCGCGCGACTTCGCCCCAGGCCTGCGCGCGCTGCGCCGAGACGATCTCGGAGATGTCGTCGAACACCAGCAGCCGCGCGGCCCCGGGCAGCTCGGCACCGCGCGCCACGATGTTGATGGCGCCCTCCTGCTGCGGCAGGTCGGTGCCGGTGGCGTGCAGCTCGAAGGCATGCTGCCAGTGGTCGAGGCCATGCTGCATGCGCTCGACGAGGAAGTCCTCGAACTGCTGCTGCACCGCGGCGCCGAAGTCGGCCAGGCCCGGCACCTCGGTGAGCAGCTGGCCTTCGTAGGCGGCGAGCGGCGCGCGCAGCACGCGCGTGGCGCCGGGGTTGGTCGACAGCACGGTGCCGGCGGCATCGAGCACGATCACGCCCGAGGTCAGGTTGTCGAGGATGGTCTGCAGGTTGGCGCGCGCGGCATCGAGCTGGCCCATGGTCTTCTCGACCGCGGTGCGCGCCTCGGCCAGCTGCTGCGTCATGACGGCGAACGAACGCGTGAGGCCGCCGAGCTCGTCCTTGCCCTGCGACACGGCCGTGGGCCGCAGGTCGCCGGCGGCCACCTGGCGCACGCCGTCGGCCAGCACCAGCAGCGGCCGCGCGAGCTGGTTGCCGAACAGCACCGCGAGCAGCACGGCACCGAACACCGCGAGGAACAGGCTCAGCGTGAGCGTGCCGATGTACATGCGGCGCAGGCCCACGCGCCCAAGCGCGCGCTCCTGGTATTCGCGATTGGCCTTGTCGACCGCGAGCGCGTTGGCCACCACGTTGGGCGGCAGCGGCCGCGTGACCTGCAGGAAGCGCGGCGCGGCATCGAGGTCGAAGCCCGGACGCTGCACCATCGCGAGCGCGCGCACGGTGGCCGGCGGCAGCAGGATGCCCGGCGGCGGTTCGTCGAGTCCCTCGATATGGGCGATCGCGCGGTCGGCGCGCACCTGGCGCAGTTGCTGCGGCGTGGGCCGCTCGGGATTGAGCTGGAAGCGCGAGGCGCCCGCGGTGGCGATGAGCTGGCCCGCGTTGGTCCACAGCACCACGTCGGTGGCTTCGAGCTGGTCGCGGATGCGTTCGAGCGCGAGGCCCGCGCTGGCATCGGAGACCTGCGCGAGCTGGCCGCCGGCCGCGCGCGTCTTGGCCGCGAGGTCGTCGGACAGCGCATCGAGCGTGGCGCGCCCGAGGTTCAGGCCCGAGTTCAGCGCGCCCTCGACCTTGACGTCGAACCAGCTCTCGATCGAGCGCTCGACGAACTGGTAGGACACGACGTAGACCAGCGCGCCCGGCACCACGCCCACCAGCGCGAAGATGGCGGCGAGCTTGATCAGCAGCCGGCTGCCGAACTTGCCCTGCCGCAGCCGGCGCAGCAGCCGGAACGCGACCCAGCCGATCACCAGCACCAGCACCACCGCCACCACGACGTTGATGCCGAACAGGCGCACGTAGTAGCGCTCGTAGAGCTCGCGGTTGTTGGTGGCCTGGGCCAGCAGGAACATCAGCACCAGGCCGATGGCGGTGACCAGCGCGGCGCCCACGCCCACGGCCCAGCGCATCGCGCGCGAGCGGCGCGCGGCGGGCGTGGCCGCGGCACCGCTGCGCGGCTTCGAACTCACCGCTGCTTCTCCACCGCCAGGCGCGCGCTGCGCTCGGCGGAGATGTTCCAGTCGGCCTGGCCGGCCACGCCGATCTGGAACGGCCGCGGCAGCTGCGAGGTGTCGAGCCGGAAGCGGAAGGTGACCTGGTGCAGCGGGTCGTCGCCGATCTCGGCCGGATCGCCCATGCGCAGCCGGCCCACGCGCCGCACGGCCTCGAGCGCGTCGGCGAGGCTGTCGAAGTTCTGGTTCAGCGACAGGCTGAAGCTGGCCGAGCCCGACAGCGGCAGCGGCGAGACGTTGAGCCGCCAGCGGCGGGTCAGCGGCTGGTAGGCCAGCCGCATGTGGCGCGTGGCCTGCGCGACCTTGCGGTCGGTCCAGTACCAGCGCTCCTGGAACATCTCGGCCTCGGCCACGAAATAGATCGCGATGCCCTTGTCGAGCACGTCCTCGACCAGCGAGGGCAGTTCGAACTGCACGGCGGCATTGAGGTAGACGGCGTCGTCGGATTGCTCGAGCCGCATCTGGGTGACGGCGGCGGCGTTGCGCGACTGGGCCAGCACGGGCGGCGCCAGCACCGTCAGCAGCAGCACGACCACCAGCGCCAGCAGCACGAGCCACCGGGGCTTGCGCGGTTCAACCCGGGTGCTTTTCAAGCAGGGCGTAGAAAAAGCCGTCGTGGTCACCCAGGGGATTGTCCGGGACGCCACGGGCATTCGCCCCGCTTTGAGGCAGCAAATGCCCCGGCGATGGCAGCAATCGGGCGTCGGTGTTGTGTGCAAGAAACGCATCGATCTGTTGCGAACCCTCTTCCCGAAACACCGAACAGGTGCAGTAAAGCAGCCGTCCGCCGGGCCGGACCAGGGGCCAGAGCGCCGCCAGCAGCGCGGCCTGCTGCAGCGCCAGCTGGGCGGTGTCGCTCTCGCGGCGCAGCCAGCGCACGTCGGGATGGCGGCGCACGATGCCCGAGGCGGTGCAGGGGGCGTCGAGCAGGATGGCGTCGAAAGGCGTGCGGTCCCACCAGTCGGCGGGCCGGGCCGCGTCGGCCACCACCACCTTGGCCCGCAGGTCGAGGCGGGCCAGGGTCTCGTCGATGCGGCGGCTGCGCACGGCGTCGACCTCGAGCGCGGTCAGTTCGAGCGCATCGGGGCCCGCGAACTCGAGCAGGTGGGCGGTCTTGCCGCCGGGCGCGGCGCAGGCGTCGAGCACGCGCAGCCGCCGGCCCGATGGCGCCGCGAGCCCGTCGAGCAGCAGCGGCGCGGCCAGCTGGGCCGCGGCGTCCTGCACCGAGCAGGCGCCGTCGGCAAAGCCGGGCAGCTGCTGCACCGGCCGCGCGCGCGCGAGTTGCAGCCCGCTGAGGGCGACCGGCGTGGCCGGCATGTCGAGTGCCGCAAGTTCGTTGCGGTAAGGGCCGGCGGCGGTCTTGCGCAGGTTCACGCGCAAAGTCATCGGCGCCTGGGAGTTGTCGGCCTGCAGCACGCGCTGCCAGTCGCGCGGATGGTCGCGCTTGAGCTTCTCGATCCACCAGCGCGGATGGTTCCAGTGCGCCACCGGTTCGGCATCGGTCGCGGCCACGAGCTCGTCGCGCTCGCGCAGGAAGCGCCGCAGGCAGGCGTTGATGAAGCTGGCCTGCGCGCGCGTGGCCGGGTTGCGCTTGGCGGCCTCCACGGTCTGGTCGACCAGCGTGAAGGGCTCGTAGGGCGACTGCTGCGCGTCCCAGGCCAGTGCGAGCGCGGTACACAGCAGCGCATCGGGCAGCGGCGGCGGCGTGCGCTTGGCGAGGTGGCGGCGCAGGGCCTCGGCGCGGCCCAGCCAGCGCAGCACCTGGAAGCCCAGCGCCTGGACGCCGGGGCGCAGCGCCGGTTCGACGGCCTCGAAGGCGACCGAGCCCGAGGTGCCGGCGCGGATCGACGCCAGCGCCCCCGCGGTCAATTGCAGTTGGCGCCAGAGCGGCGGTTGCAGCGGCGGGTTGCCGCTGTGCGAGGGGTCAGATGGAAGAGCAGGCAATGCGGGCGATGTTAAAGGGCCCGGATGTCCGCCACCCGGGCAATGTCATGAATGGAATTGGCGGCCGAAGTTCAGTCAGTGCAGCGGCGCCGCGGGCCTCAGACGCACGGCCCATGCCACCAGCAGCGCCGGAAACTGCGCGATCGCCGCGTTGTAGCTGGCGACCGCGAGGTTGAACTGGGTGCGCGCGATCTCGGCGGCGGCCGAGGGCTCGGGCCAGGCCATGGGCTCGGCCGCGATCGCGCCGGTGGCCGTGACCGGCACCAGCGCGTTCGCAGTCGTGGCCTGTCCCGCGGGACGCGACAGCGTGCCGTCGGGATGGAAGGCAGTTACCGCATCGGGATGCCGGCGCTGCCAGGCGGTCAGCAGCACCTGCAGCGCGGTCGCGAGCGCCGACATGCTGCCGGCCTCGAGCGGGCGCTGGCGGGTCGCGCCGAGCAAGGTCGCCATCTGCGTGGTCGCGGCCTGCAGCGAGGAGGCGCCCACCGCGGGCTCGGTCGATTCCTCGGCCACCGACGGCGCGCTCAGGCTGGCCTGCACGAAGTCGAGCTGGCGCGCCAGCGCGGCGTCCAGCGTGGCATAGGCCTGCAGGACCGCCGCGCGCAGGCGCACCAGCCGGTTGTAGGCGCCGACGAACCAGAACAGCAGCACGGCCACGACGATCCAGCCAGCCAGCGAATCGGGCAACACGCTCATCGACGGCACTCCATGAAAAGCTGAAAAGGAAGATGGAAAGGGCCGGCGGAAAACCGCCGCCCCCATGAAAAACGCCTCCCGACCGCCAGGGCCGGGAGGCGTTCACGACCGGTCATGGCCGGGCGATGCTAACCAGTTATTCGGTCGCGGCGCCTTCGCTGGCGTCGACCGTGGTGGTGGCATCGCTGGACGAACCGGCGAGCTCGGCGGCTTCGGACTCGGCGATGGCGCGGCGCTCGGCCTCGTCCATCTCGTCCTTGGCCTTGCGTGCCTGGTGGTACGCCATGCCAGTGCCCGCGGGGATCAGGCGGCCGACGATGACGTTTTCCTTCAGGCCGCGCAGTTCGTCGCGCTTGCCCATGATCGCGGCTTCGGTCAGCACGCGCGTCGTTTCCTGGAACGAAGCGGCGGAGATGAACGAGTCCGTCGACAGCGAGGCCTTCGTGATACCGAGCAGCAGGTTGGTGTACGTCGCGGGGATCTTGCCTTCGGCGCGCAGGGCGTCGTTGGTGTTGAGCATTTCGCTGCGTTCGACCTGTTCACCCGAGATGTAGTTGGTGTCGCCGACGTTGTCGACCACGACGCGACGCAGCATCTGGCGAACGATCACCTCGATGTGCTTGTCGTTGATCTTCACGCCCTGCAGGCGGTACACGTCCTGCACCTCGTCCACGATGTAGCGCGCGAGTTCTTCCGAACCCAGCAGGCGCAGGATGTCCTGCGGGTCCGCCGGACCGTCGACCACGCTTTCGCCCTTGTTCACCACCTGGCCTTCGTGCACCAGGATGTTCTTTTCCTTCGGCACGAGTTCTTCCCAGACCTTGCCTTCCGGGTCGGTGATCTGCAGGCGGATCTTGCCCTTCGTCTCCTTGCCGAACGACACGGTGCCGGTCATTTCGGCCAGCATGCCCTTGTCCTTCGGCGAACGGGCTTCGAACAGCTCGGCCACCCGCGGCAGACCGCCGGTGATGTCGCGGGTCTTCTGGCCTTCGACCGGAATACGCGCCAGCACTTCGCCGGGGCCCACGTCCTGGCCGTCGCGCACCTGGATCAGCGCGCCGATCGGGAAACCGATCGTCACCGAGTGGTCGGTGCCGGGGATCTTCACCTCGGCGCCCGAGGCGTCGATCAGCTTGACCTGCGGACGCACGACCTTGGCGGCGCCGCGGCGCTTCGGGTCGATCACGACCAGGGTCGACAGACCGGTCACTTCGTCCACCTGCTTGGCGACCGTGAGGCCTTCCTCGACGTTCTCGAACTGGGTCTTGCCGGCGAATTCCGTGATGATCGGGCGCGTCAGCGGGTCCCAGTTGGCGAGCACGTGGCCGGCCTTGATCTGCTGGTCGGCCTTGACCGTCAGCGTCGCGCCGTACGGCACCTTGTGGCGTTCGCGCTCGCGGCCGTGCTCGTCATGGATGACGATCTCGCCCGAACGTGCGATCACCACCAGCTCGTTCTTGCTGTTGGTCACGTAGCGCATCGTGGCGTTGAAGCCGATCACGCCGTTGGACTTGGCCTCGACGCTCGAAGCGACAGCCGCGCGCGAAGCCGCACCACCGATGTGGAAGGTACGCATCGTGAGCTGCGTGCCCGGTTCGCCGATCGACTGCGCCGCGATCACGCCGACCGCTTCGCCGTTGTTCACCAGGCCGCCGCGGCCGAGGTCGCGGCCGTAGCACTTGGCGCAGATGCCGAAGCGCGTGGCGCAGGTCAGCGCGGTGCGGACCTTGACTTCGTCCACGCCGTCGGCTTCGATGGCGTCGATCGTGTCCTCGTCGAGCATGTCGCCGGCCTTGACCAGCACGGCACGCGTCTCGGGGTGCAGCACGTCCTCGGCCACGCTGCGGCCGAGGATACGGTCGCGCAGCGATTCGATGACTTCACCGCCCTCCACGATCGCGCGCATCAGCGCGCCGTCGTGCGTGCCGCAGTCCTGCTCGATCACCACCAGATCCTGCGTCACGTCGACCAGACGACGGGTCAGGTAACCCGAGTTCGCCGTCTTCAGCGCCGTGTCGGCCAGACCCTTGCGGGCACCGTGGGTGGAGATGAAGTACTCCAGCACGTTCAGGCCTTCGCGGAAGTTCGCGGTGATGGGCGTCTCGATGATCGAGCCGTCGGGCTTGGCCATCAGGCCACGCATGCCGGCCACCTGGCGAATCTGGGCCGCGGAACCGCGGGCGCCCGAGTCGGCCATCATGTAGATCGAGTTGAAGGACTCCTGCTCGACTTCCTTGCCGTGGCGATCGACGACCTTCTGCTTCGACAGCTTGGCCATCATCACCTTCGACACTTCGTCGCCGGCCTTGCCCCAGATGTCCACCACCTTGTTGTAGCGCTCGCCGGAGGTCACGAGACCGGAGACGTACTGCTGTTCGATCTCCTTCACTTCCTTGGCCGAGCGGTCGATGATGCCGTGCTTCTCGGCCGGCACCAGCATGTCGTCGATGGCGATCGAGATACCGGCCTTGGTCGCGAGACGGAAACCGTTCTGCAGCAGCTTGTCGGCGAAGACCACGGTCTCCTTCAGGCCGCACTTGCGGAAGCTCACGTTGATGAGCTTGGAGATTTCCTTCTTCTTCAGCGCCTTGTTGATGTTCGAGAACGGCAGGCCCTTGGGCAGGATCTCGGACAGCAGGGCACGGCCCACGGTGGTGTCCACGAGCGAGGTCGACGGCTCGAATTCGCCGCTTTCCTTGTTCTTGGTGTACTCCGTGATGCGCACGGCGACCTTCGCGGTCAGCTCGACCACGTTGGCGTCGAGCGCGCGCTGCACTTCACCGATGTCCGAGAACATCAGGCCTTCGCCCTTGCCGTTGATGCGGTCGCGGGTCGTGTAGTACAGACCCAGCACCACGTCCTGCGAGGGAACGATCGACGGTTCGCCCGAAGCCGGGAACAGCACGTTGTTGGAGGCCAGCATCAGCGTGCGGGCTTCCATCTGCGCTTCCACCGACAGCGGCACGTGGACGGCCATCTGGTCGCCGTCGAAGTCGGCGTTGAAAGCCGCGCAGACGAGCGGGTGCAGCTGGATCGCCTTGCCTTCGATCAGGATCGGCTCGAAGGCCTGGATACCCAGGCGGTGCAGCGTAGGAGCGCGGTTCAGCATGACCGGGTGCTCCTTGATGACCTCTTCCAGGATGTCCCAGACCACCGGCGTGCCCGATTCGACTTCCTTCTTGGCAGCCTTGATCGTGGTCGCGATGCCCATGGCTTCGAGGCGCGAGAAGATGAAGGGCTTGAACAGCTCGAGTGCCATCAGCTTCGGCAGGCCGCACTGGTGCAGCTTGAGCGTCGGGCCCACCACGATGACCGAACGGCCCGAGTAGTCGACGCGCTTGCCCAGCAGATTCTGGCGGAAGCGGCCGCTCTTGCCCTTGATCATGTCGGCCAGCGACTTCAGCGCGCGCTTGTTGGCGCCCGTCATGGCCTTGCCGCGGCGGCCGTTGTCCAGCAGCGAGTCGACGGCTTCCTGCAGCATCCGCTTCTCGTTGCGCGCGATGATTTCCGGAGCCTTCAGCTCCAGCAGGCGGCGCAGGCGCGAGTTGCGGTTGATGACGCGGCGGTACAGGTCGTTCAGGTCGGAGGTCGCGAAGCGGCCGCCGTCCAGCGGCACCAGCGGACGCAGGTCCGGCGGCAGCACGGGCAGCACGTCGAGCACCATCCACTCGGGCTTGATGCCCGACTTTCGGAAGGCCTCCAGCACCTTCAGGCGCTTGGAGTTCTTCTTGACCTTGACTTCGGAGCCGGTCAGGTCGCCGCGCAGGCGTTCGATCTCGCTGTCGAGCTCGATGCCTTCCAGCAGGTCCTTGATGCCTTCGGCGCCCATCTTGGCGACGAACTCGTCACCGTATTCCTTGCGCTTCGCGTCGTAGTCGTCCTCGGACATGATGCCGAACTTCTTCAGCGGGGTCATGCCGGGGTCGGTGATCACGTAGGCTTCGAAGTACAGCACGCGCTCGATGTCGCGCAGCGTCATGTCGAGCACGAGGCCCAGGCGCGACGGCAGCGACTTCAGGAACCAGATATGCGCGCAGGGCGCGGCCAGGTCGATGTGACCCATGCGCTCGCGGCGAACCTTGGTCTGCGTGACTTCGACGCCGCACTTCTCGCAGATCACGCCGCGGTGCTTCAGGCGCTTGTACTTGCCGCACAGGCACTCGTAGTCCTTGATGGGGCCGAAGATCTTCGCGCAGAAGAGGCCGTCGCGCTCGGGCTTGAACGTGCGGTAGTTGATCGTCTCGGGCTTCTTCACCTCGCCGAAGGACCACGAACGGATCTTCTCGGGCGAAGCCATGCCGATCTTGATGGCATCGAAATGCTCATCGGGCGTGAATTGCTTGAACAGGTCGAGTAGCGATTTCATAAGACTCTTTCCCTTTTCAAATTAGGAACGCTCGAGCTCGATGTCGAGACCCAGCGAACGGATTTCCTTGACCAGCACGTTGAACGACTCCGGCATGCCGGCTTCGATCGAGTGCTCGCCCTTGACGATGCTCTCGTACACCTTGGTACGGCCTTGCACGTCGTCGGACTTCACGGTCAGCATTTCCTGCAGGACGTAGGAAGCGCCGTAGGCTTCGAGCGCCCACACTTCCATTTCCCCGAAACGCTGGCCGCCGAACTGCGCCTTGCCGCCCAGGGGCTGCTGCGTGACCAGCGAGTACGGGCCGGTCGAGCGGGCGTGCATCTTGTCGTCCACCAGGTGATGCAGCTTCAGGAAGTGCATGTAGCCGACGGTGACGGGACGCTCGAACTGGTCGCCGGTGCGGCCGTCGAACAGGTAGGCCTGCGTGCGGCTCTCGGTCAGGCCCTTGGCCTTGGCGATGTCGTCCGGATAGGCCAGCTTCAGCATGCCGCGGATTTCCTCTTCCGAGGCACCGTCGAACACCGGCGTCGCGAAGGTCGCGCCGTTCTGCAGGTTGCCGGCCATCTCGAGCAGCTCGGTGTCGCTCAGCGAGGCGATGTCTTCCTTGCGGCCCGAGCCGTTGTACAGCTGCTCCATGAACTTGCGCAGCTCGGCCACCTTGGCCTCCTGCTGCAGCAGGTCGCCGATGCGCTGGCCCACGCCCTTGCCGGCCCAGCCCAGGTGCACTTCGAGAACCTGGCCCACGTTCATCCGCGAGGGCACGCCCAGCGGGTTCAGGCAGATGTCGCACGGCGTGCCGTCGGCCATGTGGGGCATGTCCTCGACCGGAACGATCTTCGACACCACACCCTTGTTGCCGTGGCGGCCGGCCATCTTGTCGCCGGGCTGCAGGCGGCGCTTGACGGCCAGGTAGACCTTGACCATCTTCAGCACGCCGGCGGGCAGCTCGTCGCCCTGCGTGAGCTTCTTGCGCTTCTCTTCGAACGCGAGGTCGAAGCTGTGGCGCGTCTGCTCCAGCGAGTTCTTGATCGACTCGAGCTGCGTCGCCACTTCGTCTTCCGCCGGACGGATGTCGAACCAGTGGAACTTCTCGACCGACGACAGGTAGGCCTTGTCGAGCTTGGTGCCCTTGGCCAGCTTGTTCGGGCCGCCGTTGGCGACCTTGCCGGTCAGCAGCTTCTCGATACGGTCGAACGCGTCGGCTTCGACGATGCGAAGCTGGTCGTTCAGGTCGAGGCGGAAGCGCTTGAGTTCGTCGTCGATGATCTGCTGGGCGCGCTTGTCGCGCTGGATGCCTTCGCGGGTGAACACCTGCACGTCGATCACGGTGCCTTGCGAGCCCTGGTCCACGCGCAGCGAGGTGTCCTTCACGTCGGAAGCCTTCTCGCCGAAGATGGCGCGAAGCAGCTTCTCTTCAGGCGTCAGCGTGGTCTCGCCCTTCGGCGTGACCTTGCCCACCAGCGTGTCGCCCGGCTGCACTTCGGCGCCGACATAGATGATGCCGGACTCGTCGAGGCGGTTGAGCTGCTGCTCGGCCAGGTTCGGGATGTCGCGCGTGATTTCTTCGGCGCCCAGCTTCGTGTCGCGGGCCATCACCACCAGTTCCTCGATGTGGATCGAGGTGTAGCGGTCTTCGGCGACGACGCGTTCCGAGATCAGGATCGAGTCTTCGAAGTTGTAGCCGTTCCACGGCATGAACGCGATCAGCATGTTCTGGCCGAGGGCCAGTTCGCCGAGGTCGGTCGATGCGCCGTCGGCCACCACGTCGCCCTTGGCGATCTTGTCGCCGCGCTTGACGATGGGGCGCTGGTGGATGTTGGTGTTCTGGTTCGAACGCTGATACTTGATCAGGTTGTAGATGTCCACACCGACTTCACCGGCAGCCGCTTCGGCGTCGTTCACGCGCACCACGACACGGGTCGCATCGACGTAGTCGACGATACCGCCGCGGGTGGCCGTGACCACGGTGCCCGAGTCGACCGCGGAGACGCGCTCGATGCCGGTACCGACCATCGGCTTCTCGGGACGCAGCACCGGCACGGCCTGGCGCTGCATGTTGGCGCCCATCAGCGCGCGGTTCGCGTCGTCGTGCTCCAGGAACGGCACGAGCGATGCGGCCACCGACACGATCTGCGCGGGCGACACGTCCATGTACTGGATGCGCTCGGCACCGACCAGGATCGATTCGCCGGCTTCACGCGCGGAGACCAGGTCGCCGGTCAGCACGCCGTCCTTGTCCAGGGCCGCGTTGGCCTGGGCGATGACGTACTTGCCTTCCTCGATGGCCGACAGGTAGTCGATCTCGTTGGTGACCTTGCTGTCCACCACGCGACGGTACGGCGTCTCGATGAAGCCGTATTCGTTCAGGCGGGCGTACAGGGCCAGCGAGTTGATCAGGCCGATGTTCGGGCCTTCAGGCGTTTCGATCGGGCACACGCGGCCGTAGTGGGTCACGTGCACGTCGCGCACTTCGAAGCCGGCACGTTCGCGCGTCAGACCACCCGGGCCAAGGGCCGACACGCGGCGCTTGTGGGTGATCTCGGACAGCGGGTTCGTCTGGTCCATGAACTGCGACAGCTGCGAGGCGCCGAAGAATTCCTTCAGGGCGGCCGAGATCGGCTTGCTGTTGATCAGGTCGTGCGGCATCAGCGGCTCTTGCTCCGCCTGGCCCAGACGCTCCTTCACGGCCTTCTCGATGCGGGCCAGGCCGGTGCGGTACTGGTTCTCGGCCAGTTCGCCCACGCAGCGCACGCGACGGTTGCCCAGGTGGTCGATGTCGTCGACTTCGCCGTTGCCGTTGCGCAGGTCCACGAGGATCTTGACCACGGCCAGGATGTCCTCGTTGGTCAGCACCATCGGGCCGGTCGACTCGTCGCGGCCGACCTTGGCGTTGAACTTCATGCGGCCGACGCGCGACAGGTCGTACGTGTCCGGGTTGTAGAACAGGCGCTGGAACAGGGCCTGCACGGCGTCTTCCGTCGGCGGCTCGCCGGGGCGCATCATGCGGTAGATGGCCACGCGGGCGGCGAACTCGTCCACGGTTTCGTCGATGCGCAGGGTCTGCGAGATGTACGCGCCCTGGTCGAGTTCGTTCGTGTAGATGACCTGCACGTCCTGCACGCCGGCCGTGCGCAGCTTCTTCAGCAGCGACTCGGTCAGCTCGTCGTTGGCCTTGGCCAGGATCTCGCCGGAATCGGCATCGACGATGTTGCGGGCGATCACGCGGCCGATCAGGAAGTCTTCCGGCACGCTGATGTGCGTGGTGCCGCCCTGCTCGAGCTCACGCGTATGGCGCGCGGTGACGCGCTTGTCCTTGGCGACCACGACCTTGCCCGACTTGTCGGTGATGTCGAAGCGCGCGACTTCGCCGCGCAGGCGCTCGGAGACGAACTCCATCTGCGCGCCGCTGTCCATCAGGCGGAAGTTGTCGTTGACGAAGAAGTTCGC
>Ga0102589_1000502_pt1 | contig 79135 bp, 69 predicted proteins | sample AraplaMF_Col_mLB_FD_76858 | JGI IMG/M metagenome (GOLD analysis project Ga0102589, IMG submission 76858) | Arabidopsis root microbial communities from the University of North Carolina, USA - plate scrape MF_Col_mLB | ecosystem: Host-associated > Plants > Roots > Endosphere | place: USA...
CATGTGCCGCCCAAAATGCAAGAGTGAACGACAATTCGAAAGAGTTTACAAGCCCGTCCGCTATGTCATTGACCGTAAACGACTTTCTGCGGAGCACCAGCCGTCAGGAGTTGTGTGTAACGAGGTGGTTTGAAGGGAGGTTCGCAATGTCCGAACTACAAGGGCTATCCGGCGCACCAGCAGGTACGCTTATCACGATCTCAGAGCTGCATCGTCTGGCAACCTTCCTTGGCTGTCGTTACGACGTTGACGCTCACCATGAAGCCAATGGCCACTGGGTAGTGATTTTCACGATCGCGGATCGTCGCTACGGACTCAGTACGGTGCGCGGCCAGTTGCGGCGCTCGCGCCGGCTCGAGCCTCTTCTGACGTTCTTGAGGGCACATTGTCAGCATCACGACGCGATGCGCTTGCATACTGGCTCATGGACCTTCTCTCGGTCCGCTGCCCAGACAATTGACTACCAGCGCACGCGCCGCAGTGTCACGGCCGCGACAAGCGCGGAAATCGTACAGACAACCGCGACGGGCAGTGCCGAATCGTTGTAGGCAATACCCGCCAGGAACGCGACAGCGCCCCCGGTCAGTGCCTGCAGGCCGGCCAGCATGCCAGCGGCGATGGCACGGTACTCGGCCGCGACATTCATGATCCATGCGTTGGCGACGGGTACGATCAGGCAAAAGCCGATCTGTGCAGCGGCCAATGCAGCCAGGAACAGGTGAAGCGCGTGTGCTTCCGTGACTGAAAGGAGCAATAGCCCAAGCGCCGAGAGGCATTGGCAGAGAATGCCTGCGGCAACAAGGCTGCGCTCCGAGACGCGTGCCATCAGCGCGCCAGAGCAAAGATAGCCGATCACGCCGACTGCAGCAAAGCCAGCAAGGACGCCACCTATTGCAGTGACTGACAAGCTAAAGCGGCTTGCCAGCAGGAATGGTTTGGGCACCAGTAAAGTGGTATAGCCGCTCTGTGTCGCGCACAGCAGGATCAGCGGGATCCTGGCCATCACGCAAAGGCTAGTCAACTCCGTAAACGACATCGCGTCCCCGGAAGACCGGGCATCGCGAGTAGCGGGAGAGGCCGGAGGCGGAAATATTGCGAACAGCAGCGGCACAGCGAGCAGCGGCATGCAGAACGCCGCAAACATTGCGCGCCAACCCCACGCGGCGGCGATCCATCCAGCAGCCAACGGCGCAACAATGCTGGTTGCTTCCAATGCGGCTTGTCCGTAAGCGAAAAACTTCTTGTATCGCTCGTGGGTCAAGAGCTCGGCATGGAGCTGACCTTGCGCAGCCGAACCGTCGATGGGGTATGCCAGGAAATCTGGGGCGCCCTGATCGCCTACAACCTGATTCGCCGGGAGATGGCCAGCGCCGCCCGAGAAGCCAAGCTCGCGCCGACTGACATGAGCTTCGTGCGTGCCTTCCACGTCATCCAGCACGAGATGATGTGGGCAGCCGTCACGCCAGCCTTTGCGAAACTGCCCGACTGTCTGCGGCGCCTACGCGAGCGCCTAAAGTCGCTGCCCAATGTAAAACGACCCGGCCGCTCATGCGACCGGGCCGTCAAGTCCCGCCCTTCACGCCATGCCGTTCGCTTCCTCAACCGGGACCATAACTGAACGGCATTAGGGCTTAGCCCCCTTTTTTCTAATAATCACAGACCGGCACACACAAAAAAAGCTCAATCCCAGCTCAACGCCCCACCCGTCTGATACTCAATAACCCGAGTCTCAAAGAAGTTCCGCTCCTTCTTCAGATCGATCATCTCGCTCATCCACGGAAACGGGTTCTCTTCATTCGGAAACAGCTGATCAAGACCAATCTGCTGGCACCGACGATTGCAAATAAACCGCAGGTAAGACTTAAACATCGGCGCATTCAGACCCAGCACGCCACGGGGCATGGTGTCCTCAGCATAGCGATACTCCAAATCCACCGCCTTCTTAAACAACTCCGTAATCTCAGCCTTAAACTCCGCCGTCCAAAGATGCGGATTCTCCAGCTTGATCTGATTAATCAGGTCGATACCAAAATTGCAGTGCAGCGACTCATCCCGCAGGATGTACTGATACTGCTCTGCCGCCCCAGTCATCTTGTTCTGCCGCCCCATCGCCAGGATCTGCGTGAAGCCCACGTAGAAGAACAGCCCTTCCATGATGCAGGCGAACACGATCAGCGACTTCAGCAGCTTCTGGTCGTTTTCCGGCGTGCCAGTCTTGAACGACGGGTCGGTCAGCGTGTCGATGAACGGGATCAGGAACTCGTCCTTGTCGCGGATCGACTGCACTTCGTGGTACGCGTTGAAGATCTCGGCTTCGTTCAGGCCCAGCGATTCAACGATGTACTGGTAGGCGTGCGTGTGGATGGCCTCTTCAAAGGCCTGGCGCAGCAGATACTGGCGGCATTCCGGCGCGGTGATCTGGCGGTAGGTGCCCAGCACGATGTTGTTGGCGGCCAGCGAGTCGGCGGTGACGAAGAAGCCCAGGTTGCGCTTGATGATGCGGCGCTCGTCTTCGGTCAGGCCGTTGGGGTCTTTCCACGTCGCGATGTCGCGCGACATGTTGATTTCCTGCGGCATCCAGTGATTGGCGCAGCCGGCCAGGTACTTTTCCCACGCCCACTTGTACTTGAACGGGACGAGCTGGTTGACGTCGGTCGAGCCGTTGATGACGCGCTTGTCGGCAGCGTTGACGCGGCGGTTGCTTTGCGCGGCGGCGGCGTTGGGGTTGTTGCCCAGGATGCCGGCTTGCGTGGCGCTCGGCGGCAGGACGCCTTGCTGGTCGGCCGTGGCAGCCGATGCTGCGGGTTGCAGGGCAGGCTGCGGTGCGGCCTGCGGGGTGGCTTGAACGTCGTCGTCCCAGCTCAGCATGATGTTGTTCTCCGTGATTCGATTGGGGGGCGGCGGTGGTCAGTGTTTTGACTTTTCACTTCGTGGTGGCGCCGGCCCTCTCCCCCGGCCCCTCTCCCGCTTGCGGGAGAGGGGAGCAAACCGAGGGGTTAGGTAAGACTTATTGGCAGGCTTCGCACTCTTCGAAGCCGGGGTCGCCCGGGCGCATCGTGCAGACCGCGCCTTCGGCTTCCGGCATGGCCGGGGCCGATGCGGCAGCGGCGTCCATGGCGGAGCCGCTGTCGCTACCCGACGACACCGCGTTCAGCGAGCCGCGCGACACGGTGGACTTCTCCACGTGCGTGGCAGCCATGGTGCGCAGGTAGTACGTGGTCTTCAGGCCGCGCAGCCAGGCCAGCTTGTAGGTGTCGTCCAGCTTCTTGCCCGAGGCGCCGGCCATGTAGATGTTCAGGGACTGGGCCTGGTCGATCCACTTCTGGCGGCGGCTGGCGGCTTCGACCAGCCAGGTCGGCTCGACTTCGAACGCGGTGGCGTAGATGTCGCGCAGGTCTTGCGGAATGCGGTCGATGCGCGACAGCGAGCCGTCGAAGTACTTCAGGTCGGCGACCATCACTTCGTCCCACAGGCCGCGTTCCTTCAGGTCGCGCACCAGGTAGTCATTGACCACGGTGAACTCGCCCGACAGGTTCGACTTGACGTACAGGTTCTGGAACGTCGGCTCGATGCACGCGGACACGCCGATGATGTTCGAGATCGTGGCGGTCGGCGCGATCGCGATGCAGTTCGAGTTGCGCATGCCGTGCTGCTTGATGCGGGCGCGCAGGCTGTCCCAGTCCATGGTGCTGGACAGGTCCACTTCCAGGTAGCCGCCGCGCTCTTCGGCCAGCAGCTTGAGCGAGTCCTGCGGCAGGATGCCGCGGTCCCACAGCGAGCCGGTGTAGGTCTCGTAGCGGCCACGCTCTTCGGCCAGTTCGGTGGAGGCCTGGTAGGCGTAGTAGCACACGGCTTCCATCGAGCTGTCGGCGAACTTCACCGCGGCGTCGCTGGCGTACGGCGTGCGCAGCACGTGCAGGCAGTCCTGGAAGCCCATGATGCCCATGCCGACCGGACGGTGGCGCAGGTTGGAGTTGCGGGCCTTCTCGACGGCGTAGTAGTTGATGTCGATGACGTTGTCGAGCATCCGCATGGCGGTGCGGATGGTCTTCTGCAGCTTGGCGTGGTCGAGCACGTACGAGCCGTCAGCCTGCTTGGCCAGGTGGGCGACCAGGTTGACCGAGCCCAGGTTGCAGACGGCGATTTCGCTGTCGTTGGTGTTCAGCGTGATTTCCGTGCACAGGTTGGAGCTGTGGACGACGCCGACGTGCTGCTGCGGGCTGCGGATGTTGCACGGATCCTTGAAGGTGATCCACGGGTGGCCGGTTTCGAACAGCATGCCCAGCATCTTGCGCCAGAGCTGCATGGCCGGGACCTTCTTGAACAGCTTCAGTTCGCCATTGGCGGCCTTGGCTTCGTAGCCGAGGTAGGCCTGCTCGAATGCCTTGCCGACCTTGTCGTGCAGGTCCGGGCAGGTGGACGGCGAGAACAGCGTCCATTCGCCGTTTTCCATCACGCGCTTCATGAACAGGTCCGGAATCCAGTTGGCCGTGTTCATGTCGTGGGTGCGGCGGCGGTCGTCGCCGGTGTTCTTGCGCAGCTCCAGGAATTCTTCGATGTCCAGGTGCCACGTTTCCAGGTAGGCGCAGACGGCGCCCTTGCGCTTGCCGCCCTGGTTCACTGCCACGGCGGTGTCGTTCACCACCTTCAGGAACGGGACTACGCCCTGGCTCTTGCCGTTGGTGCCCTTGATGTGCGAGCCGAGCGCGCGCACGTTGGTCCAGTCATTGCCCAGGCCGCCGGCGAACTTGGACAGCAGCGCGTTTTCCTTGAGCGCTTCGTAGATGCCCTCCAGGTCGTCCGAGACGGTGGTCAGGTAGCACGACGACAGCTGCGAGCGCTGGGTGCCCGAGTTGAACAGGGTCGGCGTGGACGACATGAAGTCGAACGACGACAGCAGCTGGTAGAACTCGATGGCGCGCGCTTCGCGGTCGGTTTCGTTGAGGGCCAGGCCCATGGCGACGCGCATGAAGAATGCCTGCGGCATCTCGATGCGAGTCTCGTCGATGTGCAGGAAGTAGCGGTCATACAGGGTCTGAAGGCCCAGGTAGTTGAACTGGAAGTCGCGGCCGGCGTCCAGCGCGGCGCCCAGGCGGGCCAGGTCGAAGGTGGCCAGCTTCTCGTCCAGCAGCTCGGCGGCGATACCGCGGGCGATGAACTTGGGGAAGTACTCGGCGTAACGCGTGGTCATTTCGGCCTGCGTCACTTCGGCGCCCAGGATTTCCTTGCGGATGGTGTGCAGCAGGATGCGGGCGGTGACCTGGCTGTAGTCCGGGTCCTTTTCGATCAGGGTACGCGCGGCCAGGATGGCGGAGTCGTACACCTGCGTCATCGGCACGCCTTCGTACAGGTTCTTGAGCGTTTCCTTGAGGATCGGCTCGGCGCTGACGGCCTTGCCCAGGCCGGCGCAGGCGTTGTCGAGCAGCTCATGCAGGGCGACGATGTCCAGCGGCTTGGTCACGCCGGCGTCGGTCACGTTGATGTTGATGCCGGCTTCCTGCACGCGGGCCACGGCCTCGGCGCTGGCGCTGGCGCGCTCGGCCTTGCGCTTTTCGCGGTAGAGCACGTAAGCGCGGGCCACTTCATGCTCGCCCGAGCGCATCAGCGCCAGTTCCACGTGGTCCTGCACGTCTTCGATATGGATGGCGCCGCCGCTCGGGCGGCTGCGCACCAGTGCGCGCACGACGTTGTCGGTCAGCTGCTCGACGATCTCGCGCACGCGCGCGGATGCGGCGCCCTGCCCGCCGTTGACGGCGAGAAAGGCCTTGGTCATGGCCACGGCGATCTTGGACGGCTCGAACGCCACCACGGCGCCATTACGACGGATGATCTTGTGATCCGGGTAGTTGGTGGAAGCGGCGCTGGAGGTCTGCTGTGCGTTCGGTGCCTGGTTGGCAACGCCTGCGGCGGCGCTACCCGTGGTGAGTTCGTTCTGGGCCGTTTGCATGTGAAGTCCTGTTTTTAGCCTGGATATAAGAGACAAAAGAGTCCCTGGCGAAATGCGGCGGAAAGAAGGATCCGTTTCGGTGTGACCGCGCACGGACAAACTGCCTCTGCGTGAACATTTCGCCAGGGACTCTTTGTGATTCGCCAGCCTTGCGGAGGTTTCCTGACGGGTTGCACTCACTGCACAACCGCCACCTCACACTTGGGCCAGCTCCCCGGTTTGACTACTAGATATAGTGGGTGCTGCTGAAAACTGGGCTAAGTATAGTGAAACGAATCCGAATGACCAGTCTTGACAACCGCTATTTCGGGGTCGTTTCCGGGCGAAGCTGGCGGGTGCGGCAGCGCCACATGCCCGGGAGCCTAGTGCACACAAGGGTTTCAGAGAAACCATTCGCAACTGCACATTTCACAAAAATTTTTTTGATTGTTGCGAGCATGCGATAGCCCCTAATCTGCTTGGGGCATGTGCGCCGGAATGGGGCGCACGACTGGGCGCACGACCGCAGGGAATGACGTTACGAACGGATCACGCGCAGGGGTGCCGATAGGGCAACATGCCTTGCGGCACGGCTGCACTGGCGGCGAAGCGGTCCCAGTCGAAATGCGGGCCAGGATCGGTCTTGCGTCCCGGAGCAATGTCGCTGTGGCCGGCGATCGCCCGTACCGGGTAGGCCGCCATCAGGGCCGGCACCAGCGCGGCCACGGTGTCGTATTGGGCGGAGGTGAACGGCAGGTCGTCGCAACCCTCGATCTCGATGCCGATCGAGAAGTCGTTGCAGCGCGTGCGGCCAAAGAAGTCCGACTGGCCGGCATGCCAGGCCCGCTGCGTGCACGGCACGAACTGCACCAGCTCCCCCTGCCTCGTCACCAGGAAGTGCGCGGACACCTGGACCTGGTGGATGGTGGCGAAGAACGGATGCTTGTCCGGGTCGAGCCGGTTCTGGAAGAACGCCTCGATGTCGCCGCTGCCGAACTGGCCGGGCGGCAGGCTGATGTTGTGCAGCACCACCAGGTCCACCGGCATGCCCGGCGGGCGCTGGTCGAAATTGGGCGACGGCACGCGGCGGGCGGCGGGCACCCAGCCGCCGGCGTCGGGCAGGAAAGCCTGCGCCGACGCGGGCAGGTTGGGCTGACTGGGCGTGGTCATGGCGTGCCCTCGCCCGTGCCGTCGCCGGCGTTCTCGGCCACGCCGCGATCGGCGGCGTCCATGGCTTCGCGGATGCCCAGTTGCTGGATGCGGTAGCGCAGCTGGCGCAGGTTCAGGCCCAGCAGCGGCGCGGCGGCGGTGCGGTTGAAATTGGTCTGCGCCAGCGCCTGCAGGATCAGCTCGCGCTCGACGGCTTCGAGCCGGGCCGGCAGGTCGATCGGGAAGACGATGCCGCGGCAGGCGCGCTCGGTGGCATCGCCGGCCGGTTCGGGCTGGGCAGTCGGTGCGGTGGCCTGTGGCGCGGCAGCGGGCTCGGCCACAGTTGCGGCCACAGTTGCGGGCGCGGGCGTCGACGCGGGCGGCATTGGCGCCCACATGCCCGGCGCCCCCCAGGGGGCGTACTGGGTCGCAGGCAACGGTGACGCCATCGCGGGCGCGGGCGCCGTCAGCCCGGCGCCGGGGGCGCCGGCATCCAGCGAGCCGAGGTCGGCCACCTCGATCTGCTCGCTCTCGGCAAAGGCGTAGGCGCGCTCGAGCAGGTTCTCCAGCTCGCGGACGTTGCCGGGGAAGCGGTAGGCGGCCAGCTGTTCCAGCGCGGCCGGCGCCAGGCGCTTGGGATGGGGGTCGCCGTAGCGCACGGCCAGGTGGTCCAGGATGGCGCGCGCCAGCACCGGGATGTCTTCGCCGCGCTCGCGCAGCGTGGGCATGCGCAGCGCCAGCACGTTCAGGCGGTAATACAGGTCCTGGCGGAACTGGCCGGCGGCGACCATCGCGGCCAGGTCCTTGTGGCTGGCGCACATCACGCGCACATCCACGGCATCTTCGCGGCTGGCGCCGATCTTGCGCACGCGGCGCTCCTGCAGCGCGCGCAGCAGCTTGACCTGCATGGTCAGCGGCAGGTCGGCCACCTCGTCGAGCAGCAGCGTGCCGCCGTTGGCCGCGTGGAAAAAACCGCCGCGCTCGCCATCGGCGCCGGTGAAGGCGCCTTTGACGTGGCCGAAGAACTCCGACTCCATCAGCGTCTCGGGGATGGCGCCGCAGTTGACCGCGATAAACGGGTGCGAGGCGCGCGCGCTAATCGCGTGGATGGCGCGCGCGGCGCGCTCCTTGCCACTGCCGGATTCGCCGCTGATGACCACCGGGGCCATGCTGCGCGCCAGCCGCGACAGCGAGCGGCGCACCTCGTGCATGGCGGCGGAATGGCCGGGCAGCAACGCCGCGGCCCGGTCGGCGGCGGCATCCGCGCCGGCGCTGCCGCCGGCATCGGCTTCGGTGCTGTCGCGCTGCTGGCGGCCGAGCGCGTTGAGCACCAGGCTGCGCAACTGCTCCAGCGAGACCGGCTTGGCGATGTAGTCGAAGGCGCCGGCCTTGAGCGCCTCGACGGCGTTGTCGGCGCTGCCGTAAGCGGTGATGACCGCCACCGGGATGCGCTCGGGCGCGGCCGACAGCTGCCGCACGATCTCGATGCCCAGGCCGTCTCCCAGCCGCATGTCGGTCAGCACCAGGCTGTAGCGGCCCTGCGCCAGCTTTTGCCGCGCCTCGGCCAGCGAGCCTGCCAGCACCACGTCATGGCCCATGCGCCGGATGGAGATGTCGAGCAGCTCGCGCAGGTCGGCCTCGTCGTCGATGACGAGAATGGGATCGGGCGTTCGGGGTGGCATGGCGGTGGGTGTGGATGGACGGACGCCGTTCATGCGACGGCCGCGTCGGCGGTCTCGATGCGCAGCGTCAGCACGAAGGCCTTGGCCGGCAGTGTATCGCGCGCGGCCGCGGCCAGCACGCCGGTGCGTTCGATCAGCGCCGGCACCGAGACCGCGCCGTAGCGCACCTGCGCGTCGTTGGCACCGCACAGCTCGCGCGCCATGAACAGGCCCAGGCCGGTGCCCTGGGCGTTGCTGGTGAAGAAAGGCTCGAACAGGCTGCGCTGGTGCTCGCGCGAGACCTCGGCGCCGTCGTTCCAGACGATCAGCTCGGCATGGTGCTGGTCCAGCGCGTGCGCCAGCAGCCGGATCGAGCCCGGCAGCCGGCTGCAGTAGCGCCAGGCATTGTCGAGCAGGTTGCCCAGCACCTGCTGCAGCTGCGCGGCGTCGAACACCACCGGCTGGGCCACGTCCACGGTCAGGCGGATGGCGTTGGCGTTGATGTCGGCGCGGCCGGCCGGTCGGGTCTCGCCGGCGTGCGGACGGCGCGAACGCATTTCCAGGCGCCAGCGCTCGACGATCTCGGGCAGCGCCTGCGCCAGGTGCACGGTGCTGCGGCCGGTGCGCGGGCGGCGCGACATCTGCAGCACATCGGACACCACCTGGTCGAGCCGGCGCACGTTGTCGTGGATGATGCGCAGCAGGCGCGCATCGATATCGACGTCGGCGCCGCCGGTGTTGTCTGAACGATCCGCCGCTGCAGGCCCCTGCCGCGCGGAGTCGGCCAGCAGCTCGCTGGCCTGGCTGATGGCCGCCAGCGGGTTGCGGATCTGGTGCGCGATACTGGCCACCAGGCGGCCCATCGCGGCCAGCTTTTCCTGCTGCACCTGTTCGGCGATGCGCTCCCAGCTTTCGATATGGACCAGGACGGTATCGCGCATCTCGCTGCGCAGCAGCGCTTCGTCTTCCTGCGACCAGGCCATGGCCTCGTTCTGCGCGATGGCCAGGCGCAGGCGGGCGGCGGCCTCGGGGGACAGTTCGTTCCAGGCAGCGGTATCGAGATGCGACGGCACGGTGCGCCCGTGCGCCAGCGTCGAGCGCAAACCCGCCAGCCCCGGCAGCACGAAACGCAGCCGCAGCCGGGTGTGCTGCATGGTGCCGTCGGCCAGGGCGGTGCCGGACGCCATCGGCAGCAATTGCAGGATGCGCGGCACGTCGTCCTTGCTGCGCAGCCAGTCGCGCAGCATTTCCATCAGCGGCTGCAGGCGCGGGATGCGGCGCAGGTCGAACAGCACGGTGTCGCCATCGCGGCCCTGCCCCGCCGGCGCACCCAGCCGGCGCGAATAGATGCGCTCATGCGCCTGCACGCCCAACAGCACCACCGCCGCCGGGTTCGCCGCCACCACGGCGCCGTTGGCGCGCACCAGCATCACGCCGTCCTGCATGTCGTTGACCATCAGCCGGTTGACCAGCTGCTGCATCCGCAATTCCTGCTCGCGCGCCAGCGCCAGCCGCTCCTGCGCGAGCTGGCGGTTGGCCAGCATGTACATCAGCAGCGCCGCGATCATGAACACCAGCCCGAACAGCCCCGAACCCAGCAGCCCGGCATCGGCCTGGCGCAGCAGGATGGTGTGCATGAAGGGGCCGCCCATCACCACCAGCGCGGAGATCGACGCGGCAAACAGCGCGAACGGCAGGCTGGTGAGCGCGCCGGCTTCGAGCGCGGGCAGCAGGAAGATCATGGCGAGGCCGTCGGCCTGGCCCTGGCTGGCCGGGTGGCCCATGGCGTGGAACACCAGCGCCAGCAGCGCCAGGTCAGCCAGCACCTGCACGCGCACGCGCAGGTGGAAATGGCGGCGCCACAGCGTGCCGGCGAGCATCGCCAGCGCAATGCCAAGGTAAGGCACGGCGACCGTCATGGCCGCCGCATGCTCGACACCGGCCAGCCCGAAGGGCAGATCCGGCAGCAACGAATGCGGCAACGGCGGCAATGGCGGCAATGGCGCCGGCGCGGGCTCGCCGCGCCGCATCAGCGCATAGCCAAGCAGCAGCAGACCCACGGCCACACGGGTCCAGCAGAAATAGCGCAGCAGGCGCCAGTGGAATTCGGGCGGTTCAGGCTGACGCCACAGCTGCGCCAGGCCACGCCAGGCGTTCAGCCGCTGCCAGCCTGACGGCGCCGGTTCGGTCATGGGCGCGCGCCGCCGCCGTCGGTGTGGCTGGCCTCGTCAGGCAGGTGGCTGCGGCGGCAGTAGTGCAGGCCGCGCCAGGCGATGGCTTCGCCCATCGGCAGGTGTACGCCGCATTGGGCGCACTGGACCATCGGTTCAGCGTCGGCGGGCTGGCCGGCATTGGCGTGGGCGCGCGCGGCGGCTTCGCTGGCTTGCTGCCGCGCGCGTTGCTGCGCCAGCCGCGCTTCGGCGCGGGCGCGCAGCCACCAGAAGACGCCCAGCACCACGGCCAGCAGGATCAGGATACGTGCCATGGTGTCTCAGAATCGGTGCAGGACTACTTCAATCACAAAGCGGCTGCCGACATAGGCCAGCAGCAGGATGCCGAACGAGGCGATCACCCAGCGCAGCGCCACCTTGCCGCGCCAGCCGCGGAAGATGCGCCCGGCCAGGATGCCGCCGAACATGGCCCACGAAATCAGCGCGAACACGGTCTTGTGGTCCATCCGGAAAGCGCGGCCGAACAGTTCTTCGGAGAACAGCAGGCCCGAGCCGATCGTCAGTGTCAGCAGCACGAAGCCGGCGCCGATCAGGCGGAACAGCAGCTTCTCCAGTGTCAGCAGCGGCGGCAGCAGGTCCAGCCAGCGGCCCAGCCACTGGCTGGGTTGCGTGCCATTGGCCTCGGCCGGCCGTGCCGGCACGTGGCGGAAACCGTGCAGCCGGCGCTCGGCCAGCAGCATCAGGAAGGCATGGAACGCCGCCAGCGTGAACAGCCCGTACGCCACGTTGGCAATGATGAAGTGGAGCTTGAACAGCGGCTGCGCCGCGTAGCCCAGGATCTGCGAGCCGGGAAAGGCCAGTGGCATCAGGCTGGCGACCAGCGCGACGGGGATCACGATCAGCCCCAGCCCGGCCAGCGAGAAGAAGAAGCTCTCGATCCAGTAGATGCCCACGCCAAGCCACAGCATGGCCGACAGCGCGAAGGCAAAGCCGAACACCATGCGGTCGGACGGGAAGATGGTTTCGTGCAGCAGCATGCCGTGGCAGGCCAGCGCCGCCAGCATCAGCACGTGCCACCAGGCCGGCCGGCCCTCGCCGTGCGCGCCGCCCGCCGGTGGCAGGGCGCTGCCGGGGCCGCCGGCAACCAGCACGGCCGAGGCCGCGCCGCCGGATTGTCCCGCCTTGGCGGCCGTAGAGGCAACGCCGGCATGGCGCGTGGCCCAGCCGTGCCAGGCCAGGCCGCAATAGAGAAGTGCCGTCAGGGCATACAGTACAATGACCATTTGCGCAGTTTACCTTAGTGCCCACGGACGGTGGCGGCCGGTTGAACCGGTGCTCCAGCCTGCAACTGGCACGGGCCTGCCCCGTTTTCAGACCGAGCCCCTGCTCCGATATCTCCCCCGATTCCTGCCATGCTGGACAATCTCACTCAACGCCTGGCGCGTGTGGTCAAGACCATGCGCGGCGAGGCGCGCCTGACCGAGGCCAACACCGCCGAGATGCTGCGCGAAGTGCGCCTTGCCATGCTCGAAGCCGACGTGGCGCTGCCGGTCGTGCGCGAATTCATCGCCCGCGTCAAGGAAAAGGCGCTGGGCGAGGATGTGATCACCAGCCTCACGCCGGGCCAGGCGCTAGTCGGCGTGGTGCAGCGCGAGCTGACCTCGGTCATCGGCGGTGCCGAGGCCGCCGGCGGCAATAACAAGGAAGCCGAGCTGAACCTGAACGTGCAGCCGCCCGCCATCATCCTGATGGCCGGCCTGCAGGGTGCGGGCAAGACCACAACCGTCGGCAAGCTGGCGAAGTGGCTGAAGGAAAACAAGAAGAAGAAGGTGCTGACGGTTTCTTGCGACGTCTACCGCCCCGCCGCTATCGCCCAGCTGAAGACCGTTTCCGAGCAAGTCGGCGCTGACTTCTTCCCGTCGCAGCCGGACCAGAAGCCGGTCGAGATCGCCCGCGCGGCGGTGGACTGGGCGCGCAAGCATTACCACGACGTGCTGATCGTCGATACGGCTGGCCGCCTGGGTATCGACGAGTTGATGATGCAGGAAATCGCCGCCTTGCACGCCGAGCTGAAGCCCGCCGAGACGCTGTTTGTGGTCGACGCCATGCTCGGCCAGGACGCGGTCAACACCGCCAAGGCGTTCAACGACACCCTGCCGCTGACCGGCGTGGTGCTGACCAAGCTGGACGGCGATGCGCGCGGCGGTGCCGCGCTGTCGGTGCGCCATATCACCGGCCGGCCGATCAAGTTCGTCGGCGTCGGCGAAAAGCTGGACGGGCTGGAGCCGTTCTACCCGGACCGCATGGCCCAGCGCATCCTGGGCATGGGCGACATCATGGCGCTGGTCGAGGAAGCCCAGCGCGGCGTCGACATGGACGCGGCCGAGAAGCTGGCCAAGAAGATCAAGAAGACCGGCGATTTCGACCTGGAAGACTTCAAGGCCCAGATCGGCCAGATGAAGAAGATGGGCGGCATGGCCAGCCTGGTCGACAAGCTGCCGGCGCAGTTCGCCCAGCAGGCGCAGGGCGCCAACATGGACCAGGCCGAGAAGCAGGTGGCCCGCATGGAAGGCATCATCAACAGCATGACGCCGGCCGAGCGCGCCAAGCCCGACCTGATCAAGGCCAGCCGCAAGCGCCGCATTGCCGCCGGCGCCGGCGTGCCAGTTCAGGAAGTCAACCGCCTGCTGAACCAGTTCGACCAGATGCAATCCATGATGAAAAAGCTCAAGGGCGGCGGCATGATGAAGATGATGCGCCAGATGGGCGCGATGAAGGGCGGCATGAAGGGCCTCTTCAATCGTTGAGCCCGGGCTGCACTACGATCCGCCTCCCCCGCAAAAGAACAGGAAAGACATCATGATGAGCGCCGTTCAGGCCCGCGAGCTGTGGGCCAACTCCGAAGAAATCGTTTCGGCCGAGGAAGTCCAGGCATCGCTGGACCGCATGGCCGCCGAGATCACCGCCAAGATGGGCGATGCCTTCCCGCTGGTGCTGTCCGTGATGGGCGGCGCGGTGGTGTTCACCGGCATGCTGCTGCCCAAGCTGGCGTTCCCGCTTGAGTTCGACTACATCCACCTCTCGCGCTACAACAACAAGACCGTTGGGGGCGAGATGCAGTGGCGCGTGGCACCGCGCGAGTCGGTCAAGGACCGCGTGGTGCTCGTGCTGGACGACATCCTGGATGAAGGCGAAACCATGGCCGCGATCCGCGAGCGCATCATGGACATGGGCGCCAGGGAATTCCACGCCGCGGTGCTGTGCGAGAAGACGCTGACCAAGCTCAAGCCGATGCATCCGGACTTCTGCGGCTTTGCGGTACCGGATCGCTATGTGTTCGGCTGCGGGATGGATGCCAAGGGGTACTGGCGGAATCTGGGCGCGATCCGGGCGCTGATTTGATCTTGGATCGCTGGGGATTTTCTCCCCTCTCCCCTGGACAGACCGGAGAGGGGAGAAGATACATCACGCGTGGTGCGAGCCCAAGATCGGCCACAGCGACGCCAGCAGCAACACCGCCATCCCGACATTGAACGCGCGCAGCACTTTCGGCTGCGCCAGCCAGCGCCGCAGCGCCGAGCCGCACAACGCCCACATCGCCACGCTGGGCAGGTTCACCACCCCGAATATTCCGGCCAGCATTAGCACGTTGAGCCACAGGTTGCCGTGCAACACATAGGTGCTACACGCGCCTACGGCCATCACCCACGCCTTGGGATTGACCCATTGGAACGCCGCCGCGGCCCAGAAGCCCATCGGCCGCGCCACCTGCTGGTCCTGCACGCCGCCGGCCGTGGCGAGCTTCCACGCCAGCCACACCAGATAGATAGTTGCCGCCACGCGCAGCACCTGCCAGGTCCACGGGAAGGCGTGGAACAGCGAGCCCAGCCCCAACCCGACCAGCGCCACCATCAGCGCAAAGCCAATGCTGACGCCGAGCAGGTGCGGCACCGTGCGCAAGAACCCGAAGTTCACGCCGGAAGCCAGCAGCATCGTGTTATTCGGACCGGGGGTGATAGACGACACCAGCGCAAAGCCGGCGAAGGCGGCAAAGACACCAGTGCCGGCGGCAAGCTGGGATACTTCCATGACTGACTCCAGGGGCGTTCAGGAAATCAGTCTACGGTCAGTTGCCGGTACAGTACCGGTACACTTTTCCACTAAATCGCCGATACAGGATCGGCTCGGCCAATGCTCCACGCTGATGACCGCGCATGGCTTGCCTGGAGAGGTCGGACGGGGGCGGTCAGGCCTCGCTGCGATACGGGCGCTCGCGCAGCCACTTGGTGGCAATCCACTTCTCCCCCGCCGCCACCGGCAGGCCGGCATGCAGCGTGCGCTCGTCCAGCGCGCCGTCGGGCAGCAGGTAGCTGAAGTAGACCGCGTTGCCCTTTACCGGCGCCACTTCCAGCCCCACGCGCGGAAACGCGGTGGCGCCCCCGGCCTCGGGCGTGTTCAGGTAGATCACCAGCGTGGCGATGCGCTGGCCGCCGACTGTCAGCTGGCGTGCCTCGCCCGGCCGCTGCGGGTTGAAGAAATCGAAATGCGGCTGGTATTCGCCGCCGGGCTTGTAATTGAGGATCTGCAAGCCTTCGCCGTGTTCGGCCGGCACGCCGGTGACCGCGGCGATGCGCGCCTCGATGCGCTCGATCAGCGCATGCTCGCCAACCTGGAACATGGCGCCCATGCTGGTGCGGGCGTCGATCAGGTTCTCGTCCCCGGTATCGGGGTTGACCACCGGCGAGCGTGCCAGCCGGCCGCGCGACAGCGCCACCAGCGCGTCGCATTCTTCGGCGCTCAACAATTGCTGGTACAGGCGGATCTGCGGCGAGGCGAGCCGGAACAGGATCGGCACCTGGCGATCGCCGCCGTCGGCCAGATAGGATGCCGCGGTGGTCTTGGCCCGGGGTGCCGCCGTGCGCGCCGGCTCCGGCTTGGCCGGGCCGCGCGCTGCAGTGTCCGCACCGAACGCAGCCGCCACGGCCCGCCGCGCAAAGCTGTCGTCATAGCCCGAACGCAGCATCGACAGCACCAGCGCATCGGCGCCAAAGCCCTGTGCGATATGCCGGGCCAGCCATTGCTCCAGTTCGGGCGAGGATTCGGTATAGCCGGCCTTGCCGCCGGCAACGGATGCTTCGCGGATCATGACGGATTGGCGACGCGGCGCGGCGAGAAAGGGTTGCGTTCCGGCGGGTCGGACGGCAGCGTGCGCGGGGCGCGCGCCGGCGTATTGTCCGGATCGCCGGCGACCGTGACCGAGGCTTCGGAGTACTGCCAGCGCTTCCACGCCGCCAGTACGGCGTTGGGATATTCGGGGCGGCCGCGGCTGCCGTTGTAGCGGCCCAGCGCCAGGTACAGGTCGCCCTGCTCGCGGTCGAGGTAGTAGCGCAGGATGGTGCAGCCGTAGCGCAGGTTGCTCTGCAGGTGGAACAGCTTGCGCGGGTCGTTGTCGCCGATGGCGCGGACCCAGAACGGCATCACTTGCATCAGCCCGCGCGCGCCGGCCGAGCTGATCGCATACTTGCGGAAATTGCTCTCGACCTGGACCAGGCCCAGCACCAGCGAAGGTTCCAGCCCGGCGCGCTTGGCCTCGTAGTAGGCGACCTCGATCAGTTCCACGCGCACCTGCGGCTCGGGGATGCGCGTGGCCAGGCGGGAAGACATTTCGCCCAGCCACTTCAGGTAGGCCAGGCGCTCGCCGCCGGAAGCAAAGACCGGCCGCGTGGGCCGGTCGTCGGCAATCGCGGCGGCCAGCGCGCCGCGCACGGAATCTGCCAGATCTTCTTCCTTCTGCGCGCCGGCATGCGCGGCCGCCGCGGCCAGCGCCAGCAGCAGCCCGCCGGCAAGGCGGCGGGCGGCAGGCATTGCGCGTGCGGCGCGCATCGGGCTCAGTTCGCCAGCTGGTTGCGCACGTGGCTGACCACGTCGGCCACGCTGACCGCGGTGGCCTGCGCGTCACGCCGGCCCTGGTATTCGACCTTGCCTTCCTTCAGGCCGCGGTCGCCCACCACCACGCGGTGTGGCACGCCGATCAGTTCCCAGTCGGCGAACATCACGCCCGGGCGCTCGCCGCGGTCGTCGATGATGACGTCGATGCCGGCAGCCAGCAGCTCGGCATGGATGCGGTCGGCCTCTGCCTTGACGGCCTCGGAGCGGTCGTAGCCCACGGGGCAGATCACCACTTCGAACGGCGCAATCGCAGCCGGCCAGATGATGCCGCGCTCGTCGAAGTTCTGCTCGATTGCGGCGCCCAGGATACGGGTGATGCCGATGCCGTAGCAGCCCATCTGCATCGGCTGGGTCTTGCCGTTCTCGTCCAGGAAGGTGGCGTTCATCGATTCCGAGTAGCGCGTGCCCAGCATGAACACGTGGCCCACCTCGATGCCGCGGCAGATCTCCAGCGTGCCCTGGCCGTCCGGCGAGGCATCGCCCGCCACCACGTTGCGCAGGTCGGCCACGATCGGCTCGGGCAGGTCGCGGCCCCAGTTGACGCCGGTGTAGTGGTAGTCGCGGTAGTTGGCGCCGCAGACAAAGTCGCTCATGTTGGCGACGGTGCGGTCGGCCACCACCTTGACCGGCTTCTTCATGTCGATCGGTCCCAGGTAGCCCGGGGGCGAGCCGAAGGCGTCGACGATCTCGTTCTCGGTGGCAAAGCGGAACTCGGCCAGCCCCGGCACCTTGGAGGCCTTGACCTCGTTCAGCTCATGGTCGGCGCGGATCAGCAGCAGCCAGATCTGGACGCCGGCTTCGCTTTCCGTGGCCAGCACGATCGACTTGACGTTGGTCTCCAGCGGGATGTTCAGGAATTCGGCCACCTGCTCGCACTTGACCTTCTCCGGGGTGAAGGTCTTGACCAGGTCTTGCTTGGGCGCGGCGCGCTCCGCCAGCAGCGGCAGCGCCTCGGCGGCCTCCATGTTGGCGGCGTAGGCCGAGGTCGGGCAGTAGACGATGGCGTCCTCGCCGGTATCGGCGATCACGTGGAATTCATGCGAACCCGAACCGCCGATGGCACCGTTGTCAGCCGCCACTGCGCGGAATTCCAGCCCGAAGCGGCTGAAGATGCGCACGTAGGCGTCGTACATGTTCTCGTACGACTTGCGCAGGCCATCGGTGTCGCGGTCGAAGGAATAGGCGTCCTTCATGGTGAACTCGCGGCCGCGCATGATGCCGAAGCGCGGCCGGCGCTCATCGCGGAACTTGGTCTGGATCTGGTAGAAGTTGAGCGGCAGCTGCTTGTAGCTGCGGATCTCGCTGCGGGCGATGTCGGTCACCACCTCTTCCGAGGTGGGCTGCACGGCGAAGTCGCGCTCGTGGCGGTCCTTCAGGCGCAGCAGTTCGGGGCCCATCTTGTCCCAGCGGCCGGTCTCCTGCCACAGCTCGGCCGGCTGGATCACCGGCATGGACATTTCCACCGCGCCGGCGCGGTTCATTTCCTCGCGCACGATGTTCTCCACCTTGCGGATCACGCGCAGCCCGATCGGCATGTAGGTGTAAATGCCGGCGCCCAGCTTCTTGATCATGCCGGCGCGCATCATCAGTTTGTGCGACACGATTTCCGCGTCGGCGGGCGCTTCCTTGAGGGTGGAAATGAAGAATTGCGAGGCTTTCATCCGTAGCTTTCTCTCGAGGCCGCAACGCCTGCCCGGCCAATTCCGGGAGCGGCGGCACTGATTTGTCGCGCACGCGCCTGAAACTGCCCTTATGCTCGGGGAAAACCAGCATCCCCCCGCCAGAGCCCGGCTGCGCGCTTCCTTTATAATCAGCGTAATTCTAAAGGATTCGAGGTGCAGTCATGCTCGATCGTGAAGGCTTTCGCCCGAACGTCGGCATCATCCTCCTCAACGCACGCAACGAGGTTTTCTGGGGCAAGCGCATCGGCGAACACTCCTGGCAGTTTCCGCAGGGCGGCATCAAGTACGGCGAGACGCCGGAACAGGCCATGTACCGCGAACTGCATGAGGAAACCGGCTTGCTCCCGGAGCACGTCAGGATCGTTGGTCGCACGCGCGACTGGCTGCGTTACGAGGTGCCGGACAAGTTCATCCGCCGCGAGATCCGCGGCCACTACAGGGGCCAGAAACAAATCTGGTTCCTGCTCCGCATGGCGGGCAGGGACTGCGATATTCACCTGCGGGCAACCGACCATCCGGAGTTCGATGCCTGGCGCTGGAGCCACTACTGGGTGCCGCTGGATGCGGTGATCGAGTTCAAGCGCGATGTCTACCAGATGGCGCTGACGGAGTTGTCGCGCTTCCTGAACCGGCATCCGCGCGTGCCGCTGAGCCCCTATGGCACGCATGCGCATGGCCGCCATGGCGGCGGCCAGCGCGGCATTGCGCCCGCAGTCGCCGGCCAGCCGCCAAGGCCCGCCGATGGCGGCAGCGCGGCTGCGCAAGAGACCGTTTCGCCGGCCGCGCCGGTTACCAACTCACGGAGTACTGATGACTAGTTGCACCGGCCCGGGCCGCCGCGGCGGCCTGACCGCTGCCGGCCTGCTGCTTGCCGCCGCCACGCTGGCGCTGGCGGGCTGCAAGACCACCGGCAAGGAGATGGCGGAAGAAGAAAGTACCTGGCTCAGTCCCTTCGCGCCCAAGACCTTCGAGGAAGCGAAGGCGATGCTGCCGGCGCCGCCGCAGGATGCCAACCTGGTGCCGTTCTTGGTCTCCGGCACCGGAACGCTGTCGTTCGCGGTGGACAGCAAGTCGGTCTCGGTCGGCAAGGACAACGTGGTGCGCTACACCGTGGTCACCACCAGCCAGAGCGGCGCCCGCAACGTGACCTTCGAAGGCATGCGCTGCGACGCGTTCGAGCGCAAGCTCTACGCCACGCTGCCCAAGGGCGCCACCGAATGGGTGCCAAACACCAGCGACTACGGCGAGGCCTGGCACCGCATGGAAACCGGCGTGCGCAACGCCTACGCTGCCACGCTGGCCATCGAGTTCTTCTGCCAGGGCCGCACGGTGGCCGGCAAGCCGGAAGACATGGTGCGCGAGCTGCAATCGCGCGCGCCCAGCGGACGCTGAGCCGGGCGGCATCGGGTAAAAAAAACGGCGGGACTGCCTGGCAGTTCCGCCGTTTTTTGCTGGAGCGCTCGGTGGCGCTCTGGTGCCGCTCAGACCAGCACGAGGTTGTCGCGGTGGATCAGCTCGGGCTCGTTCAGGTGGCCCAGCACCGACTCGATCTCCGATGAAGGCTTGCGCGCGATCAGCCGCGCCTCGGCGCTCGAATAGTTGGTGATGCCGCGCGCCACTTCCTTGCCCTGCGGGTCGACGCAGGCGATCACCTCGCCGCGGGCAAATTCGCCCTGCACCTCGACCACGCCGATCGGCAGCAGCGACTTGCCGCCGCCGGTCAGCTTTTCGACCGCGCCGTTGTCGATCACCACGCGCCCGCGCAGTTGCAGGTGGTCGGCCATCCATTGCTTGCGCGCCGTGAGCCGGCCCGTCGGCGCCAGCAGCTGGGTGCCGATGGCCTCGCCCGCGGCCAGCCGCTCAAGCACGTTGGCCTCGCGCCCGGACGCGATGATGGTGTGTGCGCCGGACTTGGCGGCGCGCTTGGCCGCCAGGATCTTGGTCAGCATGCCGCCGCGCCCAATCGAGGTGCCGGCGCCACCCGCCATGGCTTCCAGTTCGGGCGTGCCGGCCATGGCCTCGTCGACGAACTGCGCCGCCGGGTCCTTGCGCGGGTCGGCGGTGTACAGGCCGCGCTGGTCGGTCAGGATCACCAGCGCGTCGCCTTCGATCAGGTTGGTCACCAGCGCGCCGAGCGTGTCGTTGTCGCCGAACTTGATTTCGTCGGTGACCACGGTGTCGTTCTCGTTGATGATCGGCACCACACCCAGTGAAAGCAGCGTCAGCAGCGTGGAGCGCGCGTTCAGGTAGCGCTCGCGGTCGGCCAGGTCGGCGTGGGTCAGCAGCACCTGCGCGGTGCGGATGCCGTAGCGCGTGAACTGGCTTTCATAGACCTGCGCCAGGCCCATCTGGCCGACGGCGGCGGCGGCCTGCAGCTCGTGGATTTCCTTCGGCCGGCGCACCCAGCCCAGGCGCTGCATGCCTTCGGCGATGGCGCCGGAGCTGACCAGCATCACTTCCTTGCCCGCCACGCGCAGTTTGGCGATCTGCGATGCCCAGCGGGCGATGGCGTCGTGGTCCAGTCCCTTGCCATCATTGGTGACCAGGCTGGAGCCGACTTTGACGACGATGCGCTTTGCCTGCGCGATGACCGATTGCATGGCGGGAATCCTGTCTCCGGAATTCGTTTCTGACCGTTGGTTTTGTTTATGCCTCGCGCTCGTCCTGGCCGACGTTATGCAGGCGCTCGTCGAGCCGGATGTCCGGTTCTGCCAGCGCCGCCGCCTCTTCGGCCTTGATCGCCGCCAGGTGGTCCTTGATCGCGTAGATCAGCTCGCGGCAGCCTTCGCCGGTCAGCGCCGAGATCTGGAACACCGGGCCCTTCCACTTGTAGCGCTTGAGGAAGTCCTTGACCTTCGCCGCGCGCTCGTCCTCGGGAACCATGTCGAGCTTGTTCAGCACCAGCCAGCGCGGCTTGTCGTGCAAGTCCTCGTCGTACTTCTTCAGTTCGTTGACGATGGCCTTGGCCTCGGCGACCGGATCGACCGCCTCGTCGAACGGCGCCAGGTCGACGATATGCAGTAGCAGGCCCGTGCGCTGCAGGTGGCGCAGGAACTGGTGGCCCAGGCCCGCGCCCTCGGCCGCGCCTTCGATCAGGCCCGGAATGTCGGCGACCACGAACGACTGCTCATGGTCCACGCGCACCACGCCCAGGTTGGGATGCAGCGTGGTGAACGGATAGTCCGCCACCTTGGGCCGTGCGTTGGAAATATGCGAGATAAAAGTCGACTTGCCGGCATTGGGCATGCCCAGCAGGCCGACGTCGGCCAGCACCTTCAGCTCGAGCTTGAGCATGCGGCGCTCGCCCGGCTTGCCGTCCACCTGCTGGCGCGGCGCGCGGTTGGTACTGGACTTGAAATGCAGGTTGCCCCAGCCGCCCATGCCGCCTTCGGCCAGGCACACGCGCTGGCCGTGCTCGGTCAGGTCGGCGATGACTTCGCCGGTGTCCATGTCGGTGATCAGCGTGCCGACCGGCATGCGCAGCGTAATGTCGTCGCCGGCCGCGCCGTAGCAGTCGGAACCACGGCCGTTCTCGCCGTTCCTGGCCACGTGCTTCTTGGCGTAGCGGAAGTCGATCAGGGTGTTGATATTGCGATCCGCCTGCGCGAACACGCTGCCGCCGCGGCCGCCGTCGCCGCCATCCGGGCCGCCGAAGGGCACAAACTTTTCGCGCCGGAACGAGGCGCTGCCATTGCCGCCGTTGCCGGCGATGGCTTCGATTCGGGCTTCGTCGATGAACTTCATGATGGGTTTTCCGTGATGGATCGGCAGATCGGGGGCCGGCGTAGTTTACTTCGCCAGAAAAGAAAAAGCCCCGCAAGCGTTGCGGGGCCTTTCATCCTGCAAAGGCTGTTATCAGGCCGCCGGGACGACGCTGACTTGCTGCTTCTTGGCAGGGCCCTTGACGGCGAACTGCACGTGGCCGTCAACCAGGGCGAACAGCGTGTGGTCCTTGCCCACGCCGACGTTGTCGCCGGCATGCACGCGGGTACCGCGCTGGCGGATGATGATGCCGCCGGCGTTGATGGCCTGGCCACCAAACACCTTCACGCCCAGACGCTTCGATTCGGAATCACGGCCGTTCCGCGTGGAACCGCCGCCTTTTTTCTGTGCCATGTCTTACTCCTGTCGCTTTACCGGATTACGCTCGATCGATCAGGCAACGATCGCTTCGATGCGCAGTTCGGTGTAATTCTGACGATGGCCCTGACGCTTCTGGTAGTGCTTGCGACGGCGCATCTTGAAGATCTTCACCTTGTCGTGACGACCCTGGGAGATAACGGTAGCCTTGACGGAAGCCCCGCTAACCAGCGGCGTACCAAACTTGATTTGGTCGCCGGCGCCCACTGCGAGCACCTGGTCGAGCGTGATTTCTGCGCCAATGTCTGCCGGTATCTGTTCTACTTTCAGTTTTTCGCCAGCAGCAACCTTGTATTGCTTGCCGCCGGTTTTTACGACCGCGTACATTGTCGAACCTCTCGGATGTGAATAAAACGCCGAGACCGCGCGATGCGGCCCGGTTATCTCCCGCCGGCAAAGACCCGCAAACGCGAGTGACTACCGGAGGAAACCGGGAATTGTAAACGAGATCAGGCAAAAGTGCAAAGAAAACAGGCACATAGCCTGCTTGCGGCGCGGCCGGCACAATCGGCAGCGGCTCGCTCAGGTCAGATCGGCGAGAAGAAATCCCGCCAGTGCGGCAAACGCCACCAACCAGGCGGTGCGGCGCAGTTGGCGGCGGGATACGGGCTTGTCCATGTCCGCATTATAGTTGCGCCGGTCACCGGCGCCGCTGCGCGCATACCCTGAGCCCCCGGCGAGAATGCGGGGCATGCGTAGAACGCCGCGTGCTTCGCATATAATCGTCCGGTTTTGCGTAACGGTGATCATCTTGTCCCAGCCTTCCGCCACTGCCTTGCTTGCCCCGGTCGCTGCAGACATGCGCGCGGTTGATGCTGTCATCCGCCAGCGGCTGTCTTCCGAAGTCCCCCTGATCGAACAGATCGGCGAATACATCATCGGTGCCGGCGGCAAGCGCCTGCGCCCGGTGATCCTGCTGCTGACGGCACGAGCGCTGGGCTATGACGGCAACCGGCACCACGAGCTGGCTGCCGTCGTGGAATTCATCCACACCGCCACGCTGCTGCACGACGACGTCGTCGACGAATCCGAGCTGCGCCGCGGCCGCGATACCGCCAACGCAGTGTTTGGCAATGCCGCCAGCGTGCTGGTTGGCGACTTCCTCTACTCGCGCGCGTTCCAGATGATGGTCGATGCCGGCAGCATGCGCATCATGGAGATCCTGTCCAACGCGACCAACGTGATCGCCGAGGGCGAGGTCCTGCAGCTGCTGAACATGCACGACCCGGACGTCACCATCGAGCGCTACCTGCAGGTCATCCGCTACAAGACCGCCAAGCTGTTCGAGGCCGCTGCCCAGCTGGGCGCGGTGCTGGCTGGCGCCGACAAGCAGATGGAAGAAGCCGCCGCCGAATACGGCCGCCGCATCGGCACCGCCTTCCAGCTGATCGACGACATGCTGGACTACACCGCCAGCGCCGAGCAGATGGGCAAGAACGCCGGCGACGACCTGCGCGAAGGCAAGCCCACGTTGCCGCTGCTGCACCTGCTGGAGCACGGCACCGCGCAGCAGCGCCAGCTGGCGCGCGATGCCATCGTGCAGGGCGGCACCGAGCACTTCGACGCGGTCTTCGCGGCGATCCACGCCAGCGGCGCGCTCGACGTCACCTTCGAGGCCGCGCGCCAGGAAGCGGAAGCCGCCGAGCGGGCCGCTCGGCAGTTCCCGGATTCCGCGCTGAAGGAAACGCTGATCCAGCTCTGCGAGTTCTCGCTGCAACGGCAGTCGTAAGGATTCCCTGAATCATCCTCTTCCATTTCAGCACAAACGCTGTTATACTTACCTTCTTTGCTGCTGACGCTTGGCGACGACAGCAAAAACAAATCGGGGTGTAGCTTAGCCTGGTAGAGCGCTACGTTCGGGACGTAGAGGCCGGAGGTTCGAATCCTCTCACCCCGACCAGATTTAAAAAGCCGAATCAACGAAAGTTGATTCGGCTTTTTGTCTTTCTGGCCGGCAGCTCCTTGCTGGCTACCCATGCCCCCGCGCAAGTAGGGTTGCGCCCGTGTCGCGCAAACGCCAACACGTCCCGCAGTCGCCTTTACAAAAAGTGACCCCAGCGGCAAACTGGCCCGATCCCAAGACGTGGAACCGTCTCGCCCTGCCCTGGCCGGCGCCACTGTTCCAACCACTGCGCACCTGTCATGACACTCGGTCTTGCCCTGGCCCAGAGCCGGCGTATCGCGCCCGCCCTGCTTGCTCAGCTGGAGCAGGCCGCTCGTGAGAAGCAATCGCAGCTGATCGACGAGATCGTCGGCAGCGGCACCATGAGCGCCCACGACCTGGCGCTGTTCGCCGCGGACAAATACCAGCTGCCGTTGCTGGACCTGAACCAGTACAACCTGGCCAAGGTGCCGCCGGGGCTGGCGGGGAACCGCGAATTCCATGCGCACCGCCTGCTGCCGCTGGGCCGGCGAGAAAACCGGTTGGTGCTGGGGCTGTCCGATCCGTCCAACCAGGCCGGGCTGGACGCGATCAAGGAAAAGTACAAGCTGCCGGTCGAAGCAGTGGTGGTCGAGCACGACAAGCTGATGAAGTACGTGCGCTCCGCCGGCGAGGCGTTGGGCACGCTCAAGAACATCTCGCCGGTGCAGGCCGAGCGCAAGATGATCGAATACGACCCGGTGGCAGCCGCCGGCGCGCAGCGCAACCGCACTGCCGCCGATGCCATCGACGACGCGCCCGTGGTGCGCTTCCTGCAGAAGCTGCTGACCGAAGCCTTCCACCGCGGCGCCTCCGACCTGCATTTCGAGCCGTTCGAGACCTTCTACCGGGTCCGCTTCCGCGTGGACGGCGTGCTGCAGGAGGTGGCAAGGCCGCCGCTGGATATCCGCGACAAGATCGCCACCCGCATCAAGGTGCTGTCCCGGCTGGATATTTCTGAAAAGCGCGTGCCGCAGGACGGGCGCATGAAGCTGCTGATCGCGCTGCCGAAGGACAATAAGGACGCGAAGGATCCCAAGGACAAGGACGTCAAGGAAACGGTCGAGAAGGCCGTCGATTTCCGCGTCTCGACCCTGCCGACGCTGTTTGGCGAGAAGATCGTGATGCGGATCCTGGAATCGTCGTCCGACAAGCTCGACATCGACCAGCTCGGCTACGAGCCGCAGCAGAAGGCGCTGCTGCTGGACGTGATCAAGCGCCCGTACGGCATGGTGCTGGTGACCGGCCCCACCGGCAGCGGCAAGACGGTGTCGCTGTACACCTTCCTGAACCTGCTGAACCAGGGCGACATCAATATCTCGACCGCCGAAGACCCGGCCGAAATCCAGCTGCCCGGCATCAACCAGGTCAACGTCAACGACAAGGCCGGCCTGACCTTCGCCGCGGCGCTGCGTTCGTTCCTGCGGCAGGATCCGGACGTCATCATGGTCGGCGAAATCCGCGACCTGGAGACCGCCGATATCTCGATCAAGGCCGCGCAGACCGGCCACCTGGTGCTGTCGACGCTGCACACCAATGACGCGCCCACCACGCTGACGCGGCTGATGAACATGGGCGTGGCGCCGTTCAACATCGCCTCCAGCGTGCTGATGATCACCGCACAGAGGCTGGCGCGGCGGCTGTGCACCTGCAAGCGCCCCGGCGATCTGCCGCGCGAGACGCTGCTGGATGCCGGCTTCCGCGAACAGGACCTTGACGGCAGCTGGCAGCCCTACCACCCGGTCGGGTGCGAGCGCTGCAACGGCAGCGGCTACAAGGGCCGCTGCGGCATCTACCAGGTCATGCCGATCACCGAGGCAATGCAGCAGATCATCCTGTCGCACGGCACCGCGCTGCAGATCGCCGAGCAGGCGCGCAAGGACGGCGTGCTATCGTTGCGCGAGGCTGGGCTGCTGAAGGTCAGGCAGGGCGTCACATCACTCGAAGAGGTGCTGGCGACCACGAATACGTAGCAAGGCAGTCACAACGTAAATACAAGACGTACCAGAAGCGTCATTTACACCGGGGGTCAACAACATGGCGACGCGCGCACCAGCGGCGGGCGCCCGGACGGCAGCACCGTCGCGGGCAAAATCAGGCAAGGGGAGCAAGGCCCCTACCCAGTACATCTTCGAATGGGAAGGCAAGGACCGCAAAGGCAAGACCTTCACCGGCGAACTGCGCGCGGAGAGCCAGGCCGAGGTCACCGCCACGCTGCGCAAGCAGGGCCTGACCATCGTCAAGCTCAAGAAGCGCAAGGCCGCGCGCGGGCGCAAGATCACCGAGAAGGACATCGCCTACTTTACCCGGCAGCTGTCGACCATGCTCAAGGCGGGGATTCCGCTGCTGCAGTCGATCGACATCATCGCGCGCGGGCACGCCAACCCCAACTTCACCCAGCTGCTGTCCGAGATCCGCTTCGATATCGAATCGGGCAGCAGCATGGCGGCGGCGTTCCGGCGACAGCCGAAGTACTTCGACACGCTCTACTGCAACCTGATCGATGCCGGCGAACAGGGCGGTATCCTGGACGCGCTGCTGGAGCGCCTGTCGCTCTACATGGAAAAGACCATCGCGCTGAAGGGCCAGATCAAGTCGGCGATGATCTACCCGATCGCGGTGCTGACGGTGGCCTTTGCCGTGACCGTGATCCTGATGCTGTTCGTGATCCCGGCGTTCAAGGGTGTGTTCTCAAGCTTCGGCGCCAACCTGCCCGCGCCGACGCTGCTGGTGATCGCAATTTCAGACTTTTTCGTGCAGTACTGGTACCTGGTCATCGGCGGGCCAGTGGCCGGCATCACGTTCTACCTGCGGGCGCGCAAGAAATCGGAGAAGGTGCAGCGCTGGTCCGACCGCGCGCTGCTGAAGCTGCCGATCTTCGGCAGCCTGTTCCGCAAGGCGGTGATCGCGCGCTGGACGCGCACGCTGGCGACCATGTTCGCCGCCGGCACGCCGCTGGTGGAGTCGATGGAGTCGGTGGCGGGCGCCGCCGGCAACTGGGTCTACTACGACGCCACGCGCGAGATCGAACAGTCGGTTCGCATCGGTACCAGCCTGACCAACGCCATGCAGGCCACGCACGTGTTCGACAATATGGTGCTGCAGATGACACAGATCGGTGAAGAATCCGGCGCGCTCGACAATATGCTGCTGAAGGTGGCCGAGTTCTACGAGCGCGAGGTCGACGACGCCGTGGCCGCCATCTCCAGCCTGATCGAGCCGATCATCATCGTGGTGCTGGGCGTGCTGATCGGCGGTATGGTGGTGGCGATGTACCTGCCGATCTTCAAGCTGGGACAGGTGGTGTAAGCGATGGCGCTGTCGTATTCCGTTTCGCCGTTTCCCGCCGGCAGCGGGCAATTGCTGCAGGTGCTGGCGGCGCTGCCGCCTGCCTTCATGGTGGCGGCAGCGGCCATGCTTGGGCTGGTGGTGGGCAGTTTCCTCAACGTGGTGATCCACCGGCTGCCGCGCATGATGGAGCGCGAGGAAGCCAACTATATCGCCGAGCTGCGCGGCGACCCGCTGCCCTACCCCGCCCGCTACAACCTGATGGTGCCGCGCTCGGCCTGCCCGCACTGCGGCCACTCGATCGCGCCCTGGGAGAACGTGCCGGTGCTGAGCTGGCTGGCGCTGCGCGGGCGCTGCTCGGCCTGCAAGGCGCCGATCAGCGCGCGCTATCCGCTGGTGGAAGTGGCCTGCGGCGTGCTGAGCGCGCTGGTGGCGTGGCGCTTCGGGCCCGGCGGGCAGGCCCTGGCGGCGCTGGCGCTGGTCTGGGCGCTGCTGGCGCTGACCCTGATCGATGCCGATACCCAGTTGCTGCCGGACCAGATCACGCTGCCGCTGCTGTGGCTGGGACTGGTGCTGAACCTGGGCGGGTTGTTCGTGCCGCTGGCCGACGCCGTGATCGGCGCCGCCGCCGGCTACCTGGTGCTGTGGACGGCGTACTGGCTGTTCCGGCTGGTGCGTGGCAAGGAAGGCATGGGTTTCGGCGATTTCAAGCTGATGGCCGCACTCGGGGCGTGGTTTGGCTGGCAGGCGCTGCCGGCGCTGGTGCTGCTGTCTTCGGTGGCCGGCGTGGTGTTCGGGCTGGCCAGCATCGCGCTGCGCCGGCAGGATCGCGAGACGCCCTTCCCCTTCGGCCCCTTTATCGCCCTGGCGGGCGTGGTGGTGCTGGTGTTCGGCTCCGGCGTTCTGCCGCTGACCGTGCTGCCGTGAAGCTGGTATCGTGACGGCAACATCGTCAACTAGCCTTCACGGCATCCCCACATGCTGGAAATCGGACTGACCGGCGGCATCGGCAGCGGCAAGACCCGCGTGGCCGACATGTTCGCCGCGCGCGGCGCCGCGATCATCGATACAGACCTCCTCGCCCACCAGGTCACCGCCCCGGGCGGGCGTGCCATCCCGGCGCTGGTCGAGGCCTTCGGGCCTGAATGCCTGCGCCCTGACGGCGCCATGGACCGCGACGCGATGCGCGCGCTGGTATTCGCCGACCCGGCCGCCAAGGCGCGCCTCGAAGGCATCACCCATCCGCTGATCCGGGCGCTGACCAACGAGCATGCGCAGGCGGTCCGCGATGCCGGCGAGCATCCTTACCTGATCTACGTGGTGCCGCTGCTGGTAGAGTCCGGCTCGTGGCGCGAGCGCGTGGGCCGCGTGCTGGTGGTCGACTGCACCGAAGCCACCCAGGTGGCGCGCGTGATGGCGCGCAACGGATTCAGCCGCGAGCAGGTGCAGGCAATCATGGCCAGGCAGGCAACGCGGCGCGCGCGGCTGGCATGTGCCGACGACGTCATCGACAACGACGGGCCAGTCGATGCGCTCGTGGCACAGGTGGACCGCCTCGACCGCTATTACCGCGAACTGTCAGCGTCCGGAAAGGTCCATCCTGAAGCCGGCGCATGATGCGCGGGCCCGGCACGGCGGCACGCGGCGAACGCGCGTCCGACATTGTCCTCGGCCCGGGTCTCGCATAGAATGCGCTGGAACATGCCGGGAAATCGCCGCATACTGCGGGCATTGGACACCGCGGATCACTCCGACACAGTCCACCCAGCCCCTTCCGGCGTTCCCCGGGCCACATTCCGCACCGGGCCTGCTCCTCTTACGGGGCCCGCCCGGCGCCCTGCACGGACATAGCACTTGATTCTGTACGAATATCCATTCAACGAACGCATCAGGACACTCCTGCGGCTGGAGGACCTGTTCGATCGGCTGGAATACTTCCTCGGCCAGGATCATCCCCAGCAGCACCATGTCGCGCTGACCACGCTGTTCGAGATCATCGACGTAGCCGGCCGCGCCGACCTCAAGACCGACCTGATCAAGGAACTGGAACGCCAGCGCCAGGCGCTGGCGCCGCTGCGCGCCAACCCGCAGATCGACCAGGAAGCGCTGGACGGCGTGATCGGCGAAATCGAGCAAGGCATCACCATGCTCAACCAGACTGTGGGCAAGGCCGGGCAGCTGCTGACCGACAACGAGTGGCTGACCAGCATCCGCAGCCGTGCCATCATTCCCGGTGGCACCTGCGAGTTCGACCTGCCGGCCTATTACGCGTGGCAACACCGCCCCGTGGAGGACCGCCGCGCCGATATCCTGAAGTGGGCACGCCCGCTGGTGTCGCTGCGCATGGGCACCACCATCGTGCTGCGCCTGCTGCGCGAAGCCGGCCAGAGCGGGAAAGTGATCGCCACCGGCGGCAGCTACCAGCAAATGCTGTCCGGGCGCAGCTACCAGCTGATGCAGGTGTGGCTGGATGACTCGCTGCTAGCCTTCATCCCGGAAATGAGCGCGAACAAATACATGCTGTGGGTGCGCTTCACGCAGCAGGACGGCGACCTGCGCCCGCGCTCGGTCGATGCCGATATCCCGTTCCTGCTGAAACTCTGCAATTTCTGAAGCCATGCCTGCTGTCGTCAAATGCCCCACCTGCGGCACCGAGGTGGCCTGGGTGCCGGACAACAAGTTCCGCCCGTTCTGTTCCGAGCGCTGCAAGCAGATCGACCTGGGCGCCTGGGCGTCCGAGAAATACGTGATCGGCGGCAAGCCAGGCGAGACGCCTTCGCCGGACCTGCCCGGCGACGAGGACGACTGACGCAGTCGCCTCAGCCGCACAGGCCGCTCATGGCGCCAGGGTCTGTGCCCTAGGCCTCTTCGCCCAGCCATTCGACCACCGGAATGGTGGCCGGCAGCAGCGGCGCGACCGTCACGGGCACCGTCTGCCAGGAAAAGGCCTGGCCTTCGCGGCCGACCGGGTCACCGCGCCAGGCAGTAACCTTGCAGAAATGCAGCCGCACATAGGCGTGCGGGTAGTCGTGCTCGAGCACATGCCAGCGCTCGCACGCGGTGATATCCAGTCCCAGCTCTTCATGCAGTTCGCGGGCGAGCGCTGCCTCGACGGTCTCACCTGGCTCCAGCTTGCCGCCCGGGAACTCCCAATAGCCTTCATACGGCTTACCCACGGGGCGCTGCGCCAGCAGGAAGCGGCCATCCGGCTGCACCATCACCCCGACGGCGACTTCGGTGACCTTGCGAGGCGGGTTGCCGGCGGTCTCTGCGGGCTTGTCCATGGCCGCGCTCATGCCTTGTCGTTCCCCGGCACGTCGGCAATGTACGGCTGGCCGTGCTTGCCGCCCCAGTCGCGCGCGAACTGCCACGCCACGCGGCCCGAGCGCGAGCCGCGCTCCAGTGCCCACACCAGCGCGTCGCCCCGTGCGGCGGCGATGTCTTCGTCGGTGCAGCCGAAGTGCTTGAGCCAGTGGCCGACGATGGTCAGGTACTCATCCTGCTTGGGCGGGTAGAACGACAGCCACAGCCCGAAGCGCTCGGACAGCGAGATCTTTTCTTCGACCACTTCGCCGGGATGGATCTCGCCGTCGTCGGTGTGGCGGTAGGTTTCGTTGTCCTTCATGTACTCCGGCAGCAGGTGCCGGCGGTTGGACGTGGCGTAGATGAGCACGTTGTCCGACTGCGCCGCGACCGATCCGTCCAGCGCCGACTTCAGCGACTTGTAGCCCGATTCGCCCTCTTCGAACGACAGGTCGTCACAGAAGATGACGAAGCGCTCGGGCCGGGCCGAGACCAGCTCGACGATATCGCCGAGGTCGCCCAGGTCATCCTTGTCGACCTCCACCAGCCGCAGCCCGTCCCTGACGAAGGCATTCAGGCAGGCCTTGATCAGCGACGACTTGCCGGTACCGCGCGCGCCCGTCAGCAGCACGTTGTTGGCCGGCAGCTTGTTCACGAACTGGCGCGTGTTGGCGACGATGGCGTCCTTCTGGCGCTCGATGTTCTTCAGGTCGTCCAGGTGAATCGGCGGCAGCTGGCGCACCGGCTGCAGGTAGCCGATATTGCCGAACAGGCTCTGGCGCTTGCGCCAGCGGAACGCTACCGCCTCCTGCCAGTCCGCGTCGCTCAGTTGCGGCGGCAGCCATTGTTCGAGGCGGGAGAGGAAGTTGTCGAGGCGGGCGGCGAGGTCGGACATGGTGATGGGGTGGTGGCAGTAGAGGTCAGCTTGTTGCCAACTGTTTTTGCTCCCTTTCTCCTCTGTGGGAGGGGATTGGGGAGAGGGGTGGTTTGGCGGTACCATGCTTCCTGATGCGCCGGCCCTCTCCCCCGGCCCCTCTCCGCAAGCGGGAGAGGGGGCAAAACAGTGGTGCTTACGAACGGTAGTCGGCGTTGATCGACACGTAGTCGTGCGACAGGTCGCAGGTCCACACCGTGGCTTCGGCATTGCCGCGGCCCAGCGCGATGCGTACCGTGATCTCGGCCTGCTTCATCACGCGCTGGCCGTCTTCCTCGCGGTAGTCGGGATTGCGGCCGCCGTCGCGGGCGACCCAGACATCGTCCAGCCACAGGTTGACGCTGCCGACATCGAGGTCGTCGACGCCGGCGTAGCCGACCGCGGCCAGGATACGGCCGAGGTTGGGGTCCGAGGCGTAGAACGCGGTCTTGACCAGCGGCGAATGCGCAACCGCATAGGCGATCTGGCGGCACTCGGCAACGTCCTTGCCGCCTTCGACGCGGATGGTCATCAATTTGGTCGCGCCTTCGCCGTCGCGCACGATCATCTGCGCCAGCTCTTGCGCCAGGCTCGTCACCGCATCGCGCAGCGCTTCGAAGGCAGGGCCTTCGGCGCGGTCGACCACGGCACCGGACTTGCCCGAGGCGATCAGCACGAACGAATCGTTGGTCGAGGTATCGCCATCGATGGTGATGCTGTTGAACGAGTGATCGGCGGCGTGCGTCACCAGTCCCTGCAGCACCGGCTGCGCCACCGCGGCATCCATGGCGATAAAGCCCAGCATGGTCGCCATGTTCGGGCGGATCATGCCCGCGCCCTTGCTGATGCCCGACAGCGTCACGGTCTTGCCGTCGATCTGCACCGTGCGCGAGGCCACCTTGGGCTGCGTGTCGGTGGTCATGATCGCTTCCGCCGCGGCCAGCCAGTTGTCCGCCCTGGCGTTGGCGACGGCGGCGGGCAGCCCGGCCAGCAGGCGGTCCATCGGCAATTGCTCAAGGATCACGCCGGTCGAGAACGGCAGCACCTGGCCGGCATCGATGCCCAGCTGCGCAGCCAGCGCGTCGCAGGTGGCGCGGGCGTTGGCCAGGCCCTGCTCGCCGGTACCGGCGTTGGCATTGCCGGTGTTGACCACCAGCGCGCGGATGCCCTTGCCCGACTTGCTCGCGGCCGCAAGGTGCTCGCGGCACACCTGCACCGGCGCGGCGCAGAAGCGGTTGCTGGTGAAGACGCCGGCCACGGTGCTGCCTTCGGCAACGCGCACCACCAGCACGTCCTTGCGGTTGGCCTTGCGGATGCCCGCCTCGGCCCAGCCGAGCTCCACGCCGGCGACGGATTTCAGGTTCTCTGCCAGGGGCAGCGGAAGATTGACGGGCATGTAGGACTCCTCGATGTTCCTGCTCGCGACTTGCTTGTCATCAGACGAACATGCCCGCGAGGGGCGGGCATGTTCGATTCCTGTTGCGTCATGCCCCGCTGCGGGGCCGACGTCATACCGGGCACCCGGCGCGGCTCAGTTCAGCTGAGCTTGCCGTGGCACTGCTTGAACTTCTTGCCCGAGCCGCACGGGCACGGATCGTTGCGGCCAACCTTGGGCATGCCGGCCAGCGCCAGCTCGGCGGCGGCCATCGCTGCACCGGTGCGCGGCGACGGCGCTTCCTCGACCGGCTCGCGGCCTTCGGCGAACTCGTCGTGCTTGTACTGGACGTTCTCCAGATGCGACAGGCCTTCCTCGATCTGCTCGGAGGCTTGTTCCAGTTCCTCCGGCGACTGGATCTGCACGTTGAAGGTCACGCGCGTGACTTCGCTCTTGATCACGTCCAGCAGGCGCGCGAACAGCTCGAACGACTCGCGCTTGTACTCCTGCTTGGGGTCCTTCTGCGCATAGCCGCGCAGGTGGATGCCCTGGCGCAGGTGGTCCAGCGCGGCCAGGTGCTCGCGCCAGTGCGTGTCGATGCTCTGCAGCATGACCGAGCGCTCGAAGCCGGCGAACGATTCGCGGCCGACCATCGCGACCTTGCCCTCGTAGCGCTCGGTCGCGGCCTTCATGATCAGGTTGAGCAGCTCTTCGTCCTCGATGCTCTGCGCGCCCTCGATGGTCTGCGCCAGCGGCACTTCCAGGCCCCAGTCCTCGCGCAGGCGCGTTTCCAGGCCGGCGATGTCCCACTGCTCTTCCATGGTGTCGGCCGGCACATGGTCGCGGAATAGCTCGATCAGCACGCTCTCGCGCAGGTTGGTGACCATCTCGCCGACGTCGTTGGCCTCGAGCACGTCGTTGCGCAGCTTGTAGATTTCCTTGCGCTGGTCGTTGGCGACGTCATCGTACTGCAGCAGCTGCTTGCGGATATCGAAGTTGCGGCCTTCCACCTTGCGCTGCGCCGACTCGATCGAGCGCGTGACGATGCCGGCCTCGATCGGCTCGCCTTCAGGCATCTTCAGGCGTTCCATGATCGCGCGCACGCGATCGCCGGCGAAGATGCGCAGCAGCTGGTCGTCCAGCGACAGGTAAAAGCGCGATGAACCCGGGTCGCCCTGGCGGCCGGCACGGCCACGCAGCTGGTTGTCGATACGGCGCGATTCATGGCGCTCGGTGCCGACGATATGCAGGCCGCCGGCGGCCTTGACCTGCTCGTGCAGCGACTGCCATTCATCCTTGAGCTGCTGGATGCGCGCGGCCTTGTCGGCGTCGGACAGGTTCGGGTCCGCTTCGATAAAGCCCGACTGCTTCTCCACGTTGCCGCCCAGCACGATGTCGGTACCGCGGCCCGCCATGTTGGTGGCGATGGTGATCATCTTGGGACGTCCGGCCTGCGCCACGATCTCGGCTTCACGCGCGTGCTGCTTGGCGTTGAGCACCTGGTGCGGCAGCTGTTCGCGCTCGAGCAGGCCCGACAGGTATTCCGAGGTCTCGATCGAGGTTGTGCCCACCAGCACCGGCTGGCCACGCTCGTAGCAGTCGCGGATATCGCGCACCACGGCGTCGTAGCGCTCCTTGCCGGTCTTGTAGATCTGGTCCTGCTGGTCCTTGCGCTGGGCCGGGCGGTTGGTCGGGATCACCACCACTTCCAGGCCGTAGATTTCCTGGAATTCGTACGCTTCGGTGTCGGCCGTGCCGGTCATGCCAGCCAGCTTGCTGTACATGCGGAAGTAGTTCTGGAAGGTGATGGTCGCCAGCGTCTGGTTTTCCTGCTGGACGGTCACTCCTTCCTTGGCTTCGACGGCCTGGTGCAGGCCATCTGACCAGCGGCGGCCCGTCATCAGGCGGCCGGTGAATTCATCGACGATCACCACTTCGTCGTTCTGCACCACGTAGTGCTGGTCGCGGTGGAACAGGCTGTGCGCGCGCAAGGCGGCGTACAGGTGGTGCATCAGCGTGATGTTCTGCGGCGCGTACAGCGACTCGCCTTCACCGATCAGGCCCTGCTGCGACAGGATCACTTCGGCCTTCTCGTGGCCGGCTTCGGTCAGGTAGACCTGGTGGCCCTTCTCGTCGACGTAGTAGTCGCCCGGCTTCTCGACGCCGGTGCCGTCGGCCTTTTCCTCGCCGATCTGGCGCTCGAGCAGCTTGGGGATGCCGTTCATGCGCTGGTACAGGTCGGTCTGGTTCTCGGCCTGGCCCGAGATGATCAGCGGGGTGCGGGCCTCATCGATCAGGATCGAGTCCACTTCATCGACGATGGCGTAGTTCAGCGGCCGCTGCACCCGCTGCGACGGGTCGTAGACCATGTTGTCGCGCAGGTAGTCGAAGCCAAACTCGTTGTTGGTGCCGTAGGTGATGTCGGCGTTGTACGCAGCCTGCTTCTCGTCATGCGCCATCTGCGACAGGTTCACGCCGACCGACAGGCCCAGGTAGTTGTACAGGCGGCCCATCCACTCGGCATCGCGCTGCGCCAGGTAGTCGTTGACCGTCACCACGTGCACGCCCTTGCCGGTAATGGCATTCAGGTACACGGCCAGCGTCGCGGTCAGCGTCTTGCCCTCGCCGGTGCGCATTTCGGCGATCTTGTTGTCGTTCAGCACCATGCCGCCGATCAGCTGCACGTCGAAGTGGCGCATCTTCATGACGCGCTTGCTGGCCTCGCGGCATACGGCGAAAGCCTCGGGCAGCAGCGCTTCGAGCGACTCGCCGCCAGCATGGCGCTGCCGGAAGGTCTCGGTCATGCCACGCAGGTCGTCGTCCGAGAGCTGCTCGAACTTCGGCTCCAGCGCATTGATCTGCGCCACCGTGCGGCGATATTGTTTGATCAGCCGCTCATTGCGGCTGCCGAAGACTTTCTTGAGAAGGCCCGTGATCATCGATTGCTTTCACCTGCGCGGGACCGGGCTGACGCCCCTGGTAAGCGGGCTGCACCGGCGGCCGGGCGAGGAATGGATAGATTGGCGCGAAACGCCGAGTTTATCATGTGCCGGGGTCACGGCCGGAACGCGCCGGCCCTTGCCGTGCAAGGCTGCCGACCAGGCACCGGCCAACGCGGGCCGACCCCGGCCCCCTCTGTCTGCTGCAGTTTGGGGCGGGTGCGGCAGCTTCAATCCGCACCGCCCCGGGCAGCCCCGCCGCCCCTTGCTAGAATGCAGCCATGCGCCGCTTCACCCATCACGCCCTGCAGACTGCTGCCGCCAAGCCGCTCAACGACTGGCTGGCCAAGTCCGGCCCGGTTTCCGGGCTGATGCAGACCGCGCGCCAGCTGTCCGTGCTGGAGGCTGAAGTGCTGTCGCTGCTGCCCCCCGGCATGCGCGCCGGCATCGCCGTGGCCGGCGTCAAGCGGGACGCCGTCGACCCGAACGGCCAGGTGCTGCTGTTGCTGGCGGCACATGGCGCGGCCGCGGCGCGGGTGCGGCAGGTGGTGCCGACGCTGCTGGGACGGCTGCAGCAGCGCGGCTCGCAGATCACCGCGATCCGGGTGCGGGTGCAGCCCGAGGTGCAGCGTCACTCGGACTGGGACGCTGGTCCGGTCGAGCGCAAGCGCACCAGCGGGCAGATGACGCCAACCGGCCTCGCCAGCCTGGACCAGCTCGCGCGCACGCTGCCGGACTCGCCGCTGCGCGATGCGCTCAAGACGCTGCTCTCGCATCACCGCTGAGCGGCCGGTAGAAATTCCGGACAAACAAGAAAGCCGACCCTCGGGTCGGCTTTTCGTTGCGTGGCGGGCAGTGGCGCGGTTCTAGGCAAAAGCCGGCTGCGCCTGCGGCAGGAAGGCGGCGGGCGCTTCCTCGACGCGGTCGAAGGTGACCAGTTCATAGGCCTCCTGGTCCGCCAGCAGCGCGCGCAGCAGCTGGTTGTTCAGGCCGTGGCCCGACTTGTGCGCTACATAGGACCCGATCAGCGGGTGGCCGACCACATACAGGTCGCCGATGGCATCGAGGATCTTGTGGCGCACGAATTCGTCGCCATAGCGCAGTTCCTCGTTGTTCAGCATGCGGTGCTCGTCCAGCACGATAGCGTTGTCCAGGCTGCCACCGCGCGCCAGGCCCATCTCGCGCAGCGCCTCCACCTCATGGGCAAAGCCGAAGGTGCGGGCCCGGGCGATCTCGCGCACGTAGCTGGTGTCGCCAAAGTCGATCGAGAAGGTCTGGCCAGTCTTGTCGACAGCCGGATGACGGAAGTCGATGGTGAACGCCAGCTTGAAGCCGAAGAACGGCTCCAGCCGCGCGAACTTGTCGCCCTCGCGCACTTCCACCGGTTTCTTGACGCGGATAAAGGTCTTCAGCGCGTTCTGTTCTTCAATGCCGGCCGACTGCAGCAGGAACACGAAGGACGCGGCGCTGCCGTCCATGATCGGGATTTCCTCGGCGTCGACATCGACATAGAGGTTGTCGATGCCCAGGCCGGCGCACGCCGACATCAGGTGCTCGACGGTCGAAACACGCGCGCCATCCTTCTGCAGCACCGACGCCAGGCGCGTGTCGCCGATGGCCGAAGCGGCCACGGGAATCTCGACGGCCTCGGGCAGGTCGACGCGGGTAAAGACGATGCCGGTGTCGGCCGCCGCGGGCCGCAGGGTCAACGTGACCTTGCGGCCCGAGTGCAGGCCGATGCCTACCGTCTTCACCAGGGATTTGATCGTGCGCTGTTTGAGCATGACAGCCTCAACTATTATAAAAATCTATCGTGGTGCTTTTTTTGATTAAGCGATTTTACCACCACCCGGAAGGTGGTGCAGCCGGCTTTTGTTTCCGGCTGTTAACACCGCATCAAGATGTTGCGAATTACCCACGTTTACCCGGATGACTGTGTCAGCCGCGCAACGCAGCCAGCACGGCCTCGGCGCTGCTGACGCGGAATTCGCCGGGCGCCTCCACATCGAGCCGGGTCACCACACCATCGTCGATCACCATGGCATAGCGCTTGGAGCGCAGGCCCATGCCACGCGCACCGAGGTCCTGGTCCAGGCCCAGCGCACGGGTCCATTCGGCGCTGCCGTCAGCCATCATGCGCACCTTGCCGGCAACCTGCTGTTCGCGGCCCCACGCGCCCATGACGAAGGCGTCGTTGACCGACACGCACCACACTTCATCGACGCCGGCGCCGCGCAGGTCCGCGGCATGTGTCACGAAGCCCGGCACATGCTTGGCCGAGCAGGTCGGCGTGAACGCGCCCGGCAGTCCGAACACCACGATCTTGCGCCCGCGCACCAGGTCGGCGACGCGGAAGGCGTTGGGGCCGAGCGAGCAGCCCTCGCTTTCGGTTTCGATGAATTCCTGCAGGGTGGCGTCCGGGACGCGGGAACCGACGGTAATCATGGGGCGAAGTCTCTGGGTTGTCTGAAGGATAGGACGGATGGCGGCCGGCTGCGCCGCAGCGGCGCGGCAGCGTGCCGGTTCAACGATCCGGACAGCGTTCCGGACAATGTCTCGTACCGCGGGCAACCCCAAGATCATAGGCGCCGCGCCGGCGATGCAAAAGCCGGGTCACATCCGGTCGCATTCGATACACCTTGCTACAAAGACGTCCGCGCGACGCACCTTGTGGGTGCGCCGCGCGGACGGCGAGACATCCCGACCGGGAAGGCGGGAAACCAGTCCGGGGAGGCGGCCAGCGGCACGCCCTGCCCGGCGACGGGATGCGGGTTGTGGCGGACGATGCGCCGTTGCGGCCGGCGGCGCGGCGCCGCCGGCCGGCCTGCCGGGTCACGTCAGTCCATGCAAGGCACGCGCGGATAGGGAGCGCACGTGCATCGCGACAAGGCGACGCGATCCGTCAGGCGGCCGGTGGAGGCACCGATGCCGCGCCGTCCGGCGCTCAGTCTGCCTGCTTGCGCAGGAAGGCCGGAATATCGTACGTGTCCACACCCTTCTCCTGCAGCGCCGCCACGTGGGCAGACGCCGACTCGCGCGAGCTGCGCCACACCGCCGGCGTCTCCAGGTTGCTGTAGTCCGGCGAACTGTGCTGCGCGGCGGTGGCGGCCATGTTGGCCATCATCTGCACCGGCATGTTGTCCGTGCCGGTCTTCAGCAGCGTCATCGGCTGCTGCTTCTTGGCCGAGCGGCCCAGGCCGGTCGCGACCACGGTCACGCGCAGCGCATCGCTCATCGAATCGTCGTACACCGTACCGAAGATCACGGTTGCATCTTCCGCGGCATAGCTGCGGATGGTGTTCATTACTTCCTTGGTTTCCGACAGCTTCAGCGAACGGCTGGCGGTGATATTGACCAGCACGCCGCGCGCGCCGGACAGGTCCACGCCTTCCAGCAGCGGGCTGGCAACGGCCTGCTCGGCCGCCAGGCGGGCGCGATCCACGCCCGACACCGTGGCCGTCCCCATCATGGCCTTGCCCTGCTCGCCCATCACCGTCTTCACGTCTTCGAAGTCGACGTTCACCAGGCCGTCAACATTGATGATCTCGGCAATGCCGGCCACCGCGTTGTGCAGCACGTCGTCGGCGCACTGGAAGCATGCGTCCATCTCGGCGTCGTCGCCCATCACTTCGAACAGCTTTTCGTTCAGCACCACGATCAGCGAATCGACGCTCGACTCCAGCTCGCTGGAGCCATGCTCGGCCACCTTGGCACGGCGCGCGCCTTCGAAGTCGAACGGCTTGCTGACCACGCCCACGGTCAGGATGCCCATTTCCTTGGCAACCTGCGCCACGATCGGCGCAGCACCGGTGCCGGTGCCGCCGCCCATGCCGGCAGTGATGAAGACCATGTGCGCGCCGCGCAGCGCGTCGGCGATCTGCTCGCGGGCCTGATCGGCACAACCGCGGCCGACTTCCGGCTTGGCGCCAGCGCCCAGGCCCGTATTGCCGAGTTGCAGCACGCGCGAAGCGCTGGAACGCTTGAGCGCCTGGGCGTCGGTGTTCATGCAGATGAATTCGACGCCTTGCACGCCGCGGCTGATCATGTGCTGCACGGCATTGCCGCCCGCGCCGCCCACGCCGACCACCTTGATGATGGTGCCGTCCATCACTTCCGTTTCGATCATGTCAAAGTCCATCACTGCCTCCGAGAAGAATCAGTCCCCAGACGATGCAGCCTCCCCGCCGCAACCCCTGGTTTCTGAACAAAAAACCATTAAGAAAAGAACCAATAAACTTCACTCAACGCGCCAACGCATGTCCGGTAGACAAAGCCATTCGCGCGCCGTTGCATCTTCAGCCCGGTAATTTCCGCGTCGATCGGAACATCGATCAGAAATTGCCGACGAACCATTCCTTCATGCGGGTCCACACCTGCTTGACCGACCCGCTCTGCACCGCGACCTTGCGCCCGCGCATCCGTTGCACGCGGCCTTCCAGCAGCAGGCCCATCACCGTCGCATAGCGCGGGCTCTTCACCACCTCGTGCAGGTTGCCGCGATACTCCGGCACGCCCACGCGCACGGGCTTGAGGAAGATGTCCTCGCCCAGCTCGACCATGCCCGGCATCATCGCGGTACCGCCGGTGATGACCACGCCGGACGACAGCAGCTCTTCATAGCCCGACTCGCGCACCACCTGGTGCACCAGCGAGTACAGCTCTTCGATGCGCGGCTCGATCACCGCGGCCAGCGCCTGGCGGCTGAGCGTGCGCGTGCCGCGATCGCCCACGCCCGGCACCTCGATCATGTCTTCCGGATCGGCGATGGCCTGCTTGGCGATGCCGTACTGGATCTTGATGTCCTCGGCGTCCGGCGTCGGCGTACGCAGCGCCATGGCGATGTCGTTGGTGATCTGGTCGCCGGCGATGGGGATCACGGCCGTATGGCGGATCGCGCCTTCGCTGAAGATGGCGATGTCGGTGGTGCCGCCGCCGATGTCGACCAGCACCACGCCCAGTTCCTTCTCGTCCTCGGTCAGCACCGCCAGGCTGGACGCCAGCGGCTGCAGGATCAGGTCATGCACTTCCAGGCCGCAGCGGCGCACGCACTTGACGATGTTCTGCGCGGCGCTGACGGCGCCGGTGACGATATGCACCTTCACTTCCAGGCGGATGCCGCTCATGCCGATGGGCTCGCGCACGTCTTCCTGGCCGTCGATGATGAATTCCTGCGTCAGGATGTGCAGGATCTGCTGGTCGGTCGGGATATTGACCGCCTTGGCGGTCTCGATCACGCGCGCCACATCCGTCTGCGTGACTTCCTTGTCCTTGATCGCCACCATGCCGCTGGAGTTGAAGCTGCGGATATGGCTGCCGGCAATGCCGGTAAAGACCTCCGAGATCTTGCAGTCCGCCATCAGCTCAGCCTCTTCCAGTGCTTTCTGGATCGACTGCACGGTGGCCTCGATATTGACCACGACCCCTTTCTTCAGACCCTTGGACTCCGACTGGCCCATCCCGATCACCTCGTAGCTGCCGTCGGGGCGCAGTTCTGCGACCACCGCCGCCACCTTCGAGGTGCCGATATCGAGACCGACCAACAGGTCCTTGTATTCCTTGCTCATCGGGTTTTCTCCGCGTTCTTGCTCTTCAGTCGCGTCGGATTGTTGTTGGAAGTACCGGAAACCGCTGCTGCCGCCTGCGTAGCCCGGGCCGCCTTCGCTGCCCGCTCCGCCTTCTCGGCCCGCACCGCCGCGGCGATCTGCGCCTCGGTCAGGAAGCGGGCGTTGGCGGCACGGATGGCAAAGCCGTTGGGATAACGCAGGTCGGCGTAGTCGATCTGCTTGCCCCACTGCTCGGTGACCTGCGGCCACGCAGCGACGAAACGCCTGACCCGCTTGTCCATTGCAGCGCGGTCTTCATCGTTCTGCTCGCGGCCAAGCTCGACCACCATGCCGTTGGACAGCCTGGCCCGCCAGGCATAGCGGCCCGACAGCGTCACCGCCAGCGGCTCGGTATGCAATGGCTTGAACCACTGGCGCATGACCTCGAGCTTCTCGATCACGTCGCCTTCGCTGTCCGGCGGCCCGTCAAGCGCCAGCAGCTGTGCGTCTTCTTCCGCCTCGGCGGTGTTGGCCACGAAGATTTCGCCGTAGGTATTGAGCAGGCGCCCGCTCTCCGGCGAGCCCCACGTCCCCAGCGCCTCGTGCTCCTCGACCTCCACGGCCAAGCCGTTGGGCCACTCGCGCCGCACGCTGGCGCGCCGCACCCACGGCACCGACTCGAACGCCTGCCGTGCCGCGGTCAGGTCGAGCGTGAAGAAGTTGCCCGACAGCTTGCCCAGCGCGCTGGCACGCACGCTGGGGGCGTTCACGTGGCGCAGCGCGCCGCCATCCATCGGCGCGATCTCCACGTGGGTGATGGCAAACACCGGCCGCTGCGCCAGCCACAGCAGGCCGGCCGCGAGCGCCATCAACGCCACCACGGCGTACAGCGTGGTGGCGATCAGGTTGAGCAGGCGTGCGTTATGCCACATGGTCCAGGCGGGTTCTCGGTTATTCAGGCTTCCAGTGCTCGTTCGGGTGCAGGTCCAGCGTCGCGGCGGCCACCACCTGCAGCACGAAGTCCTCGTAGCTGATGCCGACCGCGCGCGCCGCCATCGGCACCAGCGAGTGGCCGGTCATGCCGGGCGAGGTATTCATCTCGAGCAGGAACGGCTTGCCGTCGGCGCGCAGCATTACGTCGGCGCGCGCCCAGCCGCGGCAGCCCAGCACGCGGTAGGACTGCACCGCCAGCGCCTGGACTTCCTTCTCGATTTCGGGGTCCAGCCCTGACGGACACAAGTATTGGGTATCGTCAGTAAAGTATTTATTTTGATAGTCGTAGTTGGCTTCGGGCGCGACGATGCGGATCACCGGCAGCGCTTCGGCGGTGTCGCCCTCGCCCACGATCGGGCAGGTCAGCTCGGCGCCGTCGATGAAGGTCTCGGCGATGACGTCGTTGTCCAGCGCCTCGGCTTTCTCGAACGCCTCGCGCATCTGGTCGGCCGCCGTCACCTTGGTCAGGCCGATCGAGGAGCCTTCGCGCGCCGGCTTGACGATCAGCGGCAGGCCCAGGTCGGCAACCACCGCGTCGAAATCCGTGTCGGCGTGCAGCATGGCGAAGCGCGGCGTGGGCAGGTCATGGGTGGTCCACAGGCGCTTGGTGGCCTGCTTGTCCATCGCCAGCGCCGACGCCAGCACGCCGCTGCCGGTGTAGGGCACGCCCAGCTGTTCCAGCAGGCCCTGGATGGTGCCGTCTTCGCCGTAGCGGCCGTGCAGCGCGATAAAGACGCGGTCGAATTTGGCCGCGGCCAGCTCGGCTACGCTTTGCAGGCCGGGATCGAAGCCATGCGCGTCGACGCCGCGCGACTGCAGCGCGGCCAGCACGCCGTTGCCCGACATCAGCGAGATCTCGCGCTCGGCGGAACGGCCGCCGAACAGCACGCCGACCTTGCCCAGCGACTTGGGATCGATATTGGGATGGGCGACGAAGCTCATTGCTGGCCTCCCGACTGTTGCGTCTGCTGGTATGACACCAGCTGCCCCGGCACGCCGCCGATCGAGCCGGCGCCCATCGTCACGACCACATCGCCGGGCCGGACAGCATTCAGGATGGCCTGCGGCATCTCTTCCATCTGCTCCACGAAAACAGGTTCTACCTTGCCGGCCACGCGCAACGCGCGGGTCAGCGCACGGCCGTCGGCGGCCACGATCGGGGTTTCGCCGGCGGCATAGACCTCGGACAGCAGCAGGGCATCGACGGTGCCCAGCACTTTGACGAAGTCCTCAAAGCAATCCCGCGTACGGGTGAATCGGTGCGGCTGGAACGCCAGCACCAGGCGGCGGCCCGGGAACGCGCCGCGCGCCGCGGCCAGCGTGGCAGCCATTTCCACCGGGTGGTGGCCGTAGTCGTCCACCAGCGTGAAGGTGCCGGCACCGTCGGTGGTGGCCACTTCGCCGTAGCGCTGGAAGCGGCGGCCCACGCCGTGGAACTCGCGCAGCGCCTTGACGATGGCGGCGTCCGGCACTTCCAGCTCGGTGGCAATGGCGATCGCCGCCAGCGCGTTCTGCACGTTGTGCATGCCGGGCAGGTTCAGCACGATGTCCAGCGGCGGCTCGACATGGCCGTTGAGCTGGCGCATCACGGTGAAGTGCATCTGCCCATCGACCGCGCGCGCGTCCACCGCGCGGATCTGCGCGTCTTCGGCAAACCCGTAGCGCACCACCGGCTTGGACACTAGCGGCAGGATCTCGCGCACGTTGGGATCGTCCACGCACAGCACGGCGATGCCGTAGAACGGCAGGCGCTGCGTGAATTCGATGAACGCCTGCTTGAGCCGGGCGAAGTCGTGCCCGTAGGTGTCCATGTGGTCGGCATCGATATTGGTGATGACCTCGATGACCGGGAACAGGTTCAGGAACGACGCGTCGGACTCATCCGCCTCGGCCACGATGAAGTCGCCGGTGCCCAGGCGCGCGTTGGCACCCGCGGAGTTGAGCCGGCCGCCGATGACGAAGGTCGGGTCCAGCCCGCCCTCTGCCAGCACCGATGCCACCAGGCTGGTGGTGGTGGTCTTGCCGTGCGTGCCGGCGATGGCCACGCCCTGCTTCAGGCGCATCAGCTCGGCCAGCATCACCGCGCGCGGCACCACCGGGATGCGCTTGCTGCGAGCGGCCAGCACCTCGGGGTTGTCGCCGCTGACCGCGGTCGACACCACCACGGCATTGGCGCCGGTCACGTTGGCCGCGTCATGCCCGTGCATGACCGTTGCGCCCAGCGACGCCAGGCGCCGCGTGGCGGCATTGCTGCCCACGTCGGAACCCGAGACCTTGTAGCCCAGGTTCAGCAGGACCTCGGCGATGCCGCTCATGCCGGCCCCGCCGATGCCCACGAAGTGGATGTTTTTGACGATATGCTTCATTGGATTGCTGCTTCGCTCATTTCAGTCCCTGGCCAGCTGGCTGCACACCTCGGCGACGCGCCGGGTTGCCTCAGGCTTGGCCAGTCCGCGCGCCAGGCGCGCCATGTCTTTCAGCTGCGGCCGGGTCAGGCTGGCGATGGTTTGCGCCAGGCCCTCGGCCGTCAGGTCGTCTTGCTGCACCAGCAGGGCCGCGCCCTGGCTGGACAAAAACTTTGCGTTGGTGGTCTGGTGGTCGTCCACGGCATGCGGGAACGGCACGAACAGCGCCGCCACGCCCGCCGCGGCCACTTCCGACACCGTCATTGCGCCGGCGCGGCAGATCACCAGGTCGGCATCGGCATAGGCACGCGCCATGTCGTCGATGAACGGCAGGGCCTGCGCCGGCACCTGCACCGCCGCGTAGTTGGCGCGCAGCGTGTCGATCTGTTTGGCACCCGCCTGGTGGGTCACCACCGGACGCTCGCTTTCCGGCAACAGCGCGATCGCCTTGGGCACCACCTCATTCAGCGCCGCGGCGCCCAGGCTGCCGCCCACCACCAGGATGCGCAGCGGACCGGTACGCTGGTCGTAACGGGACTCGGGCGCATCCAGGTGCGCCAGTTCCTCGCGCACCGGGTTGCCGGTCCATTCGCCGCCGGGCAGCGTGTCCGGGAACGCGCACAGCACGCGGTCGGCCACCTTGGCCAGCACCTTGTTGGCCAGGCCGGCGATCGAGTTCTGCTCGTGCAGCACCAGGGGGCGGCCCAGCAGCGAGGCCATCATGCCAGCCGGGAAGGTGATATACCCGCCCATGCCCAGCACCACGTTCGGCTTTACCCGGCGCAGCGCGCCGATGCTCTGCCAGAATGCGCGCAGCAGGTTCAGCGGCAGCAGAAACTTGGTCACCAGCCCCTTGCCACGCAGCCCGCCGAACTGGATGAATTCCATCGGGATATCGTGCTTGGGCACCAGCGTGGCTTCCATGCCGGTGCGGTTGCCCAGCCAGACGATGTTCCAGCCCTGCTCGCGCAACGCATGCGCGACCGCCAGCCCCGGGAACACATGTCCCCCGGTGCCGCCGGCCATCACGAGCAGGGTGCGTGGCTGCGTCATACCTTCCCTCCACGCATCAGCACGCGATTTTCATAATCGATACGCAGCAGGATCGCCAACGCCACGCAGTTCATCAGAATCCCCGACCCGCCATAGCTCACCAGCGGCAGCGTCAGCCCCTTGGTCGGCAGCAGGCCCAGGTTCACGCCCATGTTGATGAAGGTCTGCCAGCCGATCCACACACCGATGCCCTTGGCCACCAGGCCGGCAAAGGTGCGGTCGAGCTGCAGCGCGATGCGGCCGATATTGAAGGCGCGCCGCACCAGCCAGTAGAACAGCACGATCACCACCAGCACGCCGACAAAGCCGAATTCCTCGCCGATCACCGCGAGGATGAAGTCGGTATGCGCCTCGGGCAGGTAATGCAGCTTCTCGATGCTGCCGCCCAGCCCGACTCCAGTCCACTCGCCGCGTCCGAAGGCGATCAGCGAGTGCGTCAGCTGGTAGGCCTTGCCCAGCGCGTTGCTCTCTTCCCACGGGTTCAGGTAGGCAAAGATCCGCTCGCGCCGCCACGGCGACGCCGTGATCAGCAGCGCGAACGCGCCCACTGCCACGCCGACCAGCCCGGCGAACAGCTTGCCGTTGATGCCGCCCAGGAACAGGATGCCCATCGCCACCGCCGCGATCACCAGGAACGCGCCCATGTCGGGCTCGAGCAGCAGCAGCATGCCGACCACCACCACCGCCACGCCCATCGGCAGGAAGCCCTTGGCCACGGTCTGCATCCACTCCTGCTTGCGCACGGTGTAGTTGGCGGCATACAGCACCACCGCCAGCTTCATCAGCTCGGACGGCTGGAAATTCATCACGCCCAGCGGGATCCAGCGGCGCGCGCCGTTCACGCCCTTGCCGACGAACGGCACCAGCACGATCACCAGCAGGATCAGCGCGACGACAAAGAGCTTGGGCGCATAGCGGTCCCATACCTTCACCGGCACCTGGAACGCCACCAGCCCGACCGAGAGCCCGATAAACAGCGCAAACGCATGCCGCATCAGGAAATGGCTTTCGCGGTAGTTGGCGTAGCGCGGCGAATCCGGCAGCGCGATCGAGGCCGAAAAGACCATCACCAGGCCGAGCGCGAGCAGCATGATCGCGACCCACAGCAGCGGCTGGTCGTACTCCATCATGCGCGAGCGCGTGGGCTTGACGCCCGATACCGCGTCACGCAGGCCACCCCAGGCATTGCCGATGGTGGCGCCGATAAACCCGCTGCGCTTGACCTGCGCGTCGCTCATGGCAGGATCCCCCGGGACAGGGCCAGTTCTTCCACCGCGGCGCGGAATACCTCGGCGCGGTGCACGTAGTTGCGGAACATGTCGAGGCTGGCGCAGGCCGGCGACAGCAGCACGACGTCGCCGCGCTCGGCCAGTTCCGTGGCCTTGGCCACGGCTTCTTCCAGCGTGGTGGCATCGGCCAGGCTGGCGCCGCTGCCCTGCAACGCATCGCGCAACTCGGCGGCAGCGCGGCCGATCAGCACGACTGCGCGCGCGTATTGCGCCACCGGCGCGGCCAGCGGCGAGAAGTCCTGGCCCTTGCCTTCGCCGCCGGCGATCAGCACCACGCGCTTGTCCAGCCCGGACAGCGCGGCCACGGTTGCGCCGACATTGGTGCCCTTGCTGTCGTCGAAATACTCGACGTCATCGATGGTGGCCACCCACTCCACGCGGTGCGGCTCGCCGCGGTACTCGCGCAGGCCGTGCAGCAAGGCGTTCATCGGCAGGTCGATGGCACGGCACAGCGCCAGCGCCGCCATGGCATTGGTGGCGTTGTGCATGCCGCGGATATGCAGCGCGTCGGCCGGCATCAGGCGCTTGTGGCGCACCGGCACGGCTTCCTCGGAAGCTTCGGCGGCCTTGCGGCGGCGCGGCTTGCCCTCCCCTTCCGCTTCCGAATCGGGTTCGGCCAGCACCAGCCAGGGCATGCCGCCCTCGCGCAGGATGCCGAAGCTGCCCGGCACTTCCGGCAGGTCGATGCCGAAGGTCACCGGCTTGCGGCCCGACCGCGCCATGTCCAGCGTCAGCTTGTCATTGCGGTTCAGCACCTGCACGCACTCGCTGCCGGCGGGCCCGAAGATGCGCGCCTTGGATGCGGCGTAGGCTTCCATCGAGCCGTGCCAGTCGAGATGGTCCTGGCTCACGTTGAGCACGGTGGCCGCATCCGGCGCCAGCGTATGCGTGGTCTCCAGCTGGAAGCTGGAGAGTTCCAGCACCCACACCTCCGGCAGCGTGGCCGAGGCGATGCATGCCGACAGCTTGTCCAGCGCCGACGGGCTGATATTGCCCGCCACCGCCACGGTCTTGCCGGCGCGCTCGACCAGCCGGCCCGTCAGCGCCGTGGTGGTGGTCTTGCCATTGGTGCCGGTGATCGCGAGCAGCTTCGGCGCGTAGCCGGATTCGGCTTCGAGGTGCCTGAGCGCGCGCACGAACAGCTCGATCTCGCCCCACACCGGAATGCCGCGCGCCTGCGCGGCGGCCAGCAAGGCACCGGTGCCGGCGTCCAGCGGCGACAAGCCGGGGCTGATCGCCACCAGGCCGATATCGTCGAGCAGGCTTTCCGCGAACGGGCCGCCCACGAACTCGGCCGAAGTCAGCTCGGCCTGCAGGAAGACAAGGTTGGCGGGCGCCTCGCGCGTGTCGGCCACGCGCACCGCGCAGCCGTTCAGGCCACACCAGCGCGCCATGGCCAGCCCCGATTCGCCGAGGCCAAGTACCAGCACATGAGGTTTCTGCAGCTCGCCAAACACTTCGATTTCCTGCCTTTGGTTTCCTGTATCTATTTAGAAAGCGCCGCGGCCATCGCCATCGGCACAACCATTAACGCAACTTCAGCGTCGACAACCCGATCAGCACCAGCAACATGGTGATGATCCAGAAGCGCACCGTGACCTGCGTTTCCTTCCAGCCGCCCAGCTCGAAATGGTGGTGCAGCGGCGCCATCCGAAACAGCCGCCTGCCCTCGCCAAAACGGCGCTTGGTGATCTTGAACCATGTGACCTGCGCCATCACGGACAGCGTTTCCACCACGAAGATGCCGCCCATCACGAACAGCACGATCTCCTGGCGCACGATCACCGCGATCGTGCCCAGCGCGCCGCCCAGCGCCAGCGCGCCCACGTCGCCCATGAACACCTGTGCCGGGTGCGCGTTGAACCAGAGGAAGGCCAGCCCTGCCCCACCCAGCGCGGAACAGAAGATCAGCAGTTCCCCCGCGCCCGGGATATGCGGGAACAGCAGGTACTTGCTGTAGACCGCGTTGCCCATCACATAGGCAAACACGCCCAGCCCGCCGCCGACCAGCACCACCGGCATGATCACCAGGCCGTCCAGGCCATCGGTCAGGTTCACGGCGTTGCTCGAGCCCACGATCACCAGGTAGGTCAGCACGATGAAGCCGGCTACGCCCAGCGGGTAGCTGATCTCCTTGAAGAAAGGCACGATCAGGTTGGACTTGTACGGCATGTCGAGCGACAGCCCGCCCTCGACCCAGTTCAGGAACAGCTCCCAGACCCGCACATTGCTGCTTTCGGACACCGAGAACGCCAGGTAGACCGCGGCCACAAGGCCGATCAGCGTCTGCCAGAAAAACTTTTCGCGGCTCGACATGCCGCGCGGGTCCCGATAGACCACCTTGCGGTAGTCGTCGACCCAGCCGATGGCGCCATAGCCGAAGGTGACCAGCATCACCACCCAGATAAAGCGGTTGCCCCAATCGCACCACAGCAGCGTCGAGACGGCGATCGACACCAGCACCAGCACGCCGCCCATGGTCGGCGTGCCGGACTTGACCAGGTGCGTCTGCGGGCCGATGGTGCGCACCGCCTGGCCGACCTTCAGTTCGGTCAGCTTGCGGATCACCCACGGACCAAACGTCAGGCCGATCAGCAGCGCGGTGAGGTTTGCCATCACCGCGCGGAATGTCAGGTAGTTGACGACCCGGAGGAAGCTGTAGTCGTTTTGCAGCCACTGGGCCAGAGCCAATAACATCGTGTTGTCTTCGTTAATGTGCGGAAGTGTCTGCGACCAGCGCAGCGACGATCCGTTCCATGCGCATGAAGCGCGATCCCTTCACCAGCATGGCGCCCGCTTGCGCCACCATGCCCCCGCTGTCTTCCTCCAAGGCCTTTGCCAGGTCTTCCACGCTGCCGAAATGGCGGCCGTTGGCGCCGAACGCGCGCACCGCGTGCACGGCCAGTTCGCCGGCGGCCCACAACGTGTCGACGCCGCGCGCCTGCGCGTAGGCGCCGATCTCTTCGTGGAACGCCGGCCCCTGGTTGCCGACCTCGCCCATGTCGCCCAGCACCAGCATGCGCGGCGCGGCAAAACCGGCCAGCACGTCGATGGCGGCGCGCATGGAATCGGGGTTGGCGTTGTAGGTGTCGTCGATGACCACCGTGCCGCCCGGCGTGTACTTCACCTGCAGCCGGCCCTTGACCGCCTGGAAGCCGGCCAGCCCCGCCTGGATCGCCGGCACGTGCACGCCCGCGGCCAGCGCGCAGGCGATCGCCGCGAGCGCGTTGCGCACGTTGTGCTCGCCCAGCAGCGCAAGCCTGACTTCAAACGCATGGCCCGGCGCGCGCACCTGCATCACCTGCACGCCGTCGACCAATGCCATGGTGGCGTGCACGTCCGCGCGCTGCGAGGTGCCGAACGACAGCGCCCGGCGCGCACCGGCGGCCTCGCGCCAGACCGGCGCATAGGCACCGCCGCTTTCCTCGTCGAGCGGGAATACCGCCACGCCGTCCGCCGGCAGCGCCGCGATCGCGGCCGCGTGCTCGTGCGCCACGGCTTCCACGCTGACCATGAATTCCTGGTGCTCGCGCTGCGCGTTGGTGATGACCGCCACGGTGGGCTGGGCGATGCCGGCCAGGTAGACGGTCTCGCCCGGATGGTTCATGCCGAGCTCCAGCACTGCCAGCTTGTGCGTGGCGCGCAGGCGCAGCACCGTCAGCGGCAGGCCGATGTCGTTGTTCAGGTTGCCACCGGTGGCCAGACGCTGGTCTTCACCCACCGCCGCAGCGAAGATCGCCGCGATCATTTCCTTGACCGTGGTCTTGCCGTTGCTGCCGGTCACCGCCACCGCGGGCAGCGTGAACCGGCGGCGCCAGCCGGCACCCAGCTCGCCCAGCGCGATGCGGGTGTCGGGGGCGACAATGGCTGGCACGCCAGCATCGACTTCACGGCTCACCAGCACGGCCGCGGCGCCTTTGGCCACCACGTCGGCGATGAAGTCATGCGCATCGAAGCGCTCGCCCTTCAGCGCGACAAACAGGTCGCCGGGCTCGACGGTGCGGCTGTCGGTCTGCACGCGCGAGAACGCAACGGCGCCGTCGCCGGAAACGCGCGCGCCGGCAATCCAGCCGGCGGCGTCCTGCAAGGTAGTCATGGTGGTCTGGCTCATGCCGATACTCCACGGGTGGCTAGCGCCAGGCGGACATGCTCGCGGTCGGAGAACGGGCGCTTGCGCCCCTGGATCTCCTGGGTGGCCTCGTGGCCCTTGCCTGCCACCAGCACAACGTCGGCCGAAGCCGCGTGCCGGATGGCGTATAGGATGGCGGCGGCGCGGTCCTCGATCTGGCGGCCGCGCGCGCGGTCGGCCATGCCGTCGGCGATCGCGTCCAGGATCTCCTGGGGGTCCTCGCTGCGCGGGTTGTCGCTGGTGAGGATGACCTCGTCGGCCAGGCGTTCGGCCACCGCGCCCATCAGCGGGCGCTTGATCGGGTCGCGATCGCCGCCGCAGCCGAACACGCACCACAGGCGGCCATTACGCGCCTGCGCCACCGGGCGCAGCGCGGCCAGCGTCTGTTCCAGCGCGTCAGGGGTGTGAGCGTAGTCGACCACCGCAAGCGGACCCAGCCCGGCATCGCCACCGTTGGCGCCGAACAATTCCATGCGGCCCTCGACCGGCGTCAGCGCGCGCAGCGCCGCCAGCGCCGCATCCCACGCCACGCCGTTGGCCAGCGCCGCGCCCAGCACCGCCAGCAGGTTGCTGACGTTGAAGGCGCCGATCATGGGCGTGGCCATCTCGGCGCTGCCGAAGCTGCCGTCGATATGGAAAGCGGTGCCGTTGGGCGTGGCGCGCACGTTGGTGGCGCGCAGCCATTCGCCGCGCGGGCGTCGCACCGTGGCGGCGCCGGGGCCGTCGATGCCGTACTCGATCACGTGCGGCGCGGCGATTGCGGCCGCGTCCGCCGCCAGCAGCCGCTGGCCCATGGCGTCGTCGCGGTTGACCACTGCGGTGCGCAGGCCGTCCCACTGGAACAGGCGCTCCTTGGCGGCCTCGTACTCGGTCATCGAGCCGTGGTAGTCGAGGTGGTCCTGCGTCAGGTTGGTCAGCACCGCCACCGTGAAATGCGTGCCGGCCACGCGCTCCTGCTCCAGGCCGTGCGAGGACACTTCCATCGCCACGGCCCGCGCGCCGGCGTCGTGCAGCGCCGCCAGGCTGGCCTGCAGCTGCACCGCGTCGGGCGTGGTGAAGCCGGTCGCCTGCAGTGCGCCGGGGAAGCCTGTGCCGAGCGTGCCGACGGTCGCGCAGGGCGTGCCAGCGGCCTGCAGCACGCGCGCCAGCCACTGGCTGCACGAGGTCTTGCCGTTGGTGCCGGTGATCCCGGTCACGGCCAGGCCGCGCACCGGATTCCCGTGCCAGCCGGCGGCGATCGGGCCGGCCAGCTGATGCAGGTTGCTGACCGCCAGATGCGGCACGACGTCGCCAAATGGCCAGTCGAAGCCTTCAGCCTCATAGACGATGGCACCGGCGCCGGCCGCGATGGCCTGCTGGATATAGGGCCGCCCGTCTGTGGCCAGGCGCTCGTTGCCGAGCACGTAGGCAAAGAACACGTCGCCGCGCGCCAGCCGGCGGCTATCGCCTGTCAGCTGTGCCGAAGCGGCCACGTTGGTACGCAGCCAGGCCAGCGCGTTGCTGGCCTGGGTGGTCACCTCGAGCGGGAGCAGGGGCTTGGCCGTCATTGGGTCGCGCTCCACGGTTCGCTTTCCGGCACCTTGTCGCTGACCACCAGCTGGCGGATCGGCGAATCGGGCTGGACATTCAGTGCGCGCAGCGTGCCGCCGGTGATGGCGGCGAACGCCGGGCCCGCCACCAGGCCGCCGTAGTGGCTGCCGGCGGTAGGCTCGTCGACGCTGACGGCGACGATGATGCGCGGGTTGGACATCGGCGCCAGGCCGATGAACGAGGCGCGGTACTTGCTGCGGTTATAGCCGCGGCCTTCGTGCTTGTAGGCGGTGCCGGTCTTGCCGCCGACGCGATAGCCCATCACCTGCGCCTCGGGCGCGGTGCCGCCGGGCGCGGTCACGGTTTCCATCATGGCGCGCACGTCGCGCGCCACCTGCGGCGACAGGATGCGCTCGCCGGTGGCCGGACCGTTGGTGCGGAACATGGTGACCGGGATCAGCTCCCCGTCGTGCGCGAAGATGGTATAGGCATGCGCCATCTGGAACAGCGACACCGACAGGCCGTAGCCGTACGACATGGTGGCCTGCTCGATCGGACGCCAGCTCTTGAACGGACGCACGCGCCCTGCCACCGCGCCAGGGAAGCCGATCTTGGGCGCCTGGCCCAGGCCGATGCTGGTGTACATATCCCACATCTCCTGCGGCTTCATCAGCATCGCGATCTTGGTCGTGCCGATGTTGGACGATTTCTGGATCACGCCGCTGACGGTGAGGGCGCCGTAGTTGTGGGTATCGCTGATGGTGGCGCCTTCGAACTGGTACTTGCCGGTGGTGGTGATCACCGTCGACGGCGTCACGCGCTTGAGCTGCAACGCCAGCCCCACGGTGATCGGCTTCATCATCGAGCCGGGTTCGAAGGTGTCGGTCAACACGCGGTTGCGCAGCTGCTCGCCGGACAGCCGGGTGCGGTCGTTGGGGTTGTAGGTGGGCCAGTTGGCCAGCGCCAGGACCTCGCCGGTCTGGGCGTCGAGCACCACGGCGCTGGCGGCCTTGGCCTTGTGCTTATCTACCACGGCCTTGAGTTCGTTGTAGGCGAGGTACTGGATCTTGGCGTCGATCGACAGCTGGATGTCTTCGCCGTCGCGCGGAGTCTTCAGGATGCCGACATCCTCGACCACGCGGCCGAGGCGGTCCTTGATCACCTGGCGCGCGCCGGGGCGGCCGGCCAGGCCGGTCTCGCGCGCCAGCTCCACGCCTTCCTGCCCACGGTCTTCCACATTGGTGAAGCCCACGATATGCGCCATCGCCTCCCCTTCCGGGTAGAAGCGCTTGTACTCGCGGGTCTGGTGGATGCCCTCGATCTTGAGCGCGGCGATCTTGTCGGCGACGTCGGGCAGCACCTGACGCTTCAGGTAGACAAAGCCCTTGTCCTCCGACAGCTTCTTGCCGAGGTCCTTCTCCGACATGCCGAGCAGCCTGGCCAGCTGGCGGATCTTGGCCAGCTCGACCTGGTTTGGCACATCCTCGGGCACCGCCCAGATCGCCTTGACCGGCAGGCTGGTGGCCAGCACCAGGCCATTGCGGTCCAGGATCTTGCCGCGCGTGGCCGGCAGTTCCAGCGTGCGCTGGAAGCGCTTCTTGCCCTCGGCCTCGTAGAACTGGTTGCCCGGGCCCTGGATCCATGCGGCGCGCAACGCCAGCGCGACAAAAGCCGCGAACATCAGGAACACCACCAGCTTGGAGCGCCACATCGGCAGGCGCAGCCCCAGCACCGGGCTGGCCGAGAACTGGCCGCTGCGCGGGCGCGACGGAGTGCCGTTGCCGTTGCGGCCGGGCGGGTTGGGTCGGGCCATGCTCATTGGCGCGCCTCCGCCTCGCTGGCCGGCGCGGGCTGCGCCGGCGGCAGCACGATGCCCGACAGGTACTGGGTCTTGCCGGGGTTGGCCGGTGCCATCTTCAGCTGCGCGCGCGCGGCATCGGCGATGCGCGCGCTCTTGCCGAGCGAGCTCTGCTGGTACTGCAGGCGCGCCCAGTCGATGTCGAGCTGGCGTTCTTCCGACTGTGCCCGCTCCAGCGCCACGAACAGCGTGCGCGCCTGGTGCTGGGCGCTTACCAGCGAGAGCGCGCACAGGATCAGCGCGGCCAGAAGGAAGAAAGTCAGGCGGTTCATGCGCGCACGCCTCCGCCGGCCGGAGCCAGTTTCTCGGCCACGCGCATCACGGCCGAGCGCGCGCGCGGATTGGCGGCGATCTCTTCGGCGCCGGGCTTGGAGCGGCCAAGCAGGCGCAGCGTGGGTTGCGGCAGGTCGGCCGCGCGCAGCGGCGCGCGGCGCAGGGCCGGGTCGGCATCCTGCTGGGGACGGGCGTGCGCCGCCATGAACCGCTTGACGATGCGGTCCTCCAGCGAATGGAAGCTGATCACCACCAGGCGTCCCCCTACCTGCAACAGGTCATAAGCCGCCTTCAGACCTCTTTCGAGGTCCTCAAGCTCTTGATTGACGTGAATCCGTAGAGCCTGAAAGGTGCGGGTCGCAGGGTCCTGGCCCTTCTCGCGTGTTTTGACGGCTTTCGCCACGAGCGCGGCAAGGTCGGCAGTAGTGGCGATGGGTCCGCCATCGCCGGGTTCGCGCCGGCGAGCAACAATCGCCTTTGCAATCTGTACAGCAAACCGTTCTTCCCCATAGTCTCGTATCACCCTGGCAATGTCCTGCTCATCCGCCTGCGCCAGCCACTGCGCGGCGGTAATGCCGCGCGTGGTGTCCATGCGCATGTCCAGCGGGCCCTCGAAACGAAAGGAAAACCCCCTCGCCGCCTCATCGATCTGGGGCGAGCTGATCCCCAGGTCGAGCAGCACGCCGGCCACGTGGCCGCGCCCGGCCAGGCGCTCTGCCATGTCCGCAAAGCTGGCGTGCTCAATGGAGAAGCGGGCATCCCCGATGGTGCCCGCTTCTGCGATTGCTGCTGGGTCCTTGTCGAACGCGACCAGGGCCCCGTCTGGCCCCAGCCGGGCCAGTACCGCCCGGCTGTGCCCTCCCCTGCCGAAGGTGCCGTCCACGTAGACGCCGTCCGGGCGCCAGACCAGGGCGTCGACGGCCTCGTCCAGCAGCACGGTGCGATGGCGCAGGGCGGGGGTTGCCGGCGTTCCGGTAGGACTCATGACCTCTTCAGAAAGAGAAATTTTTCAATGCTTCGGGCATGCCTTGCGCCATCGCCTGCTGTTCCTTGGCGGCGTAGGTCGCGGCATCCCACACTTCGAAATGACTGCCCATGCCGAGCAGCATGACCTCTTTGTCGAGCATGGCGGCACTGCGCAGCTCCGGTGCGATCAGCACCCGGCCTGCTCCGTCCATTTCCACGTCGGCGGCGTTGCCCAGGAAGATGCGCTTCCACCAGTGCGCATCCATCGGCAGCGCTGCAATGCGCGTGCGGAAGGTTTCCCACTCGGGCCGCGGAAACAGCAGCAGGCAGCCATCCGGGTGCTTGGTCAGCGTCACCCGGCCCTCAGCCTGCTGTTGCAGCGCCTCGCGATGCCTGGACGGAATGGACATCCGCCCCTTGGCATCCAGCGACAGCGCCGATGCTCCCTGAAACACGCTCGCTCCCGGTCCCTGCCTGCTACCGGTGGCCCCTGGCAGCTGGCAATCGCGTGAATCCCTCTGTTTCCGACTGTGACGAAATGATCCCACGGTCGGTTCGCAATTTCACACAAAAATACACTTCCTCACACTATTTCCCACTTTAGAGGAAGCAATTTGGGCGGTCAAGGCTGGTTGCAGAGCAGCAAACGAGATTTTTCGAATCAGAACAATGACTTAGCGCGCACACCTCACGCACCGTGAAAGTGAATCCTTAATGAAATGAAGATGTTAGGGAGGAAAGCAGAGAAACCACCTGAGAACTGCGGGAGGAGAACTGCCGGCGGCGGCGGGAACGGCTATCACGCAGCCCGGGGAAAGGATACAACAATCGCCCGCCAGCACTGGAAAATCAAGGGCCGGCGGGCAACCGCGAGCGAGCGGCAATGAGGCCGGGCGCGCAGCCGCCGCGCTTCAGATGCGGTAGGCGGCGGTGGTCATCACGCGCGAAGCGCCGCGCATCAGCGCACGCACCGGCGCGGGCAGCGGGATGCCGCCGGCATCGCGGGCGGCATCGCCATGGCGGATCTCGTCGTCGCGCATCTGCTCGAGGATGGCGCGCGAGCGGCCGTCCGCTTCAGGCAGGCGGTCCAGGTGGCCGCCGAGATGGTGCTCGACCTGGCGCTCGGTCTCGGCCACGAAGCCAAGGCTGACCTTGTCGCCCGTCCGGCCCGCAACCCAGCCGATCGCGAACGCACCCGCGTACCACAGCGGGTTGAGCAGGCTCGGGCGCGAGCCCAGCTCGCGCAGCCGCTCGGCGCACCAGGCCAGGTGGTCTTCTTCTTCGCGCGCGGCCGCATCCATCTGCGCGCGCACTGTCGCGTTGCGCGCGGTCAGTTTCTGCGCCTGGTACAGGGCCTGGGCGCAAACCTCGCCGACATGATTGATGCGCATCAGACCGGCCACGTGGCGCCGCTCTTCGGCACTCATCTGTTCGGTGTCCGGCGCCAGCTGGTCGGCCGGGTTGGCGCGCGCGGAGCGGGTTGCCCCGGCGATGGCCCGCAGTGCCACGTCGAATTCTTTGATCAGGGTGTCCATGTCGCGCAAGCGGATTGATCTTCTTGCTCCCGAGGTCTTCATGGTGGGGTACACGCGGCAGCGCGACCCGCGGCGACCGCATCGGGATTACCCGCATTGTAGCTTGCCTCTAATTCGCCGCATCCCGCGCCACGCCTTGCATTGATGCGGAGCGCTACTCAGAAACCCTGAGTTGCTAAAACCAGACAAGGGGGTTGCGTCCGAATGGTGAACGAAAAGTTGTTTGTTACAGTACTTCGCAACTTCCAAGGAAGTTTGACGCATGGGGGATGGAGACCAACAGGAGGTTCCCCGGCCCGTCACCAATAATTCTTACAGTGGAGATCAACGAGCATGAAGAAATCGCTTCTGGCGCTGGCAGCGCTTGGCGCATTTGCCGGGGCGGCGCAGGCCCAATCGAGCGTCACGCTCTACGGTGTGGTGGATGCCAACATCGAGTACGTGAGCAACATGTCGAGCGTCATCCCGTCGTCCGCCAACGGCTTTGCCACCGGCCCGGCCGAAAACCTCTTCCGTATGTCATCCGGCGGCCTGTCCGGCTCCCGCTGGGGCCTGCGCGGCGTGGAAGACCTCGGTAGCGGCCTGAAGGCGCTGTTCGTGCTCGAAAGCGGTTTCGGCCTCGACAATGGCGGTCTGCAGCAAGGCGGCCGCCTGTTCGGCCGCCAGGCTTATGTCGGCCTGGAAAGCGCCCAGGCTGGCCGCTTCACCTTCGGTCGCCAGTACACCTCGCTGTTCGACATGATGGCCAATTTCTCGCCGGCCGGCTATGCCACCCAGTATGAACCGGTGGTGGCGCAACTGGGCCTGAACTTCCGCTCGGACAACACGGCCAAGTACACGGGCAAGTTCGGTCCGGTGACGGCGGTCGCCCACTGGTCGTTCGGCAACGGCGTCGCCGGCGGAGGCGAAGTCCCGGGCCAGTTCCGCCGCGATACCGGCTACGGTGCAGGCGTCTCATGGGCAGCCGGCCCGTTCGGCATCAGCGGCGCCTATGACCAGTACAACCCGACCCTGAACGCCGCCGGCGGCACCGGGGAGGCCAAGAAGGCCGCGGTCGCTGCCAGCTATTCCTTTGGCCCGGCCAAGCTGATGGCCGGCTATCGCTGGGGCATGAGCAAGGCGCCGAACGACAATACGATCCTGAAGGACAATTACTACTGGGTCGGCGGCAACTACCAGGTCACCCCCGCACTGGGCCTGACGCTCGCGTACTACTACGACGACGTCAAGAACTTCAACCCGGCTGCCACCGGCGCCACCAACAACATCAAGAACCCCTGGCAGATCTCGTTTATCGCGGACTACAGCGTGTCCAAGCGCACCGACCTGTACCTGACCACGGCCTTCTCGAAGAACGCCGGCCTGAACTTCGACACCTCGGCGATCAGCTTCGCCAATGGTTACTTCCTGGGTACCGGCGAAGACAAGATGGTCGGCGTCGCCCTGGGCATCCGCCACAAGTTCTGATCGCCAGGCTCACCGGCCGATCGTTCAAAAGGCACCTGCGGGTGCCTTTTTTCATGGGCGTGCGGCGCCTTGCGCTTAGGGCATCACCCCATCGGCGTGCCGATTGCGGCCAACTAGAATGCACATGCCACCGCCCGGCGACACGAGGCGGCTACACCAGGAGACTACGCATGCAACCCATTCGCCGGCGCGCCGTCGCGCTGTTGCTGTCCGGCAGCCTTGCCGCGCTCGCCAGTCCCGCGGCGCTGGCCGCCGATCCGTATCCGTCCAAGCCGGTTCGGCTGGTAGTCCCGTTTGCCGCAGGCGGCACCACCGATATCCTGGCCCGCGCCGTCGCCGCGGAGCTGGCCAAGCTGCCTGGCTGGAACGTGGTGGTGGACAACAAACCCGGCGCGGGCGGCAATATCGGCGCCGATATCGTCGCCAAGGCGGCGCCGGACGGCTATACGCTGCTGATGGGCACGGTCGGCACCCACGGCATCAACCAGTCGCTGTATGGAAAGCTGCCGTTCGACCCCATCAAGGACTTTGCACCCATCACCGAAGTGGCGGCGGTGCCGAACGTCCTGGTAGTCAACCCGGCCTTCGCGCAGCAGAACAAGATCGACAGCGTCAAGGACCTGATCGCTTACGCGCGTGCCAGCCCGGGCAAGCTGAACATGGCTTCCAGCGGCAACGGCACCTCGATCCACCTGGCCGGCGAGCTGTTCAAGACCCAGACCAAGACCTTCATGGTCCATTTCCCGTACAAGGGCAGCGGGCCGGCGCTGACCGACCTGACCGGCGGCACCATGCAGGTGATGTTCGACAACCTGCCCTCGTCGATGGCGCTGATCAAGGCCGGCAAGCTCAAGGCGCTGGCCGTGACCAGCGCCAAACCCTCGCCGGCACTGCCGGGCGTGCCGACCATCGCGCAGGCGGCCGGCCTGCCGCAGTACGAGGCCAGCTCCTGGTTCGGCATGCTGGCACCCGCCGGGACACCGCCGGAAATCGTCCACCGCATCCAGCAGGAAGTGGCCAAGGCGCTCGGCGCTCCCGCGGTGCGCGAACGCCTGCAGGCACAGGGTGCCGAACCGGTCGGCAACACGCCGGAGCAGTTCGCGGCGCTGATCCGCGCCGAAACCACCAAATGGGCCAAGGTGGTCAAGGATTCGGGCGCCAAGGTCGATTGACGGCGGTTTGATCGCCGGCAGGGGCGACCGTCCGCATCGCGCATATACTTGAGGCATCAAATGTTGACTGCCGCCCGATCCGGCAGCCGCCGGCGGCGTTCGCCGCACACCCGCGCACCGTTGCACTGAAGATGCCAAACCTGTCCCCTGCCGCCGGCGCCGAGAACGCGCCGGTCGACCTTGAAACCCGTGCCGACCAGACCGAGCACGAAGCCCTGCGGCTGTGGCTGCGGCTGCTGACCTGCACCAACCTGATCGAAGGCGACATCCGCTCGCGGCTTCGGCAGGATTTTGCCTGCACGCTGCCGCGCTTCGACCTGATGGCCCAGCTCGATCGCCACCCCGAAGGGCTCAAGATGGGCGAGCTGTCACGCCGCATGATGGTCACGGGCGGCAATGTCACCGGCATCACGGACCAGTTGCAGCAGGAAGGGCTGGTCTCGCGCGAGGCGCTGCCCACCGACCGCCGCGCCTACCTGATCCGCCTGACGCCGGCGGGACGCGCGGCATTCTCGCGCATGGCGCGTGCGCATGAGGATTGGATCGGCCAACTGTTTTCGGGGCTGGCCGAAACCGACCGGCGCGCGCTGTTCCGACTACTCGGCAGGCTCAAGAACGGCCTGATCTCGCCATGAAGACGCTACCCTACCTCACGCTGTGCGGCCTGCTGCCGCTCCTGGCCGCCTGCAGCAGCGCGCCGCAACCGCCGCAGATGACCCCGGTGAACGCCACCATCAAGCTTGGCCGCGTGACCGAAAGGACCTTCCTGACTCGGATGGACGTCGCGCAGGCGCCCGCTTATTACGGCAGCGGTACCAGCGTCGGCGTGGGTGCCGCGGGAGGCGGCGGAGGCGGCGGGGTGGGCGTAGGCTTTGCCTTCGACCTGAGCCGGCTGTTCAGTCGCCCGGCGCCGGTGCAGCAGATCGACCTGTTCCAGTACAAGGTGCGGACCATGGACGGCACGCTCGTATCGGCCAATGCGCCGGCGATACCGGGCCTGGAGCCGGGCGCGTGCGTGCGGGTGATCTACCTGGATGGCAGTACGGATCCGAGACTGGCGCCATCGAACGAGTGCTGAGCCGCGGAAGCGGCGCTGGAAAGCAAACGGCCTCCGTTGCGGAGGCCGTTGTCGTTTGCGCAGGCGCTGGCGCTCAGGCCGCCTTGCGGCTGTCGCGCAGTTCGCGGCGCAGGATCTTGCCGACGTTGGTCTTGGGCAGCTCGGTGCGGAACTCCACGTACTTCGGCCGCTTGTAGCCGGTCAGCCGCTCCTTGCAGAACTCGATCACGTCCGCCTCGGTCAGCGCCGGGTCCTGCTTGACCACGAACAGCTTGACCACCTCGCCAGAGTGCGTGTCGGGCACGCCCACCGCGGCCACTTCCAGCACGCCCGGGCACTCGGCCACCACGCCTTCGACTTCGTTCGGGTACACGTTGAAACCCGACACCAGGATCATGTCCTTCTTGCGGTCGACGATCTTGGTGTAGCCGCGCTCGTCCATGATGCCGATATCGCCGGTCTTGAAGAAGCCGTCAGCGGTCATGACCTTGGCGGTCTCGTCCGGGCGGTTCCAGTAGCCCGCCATCACCTGCGGGCCACGGATGCAGATCTCGCCCGGCTGACCCAGCGGCAGGTCCTTGCCATCGTCGTCGCGGATCACCACTTCGGTCGACGGCAGCGGCATGCCGATGGTGCCGGAGAAGGCATTGCTGTCGGTCGGGTTGCAGGTGGCCGACGGCGAGGTCTCGGACAGGCCGTAGCCCTCGATGATCGGGCAGCCGGTCTTGTCCAGCCACTTCTTGGCCACCGCTTCCTGCACCGCCATGCCGCCGCCGTTGGCCACGCGCAGGCCGGAGAAGTCGACCTTGGCGATCTCCGGGTTGTTGATCAGCGCGTTGTACAACGTGTTGACCGCCGGGAACATGTTGAACTTGTACTTCTGCAATTCCCTGATAAAGCCCGGGATATCGCGCGGGTTGGGGATCAGCACGCTCATGCCGCCGCTGCGCATCCCCAGCAGGCAGCAGACGGTCAACGCGAAGATGTGGTACAGCGGCAGCGCGGTGATGGTGACGACCTGGTCGATATGGCCGCCCTTGGCCAGCGCCGGCTGCATCCAGGCCTCGGACTGCAGCACGTTGGCGACCACGTTACGGTGCAGCAGAACTGCGCCCTTGCTCACACCGGTGGTGCCGCCGGTGTATTGCAGGAAGGCGATGTCGTCAGGTCCGGTGGTCACCGGCTGCAGCGTGAGCCTGCCGCCTTCGGCCAGCACGCTGTTGAAGCGCACGCAGTTGGGCAACTCCCACGCCGGCACCATCTTCTTGACGTTGCGCACGACAAAATTGACGATCGCGCCCTTCAGTCCGCCGAGCAAGTCGCCCATGCTGGCGACCACCACGTGCTTGACCGGCGTGCGGGCCAGCACCTGCTGCAGCGTGGCGGCAAAGTTCTCCAGGATGACAATGGCCTCGGCGCCGCTGTCCTTGAGCTGGTGCTCCAGCTCGCGCGGGGTGTAAAGCGGATTGACATTGACCACGACGAAGCCGGCGCGCAGCACCGCGGCCAGCACCACCGGATATTGCAGCACGTTCGGCATCATGATTGCCACGCGCGCGCCGGGACGCAGCCCGCGCGACTGCAGCCACGCGGCGAAGCGCGAGGACATCTGGTCGAGTTCGCCGTAAGTGATGGCCTTGTCCATGCAGACGAAGGCCTTGCGGTCGGCATAGGTGCGGAAAGACGCTTCGAGCAGCTGGGCAAGCGTACGAAACTGGCTGGCATCGATCTCGGCGGGGACGCCGGCCGGGTAGTGTTTCAGCCAAATCCTGTCCATAGCACCGTCTCCTGAATTTCTGAATGGTCGTTCGATTTTGCCGTGATGCTAAACGGGCGCCCCGGTTAAAACAACAACTTAGACGAAGTCCTCGGGGACATTGCTCGAGGCAACGCGCCCCTGACGGGCATTATGCGCCACCGGTGCCGCGGTGGCAGCGGGATAACCCCTAGGCCCGTGGGTTCAACCTCCGCCGGGCAGCACCAGCTTCATCATGTTGGTGGCGAGTTCGTGCGCAAGCGCCTCGTCGTCCATGCGGCCCAGCTGGTGCCACGTGTACATGAAGCCGACCACGCTGCCGATTGCATGCGCCGTCACGCGCGCATCGCCAAAGGCAAACACGCCCTCGCGCTTGCCCTCTTCCAGCAACGCATACAGGTCGCGGTAGAAGCCGCGCGCCATGCTGTCGAGCCAGGCCACGGTATCGGGGCGCAGGTACTGGTGGTCGCGGAAGCTGAGCGTCGCGGGCACGTGGCAGGCAACGCAGCGGCGTGCCATTTCGAGCAGGCAGGCATGCAGGCGCTCGCGCACCGGCAGCGCCGGGTCGGCGGTCTCGCGGATCACGGGCAGGCAGGTCTGCGCCGACTCGCGGCACAGGATGTCGAAGATCTCGTACTTGTCGGTGAAGTAGTAGTAGACCGCCGGCTTGGTCACGCCCAGCGCGCGGCACAGGTCGTTCATGGTCATGCCGGGATAGCCCTTGGTATAGAAGAGCTGCGCGGCGGTATCGAGGATCTGGCGGCGGCGCGCTTCCTGGCGCTCGGCGATTTGCATGCGTGCCGGCACGGGCTCGGGCGCAACGTCTGCGGGGGCGGGTCTCTGTACGGTCGACATGATCGCAATTCTCGCATGGCGGCATGGGGCTGCCAGCGTGGCCGCGCGCTCAACATGGCCAGCCCGAAGGGAAACCGCGCTTTATCGATACCTGCCAGCCGTCAGTCGGGCCCGGCCGCCTTGCCGCTCGCGGTCAGCGTATCGACGCGGGTAGCGGGCGGCGCCAGCCGGCGCAACGTGGCCTCGCGCTCGGCGGCCGGCAGCGCGCCGATGCGGCCGGCTTCGGCATAGAAGCGGCGCCAGTCGCCGTCGCACTGCGCCAGCAGCGCGGTAAAGGCCGGCACCCACTGCTGGTACGTCGCCACCGCCGCCAGGTGGGCATTGGTCAGCGGCTGGTCGAACCAGCGGTCATAGCCGCTGTAGTTGCCCCACTCCAGCTTGAGCCGAGCGTATTGCTCGCGCATGTCGGCGAAGATCCTGGCCTTGCCCTCGCGCTTGGCTTCGCCGTCCAGCGGCGTCTGGTACAGCGCCGCCAGCCGGTCGCGCGTGCCGAGCAGCAGCGCGCGGAACTGCTGGCGGCGCGCGTCGTACTGCCGGTAGCTGGTGCGCGCATCCTCCGAGGCATCCTCCGCCAGCCAGCGCTCCACGCCGGCGGCTTCCACGGCGGTGGCAAAGGACTCGTTGAAGGCGGTGTCGTTGCGCACGTAGACGACCTGGTGCGCCAGTTCGTGGAAGATCAGCCGCGCCAGCTCGCCCTCCGGCAGGTAGACGAAGGTATTGAGCAGCGGGTCGTCGAAATAGCCCAGCGTCGAATAGGCGGGGATGCCTGCGACGTACGCTTCCAGGCCGTCGCGGCGCAGGCCCTGCGCGTACTGCTCGGCATCGTCCTGCGCGTAGTAGCCCCGGTAGCTGATGCAGCCGACGATGGGGAAGCACCACTTGCGCAGCTCCATCGACAACTCGGGCGTAGCGAACACGCTCCACACCACATAGGGCCGGTGCAGGTTGGCATAGCGGCGGTAGCTGCCGTTGTCGGGCAGCTTCAGCTCGCGCGACGCGTAGTCGCGGATGCGGCCGGCCAGCGCCAGCCGTTGCGCCAGGCGCGCGTCGTTGGCGTCGCGTGCGCCGGCGATGGCGTCGTTGAGCGGCTGCGCCTGCGCCATTACGCCGAGGTGGCCGCCGATCGACTGCGCGTAGTAGCCCACGGTTTCGCATCCGGCCGTGAGCAGGGCCAGGGCCGTCATGACCGACGCCGCCAGGATTGCCGCCCCGCGCCGGCGGCCCGGCCGCGCGCCTTGCCGCGTATTCATGTGGGCTGGACTGCCCCTTCCGTGCAGGCCTCGACCTGCACCAGGCAGTCATAGAATACCGGCGCCCGGCCCAGGTCGGTCAGGCGCTGGCTGGTCAGTTCGTTGGCGTTCTTGCCGTCCGAGGCCAGCTTCTTCCACCAGATCGACAGGCCCACCACCAGCCCGCGCCGGGCGCGGTCGGTCACGCGGGCGCGCGCCAGCATGCTGCCCCGGTCGTTGAAGGCGCGCACCATGGCGCCGTGCACGATGCCGCGCTCGGCGGCGTCGGCCGGGTGGATGTCCAGGTGCGGCTCGCCCTCGGTGGCGCGCAGGCTGTCGACATTGACGAACGAGCTATTCAGGAAGTTGCGCGCAGGCGGCGAGATCATCGCCAGCGGGTAGCGCGCCGCGAGTTCCGGCGCGGTCGCGGGGGACTCGTACTGCGGCACGTAGTCGGGCAGCGGGTCGAAGCCGTCGCGCGCCATCGGCTCGGAATAGAACTGGCACTTGCCCGAGGCGGTGGGAAAGCCGCCTTCGGCGAACGGTGCCGGCGCCAGCGCCAGCTTCTGCCAGCCCTGCTCCTTGAGCGACGCCCAGCTGATGCCGGCGGCGCGCGCGTCGCCCGGCAGGATCGCCTGCGCGGCGATGTCCTCGTCGGTGTCGGCGAAGCACGGCTCGGTGAAACCCATGCGCTGCGCCAGGCGGCGGAAGATCTCGGTATTGGGCAGCGCCTCGCCCATCGGTGCGATCGCGGCGTTGTTGGCGAGGAAATAGGTGTGGCCGTAGGCCTTGTGCACGTCGGTGTGCTCGAGCTGCGTGGTGGCCGGCAACAGGATGTCGGCGTAGTCGGCGGTATCGGTGCGGAAATGCTCGAGCACCACCGTGAACAGGTCCTCGCGCGCGAAGCCGGCAGCGACCTTGGCCGACTCCGGCGCCACCGCGACCGGGTTGCTGTTGTAGACGACCACCGCCTCGATCCGCGGCGCGCCGGGCGCGGAGTCAGCCAGCAGCGCATCGCCGATGGTGCTCATGTTGACCAGGCGCGGCAGTTTGCCGGGCCCGCCCGGCAGCAGGTCAGGCCGCTGCAGCGCGGCATCGTTGATCGGGAAGAAGCCCGAGGTCGACAGCTGCAGCCCCCCGGCGGCATGGCGCCACGCGCCCACCAGCGAGGGCAGGCACGCCACCGCCCGCACCGCCTGGCCGCCGCCGTGCACGCGCTGCATGCCGTAGTTCAGGCGGATCGCCACCGGCTGGCGCTCGCGCACCGCCAGCTGGCCGTAGAGGCCTGCCAGCCACTCGATGTCTTCGACCGGAATGCCGCAGATCTCGGCCACGCGTGCCGGCGGATAGGCATGGGAGCGCTCGCGCAGTGCCTCGAAGCCCACCGTGTGGCGTTCGATGTAGTCATGGTCGAGCAGCCCGTCGCGGACCAGCACATGGATCATGCCCAGCGCGAGCGCGCCGTCGGTGCCGGGCATCGGCGCGATATGGCGGTGGCATTTCTCGGCACTCAGCGAACGGTAGGGATCGATCGCCACCAGCGTGGCGCCGCGCCGCTTGGCTTCCTGCGCACGTGTCCAGAAATGCAGGTTGGAAGCGATCGGGTTGCCGCCCCAGATGATCACCAGCTTCGCATCGACCACGTGCTCCATGTCCATGCCGACGCTGGCGCCATAGGTATAGCGCAACGCGGTGGCGCCGGCGCTGGCGCAGATGGTGCGGTCCAGCCGCGACGCGCCCAGCTTGTGGAAGAAGCGTGCGGCCATGCTCTCGCCCTGCACCAGGCCCATGGTGCCGGCATAGCTGTACGGCACGATGGCCTGCGGATCGCGCGCGGCGATGGCTTGCAGGCGCGTTGCGATGGTGTCGAGCGCTTCATCCCAGGAAATCGGTGCGAACTTGCCCTCGCCTTTCCTGCCGATGCGCTTCATCGGCGTCAGCAGGCGGTCAGGGTGGTAGGTGCGTTCGGTGTAGCGCGATACTTTGGTGCACAGCACGCCCTGCGTGCCGGGATGGTCCGGATCGCCGGCCACCTTGACGGCGCGGCCGTCCTCGACGGTGACGAGCAAGGCACAGGTGTCGGGGCAGTCATGCGGGCAGGCGGCGCGGACAATGCGGGAAGCCATGGGATCTCCGGGGGGCTGGCGGTCAGTCGTTATCTTTCGTTCGGTCGGAACGTGAGGTTTATGGCGCGGTTGCCGCGGGTCGCGGGCCGGCGCCGGCGCTGCGGCGCGTCCCCGTCCGTGCGGGCGTACGGGACCAGGCGCGGGGAGTATCTCGATCGGATTGTATTCGATTATGATGTGCCGGCGCGCGGCCGGCGCCATGCTGGCGGCGCGCTTGCCGACCAATGCCGGCGCAGACCGGCGCATGGCGGCGAACGGGTAACCGAACCATATTTTGCGGGGGTTTATGTTTTTCCGATCCGGGGTCAATGGCCGGCTTGCCGGCCTGCTGGTGGCGTGCGCCATCGGCACGGGCGGCGCATCCGGCGCTGCCATCGCCAGCACTGCCACATCCGAAACCGGCGTCACCGCCGATACCATCCGGCTGGGCCAATCGGCCGCGCTGACCGGGCCCGCCGCGTCGCTCGGCAAGCAGATGCACGCGGGCGCACGGCTCTATTTCGACCACATCAACCAGCAAGGCGGCATTTTTGGCCGCAAGATCCGGCTCGAGGCGCTGGACGACTACTACGAGCCCGAGCCTGCCGCCAAGAACACACGGAAGCTGATCGAGGAAGACCGCGTTTTCGCGCTGTTTGGCTACGTCGGCACGCCCACCAGCCAGGCCGCGCTGCCGCTGGCGACACAGGCCAGGGTGCCGTTCTTCGGCCCGTATACCGGCGCGCGCTCGGTGCGCGAGCCGCGCAGCCGCTACGTCTTCCATGTCCGCGCCGGCTACGGCGACGAAGCCGCGGCGATCCTGCGCCAGATCCAGACCACCGGCCTGAAGCGCGTGGCCGTGGTCTACAACGACGATGCCTACGGCAAGGCCGAGCTGGAAGAGCTGGAACGCGCGCTGAAGAGCGCCACCGACAGTGGGGTGCAGCTGGTCGCGCGCGAAGCCGTGGTCCGCAATACGGTGGAAATCGGTGACGCCATGCAGGGCGTTATCAAGGCCCAGCCCGATACCGTGGTGATGATCAGCGCGTATCGCACGGCCGGCGCCTTCGTCAAGGAAGCGCTGCGGCGCGGCTACAACGGGCAGTTCTACAACGTTTCCTTCGTCGGCACGCAGGCGCTGGCAAACGAGGTCGGCGCGAAAGGCAGCGGCGTGATCATCTCGCAGGTGATGCCGCATCCGGGCAACGCAACGCTGCCGGTGGTGCGCGAATACCTGCGCCTGCTTCAGGCCGCCGGCAAGCCGAACGAGTTCGACTACGCCAGCATCGAGGGTTACATCGCGGCGAAGGCCTTTACCGAAGGGCTGCGCCGCGCGGGCAAGGACCTGACGCGCGAGAAGCTGGTGACGGCACTGGAATCGATGCGCAGCCTTGACCTGGGCGGATTCATCGTCAACTTCACGCCGGAGAACCATGTGGGGTCACGGTTCGTGGAGATGACGGTGATTAATTCGAAGGGGCAGGTGATCCGGTGAGTTTTCCAGCCGCGCTTGGTTTCTCCCCTCTCCCTCTGGGAGAGGGGAGCAAGACGGCTTGGGTCCTCTCCTACTTCATGTCATTCAAATGGCAAGCCGAAAACCGCATCGGCGCGATCTCCTTCAACGCCGGCTGCTCCTCCTTGCAACGTGGCATCGCATACGGACAGCGCGGATGGAAATGGCACCCCGACGGCGGATTCAATGGTGATGGAATCTCGCCCTTGATCGCCACATAGGTTTTCTTGCCGACCTCCAGCTTCGGCGCTTCGGCCAGCAGCGCCTGCGTGTACGGATGGTTCGGCGCGGCGAACACGTCCTCGGTCGGCGCCGACTCGACCACCCGCCCCAGGTACATGATCACCACCCGGTCGCTGATGTGCTTGACCACGCCAAGGTCATGACTGATGAACAGGTAGGTCAGGTTCAGCTCTTCGCGCAGCCGCATGAACAGGTTCAGCACCTGCGCCTGGATCGATACGTCGAGCGCCGCCACCGACTCATCGCAGACCAGGAATTCCGGCTTCACCGCCAGCGCCCGCGCAATGCCGATGCGCGCGCGCTGCCCGCCCGAGAACTGGTGCGGGAAGCGCCGCAGCACGGTCGGGTCCATGCCGACGCGCACCAGCATGTCCTCGACATAGCCCTTCTGCCCGCCACGGTCGACCATGCCGTGCACCACCGGCGCCTCACCGACGATGTCCAGCACGCGCAGCCGCGGATTGAGGGAAGCGTACGGATCCTGGAAGATCATCTGGATCGCCAGCTGCTTCTCGCGGCGCTTGTCCGGCGGCAGGTGGTCGAGGTTGGTGCCGCGCCATAGCCGATCACCTTCCGTCAGCGTGTGCAGGCCGACGGCCATGCGGCCCAGCGTGGACTTGCCGCAGCCGGATTCGCCGACCAGGCCCACCACCTCGCCGGTGCGGATGCTCAGGTCGACGCGGTCGACCGCATGCACCACCTCTTCACGCGCATGGGCGCCGAACAGGTTGGCGATGCGCGCCGCGGTGTCGAGCGACTTGACGAAACGCTTGGACACACCGCGCAGCTCCAGCAGCGGCGCCGCGGGCGTCTCACCGGGAGCGGCCACAGTGTTTGCCATCGGTCGGGATTGCAGTTCAGTCGTGGTCATGCCGCCTCCTGGTTGGCCAGCACCGGGTGGAAGCAGCGCAGGCGGCGGCCGTCAGGCGCGGTCTCCAGCGGCGGCTCGGTCTTGCACGCGGCGGTCGCGTACGGGCAGCGCTCGCGGAACGAGCAACCGCTCGGCAGGTTCAGCAGCGATGGCGTCATCCCCGGGATCTGCCGCAGCGGCGCGCCGCGCGGGTTGCGCGACGGCGCCGAACCGATCAGGCCGTGCGTGTACGGATGCTCCGGATGCTCAAGCACCTGGCGCACATCGCCGGCTTCGACAATCTTGCCGGCATACATCACGCACACGGTATCGGCCAGCCCCGCCACCACCGACAGGTCGTGCGTGATCCAGATCAGCGCCGTGCCGGATTCGCGGCACAGGGTCTGCATCTCGTACAGGATCTGGCCCTGGATGGTGACGTCGAGCGCCGTGGTCGGCTCGTCGGCGATGATCAGGTCGGGCTTGTTCAGCAGCGCGATCGCGATCGCCACGCGCTGGCGCATGCCGCCCGAGAACTGGTGCGGATAGGCCAGCAGGCGCTCGTCCGGCGACGGGATGCCGACCCGCGCCAGCGCATTGCGCGCGCGCTCGCGCGCCACCGCCTTGCCGACGTTCTCGTGCGCCAGCACCGCCTCGATCATCTGCGTGTCGATGCGCAGGACCGGGTTGAGCGTCATCATCGGGTCCTGGAAAATCATCGCGATGCGGTTGCCGCGCACGTCGCGCTGCTGCGCCGGCGTCAGCGCGCGCAGGTCACGCGTGATGCCGTCGCGGCTGGTCAGCGCGATGCGCCCGTCGACGACCTTCCCGGGCGGGTCGATCAGGCCCATGATCGAGTAGCCGGTCATCGACTTGCCGGAACCGGACTCGCCCACCAGCCCCATGATCTCGCCGCGGCCCACGGTAAAGGACACGTCGTCGACAGCCTTGGCAATGCCGCCGCGCGTGTAGAAATGCGTCTTCAGGTTCTCTACGACCAGCGTAGGTTGTGCCATGTCGGTCTCCCGCGGGTTATTGCGTCTGCAGGCGCGGGTTGAGCACGTCGCGCAGCTGGTCGGCGACCAGGTTCATCGCCACGATGGTGACCACCAGCGCGATGCCCGGGAAGAAGCTGATCCAGTACTTGCCCGACAGCATGTATTGCTGGCCGTTGGAGATCAGCGAGCCCAGCGACGGCTCCGTGATCGGCACGCCCAGCCCGAGGAACGACAGCGTCGCCTCCAGCGTGATCGCCGACGCCACCTGCAGCGCCGCGATCACGATCAGCGGCGGCAGGCAGTTGGGCAACAGGTGGCGGAACATGATGCGGCGCGGCGGCAGGCCCAGGCAGGTGGCTGCCTCGATATATTCCTTGCGGCGCTCCACCAGCGCGGCGCTGCGCGTGGTGCGCGCGTAGTAGGCCCACTGCACCGCCACCAGCGCGATCACGATGTTGCCCAGCCCCGGGCGCAGGAACGCCAGCAGGATCAGCGCCAGCAGGATCGGCGGGAACGACAGCTGCAGGTCGGCCACGCGCATGATGAACGCCTCGGTACGCCCGCCCAGGAAGCCGGCCAGCAGCCCCAGCGTGGCGCCCAGCAACAGCGCGATCACGGTGCTGACCACGCCCACGCCGATGCTGATGCGCAGCCCGTACATCACCGCCGACAGGATGTCGCGCCCCTGCTCGTCCGAGCCGAGCAGGAAGGTCATGCCGGTGCCGGCCTTCTCGCCCGGCGCCAGCCGGGCGTCGAGCACGTCGAGCGTAGCCAGGTCATACGGGTTCTGCGGCGCCAGCCATGGCGCGAGGATGGCGATCAGGATGATGGTGACCAGCGTGGCCAGCCCGGCCACGGCAATCTTGCTGGAAAAGAACTCCGTGGCAAAGCGGCGCCACGGCGACTGTTCGCGCGCGGCCGAAGGTGCGGCCGGTGGTACGCCCGGCGGCGTCTTGTCTTGCGGTTCGACGGTTGCGGCAGTCATGGCTCAGCCCTTGTTGTCGGCAATGCGCACGCGCGGATCGAGCATGCTGTAGATGATGTCCACCACCAGGTTGATCAGGATAAACAGCGTCACGATCACCATCAGGTAGGCCACGATCACCGGCCGGTCCAGCAGCTGGATCGAGTCGATGATCAGCTTGCCCATGCCGGGCCAGGCAAAGATCGATTCGGTCACGATCGCGAACGCGATGATCGAGCCGAACTGCAGCGCGATCACCGTGACGATCGGAATCAGGATGTTCTTCAGCACGTGCACGCCGACGATGCGCGTATTGGACAAGCCCTTGGCGCGCGCAAACTTGACGTAGTCCTGCAGCATCGCCTCCTGCGTGCCGGCGCGCGTAAGCCGGATCACCATGGCGATATTCAGCAGCGACAGCGTCACCGCCGGCAGCACCAGGTGGCGGATGCCGTCGACGGTCAGGAAGCTGAGCGGGATGCCGAGCACGCGCACGGTCTCGCCGCGCCCGTTGGACGGCAGCCAGCCGAGCTGCACCGCGAACACCATGATCAGCATCAGGCCGACCCAGAAGGTGGGCAGCGAGAACCCGAGGATCGACACCGTCATGATCGACTTGCCCGCCACGCCGTTGGGCCGCAACCCGGCCCACAGCCCCAGCGGAATGCCCAGCACGATCGCCAGCAGGATCGCGCAGACGGCCAGCTCCATGGTGGCTGGCATGCGCTCGAAGATCAGCTTGAGCGCCGGCGTGCCGTGCGCGAACGAAGTACCGAGGTTGCCTTGCAGCGCATTCTGCAGGAACACCCAGTATTGCTCCCACAGCGGCTTGTCCAGGCCGAGCGCCGCGATGGTGCGCTTGATGTCCTCCTGGTCGGCCTGCGGGTTGATCAGGATGTCGACGGGATTGCCGATGGCAAAGACGCCGAGGAAAACCAGCAGCGACATGACGAAGAGCACCACTACGCTCTGCATCAGGCGCCGGATGATGAAAACCAGCATATTCAGACCACTATCCTTTCGCGCGCGAATGCGCACGCCGCCCGGGAGCGCGATGCGCTTCCGGGCGGCGCGGCAGCCATGCGCGGCACCGCGAACTCAGCAGCAGGCAGCCTGCTTACTGGGGCTTGAAGTTATGCGCGTAGGTGCGCTCGTCGGTACGCGGCACATAGACGATGCCCTTCTGCGTGGCCCAGGTGGTCACCTGCTGGTGGATCGGGATGATACCGCCATCGTTGATCGCGATCGCGGTGGCTTCCTGCAGCATCTTGGAGCGTTCGGCATCATTCACGGTAGACAGCGCCTGTTCCAGCACCACGTCCATCTTTGGGTTGCAGTATTCGCCCCAGTTGGTGGTGCCGAAGCCCTTCTTGCTGTCCTCGCACGCCAGCAGCGCGCGCAGCGGCGAGCTGACCTCGCCGGTCTGGGCGCCCCACCCGAGCAGGCCGAACGACCACTCATGCTTGATGCCCTTGGACGAGTACGTCGCCATCGGCATGCCTTCCACCTTGGTAACGATGCCGATGCGGGTCAGGTTCTGCGCGATGGTCTGCGCGATCTTCTCGTCGTTGACGTAGCGATTGTTGGGCGTGTGCAGCGTCACGCCGAAGCCGTTCGGGTAGCCGGCCTGGGCCAGCAGCTTCTTGGCGCCTTCGGGGTCGTACTTGACCGTCTTCAGGTTGGGGTTGTAGCCGAACAGCGTGGGCGGCACCAGGTTGTTGGTCGGCTCCGACAGGCCTTCCATCAGCCGGTCCTTGATGCCCTGCCGGTTGATCGCCATGCTGATGGCATTGCGCACGCGCGCGTCCTTCAGCGGATTCTTGTCCAGCGGCGCGCCTTCCTTCGTGGTGACGTAGGGCGACTTGTCGCGCTTGGCATCGAAATACAGGTAGATCACGCGGTGCGAGATCTTCGAGAAGAACGACAGCTTGGGATCCTGCCGCACCTTGGGCAGGTCGGGCGTCGGCACGTTCTCGATCGCCTGCACGTCGCCCGACAGCAGCGCCGCAAGGCGCGTGGCCGGGTTCGGGATAAAGCGCAGCGTGGCCTTTTCCCACGCCGGCTTGGCGCCCCAGTAGTTGTCGTTGCGCACCAGTTCGACCCGGTCGTCGCGGGCGTAGCTGACGAACTTGAACGGCCCGGTGCCGATCATGCCCTTGCCCTGGGCGAAATCGTCCGAGCTCAGGCCCTGCGTGGCCTTCTTCTGCACGATGAAGATCGACGTCAGGTCGTTCAGCATCAGCGGGTAAGGCTTGTTGGTGGTCAGCTGGATGGTGTACTTGTCGATCACCTTCTTGTTGACGATCGCCTTGGTGTAGACGTCGAACTTGCCCGGGCTGTTCTGGATGGTGGCCGGGCGGTCCAGCGACCAGACGATGTCTTCGGTGGTCAGCTCGGAACCGTCATGGAACTTCACGCCCTGGCGGATCTTGAATTCCCAGGTCAGGTTGTTGACCAGCTTCCAGGATTCGGCCAGGCCCGGGATGATGCGGCTGTCCGGATCCATCTTCACCAGCGAGTCGAAGATGTGCTCCGACACGTTGATATTGGAGAACAGGTTGTAGAAATGCGGATCCATCGAGGTCGGCGGCGAACTCATGGCCAGTTTGAGGTCCGCGGCCTGGGCGCTGCCGGACCAGGCCAGGCCAAGGGCCCCGGCCACGGCGACAACACCGATTGCCTTCTTGAAAGTGCGAAGGGACATCGCGCAATTCTCCCTGTAGGAAGTGAAGCAGACGTTTTAGGATCGGCAATGCGCGCGCCGCGGGTCACGCAGCAGGTCGCGCACGGGCGCTGCTTTTTGGTGCGCAATCTGGGCGCAGTGATGCAGCGCAAAACGGCAATTTGCCGGCCGGGCACTTCAAGCATGAACTGTTCCAGCAGTCGACATGCGAGGGCAATGCGGGGAAACCCACACCATTTGGCATATTGCACCGCGCCATTCGCTGGATGAGGCACGAACCGGCGCATTTTGGCGCTTTTCCGAGAGGCATCGTATGATCGGGGTTATCCGACGCCTACCCGGCTCGCCACGCCCAGACTCCGGCATCATGAAGCTCATCCCCGAAATCCTGCAGGCGCAGGCCGAAATCCGCGCGATCCGCCGCGATATCCACGCTCATCCGGAACTCTGCTTCGAAGAACAGCGCACCGCCGACGTGGTTGCGCGCAACCTCGAGTCGTGGGGCATCGAAGTGCATCGCGGCCTCGGCACCACCGGCCTGGTCGGGGTGATCCGCAACGGCAGCAGCGCGCGCACCATCGGCCTGCGCGCCGACATGGACGCCCTGCCGCTGCAAGAGGCCAACACCTTCGGCCACCGTTCACAGCATGCGGGCAAGATGCATGCATGTGGCCACGACGGGCATACCGCGATGCTGCTCGGCGCGGCGCGCTACCTGGCGCAGCACAAGCCCTTCGACGGCACCGTGCACCTGATCTTCCAGCCGGCCGAGGAAGGCGGCGGCGGTGCGCGCGAAATGATCAAGGACGGACTGTTCTCCCGTTTTCCCTGCGATGCGGTATTCGGCGTGCACAACTGGCCAGGCATGCCGGTAGGCGCCTTCGGCACGCGCACGGGTCCGCTGATGGCATCGAGCAATGAATTCCGCATCGTCGTGCGCGGCAAGGGTGCGCATGCGGCCATGCCGCACAATGGCAACGATCCAGTCTTCACCGCCGCGCAGATCGTCTCGGCGCTGCAGGGGATCATCACCCGCAACAAGCGCCCCATCGATACCGCGGTGATCTCGGTCACGCAGTTCCATGCCGGCGACGCAACCAATATCGTGCCGAACGAAGCCTGGATCGGCGGTACGGTGCGCACGTTCACGGTGCCGGTGCTCGACCTCATCGAGCGGCGCATGGAGGAAGTGTCCCGCGCTGTCGCGAGCGCGTTTGACTGTACCGTCGACTACGAATTCCACCGCAACTATCCGCCCACGATCAACACCGAAACCGAGACCGGCTTCGCCGCCGCGGTCGCCTCCGAACTGGTGGGCGAAGCCAATGTCGACAGCGACATCGAGCCGACCATGGGCGCCGAGGATTTCTCCTTCATGCTGCAGGAAAAGCCGGGCTGCTACCTGTTCCTCGGCAACGGCGACGGCGCACACCGCGACAGCGGGCATGGCATGGGACCCTGCATGCTGCATAACCCCAGCTACGATTTCAACGATGAACTGCTGCCGGTAGGTTCGACCTTCTTCGTGCGGCTGGTGGAGAAGTGGCTGGCGCCTGCGTAAGAACAAGAACTCAAGGCGCAGCCTGCAGGCAGAATCGATAACAGCGCATTCGCGCAAGACAGGGGGAGCATCTGCATGGGCCGCTCGGCGCTTGATCGGGAGACGGCGCGCAGCTTTGCGCGCGTGGCGCTGGACAATATCCTGCGCCGCTATCCGTACAAGGTGGATCACATGATGTGCGCCGCCGGCGACGTGGCCGAGCCGGCGAACTGGCACCCGGCCTTTTGCGGCAGCTACGACTGGCATTCGAGCGTGCACATGCACTGGCTGCTGGTGCGGCTGCTGGCGCTGTACCCTGACCTGGATGAAGCGGACGAAGTTCGCGATGCGCTCGATGCGCAGCTGCGGCCGCAGCATATCGCGGTCGAACTGGACTATTTCCATCGGCCCGGTTCGCGGACGTTCGAACGTCCGTATGGCTGGGGCTGGGTACTGAAGCTGCAGGCCGAATTGCTGGCGCTGGCTCAGCTGGATCCGCGCGCCGTGGCATGGGCCGAAGCCTGCGCTCCGCTCGCCTCGCACCTGTCGCGGCAATTGGCTGAGTTTCTGGACGCGGCGGATTTCCCGGTGCGCACCGGCACACACTTCAACAGCGCCTTTGCCTGCGTGATGGCGCTGGCCTACGCGCGCGCAGCGCAGGACACGGCGTTGCGGCGCGCCATCGTGCGGCGCGCGCATCGTTGGTTCGGGCACGACCGCAGCTATCCTGCGCGCTATGAGCCGGGCGGCGATGAATTCCTGTCGGGCGGCATGACCGAAGCCGTATTGATGCATGCCGTCATGGACGGCAGCGCGTTCGGGCAATGGTGGGAAATGTTCGTGCCTGGGCCGGCGGAACTGGCCAACTGGCTGACTCCAGTAGAGGTCGCCAATCGCAGCGATCCCAAGACGTCGCATCTCGACGGGTTGAACCTGTCGCGCGCGTGGTGCTGGCGCCTGCTGGAGCCGGCGTTGCCGGAACCGCTGCGCCCGCTGGCCGTGCGCGCCTGGTCCGACCATATCGAGGCATCGCTGCCCTATGCCGTTGCCGGCGAGTATGTCTCGACACACTGGCTGGCCTCGTTCGCGCTGCTGGCGATGGCCGAGCCGGTCGGCGGCTGACGCCGCCACGTTGCCCTCAGTCCAGCGCGATATCCCCGTACCAGGATTCCGCCTTGCTCCTGGTGTTGTCGGTATCGGTCATGATGCCGACCGCAACCACTCGCCCGGGATCGGTGCCGAACGCCTTGCGGTAGTCCGCGCGCAGGTCGCGTTCGTGGCATCGCCACTCATTGGCATGCTTCGTGCCGCTATCGACCACGATCATGCGCACGCGGTCGGTATGCGGATTGGCCACCACCGAGCCTTCGGCGCGCTTGCCGCCCCAGATGTACATCAGCGTGGCGTAAGGCATTTCGCGGCCGGTGGTGAGCCGTGCCATCTCGTACATCAACTGGTCTTTCAGCGGCAGGCTGCCCTTGTCGCCGTCGAAGGCGACGAACAGGCGCAGCGGAGAATCCTCGCGCGGACCGTGGCTGTTGTCTGCATTGCGGATGATCCCGCTGGTCTTCCAGCTCCAGCGGACCATGCCGGCATCGCGATCGTGCAGCGGTACATAGAGGCCGGATGCCGAGCTATCGGCCTGTGCATGGACGACCACGCGCTGGTCGACTTCGGTCATCGCATAGCGGGTGGGGATCTTGTTGCGGTTGATGGTCCATGGCTGCCAGCCGACCGGCAGATGTCCTGCGCGTTGCGCCACCGAGAACAGTGGAAGCGTAGGCAGCGTCGTCGGCGCGGCGTCGGTCTCCTCTCCGTCTTCGCCTGCATCGGCCTCCACAGCGCGGCCGTTAGCCGCTGTGAAGGAATTAGCCGGCGTGGCCGAACGCAGCTCGCCCTGCTCGGTAGCGCGCTGCGTCTGCGCGTACGCCGCCATGCGCTTGGCAAAAGCCTGGCAGTCGACCGCGGAAATGCTGCCCGCCTGTGCCGAATCAGTTTCGGCGGTGGATAAGCCTGCGGAACCGGGGGGATTGGATGCGCATCCTGCCAGCATCAGCGCGCTGGCGGCGCCAGTAAGAACCAGCCGAAACGCCTTGGCCGTCATGTAACCCCTCGAATCCCGGAACTGGCCCTGCTTCCTTGGCAAGGGCCTGTCTATTGCTCACTGCTTGCTGCTTGATGCAAACGGCTTCGTGCCGCTCGTGGGCACTTGGGAGTTGAACATAGCAGAAGGTGTGTGGAGCAGGAATGCTGGGGTACCCGGAATGCAGCGGGAAAACAACGGGGATTGGGGACGGGTGCCGTTGATGACGACGAAAAACCAAAGCAAAAACCCCTCGCAGCACATGCTGTCGAGGGGTTTTGCACAATAAGAGCCTGGCGATGACCTACTTTCACACGGGAATCCGCACTATCATCGGCGCGGAGTTGTTTCACGGACCTGTTCGGGATGGGAAGGGGTGGTTCCAACTCGCTATGGTCACCAGGCATGAGGGGTTGTGGCGCTGGGGTTGAAGCCAGCGTCACGAATAGGGATGTAGTCTTGGTTGTGCGTATCTGGCACAAGGCGATCGACTCACCAGGTGAAACACACTGGTTATAGGATCAAGCCTTACGGGCAATTAGTACTGGTTAGCTTAACGCATTACTGCGCTTCCACACCCAGCCTATCAACGTCCTGGTCTCGAACGACCCTTCAAGGAGGTCAAGCCT